>Ga0179592_10000051_pt1 | contig 51671 bp, 56 predicted proteins | sample CZODoug2_1_08_16_FD_148623 | JGI IMG/M metagenome (GOLD analysis project Ga0179592, IMG submission 148623) | Vadose zone soil fungal communities from Angelo Coast Range Reserve, California, USA - CZODoug2_1_08_16fungal (Illumina Assembly) | ecosystem: Environmental > Terrestrial > Soil > Vadose...
CTCTATTGCGTCAATTTCACGTGGGGATGCGCCCGGCCGCCGCTGATCTCGCGCCTGGGGCCGCGCGCCCGTTTTAACTATCTACGACTTTTCTCGATCGCCCGCGTTTCGATTTCTGCGTGAAGCCCCGGAGCGCATCCCTCCTGCAGTTGCCTGCTCTGCCTCCGGTGTGTTGGTCTCGCAGAACTGCAATGTGCACCTGAACCGATATTCGTCGCTAGGTCGCGGCGGACGGAAGGATTTGCCGACGGACTGCTTCGCGGCAGCAAGTGTGCCAAGCGGGAGCAACCTTGTTGTTCATATCTCACCCCGCAGACTCGAAGTGGCTTTCTACTTGCCTTCGCAGGTCAGACACTTCGTCAAGGCCACGCGGAGTGTCACAGATCGCGTCCTCGAAGCGATTTCACGAGATATTGGTTCCGGGATTGTATTCTGAAGCCTATTTGATTTGCCCGACCAGAGCACTACCGTGCCGCTCTCGATTTTTTTCAGTTCGAAGTTGTCAGCATCACGAAGTTCAAATATTAGCGCGGAATCATAGGCGACTTGGGTAACCGCCATGCGACTGATTTTTTCCAGGGGCGGGTCGAGCGGCTTATCTTGCAAGTACTCCTTCGGCACTTTTGAGAGATCCAATGCCGGTACATCTGCGTGAACGATATAGCCCAAGTTAACTCCATCATTGCCCTGATCTGGCAACGGCAGAAACTTGACCTTTCCAGTCAATGTCGAAATATCTGGTAGCACGATGTCGGCCATTACTACCTCAACTGAACGCGCAACTCCCTGCTTGGTCTTGAGTTCAATCCAGGAGGCCGCTCGATGCGCGGACCATAGCGACATTCCTGCGATGGTCATTACTACACCGGCCGAAAATATCGCGAGTCCCGCAAGTAGCTCTTTTCTTGTCATGGCTAAGGTGAAGCTTGGCGCGCGCTGATGGCTGACGTCAATGAAATACTTCCGACGTGACGGTGACCACCCCGGGATTTTCTCTCCGCCCCTTCGGTCCCAAGACCTCCGCAACCCATGGGCTCTAAGCGGAAGCGGCTACCCGCTAGGGCGCCGACTAAAGCACAATCGATGCTCGTGTTGGACGGCTGGGCATCGCATTGCCTCACATTTTCCCTTGTTTTACAGGATTTTTGCGACTACGAATCGAGCGCCTACCCCGCCATCTACCCCGCCGCCGTGACTGTGAAAGCACTCACCGGACCGCCATCCTCGGGCCTTATGACTCAAGCGATCGCGGGCTCGAGGGGCTTGGCGCGGAATCAGTGGCTCACCTCTCCGCTGAGCAACGTATCACACCACATCCACGCATGAAGAAACGGCGTGGGGAACTGGCACCGACTCCGCCACTTACACGCCGCCAATGGAAGTCGCGCAGACAGTCCAACGAGACTTCGCCAATCTTCCAATTGTTAGGCCCATGGCGATGGACGCGAACGCGTTCGATCACGCGACTTGGGAATTATCATTTGTCGTAGCCATTGCCTGAACCTCTCAAGCCATCACGGGATCCGATTTGTCCGGCTTCCTAGTTCGAAGCTCGACGTGCCGTCTAAATTAGAAAATTGGAGTTTGGGTGACTGCAACCGTTTGATTCTTAACAACCTCGCTCGCGGGATGTCCGTTGCAAATCTATCCCAGAGCAGGACTGAGCACAACGAAGCGCGACCGCATCACGCAGAAGTCCCGCAGAGACCAATTCAAGAGCTCTAGCCATCAAATCGTACTCCCCAGCGAATCCACAGCGTTTCGGGTTTATCGTCTTTGAATCCACCAATCCATTTCATAGCCCGCACATACGCTATCGCTGCTTGGTCCACCTCCGGGGTGCCACCCGATACCTCCACCGCAACTCGGGCCACCTCGCCGGATCCCCGCACCTCAACGCGGAGCACGACGGTGACTCCCGAGCCCTTCTGCAGACCCGTTTGCTTTACAAATGGCGAGGTGTCGACAAAGGTGTCCGTCGGAACTGGCGGCGTGATTCGCCCGCTGCCATTCATACTCGGACCTGTTTGGTTCGCCTCCTCACCTAAGACCAACAATGGCCGCTCGATTTCAATCGGGTGGACCGGCAGCGCGCTGGGGGCAACGGGCATGGAAACCCTCGCGGCGTGATTCGGAGTTGAGAGCAAAACGACAGTCAAAGGTGCGACGCCCAGCGGTCTTGTCACTACCAAGGAATGCCGGCTGACAATCCATATAAGTGCGACGTGAGCCCCGAGAACGAAAGCCAGGTCTACCGTACGACTCGGCAAGTTAGGAGTCGCACCGCTGTGCGAAAACCGCGAAATCAACTCCCTCGATGTCATCGACGAGCTTTTCCCAAAAAATCCCAGATGTCGGCTTTGAGGTGCTAGCAAGCGGGACTCAAAGAGGTAAGTTTCACGCATGTCGCACAGCGTGAAGACGGTAGTTGTTTGTGCACTTGCAACCGACAAGCTCCCTCTCGTCACATTATTTGTTAGCGACCCTAAACACTATAGCGAATATGGCCGCGGCTACATCCTTTTTCGCAAGGTCTCACCAGCCGCGGGCGCCGGTCGAACACCCCGCTTTTGGCCTCAGCCAGAAACGATATTCCCGCCAGCTATTACCCAAAATAGTACACTGCGCATGTTTCCATCGGGGAGCAATTATGCAAGTTACTGTCATGGAAGACGATACGAAGGCCGCGCTTCCAGCGAACACTGGCTACAACTTGAGTCTGAAGATTATCTCTGACGATTCTAGTAGGGAATTTTACGGACAACCCTTGCTCTTTGAGCGTCGAAATGTAGCGCGGCGACCGTAGAGTCGCGTGTCACAGCAAGCCGTTTTCCTTTTGCGGTCGAAGTGAACAATTGATCCCACGCACTCCCGGTCGACGCAGGCAGAGCGGCGTGGCGCTGATAATCGCACTCATACTCGTGGCGCTCGCCACGATTCTCGCTACGAAGCTGAGCTTTGATGTCTGGATCGAGCGGCAGCGCACTGCCGGAGTCTTGGCCACCGAACAGGCGCTGCATTTTGCCATGGGCGGCGAGGCGCTGGCGGCGGATGTACTCAGCCATGGTCAAAGCGGAGGCCCAGATACGCTCGCCGACTCGTGGGCTCAGCCGACCCAGCCCATACCGTTGACGTCGGACAACACGCCAGACGGTGAACCGCTTGGGACTCTACAGGGCACGCTTGAGGACATGCAGGGACGATTCAATCTCAACAGCTTGCTGCGGGTATTGCCAAACGGCAAGCCTGACCCATTCCCTTTGGAACAATTCCAGCGACTACTCGTCTCCGTGGGACTCGAACCAAAATGGGCCGGCATTGCTCGCGATTGGGTCGACGCCGACGATGTACCTGGCATTCCGGACGGCGCTGAAGATGCGGTTTACACCTCCCAAATCCCACCGTACCGGGCAGGGAACTGGCCAATGACTAGCCCGAGTGAGTTAATGGCCCTTCCGGGCTTCGGCGCTGACCGCTATCGGAAGATCGCGCCTTATGTGACCGCACTGCCGAGCGCAACAGCAGCCATTAATATTTGTACCGCGCCTGCGGAGGTGCTTGAAAGCTTAGCAGAGAGTTTGAACGGCGAGTATTCCGGAAACCCGGACTTCTTATCCAAGGGCCGGAAGAGCGGCTGTTTTCCCGAACTGGCGACTTTCCGGAATATTCTCGGTCAAGTCGCTGCGGCGAAACTAGCAGGTCGATTCGGGGACAAGACCTCCTATTTCCAGCTGACTACACGTGTAGTGATAGGCAATTCTGAATTCACGTGGTATAGCCTATTGCAACGCAGTACGGGCGGCAAAGTGACGCCCCTGCTACGAACATTTGGGAGCAACTGAAGTCGCAGTCCGTCTTGTCGACCGCCTGCCTGCGAAATGTGTATGGGTCGAATCCAAGGTCCTAACGGATCAGAGATTCCGATACGATTCGCACCTGACCGGCGGCAATCAGGCCCGTCGCGCTGCATCATCAAAAATGAGGCGCCACGCTAACAACGACAATTAAAACACGTCGGAAGAAGTAATTGACGCCAGACACGCACCAACGTGAACACTAGTTCGGAGTGAATTCGTGCGACTCGACGAAAGTGCCGCCGAGTAGTGTCACGCGAACATAACAGTGGCCACCTTTATACGTATTTGGCAGAGTCGTCGCGACGTTCATACGGAAATGGCCGCCCGGAGGAACCCTGATGAGTGAGGGACTTCCGTCGGCCAGATATACCGGATCGGAGCTCTCATTTGAATAGGCCGCCGTTCTGCATGTTGTAATGGGCGAGTTGGGCCAGACCTTGTCCCCGGTGCCTTGCATATAAATCGTCTGAGTAGATCGATTCTCCAGCATCCAATAAACGCCGGATTTCGACAAACCATCATATTCGATATCGATGTGGCCCCTGGGGGGGATAGCGAACAAGAGCGCAAGAAACGCAAGACCGGCGACAGCCAGAGAAAGAGCCAAACACATACCGACAATCTTGATTTTGCGGGCCACCATAAACATTCACCATCTGCGTGGGTCGTAAAAAGGATAGTAATTGTGTTCGCCGAAAAATCCATCCCATCGATCTGCAGACTCACCGTAGACCGTTTTTACCACACCCGCTAAGGCTTTCTTGATTGCGTCTACGGAGGTATTTTCACAGTCCCCTTTACTGGAAAAAATCAAGCTCCGCTGGTTTTGCTCAGCGGATTCGCCGGCTTGTCGATAGCGGCCTGAGGCGTTAGCTAGGTCCAAGACATGTTGCGATTCTGAGTGGCGGACAAAGGCGTCCTGTTTCGGGCTAAGACCGGGCCGGATCCCAACCGAGATGTGTACGATTCCGGTGCATCCAACCAGCGTCCACGAAGAACTACCGCAAGTGCACTGGCATGAAGCGGCAACTGCAGCTCCAGTACCACCAGCCTGGTCCGCCCCGTATGGTAGTTCGGTCGTCGTTACCCAACTATCGTAAATCCTAAGTGAAAAGAGGCCGGACGAGTCAGCGCGCATGATCGGATTTCCGCTTGCATAAGCATACGGATTAGTGCCGCCACCGAGTCCGATCGGATCGGATTCGATGTACCTGCCCGCCCCCGAGTCGTAGTCCCTGAAGTAGTTGTAGATGAGTCCGGTCTCGGCCTGGTAGTACTGGCCGGGGAATCGCAAGTTATAGACGAAAGTACCCTGTGCTTGCGGATTCTGATTCGGGAGCGCCGCCCCGAACGGATCTGAGTCCCAACGCCATAAGATGGCATTGTCGGTCGGACGGGTAACCATGCGCGGTGTACCGAGTTGATCGGCATGAACATAGTAGATACTAATGCCGGCCCCGTTGGGTCGCAATGTGGCCACCGGTAGGTCGCCGAGCCAGATGGTTTCTTGGATGAGAGCGCCACCAGCGCCCGAGTACTCTCCCAGTAAATGCCCCGCTTCGTCATACATTAAAAGCGTCGCGGCGCTGGTACCCGCAAATTTCTCGATCAGTTGCCCGAGCGCATTGTAGGTATAGGTGGTGGTGGTACCACCTTGTGCCGCGGAACTCATGCGACCCCGGGCGTTGAGAGTAAAGGACGCGCCTGAAGTCCACAGCACACCGGGAACTGAAGCACCGGTCTGAGTCAGCCGATTGCCATTGGTATCGTACGTGTACCCCAAGCTCGAACCTGGCTGGGCAGCGCTGGTCATGCGATCCATAAGATCATAGCCTATTGTCCATGAGAGTGCGGCATTGGTCGAGTTGGTGAGGTTAGTCAGGCGAAACGCGCTGTCATAGCTTAAATTTACCGACTCGAGCGCACTTAACTGACTCTGGTTTCCGTCGGTGTTGTGCAGGCGGACTTCCGCGCTGCCATTACCCCACGTCCAGCCACGCACTGGACCGAGCGGCTCGTAAGCGGCGTTACTCAACACGGGGGTGGAGTTCACTGCGATCGCCGTGACCTGATGATTGGCGTACGTGTAGTACACGGTCTGCCCGGAAGGCGTGGTGATCGACGTCACGTCCCCGTTGGTATAGCCGTAGCCCACACTTTTAGTGATGCCGGCGACCGTCTGGCCTTTACCGGTCACTCGGCCCAAGGCGTCGTAACTCCACGCGAGAGAGTGGTTCGCATCACTTGCCCCGGTCAGGTGGCCCTTGCCGTAATTGCCGCTATCGTAGGAATAGCCGATTGTCTGATCGGTCACCCCGCCGAGGGTGTAGGTCGTCGAGGTCACTCGGTTCAAGGCATCATAGGCATGTGTCGCGGTCGCGCTCCGCGCATCCGTGGCGGTGTGCAGATTACCACCCGAGTCGAACGTATAATTACTGGTGCCCGAGGCGTGACTGACCTGCTGCGTCAGTTCCCCAAAGCCATTGCGGATATAGATGGTCTGCAGAGACGTTGGGTCGATGACACTGGTCAAATTGTCTTCGGCATCGTAGCCGAAGTGCGTCAAACCGCTACCTGGGTCCGTAATTAGGGCTAAGCGATTGAGTGCATCGTATTGGTTCGAGGTGTTCCGCGCGAGCGGTGCATTGCTGCTGGTCAGGTTTCCGTTATTATCATAGCCCAAGGTCGTCGTAACGGCCGCCGTATTGGCCGAGCCGATCTCTTGATACAACTCATTGAGGGCATTGAACACCCGCGTGTGGGCGCGCGATAGCACGTTGTTGGGATCGTATGCGCTCTCTGCCGTGCGGTTTCCCATCGCATCGAGCGTGTAACTTACATAGTTGCCGGCACCATCGGTAATCTTGGTGAGCCGATGCGCCCCATCGTAGGTATAGGTGATCGTGCCGCCGTCGGGCAGCGTCACGGTCTTCAATTGACCAGTCGGGTAGTAGCTATAGCCCGTGCTTTCGGTCCCCACCAGCTTTGAGGTCACGCGCTGGCGCAAATCGTAAGTTACCGTGATCAGTGTTCCATTGGGATCGGTGATTGTGAGTGGCTGACCGCTGGCGTTATAGGTGTTAAATGTCGTGATCTGCCCCATCGCATTGGTGATGGCGTTCACCTGGCCGCACTGCACCCCTGAAGTGCACGTGTAATACGTATAGGTGGTGACATCCGTGACGTCCGTGCGCGGGCCGTCAATTGTCAGTACTTGGCCATAATTATTGTAGGTATAAGTCCAAGTCCGCGACACGTTCGGCGTCACGGTGGTGTCTGTAATGGTCTTCGTTTGGATCGTATTGGTGCCCGGATAATACGCGTACGTCGTTTGTCGAAGCGGCTCGGTCACCAATGTCGGCAATGCGGATGTCGTCGCCAGATACTGATAGCTCGTGGTGCGTGCGCTTGCGGTGCCGAGGGCCTCGGTTTTTGAGGTCAAATGATCCGCATCGTATGCATACATCGTCGTATTGCCGCTCGCATCGACGCTCTGCGTCACGCGACGTTGCGGGTCCGTGGCGCCAAACGGCACGGAGAAGCTCTGTGACAATGTATTGCGGGAAAAAGCGTTAACCCGCGGCGCGTAGCCGGAATCAGTAGTGAATGTATAGGTATTGATTGCCCCTAACGCGTCCGTGACCACAGCAGTACTGGTGCTATATGCTATCGATACCGCCTGGGACCCGCCGGCCTGCGCCGAGGAAGTAACCGCGCCCGTCGTGGGGTCATAGCCGACGGTGAGAAAGCGCGCGTTGTTCTCATCGAGGATGCCGGTCAGATTGTTCGGGAATGCGCTGTTCTCGTAAAGGTATTGCCGCACGGTCAAATCTTGATACGTCGCCGAGATTAGATTGTTATTGCCATCGTAGGCATAGACAATCGTCTTCCCGGCCGAATCTGTAACCTGTTGAAGCTGCCCAGCCGTGTAGTAAGCGAATTGCAGATTGTGACCAAAAGGCCCTGTCACAGACGCGAGTTGATTAGTGGCATTGTAGGCGAGTGTCGTGATTTGGCCATTTGAGGCGATCGTTTGAAGCAACTGCCCAGTGCTGTTATAAACCTCGCTGCTCCCATTTTTAAGAGTCGCGACCCAGTTCGCGCCGCTCTGCTGCAGGTGAATCGCAGCGCCTGATAGAGAAATATAGGTCCCGGAAGCCGCTAGTTGAAGTGCATCATGATGACCGTTCGGACGCGACAATCCTGTCGGCGTACCGCTGGTAAGCACCAAATAAGCTGCGTAGTTGTGTGTCCAGCCCACCCCCAGCGTGTGGCTAGACTCAAGGGTTGCAGAATGATAGTACCGCTGAAATTGCAGACCTCCACCCGAATAGTCAGACTCCGTTTGGGAAAAATCTCCTGTCGAGATGTCGCACGGATCGCCAACGGATGTCGACGGAGATCCACTATCGGGGCACTCGAGAAGACGATAGGTAATGATGTCCGTGTCCATGTCGACACATGTCGTACTGCCGAAAGTGTAATAGGTCGGACATGATGCAACCTCTGACCAAATAAAGTATGTGGCAGCATAGCCGCCTGCACCGGGAATAGGCTCACCGCTAGGGGAAATCTCAGTGACATTGCACGGAGGATTAGGCTTAGAATAATTAGTCACAACCGTCGTACCACCCACGTACTGGTGGTATAGAAAGTATGGAAATTGCGCATTGTCGTTGATCCATTGGCCTGGAGAATTAAGCTGAATGCTGCAGATGGCCGAGTCGTTGGCCAACATGTACGCTATAAAATTTTGGGCTCCCTGCGCATAAGTCGCACCACTAGGCGAGGCATAAGTTCCACCAATCTCTGCGTAATATCCGCCATTTAAAATCCAAGGCACCGTGGGCGCCCCATACGTGTACGTGACGGTTGCTGTTCCCATACCGGAAGCACCTTTTGGTACCGTCAGCAGAGCTTCTCTAGCGCTTACAGCATGCATCGCTGCAAGGGCCGCTGCCTGGTTGGGGTAGTTCTTGCCAGCGTAGGTCCACACTCCGACGCTTGCGCTTGAGTAGCCTGAAAGCGAAGTCAACATACAAACCGCCATTATCCAGGCTGCGCGGCGCCTTACCAGAATCGCAACGGACTGCCCTGCCCTTGTCAACATGTGACGGTAACCATTCATAACCTGTTCCTTAATTATCCTGGTTCCCTTAATTACAGCTGTAGCGACCATGCGGGGAACTGTTTACGTCTGCCGTACGATTGAATTAAATTCGAATTACGGTATTGTCCACACAATACTGGTGACGTTTCCGGCCGCGTCGTAGTAGTAACGTGCTGTGCCCGTAGAGGTCGTGATCGTCGACACATGCCCATTCGCGTCATACGAGTAAGAATTGGCTCCGCTGATCGTCGTGCCGCTCGCGGTACCCGAATAACCGCTCAAATTGCCGGCCGCATCTGAGGCGCGTATGCGATAGGTATAACTCGTGGAAGCTGTCAGCCCGACGTCGCTGTAACTCGTTCCCGATGGCGTGCCGACCTGAGTGAAATTACTGCAGCCCGCTCCTTGGCAACGCTCGACTCGATAGCCGGCCACACCCACGTTGTCGGTCGAGGCAGACCAACTCAACGTGATTTGGCTCGAAGACACCACTGACGCACTGAGACCCGTTGGCGGCGTTGGAGGTGTTGTATCCACGACCGACTGAGTAGTGCCAGTTGCGGTATTGGAATAACCGCTCAAATTACCGGCCGCATCGTTTGCGCGGACCCGGAAGCTGTAGGAGGTCGATGCCGTCAGCCCCGTGGCGCTATAGGTGGTCGTGGTCGGCGTGCCGATCTGAGCGAAGGTGGTGCAACTCGCACCCGAGCAACTCTCGACTCGATAACCCGTGACTCCCACATTGTCGGTCGAGGCGGTCCAGCTCAGGTTGATCTGGGTCGAGGACGCCACCGTGGCCGTCAGGCCTGTTGGTGCCGTCGGCGGCGTCGTGTCGCTCGCCGACGTGACCGTAAAGCTGCTGCTACTGTAACCAGTATACGAGGGATTCGCGACCGCGATGGTACCCGACCCCAATGGAGCGTCCGCCGGCACGGTAATGGTCGCATGGGTATCGCTGGTTACCGTGAGTCCCGCGTCGGTCACATAACTGACCTTCGCATAGGTGGCGCCGGTGAATCCACTGCCCGTCACTGAGATCGCCGTCCCGGAGGGACCGGTGCTCGGGGTGAATGAGGTGATCGCCGGGTGCGGGTAGCTCCCCGATTGGGTCGTCGCGCTCGCAGTGCTCGAATAGCTACTCAAATTACCGGCCGCATCGGTCGCGCGTACGCGGTAGCTGTAGCTTGTCGAGGCGGTCAGGCTCGTGTCGTTGTAGGTGGTCGCAGCCGGCGTAGCAACTTGTGCGAAGGTCGTACAGCTTGCCCCGCTACACCGCTCGACACGATACCCTGTCACACCGATATTGTCGGTCGAGGCCGTCCAGCCTAAGTTGATTTGACTCGATGAGACCACGGTGAGGGTCGGAGTACCGGGCGCCGTCGGCGCCGTGGTGTCCGCGGATGTCGTACCGCTCGCGGTGCTCGAATAGCTGCTCAAATTCCCGGCCGCGTCGGTCGCTCGAACCCGATAGCTATAGCTGGTCGCAGAGGTGAGTCCCGTGTCGTTGTAGGTGGTCGTGGACGGCGTCGCAACTTGCGCGAACGTCGTGCAGCTGGCTCCCGAACAGCGTTCTACCCGGTACCCGGCGACCCCGACATTGTCGCTCGATGCCGTCCAACTCAAATTAATTTGCGTCGGCGAAATTACGGTGGTCGTGAGGCCGCTGGGCGCCGTCGGCGCCGTGGTATCGGCGGTCGTGGACGCGCCGGCAGTGCTCGAATAGCTGCTCAAGTTACCCGCCGCATCGGTCGCGCGCACCCGATAGCTGTAGCTGGTCGAGGGGGCCAGCCCCATGTCGTTGTAGGTGGTCGCCGTAGGCGTCCCGATCTGAGCGAAGGTCGTACAGCTTGCCCCGCTACACCGCTCGACACGATACCCTGTCACACCGACATTGTCGGTCGAGGCCGTCCAACTCAAATTGATCTGAGTCGCCGAGATGACCGTCGCCGTCAGGCCGGACGGCGCTGTCGGCGGCGTCGTGTCACTCGATGATGTGACTGTAAAGTGTCCGTTGCTGTAGCCGATGAAGGACGCATTCGCGATGGCGATCGTTGCCGATCCCAGCGGGGCATCCGCCGGCACCGTGATGGTCGCCTGGGTATCGCTTGTTACCGATAAACCCGCGTCAGTCACATAACTCACCTTCGCGTACGTGGCACCGGTAAACCCGCTGCCCGTGACCGAAATTGCCGTGCCGACCGGCCCACTGCTTGGCGTAAAAGAGGTAATCGCTGGGTGTGCCTGTGCGAATACGGTTGTGGGCAGCGACATCGCCAGCATCAACGCGAACAGGAACCAGACCATCGAATGGCCTACTGCGCGCAGCGCAGATGGCGCAAGCGGGCAAGCCATCGGATGGAGGAGATTGTTCGACCGCGAATGCGGATCAATACTCATGCGCGGCTTTAACTTTGGTGCGACGGACTGGCGTCCCTCAAGGATTTGCGTTCCAGTGTAGCCAAGGCTTGTAGTAAGCATCCGTGCAAAACCTTTTAGTGTCCAAGGCGCTTAAGTTCGATCGTCTCACCCAACTTCGAACCGGACAATTCAAGTGACTTCACCAATCGCACTTCGACGCAAGGCGTTTCCCCTGTAAGAAGATCACTGGCCCGCCAGCTGAGGGTGTTTTCTGGAGCAAATCGTGTCCGACGCCGATAAGTCCCTTGGCGTGGACGCACATCGAGAGGGATTCTTGCGGTTCCGTGTTCGCATAGTTGGCTTCCATGTCGTAGAGGAGCGGATCACATCGGAAGGCGCTCGCGACGCGTTGAGAGCTGATTTCAGTGCTCCTCGACCACCGTCCATGATCGCACTAGAAATTTCACCTTCCTACTGCCGGCGGGACAATAGCAACCCGATCCTAGAACTGTCAAACGCATTGCGCCAATGCCCACCACGCTTCGCCTGCCTCCAATACCAACAGCGACAAATAGCGGTCATTCCCATCACGAATTACAAAAATATTTTTTTAACATTTCGTCGATGCCTATTGGCGTGTGCGCGCCATGCGTGTCGGACGTCCACACTTTCCGTCCCAATCCAGCTATCTCGATCGTCATCTAATGAAGCCCGTGGATCCGGGACGTCGTGGATTGAACATTGGCCGCAGTCCTGGAAGGACGAACGGCAGGGCAAATACACGAGCGCAGAATGCATGTAGCTGCTATCGTGAAATGGGACGTCCACCGCTTGCTTTACATATGATGCGGGCTCGCGGGGTACTCCGGGGCTGTCGGAATACCGGACGACGTGACTGACGAATTCTCAGCCGTGCTGTCGAATTTGAGCTGACCGCACAACTTATCGCTACGGAGGGCGAGATGAGCATAGTTACAAGGATCGTTGCATGCACTTGGCGCGCCTCCTGCCGATTGGACGCCTTAACATGAGCGTCAGAACTTGGTGTGCTATCCGGTGGGTGCTGCTGCTCACCATCGGAGTCATCGGCGCAGGCGCGCGCAATGTGGATGCGGCGACGCCGACTCCCACTGTACTCATCGCATTGAGTCCTTTGACGATCACCTCAGGCGCGAGCTCAACCATCACCTGGTCAAGCACGGACGCGACGTCCTGCGCGGCGAGCGGCAACTGGGCGTGGTCGGGAGTGGTTGCGACGAGCGGTACCCGGGTCACCTCGCAGAGCGGCTCATCTACTTATCACGTGACGTACACTCTCACTTGCAGCGGAGCGGGCGGCTCTGCTTCGTCACAGGCGGTACTCATCGTCCAAGCGTCGGGAATACCGACCGTGACGCTGACCGCGACGCCAGGCACCATCTCCGCGGGTGGAAGCTCAACGCTCAACTGGTCGGCCAAGAACGCAACCGCCTGTAGCTCATCAGGCGGCTGGACCGGAGCGCGCGCTCTCAGCGGTTCCCTCGCGGTGTCGCCCGCCAACACGACGGCTTATACGCTGATCTGCACTGGAGCGAGTGGCTCCTCTCAGGCCTCGACCACCGTCTCGGTGACACCGCTCCCCGCACCGACGGTTTCAGTTGCGGCGACTCCGTCGAGTATTACGGTCGGCGGCAGCGCGACATTGACCTGGTCCAGCGCCAATGCGACGTCTTGCGCGGCAAGCGGCGCCTGGAGCGGCACACAAGCCGGCAGCGGTGCCACCAGCGTCGCGCCGGCATCCGCCGGTGTCTATACGTATACCTTGACTTGTACCGGTGCCGGCGGTTCGGGCAGCGCCTCGACGTCGGTGACCGCCTCGGCGGCGGGCCAATCCGTTGCAACGGTGAACCCCCTGTTGCTGACATTCGCAAGCCAGACCACCGGAACGACCAGTGCCGCGCAGACGATTTCGTTGAGCAACACGGGAACTGGAACCCTCGCAAATATCGTGATATCGACTACAGGCGACTTTATCGAAACCAACACTTGTGCCGCTGTGCTCGCTGCCGGGGCAAACTGTACCATCAACGTGAACTTCGCGCCGATGGCCGCCGGCGCGCGGGCCGGCACCGTGTTGGTTGCGAGCGACTCTGCGAATGGCCCGCTCAGCGTATCGCTGAGCGGGCCCGGTTCATCGCCGGGCATCTCCTCCGCCATGACCTTGATCTCGCGCGGTGTCCCCATCGTGGCGTCCAGCGCCTTGTATCACGCGACCAGCGCCAACGACGGCGACTACAGCACCGAGTGGCGCTCGAATGGTGCGCCCGCAACCCTCGCGCTCGATCTGTCGAGCGTACCGGCCGCCCAGCGCCAGAACATCTGGCTGGTGTGGTACAATGACGGCAGCTACGCGTACGACCATGCCCTCATCAATCAGCCGGGCTACAACAATGCCGGCTCCTATACGATCGAAGCCAACGCGGCGCCGGGGGGCGGAGCAGCGCCAGCGACCGGCTGGGTACCATTGGCGAGCCTCTCGGGCAATGTGCTCCACTCGTACAGCCACTACTTGAATTTTGCGGGTTACAACTGGATCCGCGGCAATTTCGCGGTGTCGGATGGATCGGTGCTCAATGCGGACATCGCCTTGAACCTCGACGTGTACAGCGCCAATAACGGCGTGACCGACGGCTGGTTCTTCAACGGCGATTCGATCACTGCCAACTGCATGCGGCACAATCGGGTTCTCGCCCAGGATCAAAATAATCCGGGCGCGCAAGTTACCATCGCCACGCCCTCCTTCGGTGTACAGGTCAACGCTATCGTCGGCAATAACACGCCCATGCAAGAGAATGGGGGGATTCCGGGTTTCACGTCCGGCAACATGGTTGCCTATCTGGCGGGCTGGGTGCAGCACATACCGAGCAGGTACGTGACGATCAACTTAGGGACCAACGATGCGGTCAACAGCGGCAACGCCGCTGCGTTTTACGCGAATATGGAACATCTGGTCCAAGCGGTGCTCGCCGCCGGCAAGGTCCCGGTCGTACCGACCATCCCCTACTCGACCGATCCGAAGAGGATGGCGAACATCCCAGCGTTGAACGATCAAATCCGAGCGCTGTACCTCGCCTATCCGATCATCGTGCCCGGTCCTGATCTATGGTCGTACTTCATGAACAATCCGCAGTACATTTCAACGGACCAAGTGCACCCCAATGCTCAGGGATGCGTCGCTTATCGCACGCTGTGGTCGCAATATGCGGCGAGCACCATGTACGGGCATTAGGCTAAACGAGATGCGGTTGCCTAAGCCCACGCTTTCCCACCCCCTATTCAGAGGCGTCGGTTGCTGGCGGGCTCCCGCTCGAATCTGTCTAGAAGTCTGACCATCGATCGCCTCAGCGGTTTCCCGCCGCCCCGCGTACAGGCCCGTTCATTTCCCCAGCAGCAGCCGGCTTACTATAAACTGCGCACCGCGCATTGTTCGCGATCGTGGAAATACGGGAGATTGACGGTCATGGAAGATCAACTCGGTGATTTCAATCGCGGCGTTGCCGCAATCGAAAAGGCAATCGTCCATGCGCTGGATGACAACGGGGTTAAATATACGTCCGTGTCGCGCGTGACTCGCGGTTCCGGACTTCCTGATTCCATTGCCTTCCAAATCACGGCGAACGGCCGAAGCCACACCGAACCGTTCACGCAAACGGAAGTGCTCGACGCTGCCACCGGTGTGGATCAAATGGCCGTGGCGAGCAGGATCAGAGGCATTGCGGCCCGCATCGCCGGGACCCTCCCCCGCTAGCTGACGGCCCTCTCCTCGCGCTAAGCTAAGTCTCCGAAAGAATCTCACGGATGACGTCAGCAAGTCCCGCCTTCCTATGCTCAGCGTTCCGTCGACTACGGTTTTTCAGCCATTGAGCGAAGCCCGCGTCAGACGGATTGACGTAGATGAGCCTGCAGGAACTTGCGGCCAGCGGCGCCCAAATGTGGTCATCTGCTTCGTTGCAGCGGACCCCAATTACGAAGCAGACCTCCACTTGCTGGGCGAGTCGCTCCCATTCGTCGCGCTGAACCTCGATCTGCCGTGCATTGATAGGCGTGTGCTTTCCCGCGGCATAGAAGCTCATAGCCGGCGCGAAACTGCTACGGTTCGCATCGTCGCACCACTGGCGAATCTTGCCCGGATCGAGTTCGATCAACGGATTCGCCTCAAAGAATGTTGTGCCGGCCGGTCCAAAGCTGACTATATCGCGATACGTGCTAGTTGGGTCCAGCTGAAGCAGATACCCACAAGAACCGTGCGGCTTGATCACGCCCGATGGATTGCAGCCGGCCTTGATAAGCGCGTGTTCGATCAAATTCTCGTAGTTAAGGGTCGCGATAAACGCCTGCGATTGCGAAGCCTTGAACGCAGCAAATAATTTGACGTAGTGGCTATCCGCGGTCGGTAGAAAAGACGCGAAATATTTTGCCATTCCACGAAGAAACGGCGTGTATTTGCTGCTATCCAGCGCAGCAAGTTTGGCCATGCCATCCTCGAAACCACCTGGCTTCGCGAACTCATTCAAGACGTCGAGCGGAAGATTCGCGGGGATGTTGCCGGTTGCTTTTAGTTCCGTAAATAGACCATCGCCCATGGGAGGCATCTTTACCCCGGGCGGCTCCGAATGGGCACTTGCCCCGGCTCCAAAGAGTAGCAGCACGCGAGGATTCATACTGATACGTACCGGGACAGAATCATCGCGGCAATGGCAATGAACGCCGCTATCCACAGCCAGCCCCGCCACGCCCTGCCCTTCGGAAAGACGTCCCGGACCGCTACAGGTTGCACCTCGCCCGTGGCTTCCTGATGCGCCCGGTGCGTGCCGTCGACATGCGTGTAACTCAAGCCGGTCCCAGGCAGCCCGACCGTCTCATGCACCTGGCCGTGGCCTACTGTGACATGCGCGCCGCGGACGCTGATCGACGTCGAGACGCCGCGCATCCAGCGAAATCTCACGCGACATATGGGGTTAGTCCTCAAGTTTCGCTTCATCAGGCAATGTCGCACGTATAGTATTCTTCAATTTCTCAGTCGCAACGTTTAAGTTGGAAGGGTCCCATACGACCGTTAGGTGATGGTTCGTATCGAAGTGCGGCCTGCTGTCAATTCGATCAAAGACATCCTTTCGGCAGGTATAGATGACCGGTTTCCCAAGACCTTCCGCGTATCCAGCCTCCCAATACGCGCCTGGATTTCGATGCGTCAGATCAGAGATCAAGAATCGCGACTGCCGAATCTCGACTCGCATCCGGTCATCGATAAGACCGGCTGGCTGTTCGTCGTCAAGTCGTTTAAGTTTGAATCCAGTTTTGTCGACCGCGGGAACAAGCATGTCTCGGAACAAGCTATTCAAGTCATCCTCGCCAAATGGCATAGCCATGAAGGCAATTCGGCTTCTAGTCTTCCCGCGCCGCAGTTCTTCAAGACGTTGCCACCCTTGGATCGTGAGTTGCATCGGAATAAATTTGAACGTGGTGATCCCGTCCAGAGATCGGGATGCAACTGGCTTTCCATCCACAAGCCCAAGCACCTGAGCCTGAGATGCGACGAAACCGAGTCCATTTACATCCACCGCCCCGATTGCTCCTATTGCCCTGGTAAAGTCCAATACCCACGTCCCAGCGTCAGCCTGATTGTTCCCGAGCCACAAAATAAGGTTGTCCAATTGCTCGGTAACTGGAAGGAGTTCGATAGGGTCAGCAAGTATTTGGAGCAAAAGGTCGTCAGGTATTCGTGGCCAGTCTCCAGGGCCGCGCGTCATTTTTGATATCGAATGACTTAGTTTGGCGCGCGCTTTGGAATCATCGCGAAATTTCGAATTCCATATGGCTATCGCTCGGTCACCTAAATGGTATGCACCGCACCTGGCGCACTCAAAGAACACCCCTCCTTGCGTATCGGCCCTATAGCTTTTCAGCTTCTCCCTACAAATTGGACAAAGACCTTCGTCAGACATTCCCTCGCCTCCTCAGTAATTAAAGTGCTGTCCTTCTGCTTTTATGTCATTGGGCGGACTCGGTCTATCTCGACACCAACGCCGCCTGTTTACGGGCAGCCATAGGGGCCATGTTCGAGTTCGGCATTGGCAACTCGCCTTGCAACTCGACGACCGTCGGTAGCTTGGAGGTTTGAAACCGCACTAGAGTATAGCCGGCGGCGATGAGTGCCTCACTCTTGTTCCGATCTGCGTTCTGCCGGCGGGCAGGCGCGTGTGAACTGTCATCGAGTTCGATAATGCCGATGACCGCAAAGTCCACCGTGCATAGCACAAAATCAGCAACAAGACGGCTGATTTTATTGAAAGCCGCTTGCCGTCCAGGTCCCGGGACAACGGTCACGAGTTGAGAGACCGCCACTTGGCATAGGACAATGCATTGCGGAAAGGCGTCAATCAAGCGGCGATAAAGTTGCTGTTCCACAGGTGAGACCGGTAATCGCGCCTTTACTCCCAAGCGATTCCCTTTGGTGTCGGGCTTCATCAACTTGAAACCGACGGCGAGCAGCGCCGCCATGATCAAGACGATGAACGCAAGGTATCGTAAGGTCATGTTTGCTCCCCAGGATGGTCACCCAGGAAATGTGAGGCCCTAGGGGCAATGCGAGATCCGGGCCGATAGTGGCTGATCCTGCGCAGGAATAGCCGTGACCCTTGTCGCGGAATTATCAGCCCATAGGCTTCGGGGGGATAGAGGGTTAATCATTACGTTCGATCTCGTCTCCCGCGCCGCCACCTGTGCTTTGTTTCTCCCTCAAAACAAACTGATGAATGGCGATAAACCGGCCAGCCGTTTGCCGTTCCCATTGTTCATGAGTTTTTGGCTCTCGCTCTCGATCGTCCACCAGATTGTCACCATACTTGACACGCAAACGCTCGACTATGAAATCGGGCGCAACTAGGTCAGCAACCCGATCGAAGGAGTTCCTGTCGAAATCTGAGCGGCTAGACACGCCCGATTCAAGTCCCCACCCCCGCCCGACGAAAACAGCCAGAAATTGATCAACCGCGCCTTCTGAATCACTCAGTCGACTCCGCAGGATCGCTTCCATTTCGCCGGATAATCCGTGCCGCTTCCAGTACCAGAAAAGCTGCGGCGAGTCGTTGCCGAATGAAGCATAGAGTGGCGCGTGACTTGCGGCGTCCCGGATGCGGTCTACTAATGTCTGTCCGATAATCGGTTCAGATTGCTGCGGGAGAACCCTTTTACTTTCAGCCTCCTCTTCGAAGTGTCGCATCCATCGAAAACACTCGGCGGCGAAGGGCAACGGCTCCGCCTTACGGATAACGGTAACGGCAACGGCCTCACGTTCTGTGAGCGGCAGTCTTAGCAGTAGCTTTCTAATGAGAATCCCGCCCTGCATGAATGTCGTTCTGAGTTGGAAGGGTCCCTCTTCCTTCGGCAAGAGCGACCCATGCGGAGCGATTGCCAGCGCCATCCGGCGGGCTCCTGCAGGTCCAATTATTTCTTCCTGGTATCGCAGTTTGGTAAGAAGCCGCGGTATAGCCCTCCGTTCTGCAAACTGTCTCAATCGATCTGCTACCTCGTCGTCGCTGATGCTTCCGCCACACATCCCATCGATGAGTTGCCGAACCTCGATGTCTCCGATGTCTCCCGGAGGCACACTGTATGAAAAGTACCGACCAAAATACTCGGAGGAACAGATCCGTTGTTCATTGGCCCACTCAGTATCCCACTCGGCGCCATATCCCGTCCGACCGCTTCGCGGAAAAAGTGACTCGATCAGCCTGCGATATACAACGTCCTTACTGGTCACTCCGACGTCATCGAGGGCCGGGTCCACCAGATCGTGCAGCTGCTTTTGACGCTCGTCTGTGTCGGTGCGATCGTGCGATATCCCCAAGAATAGAGTCGGGTTATCGCGAATCACCGTGTACAGCCGCGGAAAGAAAATGCGCGTCGCTTCGACAAGCATCACATCGACCGAATTAGCCTCACCTTTCAGTAGAGGCAAGGCAAAAGATATGGCATTAGAAAAGCGCTTCCCCTGCCGTGGGGTCGTCATTTGAGGTTCGATGGCGTCTATGAACGACCGCGTAAATTTCTCGACATCTTCGCGAGATAGACTAATTTCTTGTTGGAACAGTGCGGCATCGACCCCTTCCAGCGCCATCTTGCGTAACTCAATCGTTTCGGCGGGAGGCAAGTGGAGGGGAACATGAATGATCTTCTCAAGGAAATTTTTTCCTGCTGCCACCCCACCACCGCCGTATTTCTCTCCGAGTGCGGCAGCCACCATATCGTCGTCAAACGCCAGAACGTAGCTGGTATGTTTAAAACTTGCCGAGACCTTGATCAGCCGAAAGATCGCATGTATTTCGGCTCTGTCGAGCCTATCGATGTCGTCAACCAAGATAACTACGCGCTTACCGCTGTCTATTAAGATCGCTTCGAGGCGAACGCGTAAAGTATCGAGTTCGACTGAAGAAAGCGCCTCCCCAATGGCGGCTAAACCTTTCCCGGGATCGAGCTTCAACACATGAGCCAGGTCCAGCGACGCGATCGAAAGGATCGATCCGTACTTCTTGAGGATTTTGCCAATCTCCTCTTTGCGAGAGGTGAGAGACTTGCCGAGAGCATCAGCCAAGGTGTCAAAGAATGCTCGCAGGAGTTGTTCTTCGGACCCGAATTGCCACGAATTAAACCTTATAGGAATTACGTAAGGAAGCCCTGCCAAAGCGGCCTCCATCAGCGCAAGGGTCGAAGTCTTTCCGTCGCCCCATGGTCCGTAGATGCCAACGGTAATGCTCGATGGGTCCCGTCCGTTTGCGATGGTTTCAGCGATTCGCTTCGCGAAAGGCCAACGATTAAAGCGATCCTGATCTCGCCGCATGATTGGCTGATCAGATGAGTAAACCGGGGTCCCATGCTCGTTCCCTGTGTTGATTTTTTGCTCTTGCAACGAGCGGTCGGCCATCGGTGGTCCTGCCGACTTTCTTTTCTGCAACCGCTCCCTAATCCTGCTGAACACTCAACCTCCAAAAACACTAGATACGAGCGAATTGTACAACGGCACGCTAAAGGTTGCCCCAACCCATTGGCTTCAGACGACAGCGGTTACTCGCGAGAGTTTCGGCGAAACAACTCCACCAGGTTTCCGGTTCGCTGGTCCGGCGCCAGGAACGTGATGACAATCTGCTTTGATCTACAATGCTCGCACCGCAGTCCGCAGTCTGTCTCTGACCTTCAACAATGGAAACGTGTCCCCAAGGTGCGCCCGCAGCTTCGACAGCGACAGCCGCGCCGAGTGCTTGCACTTGCGGCAGTACGCGCCGTAATAGTACGAATCGTCCACGTGGGTGAGGGTTGCAGTCTCCAACTTGGCGTACTCCATCGATAGCACGGTAGCGCGTACTGGCTGTGCATATCCACAGGATAACTCGTACAGTATTCTTGCTTTACAAACACTGTATAACTGGGGAATCCTGGCGTCACACGGGAGTGCAAATGATCCGAAGTATAATAACTCTGGCAACACTCTGCTTTGTCGGCTGTGCGGAGACATCACCCATTCAGCCGGCGGCAACGAGCAAATCTCATTTCGCCGGGGCCGTGTACAAGGGAGAGTTTGTAACTACTGGCTCGGGGACTCCCGGCGCGGACGCATACAGAGTGTTCGTCCAAGGCGCAACCGGGTTCGTGTCCATTCAATCGGTGCGCAATGACGCAGAGCAGCGGGCCAAGGAGTTTTGTGGCCGCAAGAAGCAAACAATGGAATCGTTAGTGGAGACTACCGCTAAGCCTCCTTATATCCTCGGAAACTTCCCTCGCGTTGAAATCGTTTTTGATTGTGTCGCGGTCCCTGATGCTCAACCCGCTTTCGCGGGAGACGATTCCAGGTACATGAAACTGATGAACCTTAAAAAACTGTTGGACGGTGGAATAATTACCCAAGACGAGTTCAACCAAGAAAAGGCAAAGATCCTTGCCCAACCTGCGTTACACCCGCCTCAAGCCGCGAAGTAAGGTGGCATGCAAACTGAGCGCCGGTACATCCCAATGCCGCGTGGTCACCGGCATTGCGACAACCGAGAACGGCCGCGCGCAACGAATTTTTCCGCAACCTCTAAATACGCCGCGCTGAGGTCATTGGCGTTTCTGCCAGCGTCCAAAATCTTCAATCCGCCAATTCCAAAACCATCTTCTGTAATGCAGCCAACATACCGGCTACAGACATTTGATTTCCGCTCTCAGCGGCGTTGCCACGCAATCGGAGATCATAGCTTCCCTTCGAACGCAGAACAGCGACCGCAAGTCCAGTTATGGTTCCGGCCCGTGCGTCTTCGAGTAGCTCCTCCAGCAGAGAAACCGTCTCCGCTGAAATCTGAGGGGCGCGTCCAGAGATCGCCACTACATTCGACGATACCGTTGCTTTCGAGCCGATTCTATCGCTGTTCACAAGTCTCCTCCTCTAAGAGACGGCCGCCGCCGTTCTTGCAACCATTGTAGTGGGCGTCACTTCTAGAACCTTGGCCAATCTAAACAGCGTATCGAGTGTTGGCTGTCTCAGCCCCCTCTCCAATAGCGAAATGTAGGTCCGGTCGAGATCGGCCTTCAGTGCCAATTGTTCCTGACTAATGCCTAATTTCGTACGACATTCCCGCAGAACTGCTCCAAAGGCTTGCGGTAGTGTCTTGGCTCCCATATGGAGCCATAGATTATTGTTGCGCGACTGGCGGTCTACGGACTATAGTCTGCGCGTCCGGATAATGACAGCCGATATGAGTATTTGCCGGAATTGCCGCCTCTGACAATTCATAGCCAACCCGATGGAATCTCAAACGAATAGAGAATCCCTTGTTTAGCACGGATCGCCCTATCGGACCCGACAAGTGCCCTTTCTGCCTAAATCCCACAATCCGGGGGCAACCGCATGTGGGGATTGCGGCGTCTACATGACGGTAAGTTCGATGAGCAACCTTCGTCGGATCGTGTCAATCGCATGGCTGATCCTGTCTTTGCTAATTGCGTGGGCTGCGTGGGACTCCGTAATTCGACTTGCAATCTTATGTCTCATAGCCGCGGCACTATCAATCGTCGGTATTGCGGTGAAGCCTCGAATTGTGTGGATCAAGCGCTAACAGCGCATCCCCGGTCCGACTCGTCGAGTTCGCGCCGCGGGGGCAGGACCCCCGCACTGCCAAACTGGGTATCAAAATGCAGTTCTTGAAATTGTTTTGGCTACCATTAACTCTAATTCCAGTGGCCACCATTTTAATTCTGGTTATGCCAGATGCACCGCCAACAGCGAATTCCCCACTTCCTGCCGTCGACGCGAAGATTGATGCTGATCCGACCGACAAAGAAAAAGGCACATCAGCAACAAGCGACCCTGATCCCACCGGCCTGGGCCGGAACACCGTGGGGGAGATCTATGTCTATTTAAACGGCGGCAATATCGAGGGCCTCCATGCCATCGTACTGACCGGAGCACTTGCCGGCGAAGTCGGCAACGACTTCACGCCGGCCGCATTGAGGGCTGCAGTCAAGAATGTGCAGTTGGCTAAAGTGGAGAATGGTCAAGCAATCTGGAAGGGCCGTGACCTACCAGCAGCGATCGTAACGGTCACAATTGACACAGTGAATCGCTCGGCTGGAACGTACGGCGAGGTTTGCATTCGGCATGCCGCGATCAATGATGATGAATTCAATATGTACCGCAACGACATCTACACCTACTGCGAGGAAGGCGGCCCCAAACTTGCGGAATGGAAAAAACTTGTTGGCTATTCTGCAGCAAATCCCCTCTAAACCGCTTAGAGATCCTTCGGCGAATTGCTATCGCAATATTATCGTAGCCTGAGGCGGCGTGAGGCTTTCAGCAGCGAAGGAGCGTGCCAGCGGCCGCCGCCTGGTGACGCAATACCGCGCTCATTGAGTAATTCGGAGGCCTTGCGAAGCGAAACGTCACCGCTCAACGCCGACTCGATAGCCCAACGAATCGCCTCGATGCGATCAAGGGCCGCCGTCTGGTTCGCTTTTGCGCCCCTCGCGGCGATCTTCCGGACTTCGGACTTGCTGCGGGCCGACATACCGAGTTTCGTGCCGCGGGCTTTTGCTGCGGACAGGCCGGCCTTCGTCCGTGCCGAGATCATGGCGTGTTCCTTCTCTGCGAGCGCGGCATATAGGTGAAGCACGAAGGGATCCGACTGCCGGCCGAGCTCGCAGACAACGAATTCGACATGATGGGACATAAGCCCGGAGATAAAGTGCACGTCGCGCGACAGCCGGTCGAGTTTGGCAACAAGGACGGGGGATCTGGCTTTACGGGCCGTCTTGAGCGCGGCGGCAAGCTGCGGCCGTCGGTCCAGGGCATCGGCGCCCGATCCAGTCTCCACCTCTTCGAAAACCTGGGTGACGTTCAGGCCCTCGGCTTCGGCGAAGCGGGCAATCGCCGCTCGCTGCGCCGCCAGGCCCAAACCGGAGCGGCCCTGCGCCGAAGTGCTAACCCTGACGTACCCGATTGCCGTGGCCATGTTGCGCATCCCTCTCACCCAGGGGACCAACTTTAGCCCAACCACTGGCATTTGTAAACGTCTCTTAACGGTCATCAAGTAATGTTAACACTCAGTTGTCCTAGACTCTAGGCCCCTTCGGGCAGGGGCCTTTCTCAAGCCATCGATGCGCTCAGGCGCCTCAGCCGGTCAATTATTCGATGCGAAACGTGAGGCGCCTCTTGTCTCACTGAATCAATCACCGCTTCGAAAAATGCTCCGGCCCGCAGGTTCTCGTAAGCCTTCGATTTGAGGTTCACTGCCCTATTGAGAAGGCGACATCGTAAGATGATCGAGCGATCCAGCATCTCGGCGTTTCGTATGGTTCCGTCCGAGTTAAGGGCGGCCTCTCGCATTGTCATGGCGTCTCGCCGAAGTTCGTCGAGCATCCACAACTGAGAGAAATCGCATGTGAGATCGCCAGACGGGTGGGAGCGCTGGTGCCCCAATGGGCGATCATTCTCAGTAGCGCCCAGAGCACCGCTCACTCGCTTGTCACGGTGTACCGGTATCGCTGCAACGCGCTCAATGTCCCGCTTCACCGCGCGGACTGGCCGCCAAAACGAACTTTCGCTGATAGCCGACCATCTTTCTCTAACCGGTCGCCACTGGCGGGATCCAACAACCATGATATGTCGCCTGACATCGTTCGCGGCCTCGGACTTGTTGATGCTCACATGCATTGCTCCGGACTAAACAACCTGGTTGGGCATCCTAAAGTCACCAGTCTGGGGGTCATCGCGGCCGGCCCGGAAAACGGGTCTCGAACAGATCGCAAACTCGCACCAATTTGAACCTCCAAAGCCCCAAGACGAGTGGACCACCCGTGTGGGCGAAAATGACAGTGGACTGCCATCGTCGGCGAAGCGCCAAGAGTGCCATCACGATCTGTATTGTCTATCGGTTCATTTACTTGGATGATCGAATTGCGAAGGTCTTCTGCCAACAAATGAACAGCGACATGACGTCCTTTTGGCTCGGCGGTCGCTGGTGCCGGGCCGGCGAAGCTGAATCTACGGGCCTTACAAGCATTCACATGCAATTAGAGGGGTTCTAAGGCTTTTGATAGGGTCCGCTTACAAGCGGGGCCGCCCTCTCTGGATGATGGATGTTGTGCTTGTGAGTGCTTGTGAGCGTGACTCTGAACTCGCACCAGCATTTTGGTTGTGAGTGCTTGCGAGTTTATCGCTCCGGTCCGATGTATTGATAGGGCTGGCGACGGTTCGGGTGGCGACCGACCGGTTTGAGTTTCTCCCAGCCTTCGCGGGCCAGCACCGCCGAAAACTGCTTTGCGAGCGCTCCGGCCTCATGTCCTTGCCTCTCGATGTTGACGCGGATCGCTTGCAACAACTCTCGCATCGTGACCTCGCATCCCCGGCACGTACCCGTCTTCTCCTTATACGCTCCCAACAGCCCGTCGAGGTATTCGAGCACCTGTTCCTCCTGTGGCGAGATCTGTCGCCGCAGTTCCTGCTGCTGCCGCGCCATGTCCTCAAGCTTCGGAGAGAGATGCCACACGGAGCCGTTTCGATAGCCTTCGAATGCTTCGGCCAGCAATTGGTCTCTGTCCCGTGCCAGACCCTCTAAGTCGAGTTTGCGGCAGCGAACGGGCCAGAATCGTCGCCCGCCCGTCTCATCCTGTAAGTACTCGTGCAAGTTGGTTGTGCCAATGAAGACGCAGTGTCGTGGCCGGTCAATCGCGTTCCGTCCGTACGGGGGGCGGTATCGATCCTTTGCCCGAGAGAGGAATGCCTTGACGGCTTCAACCGCGCTGAATCGGACTGCCGCCAATTCAGGCAATTCCTGAATCCAGCGCCCCTGCAATTGGATGGCAGCATCCTTCGAATGAAGGTTTGGCAAGCTGTCTGAGAACCATGGCTCACCGGCAAGAATACAGGCCGCCGCGGATTTCCGGAGACCCTGTGGACCTTCAAGGACAAGCACGCAATCAGCCTTGCAGCCCGGCTGCATAACACGCGCCACGAGCGAGATTAAGAAGCTCGGCCCAATTGCCTCCAAGTACTCTCGGTCCCCATCGGCGCCCAGGTATTCTCCGAGCCAACCGGCAATTCGGCCTTTGCCATCCCAGCGCAATTCGTTGAGATAATTCCGAACCGGGTGATAACTCGACAATTTCGCGTAGGCAACGACTGCGTCTTGCACTGTCGACGGCTTCGTAACTTCGATTCCTTGCGCCTGGAACCATGCCTGCAGGCGGACGCGATCATCGTCCGTCCAAGAAGACGGGTAGCTAGTCTCCGAAACTGTCTGCCATGGCGGAAGACGGTGGAGTTCTACGAGATCGGCAAATTCGTTGTATTGCACGAGCCCGCGCAACTCAGGCGCAAGTTTGAGCGCAGTCATTACGTTATCTTCGTCGGGAATAATGCTGCCATCTTTGCGCGTGCGAAGCTGCGAGAGCCAGATTCTCGGTACGGCCTCCTGTTGGGGCCGACTCTCGATCCTATACAAAGACTGATTCGACCCCAACGTGCTGCCGTCACCGATCGAACCACGCGCGCCTGTTCCGATTGTCTTTGAAATTCCCGCTGCGGCGTCCGTCGACTTGACGATGACCCGGTGTGCACGTCCCCAGTTGAGGATGTCCTCTGCCGTCCAACCATCGTCGACTGCATCTGCAAGATCCCATCCATCCGGTTGCCCGCGGACATCGATCAGCTTCACGCCGGGTGTGTTCTCGTCGATGCGGCAACCCATTGCTGCCAGCCGGGTTGCAATATACTTGCCGGCGCTCAAGCCCGCCTCGTCAGCATCCGGCCACACCGCGGCAATTAGTCGACCGCGCAAGGGCTCAAGGTCTGCGAGTTGAACGGCGTTGGCACCGCCAGGCCATGTTGTAACTACCGTGGACGGGAACATCGGCTGAGCAGCCTCGGCACACTTTTCGCCTTCGACAACCAGGACCGAGCAACCTGGGTTCGCGACGAGCCTGTCAAGGTTATAGAGCGGTCGCGGTATTGGAGCAGCCTTCGCTTGCCATCCCCGCTTGCTCCAACGCCACGGAACAAATTGTTTCTTTCTGTCAGGTAGTTCATAGCGACTGACGATAAACAACGGTCCCCGATCGTCGCGATAGACATAACTATGGGCTGGCTTTCCATGTTTGAAATGCGTGGCGTCGAACTTCTCTATCGCCTCGATTGGCGGACGCACTAGTCCGTCGGGGTTGCGCGAGCCCTCAGTTGCGTCCGGCGCATTGCGCGCGTCACCCACATCCGGGGGGCGCACTATCGCAGACTGCGTGTAGTCCAAGAGCTCGCGTGCAGCCCTCAGCGGCTCGATTCCGTGAATGGCCGCGTACAACGAAACTAGACCGGGGCCGCCTTCCTCTGTTGCGAAATCCTTCCAGCAGCCTTTCGTCAGGCTGAATTTCAAGGACTCGCCTGGCTCGCCTTGAATGTTACCCACAATCACCTCAGAGCCAACGCGCTTCGCGCTTGGGAGCCAGGAGGTAATTAGCTGCTCTGCCCGCGGAAGTAGCTGGGCATCCAGCGCGTCGAAGTCGATGCGCGCGTTCACGTTAGAGCCTGTCGTTGACGCATGGCCATACGCCGACGAAGCGCGACGGCCTGTTGGTGCTGCGCTGGGCAGGCGTGAGGGCCTGCGCACCCGCCACGCTCTCGACGCGATAACGATGGAGCTTGCCGTCCGCGATGATTGGCTCATCGATGTCGATATCGTGGGCGCGCATGGCTTCTGCGAACTGCTCGATGATCATATTGTCTGATGGGAGACTGACAATATCGACCGCCGGGCCTTCCCCAAGCGGATAGTTGCCACGGACTTCGCAAATCGCTCTGGTGCCGACGTCGTCCAACATGGCAGCCTACCTCGCTCGTTTGCGGGCGGCTTCTAGCTTCGCCACCAATGCGCGGATCTCCGTGTCGGATTTGCCCGAGATGCGCGCGGCATTCAGCCGTGAGACTTCTTCTGCAGGCCAGCCGACGCATCTGAGCCCCAATCGCACTTGCTTAGTAAATAGGCCTTCCGAAATGCGGTTGTAGATGGTCGACCGAGAAAAGCCAGACTGGACTTTGACGGCGGGAAGTCTAAGGATGGTTTGCGACATTTGTGAACCTCGTGGGGTGTTCTTGAACTACCCTGGCATTGGATTGTCACGAGTACCCGTAGGGAAGGCGTCCCGGGTCGAGAGTCGTGCCTCGACTTCAAGACGCGGTGGAAGCCTAGAGGTCGATGGCGGGGAAATTGGGGGTAATTCTGGGGGTAACTATTCGCCCATTCGGACAGAAAACGCCGAAAGAAATAGCGGATTTACGCGTCGTGTGAGGGCCTCCCTGGCCACCATTTCGCACCGTTATATTTTGATCTCGCCCCGTGCCTGCGGATATGGACGCCGCGACCCGAACGTACTCGTGGCGCATGCAACAAAACTTCGGCGCGCATGCTGACTACCTCTGGTTGTGGCCGCGTTTCCGTAGCAGCGCGTCGCCGCATTGTTGCATTCCGACCCGCCCAAACCATAATGCCCTTAGGCCGGTCTACTTTGATGTAGGAGAGTCGGGAGAAGCGTTGACCATGGATGACGGCAAAGCCTGGCGACCATCGCGATACGGGGTACTCCTGGTTGTGTTGGCATTCCATGTGACCATGATCGCGTTTCTCATTGCATCATCGAAGACTTTGCGTCTCTTGCTGCCGACAGCGACCCTCATCGAAGTGCCATTTCTTCCACCGGCTACCGCGCAGAGAGTGCGAACAGACACATCCCCTAGTCCTCCTTTGGACATGACGCGAGTAACTCCATCCGTCGACGTCACCCTATCCTTAAGCCCGGAGCTCGTTCCCGCCGTGGGAACCTTTGGCGTACCTATTGACTGGGCCGATCAGGCGCACACGGTGGCGGACTCCATTGTTGCGAACACCGACGCTCGTGAGATTCATTTGACGCCGGACTTAACTACGCCGCCAAAATCCATCTTCCCCGAGCCACCAGCTCACCATGCTGGCGAGCAGCACCGATTGGATACCGGTCAATGGATCGTGTTTATCAGCGACAATTGCTATCAGATTTCAAGCGCGATTCCCACAGTGCCTACCGCTCTGGACAACGGAATAGGACAGTCAACTTTTTGCCTAGATAATTCCAACGCTTCGCGGGGCGACCTCTTCGACCAGTTGCCCGCGTACAAGAGATATCACCCCAACTGAAGCCTCGATACCGGCAGCACAGCGGCCCGCCCATGGCGCGTAACCTCATACAGTGTTGCGCCGCGCGGAACACTGGATGGACACGCGATTGACGCGCGCTGTATTTTCAATGCATGGTCCGCCGACGTGCTGCCTTCAATCCGCTTGAGCCCTCGCCCGCTCCGCGCTGGTACGTCGTTCGCAGCATGCACGGAGCCATCATAGACTCACGGCCTTTGGTTGCCGGAGCCAATCTCACTCACGTTTTCATCACCGCAATGCTTGCTTGGATGGAGGGCGGTTGGACCATCAGCGAATTCTCGTCGACATCTGCAACATTCTTCTGTACCCGCGACCTAGAGCGACGAATGGTCAGCATAGATCCAAGGGATCCCCTTGAACCGCAAATGTACGGCGCGTCGCACCTTTCGGGAGGTGGCAAGGAGTACGACTAGGCGGCCTGCAACGAGTTCGACCTAAAATACCGGCTTGGTCACCCAATCTCCATGTCCGTGCAACGAAGACGCAACCATCATGACTCAACATTCTCCTGCCCGCCAAGAGTGTGGGAATTGCGGGCAGCGGTGTCGCTACCCCGGTCGGCACGGTTGGGGCGAGCTGGTCTCTCAGGATACGGAAGTCGTATAGACCAGCTCGCCCCGGCGCGTAGGTCAGGGCTTAATTTGACCGCGAATCTCACCCGGCTGATGCATGGCGCTGTGCACATTCACATAGAGCTCACCCGCCTTGAAGCTCGCGTATTGCTCGTCGGTGAGCTTGGAACCGGCAGGAACCATCCACACGCCTTCGGCATCCCTAGTGAGAGTGATAATGGGCGGGCCGCTCTTGCCGGGCGCGCCAACATGAATGTGCGCCATCGTTCCCTCGATGGACTTCGTTTTGATCGTGCCACTGACCGACTTGTCCGCCGCAACGGTAATGGTCCCTGTACCGGACGCCGATGTCGTTACCGGAGGGGTCTCTTGCGCTCCGGTCAAGTTGATCTTCAGATCGACGGCCAAGGCTGATCCGGTGCCGATGATGAACGCGGCGGAGGCCATCAGTCCGCGTATGCTCGTGAGATTGATGAAACGCTTCATTGTTAACTCCATGGTTTGTAGTTCGAATGAATGGATCCGCAATTGTAGTGCGCCCGCCGGTCAACACGCCATCGGCCCACACCTACATCATGGAATCCGAAGTGCCTACGGCCCTGGCTCGTCACGAACTGACATCACCCAGACATCGACGATACAGGTCCACGGTCCCGGCGGTAAACTCCCGCGCCTCCCGCTCAAAGGGATTGTTCCAGTACCCGCACCGCGTCGACTCCAGCAGATAGCGCCAGCGAGTCAGCCGGCCGGTTCCCCACTGACGAATGACGTGAAAGTACTCGTGCAACAAAAGCTCCGCGTTGCTCACGAATTCCCGACCGTCGATCGCGAGCAAAATCCGATTCGGCCGAGTCGTTGCGCACATGCCGAGGTGGGCCTGCGCGTATCGCGAGCGCTCGACGACGACAACCCCGCCGACGGACTCGCCGAACACCCGCTCGAGCGCCAAGGCCACCGGCGGAGGCAACACATAACGGCGGCCGATCAACACCCGAGTGCCTACTGCGCCCCATGACGTGATCGTGGCGGCGAATCGTCGCGCAACCCTACGCCGCCTCTGCGTGCTGAATTACCGGAATAGCTCGATCCGACAGAATAGCTTGAAGCTCCTCCGTGCTCCGTCCCTCCGGCGCCAGCCACGCCTCCACGTGTTCGGGTTTGAGGTTGACGATACAGCGGTCATGCCCCGCCGCCGCCACATCCGCCGGCGGTTCATCGGTAATGGCGGCAAAGCCCCGGACGTCCGGCTCCTTCGGGTCCGTCCAATGCGACCACAAACAGGCGACTAATAACGGCTCCGCCGGCTCCGGTGTGAACTGCAGAACGACGTTTTGCGCCTCCTCCCCGACCTTGAGCTCTCGATGCTGCATCGCGTGCAGCCGCACGTTCTCGAAAAAGCTCTCCACCACCATGAGAGCATGATGATGGCCGAACTGCTCTCCCCAGAACTTCTCCAAGTTGTCGCGCCGCGCGTTGTACAGCCCCGGGAATTTCTTGTCGTAGAACGCCGGCTTGCCGGCGGGCCGGCAGAAATACCGCATTGGCGTCAGGACGTTCTGCCCGTCCTGCTTGATGATGACGCCGGCATAGGCCATGGGAAAAATACGGTTGTCGTCAGGCGACGTTTCACTGCGCCGCAGATCACTCAACTTCGTTGTCAGCGTCTCAATCTTGGTGGTCGCAATTCGCACATCCTCGCGAGCTTTCTTGGTCTCCTTCTCCTTGAGCGATCGCTCCGCATTCACCAACCGCGTCTTTTGCGAGAACAAGTCCTTTTCAACCTTCGTCGCGGTCCGAGAGCGATGCTCATCGATCGCCGCTTTGATTTGACGCTCCTGATCGCTGCTCGGATTGTCGAAGTTGGCCTCGAACCCGCGGGATACGGCGATGCTCGGATCGTCGAGGCGTCGCATGAAAAGCCGAAAGGCTTCCTCGTAGTCGAGCCGAATACCGAGTTCACGATGCAGCTTGCGGACGACTTGAATTACTTGCGCGGAATAGCACATGGGGGAATTCTACTATGCTTTCTCCGCTCCTAAGCGGATGTCCAAGTCTCCGCGACAATGCACGGCAACACGATGCCTGCCGGACCCTGAATCGCCGCGGTCACAGAACCATCGTAATCAGTGGCGTTTGGGTTTATTTGTACGGTAGTAGCTCCGGCTCGGATCGCCATATCCGTCAGCGACGCCGCCGGCTGCACTACCGATGAGGTTCCACAACCGAGGAACACGTCGCAGTGCCTGGCCGCCTCGCAGGCAGACCGCCACGCCACATCAGGCAAATGCTCGCCAAACCACACGACCCCAGGCCGAATCATGGCACCACATGCGTCGCAACGCGGGGGTTCAATTCGCGCACCGCCCTGCGGTAAATCCGGGATCCCCTCGGGATGGACATAGGCGTGGCGGCACGCCTCGCAATAGGGGCGAGAGAGCTGTCCATGCAAATGCAATACACTCGTGCTCCCGGCTCGCTCGTGAAGATCATCGACATTCTGGGTGATGAGCGTGAAGCGCGGAACGAGTTTTTCCATGGTTGCAATGGCCCGATGCGCCGAGTTGGGTTTTGCGCCAAGCACAGTCGCGCGACGCCACTCGTACCAGCCCCACACCAAGGAGGGATCTCGTTGAAATGCGTACGGCGTGGCGAGTTCCGCCGCGTCGAAGGTTTCCCACAAGCCGGTCTGCTTGTCACGAAAGGTGGGGACGCCGCTTTCCGCAGAGACCCCTGCGCCCGTGAGAATGACGACCCGCCGCGCCTCGCGAAGCGCGCTGACAATCCTTGCATCTACAGCGACACGATCGATCATGCGTCGAGTTTCGGATCAGGCGGTGGCGATACGCATCAGGTTGGTCGTCGCGGCACTTCCGAACGGCACGCCGGCAATGACGACGATAATCTGGCCGCTTTGTGCGAAGCCCTCACGTCGTGCGACCTCGCAGGCGACCTCGGTCATTTCGCTCACATTGGACACGCCGTCGATTCGCACCGAATGGATGCCCCAAACGACGGCAAGTCGGCGTGCATTCGATTCGATCGGCGTCAAACTCAAGACGGGGCATTCCGGCCGTTCCCGCGCGGCGTGCAGACTAGTTTGTCCGGAACGCGTGTAGCAGACGATCGCGGCGGCGTGCAACGTCGAGACCGCACAGCGCACGGCGCCGCATACCGCGTCCGCAATACCGGTCTGTCCCGGCTGCGCCGGCGTGTACGAGGCATTGATTACTTGGCGGTAAGTCGGATCTGCCTCCACTTGCTCGATGATGCGGCTCATCATGCTTACCGCTTGGAGTGGATACTTGCCCGATGCTGATTCAGCCGACAGCATGACGGCGTCGGCGCCGTCATAAATAGCGGTAGCCACATCGGAGGCTTCGGCGCGAGTTGGCACGGGACTTTCTACCATCGACTCGAGCATTTGCGTGGCGACGACCACGGGCTTGCCTTGCTGTCGGCACGTACGAATGATGCGCTTTTGGATGGCCGGCACGCGTTCGGCCGGCATTTCCACGCCCAAGTCTCCGCGCGCCACCATCACGGCATCGGACGCCGCCACGATCTCCTCCAGTCGGGCGACCGCCGCGGGTTTCTCGAGCTTCGACATGATGGCGGCCCGGTTGCCGATGATCGCGCGCGCCTCAGAAACGTCCTCCGGGCGCTGCACGAAAGACAATGCGACCCAGTCCGCACCGAGTTCCAGTGCAACGTCAAGGTCGCGCCGGTCCTTGTTCGTGAGAGCGGTCAGCGGCAACACCACGTCGGGCACATTGACACCCTTGTTGGCCGATAGTTTGCCGCCCACGGCTACCCGGGTGTCCGCAAAAGTGGGCCCGCACCGCTCGACCACCAGGCGCAGTCGACCGTCGTCCAGCAGCAATTCGGAGCCCGCCGTCAGCACGGCGAAGATTTCAGGATGCGGCATACCGGCACGCTGTTCGTTCCCCGGTGCGGGATCCAGATCGAGGCGGAAAGACTGCCCATCGACAAGATTGACCGGTCCGTCGGTGAATCCGCCGACGCGCAGCTTGGGCCCCTGCAAATCGGCCAGAATGCCGATCGGCCGACCGGTCTCACGCTCCAATTCCCGCAAGATCGCAAAGCGAGTGCGGTGATCCTCCGCGTTGCCGTGGCTGAAATTGAGTCGAAACACGTCGACCCCGGCGAGAAACAGCCGGCGCAGGGTTTCCCGATCAGAGCTTGCGGGTCCGACAGTCGCCACTATTTTGGCGTTGCGCGTTCTTCGTAAGTTCATGTCGTCGGGCTCTTGGGTTGCGGCACTTCGGAGGTGGTGTTGCGGAAGCCGTTTACGTTGGTGAGCGTTGGCCGGGTAATTATCACATTCTTGATCTGGCCGTGTAACGTCAGCGGTGCTGTTGTCACAATCTCAATTGACCATGAATTCGCCGTAATGCATGTCGTCCGTGGCGACGATTCGGCGTTCTTATTGGTAGGAGCCGCAAAACCGTGGGGTTGAATCCGGAGACTACGACCATGAATGGCCTCTCTATCCGTATGATTTTGTTCATCGTTGTGCTATCGGCGCTACACATTTCCGGTATCGCACCGGTAAAGCCCCTGGTAATCCAACTACCTCGGCAAGCGCCATCACGACTTATGGTGCAGACCCGCGACACTCTTTCTCCGCACCAGGTAATCGCACCCCTCCATGCCAATTAGGCGGAGCGCATCGAGCCCGGGCCGAGCTCAAGGCTCGGAACAAAAGCGCCCCAGGAAATTACCCAGCTCCACGGCGACCTCCACCGGGCAATCGAGAGGAGTGAAGTGAGCGCCCGGCAATTTGACCAAGCGCGCGCCTAGCAGATCCGCAAGCGGCTGTCCTACCGCATCAATCGACAGAAACTCGTCGCGCTCCCCCCAAAGGACCAGCGCGGGGACGCCGCTGGCACGCAATGCCTCGCCGATGTTCTCCGTCTGTCGTGGATCGAGGTCCCGCGCGGCGCGGATCAAGCGCGTCCCACCGGTCAGGCCCTTATACGCTGCCAACATTTCTCGCAAGGCCGGGCTTTTCCCGAGGCGCCGCGCAAGTACTGGAAAGAGCCGGTCCGCATCCTGCGGATCCCACGCCTGGATGCTGGCGATTGCGTCCATTGCCCACTCGCTTGCATACACACCATCAAGTACGGCGACGCTCCGGACACGCTGTGGCGCAGTCGCCAGCATGATCTGAGCGACAGCCGAACCCACGTCATGAGCCACCACCACCGCCCGCGGCACGCCGAGCGTATCGAGCATTTGAAACATCCACTGCGCTTGGCTGGCCATGTCGACACGTACCCCGGCCAGAGTCTCGGACTCACCATAGCCGACGAGGTCCGGCACCAGGAGGCGGCAACCGGAATTCCCCAACAATGGCACGACACGCGACCAAAGATGGCGCGTCGCAGGAAATCCGTGCAGGAGCAGGACCGGAGTGCCTTCGCCGACATCATCCAATGCGATCGTGGCATCGTTGACTTGAATTTTGATCGTTGTCAGTCCTCCCACCGATCCACCGCCTGCACCTCTGGATACGCGTACCGACGCAGCGTATTGTAGCAATACCTCGCCGGCCAGCGGGCGTAGCGGCCGCCCGTCACGGCTCAGGAACACCAAATCTCTACCTCACTTAGCAATTTATATAGAAGGGACGTCGCAGATGAAACCCACGAAGCTCGAGGATCTGCGGACCCGCTTTTCGGATCGCGAGGTCTTCAAGGACGGTGACGATCCCGTACTGATCGAAGCCGGCCGGCAGGTGCAGTCGCCGGACGGAAAGCGAACGAAGCCGTACTCGGGCATACCGACTTTCCTGGGACTTCCGTCAGCACCGGATTTGACTGACCTGGATATCGCGGTCATCGGGGTGCCGATGGACCTCGGCGTGACCAATCGTCCGGGGGCCCGATTCGGCCCGCGTGCCGTTCGAACCATCGAACGGATCGGCCCCTATCACCCCACCTTTCGCATGGTGCCAAAAGGCACCGTACGCGCGGCGGACGTCGGCGACGTTCCGTTTCGCAGCCGCTATAGTCTGGAGCAATCCCTGGAGGATATTGAAACCTACTATTCGGAGTTGGCCGCCCGCGGCGTGCGGCCTCTGTCAGTCGGCGGTGACCACTCCATCACGTACCCAATTCTCAAGGCCTTGGGCAAGAAATCCCCGGTTGGATTGGTTCATATCGATGCCCATTGCGACACGATGGGCAGTTTCGATGGATCGAAGTTTCACCACGGCGGACCCTTCCGCCTGGCTGTACTCGACGGCGTGCTGGATCCGGAACGCACGATCCAGATCGGCATTCGGGGATCTTCCAACATGTTTTGGGAGTTCTCCCACGCCAGCGGCATGACGGTCATCTACATGGAGGATTTCATGCGTATGGGAGTCGACGCGGTGGCCGCCAAGGCGAGATCCGTGGTCGGCGATGGACCCCTGTACATCTCAGTCGACGTCGATGGTTTCGATCCCGTGTATGCGCCGGGCACCGGCACGCCGGAGGTAGGAGGGTTGAACGCTCGCGAGGGTTTGGCGCTATTGCGCGCATTGCGCGGCAAGAATGTAGTCGGCGCCGATGTCGTCGAAGTCGCTCCGCAATATGACCCCACCACGAATACCAGCCAGTTGGCCGCTCAACTCCTGTTCGAGGAATTCGCGTTGATGGCCACGGGACCTGTGTAGCCAAGGCCTAAACTTGACTATGCGCAATTGCGCACGGCAAGCTCGCAAATCGTCGATCTTACTATGAGGTAAATCGTGCGGGTGCAAACATTGATTGTGACGTCAATCGCTGTCGCTAGCCTTGGCCTCGCCGCATGGTCCGGTACGGCTCTCGCCGGAAAACTGGATGCGCTGTTGGGGGATTGGGATCTCAATATTGCAAAGTCGAAATTTCAACCCAACCCACCCATGAAAAAATACACAATGAAAGTAATCGACGCAACGACGAAGTCAAGATGGACTGGTGTCCAATGTCGCCCGAAGGATCTGCGTTCGGTTGTTCGGCTCGACACCGGCGTTCCCGCCGCCTTCGCTAATAGATATATCGGCGCTGAACTCCCGAGCATTTCAGCGGCACCGGTGCCGAACCGCCGCCCGACCTTCAAGTCAAACACAGTGCCGTAGAAGGCAATGGCATTGTCAAGATTGTCAACGTCGAGATTTACCAGCAGATCCATCAAGGCCTCCTTGCGTAGCTCACCACGCAACAAGCGGTTGGAAATTCGCGAATTCGCCCGAGGCGGGTAATAATTGCACGTATCCACGCTTCGGAATCCCCATATGCGACAGTTAACCACGTTGTTATCGATTGAGACGGAGCGACAAGGATTGCTCGAGGTCACTGATCGGATCACGAAGTGGACGGAAGCTCAAGCGGTCAAGGTCGGTTTGCTAACCATCTTTTGCCGCCACACTTCCGCATCGCTGTTGATTCAAGAGAACGCCGCATCAGCGGTGCGCATCGACCTCGAGAGATATTTCGCGCGCATCGCTCCAGAGAATTCGTCAGTCTATACCCACAATGACGAGGGACCGGATGACATGCCGGCGCATATTCGTACTGCGCTTACGCAGGTTCAAATCACGATCCCATTGATGGACGGGCGGCTGGCGCTAGGCACTTGGCAGGGCATTTACCTCTTTGAGCATCGCCGACGACCGCATTCGCGTACGCTGGCCCTGCATTTACTGGGAGACTAAGAGTGTAGACAGGTCCACAGTTGCATCTCCGCATAAAGCGTCCACAACGCGAGCACGCGCGGACTGATGCCAGGAACATCCTTCGCGCATTCGAACAATCGTTGATGGCAGAATAAGATTGAGCGATCGTCAGGAGGTCATCCGGACCGGCTGTTTCGCTATTGACGAGTTGCTGTCCGTATGCGATCGCCATGTCGTACTGATGATTCTCGGCGGCGCTCCGTAACAGCTGGTGAGTCGGCGAGGGCGACAAAAAAACGGGGGCAACGGGTATTGGCGCCGCCGGCTTTGCCGTTTCGGTACCGACGGAAGGACCACGCGGTAACCCAAATCGTCAGCCCCAATGCTTTGAGCATCGATCCCATGGCGGAGTCTCCCAACCGGCGGCCCGAATTCAGTATATACAGCATTCACTGTTGCATCGCCCGGAGGACCACCGCTGGTGAGTAGTTGCTATCGCTGCTACGTGATACGCTCGTACCTCCGCAGCGTGGCGTAGACATAACGATTGAAAATCTTCGTACTCATGACATTGGCCTGCCTATCGGCCTGCAGTTGGTTCGGTTCGAGGAAACAGGAGTTGCCGGATCCGACTGAGCTCATCGTGACCGGCGCCCCCGCGGGTTCGCTTATCTTCGTCGATGGTTTGCAAACCGGGCAAGAAACGGCGGTCAGCGATCATCCACAGGTTCTCATCGTCCCGGCGGGCGCCCACAAAGTGGAAATACACGCGGGGGACAAGGTCGTTTATCGGGAGGATACCTACGTGGCCCTCGGTGAACACCGTGTAGTCACGGTCTTGTCCGGATTAACTCGGTAGCGCGCGGCCGCATCGGGCGGCCACGGCCCGCCCACCCACACTCGCCCGGCGACGACGAGTCAGGCGCGCGAGCCCGACTCGCCCCCGGGACTCTCCGCATTCACGCCGTCGCTTTCAGCTGCGCCACGTATTTGTCACCTTGGTCTTGCGCCCTTTTGTAAGCCGGACGCTCCGTTATACGCGCCATATAGGCCTGAAATGACGGTCGCGGCTCGAGACTCTTCATCATCATCCCGAAGCCGATCTGCGACCCAATGTAGACATCGGCCGCGCTGAAGCGATCGCCGAGTATGAATGGCCCGGGCTTTACCGCCCTTTCAAGCGCATTCATCGTATCCTCGTAGCATCCGTATCCAAGTGCCGCGGGCTTGTCGGCTGCGGGACGCGACAGCATTCGATCCATGAGCGCGGGCTCCACGCAACCAGCACCGAAGAACATCCATCGGTAATAGGTCCCGCGCTCCGGCGAATCGAGAGCCGGTGCGAGGCCGGCGGCCGGGAACGCATCGGCCAGGTAGGCGCAGATTGCCGCGGCCTCCGTGACCGCCGTTCCGCGATGCACCAGTGCCGGGAGCTTGCCCATGGGATTCACGGCCAGGAACGCGGGCGTCTTGTGCTCCCCCTTATCGAAGCGCACCAGCTCCATCCGATACGGTTTGCCCACTTCCTCGAGCATGTAGTGCACGATCCGGGCTCGTGACATCGGGTTGTAATAAAGGACGATCTCTTCGCTCATGACTCCCTCCGTTGCTTGATCTGCCCAGTACCAATTGAGACAGAATGCGGGCTAAATCTCAACCACTGTCATGCGGTCGGACGTTTTGGACACCACCACGGGAGCGTTCAGAGTCCCAGCCAGTCGCACACCCGCCCGTAGGCGATGCGTGCTCTCACGCCGACACGCCACAGCCTATGGAACGGCACCTGCGGCACGCTCGTCATGGGCAGCGCGAGTGCCTCGAGAGCCGTGCCGGCCGCGGCCTCTGCCAGCTGCGCGCCAAGCGCCGTGCCGAGCGCGACGCCGCGACCACTGTAGCCAAGACCGATCAGCAGGTTCGGCGCGGGCGAATGCAGGCGCGGATAGTAATCCGGGGTGAGCGCGAACTGACCGTTCCACCAGTGCGTCCACTCGACGCCGGCGAGCCGCGGCCAGAGCCGCAACGCATGGCGCGACAAATGTGCATAGTCCCGGCGCTGCTGCGAGCGGTGCTGTGCCCCGCGCCCGCCCATGAGCAGCCGGCCGTCGCGGTCGAGGCGGTAGTATGTAGTCACATCGCCGCTTTCGTAGACGACCTCGCCGCCGGGCAGGATCGATGCGGCAAGCTCCGGCGGCAATGGTTCGGTCGCGACAATCGAGCTGTAGATGGGGACGATGCTGGTCCTGAGTCCGCCCCAGAGGTCGTCGGAATAGCCGTCGGTTGCGAGCACGACTTTATCGGCCTGTAGGGTTGCGCCGTTGGTTACGACGCGCCAGCCGCGGCCTTCGCGATCTACCTTAACGGCGCGGCTCTCGCTGCAAAGCGTCGCGCCGGCGGCAATCGCGGCCGCGGCGAGGCCGCGCGCCAGCCCGAGCGGATTGACGGCGCCGCCACGCGGGTCGAAGGTCGCCGCGACGTAGCGCCCGGTCCCGGTCGCGGCCTTCGTCGCGGCGGCGTCCCATAACTCGAGGGTGACGCCGCGACGCCGCCATTGCTCAACGGAATCGCGCAACGTCGCGGCGTGGCGCGGGTGGTGCGCCACGCGCAGCGTACCCGTGTGGCGGACCTCGCAGTCGATCCCGAGCCGTGCGATCAGATCGAAGAGAAGCCCGGGCGCCTCGCCGGCAAGCCGCACCAGCCGCGGCCCGTACACGTCGCCAAGATCGCGCTCGACCTTGTCCGGTTCGTGCTTCAGTCCGGCATTGACCTGTCCGCCGTTACGACCGGCGGCGCCCCAACCGGGCTCGTGAGCCTCGAGCAGCGTCACCGCGACGCCGCGCTCGGCGAGGTGCAATGCCGTTGAAAGCCCGGTATACCCGCCGCCGACGACCGCGACCTCGGTCCGCGCATCCGTCCGCAATGGCGGCGCCAACACGGCGGGCCGCGCTGTCTCCACGTACAAGCAATGCGGCTCGTCGCGTTCGAGCGGAGTCGACGTGACCTCCGGGCGCGCCGGCGCGCCTGGACCAACGCTCATCGGTGCCATGTCAGAACCGGTAGGTCAGATCGGCCCCGTAGGTCCTTGGTTCGCCCACGAGCCCATAGTCGAAGCCCAGCGTACCGGTGTCCGGATCGTTCTGGTTGAGGCCGTAGGCCAGGTACTTGCGGTTGGCGATGTTCTTGATCCAGGCGCCGGCACCGAAGCCGCGTTTTGCCGTGCTCTCGAACGACACGCGGGCATTGGCGACACCATACGCCCCCTGCGCGATCCGTTCGGTGTTGAATGCGTCGAAATACTGCTTGGCATACACGTTGCCGTCCACCAACAACCGCAGGTCCCCGGCCGCGATTCGTGCGAACCGCCAGTCGACGCCCAGACTCGCGTTGTAGTGCGGTGCTTGGATCAGCTGGTTACCCACGCAGCAGTGGCGGGTCGGCGTTGTCGCGTGCAACGTCAGCTCGACGTACTTGCTGTGGAGCAGGCCCAGCGCCGAGCGGATTTCGAGGTCGTCGGTCGCCTTCGCCCGGAATTCGAACTCGGCGCCGTCGACGCGCGACTTCGGCGCATTGACCGTGTGGAAGCCGCTGCCGGCGCCGCCCGGCAGCGTGAAGGCGTCGAGGAATTGCTGATTTTTGTAGTCGTAGTGGAAAACCGCGACGTTGAATTCGCCGCGCCGGTTCCATAAGTCCGTCTTCAAACCGATCTCGATCGAGTTGAGCTTTTCCGGAGCCGCAAAATTCGCCTCGGCCGGGAAGTTGAAGGCCTGCCCATTGAACGCGGCGCCACGGTAACCCTGACTGAAATTCAGGTAGGCCAGAATCGCGTCGCTGGCTTTCCAATCGGCGCCGGCTCTGAAACTGACATTGGTGTTGTCCTCGCTGGGACTTATGGTGGGCCCCTGTGCCGCCACACCCTTCTGATAGTTGGTGTAGGTCGCTGGCAGCGCTCCGATGGTTTGTGTCCAGTAAGCGGCGGTCAAACCGTCTGGCGTAAGCCCTACGGGAGGCGTCGCCGGTCCGCCCTCGAGCGCATAGAAGTTGCGGATGGCCACGTTGTCCTTGGTGAAGCGCGCCCCCGCGTGCAGCGTGACCGTCGGAACCACTTCAAAGGTGGTGTTCAAAAAGACCGCCTTGCTCTCCTTGATCTGATCGAAGTTATTGTATTCATCGAAGCCATAGAGCGAGGTCCCATCGGGCAGAGTGAAGAAACCGAGCGGGTATCCGTCGAAGAAGTGGTATTCCACCGTCGCATGCGTGCTCTCGCGTCCATAGTACAGACCCGCAAGCCAGCCGAACGCACCCGTATCGCGCGAGGCAAGACGCAGTTCCTCGGAAAAGTCGTTGGTGCTCGAGTAGTACGTGTTCGGGTCGTCGAGACGGGCAGTGATGGGCAGCCCGCCGTCGTCGCTTTTCTCGTACCAGCGGCCGTAATCAAAACCAGTGACCGAGGTCAGGGTCGCGTGCTCGCCGACCTGCCAGTCGATTTTGAGCGAGACGCTGTCGTTGCGAATGTCCTTGGGGATCGCGTACTTCGCGCCGTTATCGAACCAGCCGATGTTGCCGGTGAAGCCGGTCGCCACCGGGTCCACGTTGAGCGCATGCGCGCCATAGGGGGTGCCGCGAGAACGGCTCAATGCGATCTTGAGGGTGGCCGTCAAAGTATCGCCCGGTCGGTACAGAAGGGTCAGGCGGCCGGCGAGCGCGTCGACGCCGTTGAGGGGCTCGACGCCGGGCACGATGCTGTGCACCCAGCCGTCGCGTTTCTCGTACAGGATGGCGGCGCGCGCGCCCAGCTCATTGTCGACGATGGGTCCGCCGGCCGCCGCGTTCAGCGAGTAGGCGCTGTAATTGCCGAAACCGACAGTCACGTAGCCGTCCTCGTCGGTGAGGCTGGGGTTCTTCGAATAGAAACTGACGGCACCGCCGGTCGCATTCTTGCCATACAGCGTCCCCTGCGGACCGCGCAGCACCTCGACGCGATCGAGGTCGTAAACCTGCAGCGCCTGCACGGCGCCGACGGGCTTGTAGACCTCGTCCACGTACATCGCGATCGGGCTGCTCTGATTCTGGCTGTAGTCCTGCGTCGTGACGCCGCGCAACGTGAACGTCGGCTGTGCCTCGGGGCCGTACGGCGAGTTGAGCAGCATGTTGGGGACGCTGGCCGTGATGTCGCCGGCCTGCCGCACGCCGCGCTCGGCCAGGTCGGCGCCGGAGAGCGCCGTGATCGCCAGCGGAACGTCCTGCAGACGCTCGGTACGGCGCTGCGCCGTTACGACGATTTCGTCGAGGCTGCCCTCGGCGGCGTGCGCAGCAAGAGGCAGGAGCGCGAAGCCCACGAGGCTCATGATGGTGAAACGCATGGTGTACTCCCTGGCGGCACCGCTCTTCGCGGGCGAACGGTTCGAATTAACGGTTCTTGTAATCGATTATCGATACATCCCAATCGACCATGAAAACACTGTACGGGAGGCCGCGCGCTCCGTCAACGCTAAAACTACCGGTCGCGCAAACGGAATAGATGACGCTTGAAGCCGCGCGTTCGCCTGTTGCAAATCGCCGGGAAGAGATCGCTCTCTTATTGCTTCCGGTGAGAAATTGATTCACCGCCGGTAATCAGCCGAATGCCGCCACTAAAGGTCAGGTACGCCCAAAACCAGTTAATCAAGGTCGCAATGCGGTTTCTCGTTCCCACCAAAAAACCGACATGCACCATGCCCCACAGCCACCAGGCAGGTTCGCCCCAGAGCTTCACGAACCCGAAATCGGCGACGGCGGCTTTACGGCCGATCGTTGCCAGGCTGCCGAGATGACGATACTTGAATGCGGGACGAGGCGGCCGCGCTTCGACTCTCGCCCGTATTTGCCTCGCCACGAAGGTACCCCCTTGTTTAGCAGCCGGCGCGAGTCCCGGCACAGGCTTTCCCTTCCAACCACTACTCAAGGCAGTGTCACCAACGGCAAAAACATTGCTGATGCCGGGCACGCCAAGATCCGCGCCTACCTTGATACGACCTGCACTATCGCAGTCCACCTTCAACCATTGTGCGGCGGGCGAGGCGGTAACGCCGGCCGCCCATAGCACGGTGCTCGCGAGGATCCTTTTTCCGCTAACCACTACGCCAGCACGATCAATATCCTCAACCCGGCTGCCAAGGAGCACTTGGACTCCCAATTTCTCGAGCGAGCGCTGCGCGATGACTGCCAGGGTCTCGGGAAATGCCGGCAATAGGCGCGGCGCCGATTGCACAAGAATCACTCGTGCGTCGGCCGGATCGAACATTCGAAATTCCTTTTCCATCCCGAACCGCGCCAACTCCGCAATGGCGCCGGCGAGCTCCACACCGGTAGGGCCGCCGCCAACAATGAGAAAAGTCAAGAGTGATGCCCGCCTGTCAGCGTCGCCAGTCGCTTCCGCCTGCTCGAATGCCGTGAGAATCTTGCGCCGAATTTCTATGGCATCTTCAACACGCTTCAATCCGGGCGCATGGGGTGCCCAGCCATCCTTCCCAAAATAACTATGCGTGGCTCCGGTAGCCAGCACCAGATAGTCATAGGGAATTTCCTGCTCGTTGAACCTCACGATTTGCCTTTGCGTATCAACGCCGGTGACCAATCCCAAAAGCACTCGAATACCAAAGTCATTGCGAAATAACGAACGTACCGGGGCGGCTATGTCGCCCGGCGACAGGGCCGCGGTAGCCACCTGGTACAACAACGGCTGGAATAAATGAAAGTTTGTTTGGTCTATGACAGTCACCGCAACACTCACCCTGCGCAGTGCGGCGGCGCAACTGATTCCAGCGAAACCCGCCCCGACAATCACTACTCGCGGCAAACCATCCAACGCACGAGGATCTCGCACATCCAGGCGTGGAAAGCGCTTGGTCAGCAGTATTGCGATCAAGCGATCCGACGAGATCAGGTCGCCTCCATAAACGATCAGAATCGAAAAAATCATCACCAGGTATATCGTATCGGCTGCACGCCCATCCATCAGGGCATCAGCGAACAAAACGGGAATCATCGCCAATCCGACGTAGCGCGTTCCGAAACCCAACAACAGGAGTAAGCCGACGGCCAACGCAACGCCTCCAGGCACGCGGGCTGCCACTTGAAGAGGAAGCCAAGCGGCCAGCGGCGAACTCACGTCGAGGGTTTGCAGTTGAGACAGCGAGACGACCACCAATAGCGCGAGCGCCAGCCAGATTCGCAAAGCCGCAATGTACACGGGGCCCGCGTGGACTCTGATCCATTCGCCGATGCGTATGATTCGCGGGACCCCCGGGAGCGCGCTAGTTGCAAGGCCGCGGCGCAGCAAATTATCGATCGAGATGGGACCAGGTCCGCAGACGGCATACCAACCGAACAACGCGACCCAGAACAACTGACTATCAAAGGGTCTATAGGCAAATTGGATGACCAGCGACAGACCGAGCATGGTCACGGCTGCGTAACGTGTCATGAAGCCGAACGCCAGCAGCACCGGGCTCAGTACCTCGATGAAGACGCCGAGGTAGGCAGCAGCGACCGGGGAGAGGAAGCGGACTGGATATTCGTGAGCTGCTAGTTCGAGCGCGGTTTGCCAGTGGGTCAGCTTCAGAACGCCGGAGACAAAAAAGATCTTCGCAAGCCACAGTCGTATAAGCAATTCCGCTTTGGGCCAAGCGATTCCCCGGAGCAGGCGGATGAAGAAATCCGTGCCTACCTGGCTGAATCGCACCAGCTGACCCAGGACCCTCGTGGTCTTTGATGTTTTCATCGGTTCCTTGCGCTTGGATCTTGCGATAGTCGACCGTCGAACTGCGCCCGCACAGCAGCACCCTAGAGATGAGCTTGCTTGGAGGAGACCGGTCCGAAGCCATTTTTATTCCCGGCGAGATCGCGGGTATCCGAAAGGAATCAAGCCGACTAATTCTTCTGCCCTCGCCCGTCACGGATCTGAGCGGGCGCGATTCGTGCATTGAGAGGCCGCGCGCTTCCGTGAGCTGCTGGTGTCAGGGCTATTGGCGTAAACACCGGACCGGCCTTTCGTGGGCTTTTTAACGTGATTGCGGACGCGTTAACAATTCGCGGCGACTTATGTCAACCCGCACGCCACATCGACGCTTTATGATTGTCAATAGTTAGTACGCCGGCTGATTGAAAGGTCTCATCATGAACGATACGGTGAAGATTAAACGTCCCATGTGCTGCCGCCGCCACGAGGATCTCGGCGGTCGCATCAAACAGGATCCGCTGGGAAATACCATCAGGGTAAGAACCCGCGTGCACGACTCACAGGATGATTTCGTCCGCTCGTGGCTCGACCTTAGGGTGCATTTGGAGAGAGACTCCGCGGACTGACAACGACTCTATCGCGCCGCGACGCCTTCTCCGCCGTCACCAGCGCCGTGAATTGCATCGCAAGGGCAACGGCACTGGTTCCAAGCGTCAGCACCGCCGTAGTAGTTGTCCAAGACGTTTGATCGCTCGGTCCATTTCCGGATTCCAAGGATGACCGTAATTGAGACGTACGAAATTTCGGTAGTGTCGACGCGCGGAAAACATGGGTCCCGGGCCGATGGTAATGCCGGACTGGAGGGCTAGTCGATGAACTTCGCGAGAATCGACCGAGGCCGCACACTCGATCCAGAGGAAATATCCACCTGTGGGAACTGCCACGCGATAAGCCGGAGGGAAATGCCGGCGCACGGATTCCAATACAACCGCCTGTTGATTCGCTGTTCCGAGCCTCATGCAACCGCTGGCCGCATCGCGATCTCAGTCCAAGGGGATATCACTTAGTCTTCTGGAAGACAGGAAATGGACTGGTTCGGTTATTGCAAGACATGAGCACCGGTGACGCTGGATAGTTCACCCGTGAACTACGCTCAGGAACAAGGCCGTGCGGTCAGCACCCACGGCAATCGAGAATAGATAGGGAATAATTTCGTTCGATCCGAAGTCTTCTCTCCTGAACGGCAACTTAGGAGACGGACAATGTCGGATGATCAATCGCTGCTAACGCGGCGCAACGCCCTGAAATGCATGGCTTACGGCGGAGCCGGAACCCTTTTCGCGCTGTCGGGCGGAGTTTTCACGCCCATCGATCTGGCCATGGCGGCCAGCGACAAGCGGGGCGTTGCAAAACTGGGCAAGCCGCTGTTCATACAGATCAGCGATACTCACATCGGTTTCAATAAAGAAGCAAATCCGGACGTCGCCGGGACCTTGACGCAGACCATCGACATCGTGAATGGCATGTACGAACAGCCTGCGCTCATCATCCATACGGGCGACATCACGCACCTGTCGAAGCCCGCCGAATTCGATCTGGCGCAGCAGTTATTCACCCGTCTGCGCACCACCGAGATGCACACCGTTCCGGGCGAGCACGACACCACCGATGCGACCGTCACGGAATACTTCAACCGATTCGGCAAGGCGTCCGACAACAAGGGTTATTACAGCTTCGATCACGCCGGCGTGCACTTTATCGGCCTCATCAATGTGTTGCAGTTCAAGCCTGGTGGTCTTGGCACCTTGGGCGCGGAGCAGCTCGCGTGGGTTGCCGCCGACTTGAAGGGGCGATCGGCGAGCACCCCGATCGTGGTATTCGCCCACATGCCGCTGTGGACGATCTACGAGCCCTGGGGTTGGGGTACTGGGGATGCTGATCAACTCATGAGCCAATTGCGCCGCTTCGGCTCGGTCTCCGTGCTCAATGGGCACATCCATCAGATCGTGCAGAAGGTCGAAGGCAACATGACCTTCCACACGGCGCGGTCGACCTCCTATCCGCAGCCCGTCGCCGGCGTGGGATCGGGACCCGGGCCGCTCAAGGTGCCCGCCGATCAATTGGCGGCGATGCTGGGGATAACCAGCGTCTCCGTCGTGAAGCACCCGAGCGCACTAGCGCTCAATGACACAGCGCTCGCCTAGCAAGGCGTCAAAGCTCAATTAAGAAGGAGACACACGTGAATTTGCAACGAACTCAATGGTTGCCGACGGTCGTCGGCATGGTGATTCTGGGAGCGATGGAGGTGTGTATCCCGTCGGCTGGAGAGACCCTAAACGCGACTCAGGTCGAGGTGAAAGATTTCATGTTTATGCCGACGCCGTTGACAGTCAAGGCAGGGTCGACCGTGACCTGGACCAATAAGGACGATGAGCCGCACACTGTGGTCAGCGACACCGGAGAGTTCAAGTCAGGCGGAATGGACACGAACGAGAGCTTTTCCCACAAGTTCGACAAGCCGGGCACCTATCATTTTACGTGCTCGATTCATCCGCGCATGGTCGGAACGATCGTCGTGCAGTAGTCTCATGAAGAACGAGACGAAGACCGGCCTTGTCGTTGCCGTTACCCTCGCAGCACTGGCGATCAGCGGGGGGGCGATGTTTATCGGCTCCGGGGTGTACTACATCGGCGCCGATGACCATCACACGAAATTCGTGTTGGCGGTGATCGAGCAACTCCGTGATCGCTCGATCGAGGCTCGGACGCGCAGGATTGAGGTTCACACCGTCTCCGATCCGGCGAGGATCGCCGCCGGAGCGCAACACTACGCGGTGCTCTGCGTCACCTGTCACCTCGCACCCGGGGTGACGAAGTCAGATCTTCGGCCAGGTCTGTATCCTCACCCGCCCAACCTCGCGCAGGAGGAGATGCCGGCGGAGCAGCGGACGTTCTGGATCATCAAACACGGCATCAAAATGAGCGCCATGCCCGCCTGGGGAAAAACCCTGGACGACGCAGCGATTTGGGACCTCGTCGCGTTCGTGCGTAGATTGCCGGAAATGACTCCGGAGACCTACGCGCAGCTTTCGAACGCGCGCTAATCCTCGCCAATCGACGGACCGGTTCCGATGATACTACCAGCGAAAAATTCGCCGATTGGCAACGATAACGACCTGCTAGTTGCCGTTGCGAATGGCAATTCCCCGGCGCTGGAGGCGCTATATCTCAAGTATCAACGTCGTTTAGCGCGCTTCGTCTCCCGAGTCACCCCTCGCTACGAAATTATCGAGGAGATCATTAACGATACGTTTATGACGGTTTGGGAGAGCGCGAAGGAGTTTCGTAAAGCATCGCAAGTGTCCACGTGGATTTTGGGGATTGCGTATCGAACGGCGCTCAATTCGCTGCGGCGGCAGAAGAACCACTCTGACGTGCGAAGTTTGGACGATTATCCTCAGCAAACGGTCGATCCGGTCCGTGCAACCGAAGTCCATGAATGGCTGACTCATGGATTGAATCGCCTGCCGCTTGAACAGCGATTGACCTTGGAGTTGACCTACCACATGGGGCATTCCATAGAAGAGATTGCTGCAATAACCAACTCACCGGTCGGCACCGTCAAGTCTCGTATGTTCCACGCCCGCATGAGACTGCGCAAATATCTGCCGGCTCTCGCCGGCGCCTCGCTCGAATCGATGATAAGCGCGAATGAGTTGGAAGGGTTTGGAGGAAATCCTTAGGATACCAACAGAGTATCGCCCAACGCTCGTCTGCCCAAGGACTACCTACTATGACCGACCGTATTCGTCGCGCCGACGGACCCATTACGGCCCGCGCCCATTTTCATCGCGTCCTTTTGGAACCGTTTCGTAGCTAAATTTCGACTTGGACACTGCTAGGTTCCTTCCAATCGCCTCTTCAAATCGCGCAGCGCCCTGATGCGTGGGCGCTCAAACTTGGAGATCCATCGATCGTAGATTTCACGGAGGGGCACGGGGTTGAGGAAATGCAATTTTTCACGACCGCGCCGCCTCGTTGTCACAAGTCCGGCATTTTCAAGAGTGTTGAGATGTTGCGTCACCGCTTGACGGGTGAGATCCAGGTACTCGCATAGCCGCGTCAGAGTCTGCGCATCATTGGCATTCAGCGCGTCGAGCAACTTCCGGCGGCTCGGGTCGGCCAGAGCGCGAAATAGGACGTCGGAATCCGTCATACCCTCACCCCTCCTCTCACATTTCTAATGGTGAGGTCGGACGGATTCGTTTTGAAGAATCGGTATTGTCGATTAATTATAGGCAAGTCTGTACTTGCATGTCAAGGGCATCCCATACGCGCATCTGGAAGTCCGTGCCGCGAATATCGAGAGGCAGGTCCAACGCCTGGTCCGGACGCTCAATCAAGTCCACTACTTTCGCTACCATTCCAGCATCGTAGTTCTCATTGATCTCGATCGCAGCGTTCGGAAACTGATTCTGCAAATCGCTCACAAGCATTTCTGGGTCATCCCCCACCATGATCGAGCGAATCAATTGCTCGGACACGGCGATGATGACGAAGCCCAGTGAACACGGCGCGATGGCAAAGCTGATAGTCGCAGCCGCTCTGATAAGCGGGATGAGCACGTCGGCCGCTCCGGCCTCTGCATGGTCTGCGTTTGATTTCGATGTATACATGACTTCTCCTTGGGTTAGTGGATGTCGGTCAAGTTAGCAGCGTGCCTTCAAGGAGACACTCCGTATCTTGCTGTCGTTGTTGACGCGTGTGCCCACCGCGTCCGCGGTACAACGCCTGCGCGTTCAGTTCACGTCAAAGCGCTCGCCGACCAACTCTTCGCTCTTCTGCCAAAGCGCCTGTGCGCGTTGCGGATCGAGGGCGTAACTCCGCACACCCCCACGCAGGCCGGGGACCGAGACGACCTCGGCGACGTGGCAGTCTTCGCAATATCGACCGCCGATAGCATCGGCATCCGCAACGCAAGCGGCCCAAACTGAGGTTGCCGCACCTTGGGGGATGGTCTTCCAGCTGAAGGGCGGAGCGCCCTTGGGCTGATTGGCATTGATCTCCGCGATCAATTTCTCCGTCGCCTGGGGCGTCATGTATCGGCCCAGTTCGGTATGAATGCCCCCGGGATGCACCGCCGTCGCTCGCACCCCGCTCGCTTTGTGACGGCGATCGAACTCGACTGCAAACAGCACATTGGCGGTCTTGGAGCGGCCATAGGCGGTGAACTCGGCATAGGGCGAGTGCTCAAAGTTCGGATCTTCTAGATTGACGTCCGCATATCGGTGGCCCGCCGAAGATAGGTTCACCAGCCGCGAACCTGGCCGCAGCAGCGACGCGATGCGGTTCACCAGAACAAAGTGTCCTAGGTGGTTGGTGCCGAATTGAGTCTCAAAGCCGTCGACCGTGGTGCCCTTGGGGCACGCCATGACGCCGGCGTTGGCAATGATCACGTCGAAGGATTCGCCGGCGGCAAGCAAACCGTCGGCGCAGCGGCGCACACTGTCGAGCGATGCCAGATCGAGTTGGACCAGGTGAAGAGCGCCTCCCCTAGCGGCTTGCGCGCGGACCTGCTCCGTGGCGCGCTCAGCCTTGGAAAGATCGCGCGCGGCTCCGATCACTTCCGCCCCGTGCGCCGCCAGGGTGCGCGCGGTCTCGACACCGAGGCCGGCGGAAACACCGGTGACGAGTACCCGCTTTCCGCTCAAATTGATGCCTCGCAGCACCTCGTCAGCCGTTGATGTGGCTCCAAAAAAATTAGACATAGTCAATTCCTCGCTGTTTTTCGTCCGGCCCTACCGCCGCACCCTGCAAAAGTGGTCTAATGGCAAGTGGAGGGAACCTCCGTTTAATATACGGAGGCTTCCTCCGTTTTGCAAGTACTATGTCAGGAGCGGACCGATAAACGTGAAACGAAAGGCAACGGCTGAGACGCGCAAGCCCCGCGCCGACAGTGCCCGGAATCGGCAATTACTGATGGACGCCGCCAAGACGGGATTCTCGGAAGTCGGGCTGAATGTGAGCTTGGAGGAAATAGCGCGCCGCGCCGGCGTCGGCATCGGCACGCTGTATCGCCATTTCCCGAGCCGAGAAGCGGTTGTGGAAGCGGTTTACCGACGCGAAGTCGAGCATCTGGCCGAAGCCGTGCCGCAGCTGCTCGAGACCTCGCCGGCGGGCGAGGCATTGCATAAGTGGATGCACCTGTTCGTGGATTACATCGCCACCAAGCGCTTGATCGCGCCATCGCTGGGAGCCGCGGCAGGCCGTAGTTCCACGCTTCATGCAACCTCCGCCGAACTGATCACACGTGCGATTTCCACCCTCGTGAAGCGCGCCGTCGCAAGCGGTGATGTGCGCAAAGACATCGACCCACCTGACTTGCTGCGTGCGCTGGTCGGAGTGAGTTATGGGAATCCCGACGCGGGCTGGGAAGCGAGCGCGCGGCGACTCATCGACATTCTGATGGATGGGCTGCGGCGTAAGGGCCGATGAATGGACGGCATGGAGTCATAGAACGGCGAGTCTTCGTTGATCATACCGTTGACTGAAGCCTAAAGAAAAATTCCCATCCTTTGATTTGCTGTTGGCACTCGAAAGGGGCGCGAAGGCCAATGTTATGCACTAGGATTATTCTGGTGGTGCCG
>Ga0179592_10000052_pt1 | contig 50939 bp, 41 predicted proteins | sample CZODoug2_1_08_16_FD_148623 | JGI IMG/M metagenome (GOLD analysis project Ga0179592, IMG submission 148623) | Vadose zone soil fungal communities from Angelo Coast Range Reserve, California, USA - CZODoug2_1_08_16fungal (Illumina Assembly) | ecosystem: Environmental > Terrestrial > Soil > Vadose...
CGCTGGCGAAACGCATCCGTGAGAACTCGCGGCTCGCGGCCATGCGGCTCATCATGCTGACCACACGCGACAACCACGAGAGCAACTCCGACACCGTGCAGCTGTTCACGGCCATCTTGACCAAGCCCCTGCGCCGCTCGCAGCTCTTGAATTGCGTGACTCGGGCGATGATCGCCGCGCCCGAGCCTGGTTTGGAGGAGACGGCGATACGCTCGGCGCCGGCCGCCACGGCGCGGGCGTTCGTGCCGAAAATCCTGCTGGTTGAGGACAATCCGGTGAATCGAGAAGTGGCGGTCGGCATGCTGGAGAGCTTGGGCTGCGTGGCGCACACGGCGGAGAACGGCTGGCTGGCGCTCGAAGCCATCAACAACGATGCCTACGATGCGGTCCTCATGGACTGCCAAATGCCGGTGATGGACGGCCTGACGGCGACGGCTGAATTGCGGCGACGCGAACAAAATTGTGGCGGCGCGCGGCTGCCGATCATCGCGCTGACCGCCAACGCCATGGAGGGAGACCGCGAACGCTGTCTTGCAGCCGGCATGGACGATTTTTTGAGCAAGCCTTTTTCGCAACAACAATTGGCGGTATTGCTGAAGCGCTGGCTGGCACTGCACGTGCTTCCGGAGTCCGAGCGCCGCGAAGGCTCGCGGCTGCCCCTGATCGACGCGGGCGTGTTGCGCAATATCGCGGCCCTTGCCCGGCCGGCGCTGCTCAATTCGATGATCGAGCTGTACTTGCAGCATTCGCCGCCCCTGATTACCGCCATCGAACGGGCGGTGGCGGGCGGTCAGGTCGAGGCGCTGCAGGAGGCGCTGCATACGTTCAAATCGAGCACGGCCAACTTGGGCGGCCTGCGCCTGGCAACGCTCACCAAGGAATGCGAGGTGCTGGTGCGCGAGGGCGGCATCGCCAAGGCGGCGCCGACCGTGCAAAGAATTCGCAGGGAATATCAGGACTTTTGCAGCGCGCTGATGCAAGAGCGAACGGAGAGCGCTGCTTGAGCCTTGAGAGGATCCAATGAATCAAACCGAAAATCAGAACAATGCCGGCGCGACCGTGCTGGTCGTCGACGATGATCCCGGCGCGAGGCTGCTGGTGGGCAGTGCGCTGGAGGTCGCGGGCTTCCAGGTCATCACCGCCGCCGACGGCAAGAGTGCGCTGAGCCAGTTTCACCTGTATCCCGCCGACTGCGTGGTTCTCGACGTGGTCATGCCGGGCATGAACGGCTTCGACGTCTGCCGCGCCCTGCGCGCGCTGCCGGGTTCGCGCCATGTTCCAATTTTGATGCAGACCAGCCTCGACGACATGGAGTCCGTGCAGCGCGCCTACAATGCGGGCGCCACCGACTTCTCGTCCAAAGGAATCAATCCCATGCTGCTGGCGGAGCGCGTCAAGTTCCTGGTGCGCGCCAAGCAGACTCAGGATCAGTTGCGTGAGAGCGAAGCGCGAATCCGCTATCTCGCCTACTACGATCCGCTTACCGCGTTGCCGAACCGGCAACGATTGCTGCAAATCCTGGAGCAGCAAGTGGAATGGGCCGTGCCTCGTCAGCGCGGCATCGCCGTCTTGATGCTCGATGTCGATAATTTTTCACGCATCAACGATACCCAGGGCCAGGCGGTCGGCGACAGTCTGCTCAAGGAAATTGCCCATCGACTGCAGCACTGCCTGCGGGACACTCAGCGCACGCTACAGCACGATGGCGCGTTGAGCGACATCAATGACTGGGTGGCGCGCACCGGCGGCGACGAATTCGCCCTGGCGCTTCCCGGCATAGCCACCACCGACAGCGTGCAAGTCGTCGCGCAGCGCGTGCAGCTCGCCCTGGCCAGGCCGTTCGTGTTCGCGGAACAGGAAATACCGTTGTCGGCGACAATCGGCGTGAGCATGTTCCCGGGCGATGCGCCGACCGCCGAGGCATTGATCAAGAATGCCGACGCCGCCATGCATCACGGCAAGAAGGCCGGACACGGCAGGCTGGAATTCTTCAAGAAATCGATCAGCACGCGCGCGGCCAAGCACCTGTCCATGGAAGCGGACTTGCGCAAGGCGTTGGATCGCGGCGAATTCACCTTGAATTATCAGCCGCGCTTGGCGGTGGAGGGCATGCGCGTGGAGGCCGTGGAAGCATTGTTGCGATGGTGCCACCCGCAGCGCGGTTTCGTATCGCCCGACGAGTTCATCCCGCTGGCGGAGCAAAGCGGGCTCATTGTCGAGATCGGTGATTGGGTGCTGCGCGAGGCGTGCGCCCAGGCGCGCCGCTGGCGCGACGCGGGGAACCACAGCTGGCAAGTCGCCGTGAATGTCTCGGGCGTGCAGTTTCGCGACGGCAGTTTGGTGGAGCGCGTGTCGCGCGCCATCCATGCCGCCGGGATCGAGCCGCGCATGATCGAACTCGAGTTCACCGAGGGCGCGCTCATCGAATATTCCGCCGTGGTGAGCAAGGCCGTCAACTCGTTGAAGGAACTGGGGGTCGCGACGGCGCTGGATGACTTTGGGACCGGATACAGCTCGTTGTCCTACCTGCGGCACTTCCCGATCGACACCTTGAAGATCGATCGGGTATTCGTGCGCGACATTGTCTCAAAGGGCAGCAGCAATACGCCGCTGGTCGATGCCATCATCGCCATGGCCAAGAGTCTCGGATTGTCGACGGTGGCCGAGGGGGTCGAAACCGAAGCGCAATGGCACTATCTTAAATCCCGGCACGCGAATCAGGTTCAGGGATTTCTGTTTTGCCGGCCGCTGGCCATCGACGATTTGGAACGTTGGCACGACGAATGGCTGCATTCCCACCAACCGCAGTCCGCCAGCGTGGCCTGAGCGATTCCTCAAGGTTGCGGCGAGCGGGTTCGACGCCAGACCACTTCGCCCGCGGCGCCGCGCGCCAGCACCCGCGCGATCACGAACAGAAGATCCGACAGCCGATTCAAATATTTGAGCGCCTCGGGGGAGACGCTTTCAACACGCGCCAGTGACCAGCAGCGCCGCTCCGCCCGGCGGCACACGGCGCGGGCGAGATGACAGGCGGCCGCGGCTTGGCCGCCGCCGGGCAAAATGAACTCCTTGAGCGGCGGCAGTCCTTCATTGAAGGCGTCCAATTCCTTTTCGAGCCGCTCTATCTGCGCCGCCTTGATCATCACATGACCCGGAATGCACAGTTCGCCGCCGAGATCGAACAAATCGTGCTGTATTTCGCTCAAGCATTGGACGATTTGCGGCGCCAGCGACGGCTCGCTCAACACGACTCCCAGCGCGCTGTTGGTTTCATCAACAGTGCCATAGGCCTCGACGCGCAGGCTCTCCTTGGCCACGCGAGTTCCATCGCCGAGCCCAGTGCTGCCATCATCGCCCGTGCGCGTATAAATCCTGCTAAGCCGATTGCCCATGGTCTTAAAATACCCTGATGATGCGACCCTAGCACAACGTTTGGTATGGTGGCGCTCCATGAAACACTCACCGGAACTGCAAGCGGCGTTGGATGCAGCGGAACAGGCCGCGGCAATCGCCCGCAGCCTGTACCGGCACAATATCGAAGTCCGCATCAAGGCCGACAAGTCGCCGGTCACCGAGGCCGATGTGCGCTGCGAATTGGCGATTCGCGAGATCATCGAAGCGCGCTTTCCAAAGCACGGTTTTTATGGCGAGGAAACCGGGTTGCACCGCGAGGATGCCGAATTTCTGTGGGTGGTCGATCCCATTGACGGCACCAAGGCCTTCGTGCGCGAGTACCCCATGTTTTCAACGCAAATAGCCCTGATGCGCAACGGTGAGCTGGTGCTGGGAGTGTCAAGCGCGCCGATCTACGGCGAACTTGCGTACGCAGAACGCGGACGCGGCGCCTTCCTCAACGGCAAGCCGATCGCCGTCAGCAGCGTAGCCACGATTGAGTCGGCGCATCTGTCCGTCGGCAACATGAAGAGCCTGGCCACGGGCCCGCAATGGACACGCTACGGCGCGATGATTGCGCGCGCCGGCCGTATACGCGGCTACGGTGACTTTCTGCACTACCATTTGCTGGCGGCCGGAAAAATCGACGCGGTGATCGAAACCGACATCAATATTCTCGATATCGCGGCGTGCGTGGCAATCATCAGCGAGGCGGGAGGACGGTGCACGGAATTGAACGGAGCACCGATTACGCTCAAATCGACCACCGTGTTGGCAAGCAACGGACATATGCACCGCCCGGTGCTGGCGGCGTTGGGCTAGCGGCCGCGCTGAGCTAGCGGCCGCGCTGAGCTAGCGGCCGCGCTGAGCTAGCGGCCGCGCTGAGCTGGCGGCTGCGCTGAGCTGGTTGGCGGCTGAAAGGGCACGGGTCAATTCGCGTGCTGCGGCCAGCGTATTTCAAGCGCCGTGGCGGGGCCGATGACCGCTTCATCCAAGCTCTCTGCTTGCTGCCACCGATCGACGCTCAGCATCCGCCGCCCCGCCATCAGCTCCGCGGCACGCTGCGGATAGAGCGGCACCTGGTGAGAATCGCCGTAGCCGTCGGGGAAACGTGGCTCATCGTTGCCGGGCGTGTATTTATCGCTGGCGCCTACCGTGTGCAGCATTTCATGAGCGATCACGACGTTGTTCTCGCCGTTCATTTCAGGCGCCGCAAAGGCATAGACCACCCCGATGAGCCCCTTGGCCAGTCCCAGCGAATGCGGCACCACGGGAGTAAGCGCAGGATCGTGATACAGCACGAAAATGCGAATGTCCTCCGGCTCGTTCACATGTCCGCTGACTCGCCATGCCCAGTAGCGCAGCCTCAGGCTCCACAGCGCGGTCGCAAAAATGCCGGCGCCCGGCGTGTGTTGCGGAGGCTGATCGTGCAGCCGCGCTCTGAGCCGGGTTTTGATTGGCTCATGCTCGTTCAAGTGATATCGCTCAGCCTCGCGCATGAAGAACAAGTCGATGGGTTGGAAACGCGCGGCGTCGAGGCCGGCGAGGTACGTCGCGGTAACGTCGCTGTCGTCCGCCGCAATGGGATAAATGGCGACGTACAACGGTTCGCGCCAGCGCGTGCTGCGATACCGGTCCTGCCAGGCGGTGAGCGCGACCGCGAGCAGCACCAGCAGCAAGAAGAGGACGCGCAGCATCTTGAATCCGCTGCGAGGCGGCGAATCGAGGCGCGGTTTCAATCGGAGGCTTCTACGCTAAATTCGGCGACTTCGCCGTTGGCCGCGGTGTAAGACACGATCAAGGGTTTGCAGCAGACCGGACAGTCCTCGATATACGATTGCTCGGGAACCGACAGATCCAACGTCAGGGTGATGGGTTCCCAGCAATGCGGGCAGGTGGCTTGCTGGCCTTGGATGAGGATCATGTGTCGCCTGTGTCGCGGCCGCCAAAATATTGATTGATTTCAATAGTTTAACAAAAATGCGCGCGGCCGATTAGTCTATCCGCAGCCCCCTGTCGCCGCAAGGCATCGCCGGGCCGCCGCCGGCATCGACCGGCAAGCGCGGGTCGAGATTCTGTCTGCATCACGCCTTAACCCAAGTCCTGACCGCTATACTTCGCTGACGACTTTTTGGGGCTAGAATTACGAGGAAACATGGAGCCGACCGATACTTCAAAACCTGATTACTTCCATCGGGTTGTAGACTGCCAGTGGGCCTGCCCTGCGCACACCGACGTTCCTGAGTACATTCGCCTGATTGCCCAAGGCGAATTCACCGCGGCGTACATGGTGAATCGGGAATCCAATGTTTTTCCGGGAATCCTGGGAAGGGTTTGCGACCGGCCTTGCGAGCCTGCCTGCCGCCGTGGCCGCATCGAAGAGAAACCCGTGGCGATCTGTCGACTGAAACGTGTCGCTGCCGACAATCGAGAGGATATTACCGCGCTCTTGCCCAAGGCGCCGCGCGAGAAAAACGGCAAGCGCATCGCCTGCATCGGCGCAGGTCCTGCATCGCTGACCGTTGCCAATGACTTGCTGCCGTTGGGATATGACATCACGATTTTCGAGCAATATGGCGTGCCCGGCGGATTGATGCGCACCAACATTCCGGCGTTCAGGCTTCCGGCCAATGTGCTCGATGAAGAAATCGGCTACATCGTCAACATGGGTGCCGACCTGCGTCTGAACTCCCCCATCAAGAGCATGAAGCAGCTGCTCGATGCGGAGGAATTCGATGCGGTGTTCGTCGGCTCCGGCGCGCCCAAGGGCAAGGAGCTCGAGCTGCCCGGCCGCCACGATACCGACCGCATTCATATCGGGATTACCTGGCTCGAATCCATCGCGTTCGGCCACATCGACAAGGTCGGCGAACGGGTTTTGATTATTGGTGTCGGCAATACCGCAATGGATTGCTGCCGCAGTTCCCTGCGGCTCGGCGCGAATAACGTGAAGGTCATGGCGCGCAAGCCGCGCCAATTCTTCAAGGCTTCCGAATGGGAACTCGAGGACGCCGAGGCCGAGAAAGTCGAAATCGTCATCAACCACGCTCCCAAATCCTTCGTAATCGAGAGCGGCCGGCTGACGGGCATGATGTTCGAGAAATTGGAATACGACATCGAGTACGGCGACATCAAAGCGACCCGTTCGCTGGGCGATGTGTTCTTCCCCTGCGATGATGTCATTCTGGCCATCGGCCAGGAGAACGCCTTTCCCTGGATCGAGAAGGGCATCGGCATCGAACTCGACAAGTGGCATGTGCCGAAGGTCAACGCGGTCACGTTCCAGTCGACCCGGCCGGAAGTGTTTTTCGGCGGCGATGCCGCCTTCGGCCCGAAGAACATCATTTGGTCGGTGGAGCATGGACACCAGGCCGCGATATCGATTCACAAGTTCTGCCATGACGAAGCGATCGATGAACGATTGCCGCGCGGCGTGAAGCTGTCGAGCCGCAAGATGGGCATGCACGAGTGGGCGTACAAGAACGAGTACAACGGCGTGGAGCGGCGTTTGGTTCCGCATGTGGGACTCATCGAGCGTTTCAAAAAAATCAACATCGAAGTGGAGCTGGGTTTCACCGCGGAAGAGGCGGCTCTGGAGGTGCAGCGCTGCCTGAACTGCGATATGCAGACGGTGTTCGCCGCGAAACTGTGCATCGAATGCGATGCCTGCATCGACATTTGTCCGGTGGATTGCCTCACCATTACGCCGAATGGCCCGGAGGCGGAGCTGCGTGCGCGCTTGACGGCGCCGGCTACGAATCCGACCCAGGCCCTGTATGTGTCGGCGGCGCTGCCGCAGACGGCGCGCGTCATGGTGAAGGATGAGGATGTGTGCGTGCATTGCGGGTTGTGCGCGGAGCGCTGTCCGACGGCCGCGTGGGACATGCAGAAGTCGACCATCCGGATTCCTCTCGCGATGGATGAGGAGGTTCGCGCATGCCCAGCCTGATTGCCGAGGCCAACCGCGTAAACGATTTCGTGGTGAAGTTCGCGAATGTCAACGGCACCGGCTCCGCCAGCGCCAATTCCCTGATCATGAAAGCGATCTTTCGCATGGGCGTGCCGGTCACCGGTAAGAATTATTTCCCGTCGAATATCCAGGGCCTGCCGACCTGGTACGAGATCCGGGTAACCCGCGATGGCTACGCCGCGCGCGCCAGCCACGTCGATATCATGGTGGCGATGAATGCTGAAACCTACTCCAAGGATGTTCGCGAACTGCGCTCCGGCGGATATTTGATCTATGACTCGACTTGGCCGCGCAGCGCGCTGTTGCAGCGCGGCGACATCACCGTGATCCCGGTGCCGCTCGCCAAGCTCGTGAATGAAAATTTCGACGGGGTGCGCAATCGGATCCTGTTGAAGAACATCGCTTATGCCGGCGTGCTGGCCGCGCTGCTCGATGTCGACCTCGATGTGATCAGCGGCTTGTTGAGCGAGAGCTACGGCAAGAAGCCGAAATTGCTCGATTCAAACACCAGAGCCCTGCGGCTCGGGTACGACTACGTCAAGGAACAATTGACCTCGCCGCTGCCGCTGCGCGTCGAGCACATGGAAAAGACCCGTGGCCATATCATGATGGATGGCAATACCGCGGCCGGCTTGGGCTGCGTCTATGCGGGTGCGACCGTGGGCGCGTGGTATCCGATCACGCCCTCGACGTCGTTGATGGACGCCTTCAAAGGCTTTTGCGAGCGCTATCGCGTCGATCCTGAGACCGGGGAACGCAATTTCGCCATCTTGCAGGCGGAAGACGAATTGGCTGCCGTGGGCATGGTGCTCGGCGCATCGTGGAACGGCGCGCGCGCCTTCACGCCCACCAGCGGACCGGGCATTTCCTTGATGAATGAATTCATCGGATTGGCGTACTACGCCGAAGTGCCCTGCGTGATTTTCGATGTGCAACGCGTGGGGCCCTCCACCGGCATGCCGACGCGCACGCAGCAGGGCGACATCATGATCTGTGCGTACGCATCGCATGGCGATACGCGCCACGTGCTGCTGTTCCCCGCCAACCCGGAAGAATGCTTCTACATGGCCGCGCAGGCCTTCGATATTGCGGAACGCCTGCAGACGCCGGTGTTCGTGCTGTCCGATCTCGACATCGGCATGAACGATTGGATGTGCCCGGACCTCAAGTGGGACGATGCCTACAAGCCGGATCGGGGCAAGGTCCTGTCGAAGCAGGATCTGGACGGCATGGAAAAATTCTACCGCTACCTGGATCGCGACGATGACGCGATTCCGTACCGGACCCTGCCGGGCATGAGCGCCAAGGGCGCCTATTTTACGCGCGGCTCGGGCCACAACCAGTACGGCGGCTACACCGAGGATTCGGCCGAATATCAAGTGGTGCTCGACCGCTTGAAGCGCAAATTCGCCAATGCACCGAAGTATCTGCCGAAACCGGTGCTGATCGGCAAGGGGAACAACGCCGTCGGCATCGTGAGCATCGGCAGCTGCGACGGCGCCATCCGCGAAGCGCTCGATGTTCTCCGGCTGTCGAAAATCGAGGTGGACTATCTGCGCGTCAAGGCATTTCCTTTCAACATCGACGTGGAAGCCTTCTTGAAAGCGCACTCCACGATTTTCGTCGTGGAACAAAATCGCGATGCGCAGTTGAAATCCTTGCTGACGCTGGAAACCGCCGTCGAGAAATCCAAATTATTTTCAATATTGAGCTACAGCGGCCTGCCGATTTCGGCTCAACCCATCGTCGATGAGATCCGTGCCAAGCTCGCGGAAGCGCCGCGACTGACAGCGGTTCCGCGCTGAACACAAGAGTTCCCATGTCATACATCAACAAACCGAAAGTCGCCCACCCCTCGCTGCCCACGAATTCATTGGGGCTCACGCGGCGGCAATATGAAGGCAGCATGTCGACGCTATGCGCCGGCTGCGGCCATGATTCCGTGACGGCGGCCATCGTCGAGGCATGCTGGGGGCTGTCGATGCAGCCGGAACAATTGGTCAAGCTGTCCGGCATCGGCTGTTCATCGAAAACCACGGCGTATTTCGTGAGCGGTGCGCACGGGTTCAATTCCGTCCACGGGCGCATGCCATCGATCGCCAGCGGCGCGAATGCCGCCAATCGCGGACTTACCTATGTGGGGGTATCGGGTGACGGTGATTCGCTGTCGATCGGCATCGGTCAATTGGTGCATGTCATCAGGCGCAATCTGAACATGCTGTATTTGATCGAGAACAACGGCGTTTACGGACTGACCAAGGGCCAGTTCTCCGCTTCCGCCGACATCGGCACCAAGGCGAAACGCGGCGAGACCAATTCATCGCCGCCCATCGATCCGGTGCTGCTGGCGCTCACCCTCGGGGCGACGTTCGTTGCGCGCAGCTTCTCGGGCGACAAGGCGCAACTCGTGCCGCTGATTCAAGCCGGCATGCGCCACAACGGCTTCGCCTTGATCGATGTTCTCTCACCCTGCGTGACTTTCAATGATCACGAAGGGTCGACCAAGAGCTATGGGTTTACCCGCGAGCATTACCATGCCGCGGTGGAGGCGGATTTCGTGCCGCGGGCCGAGGAAATCGCCGTGGACTATCCTGCGGGCGAGTCCATACCCGTCAGTTTGCATGATGGCAGCAGAGTGGTGCTGCGCAAGCTCGATCCGTCCTACGACCCGACCGATCGCAGCGCTGCGTACAACTACATCGAAAACAAGCTCAAGCAGAATGAATACGTGACGGGACTCATTCACATCGACGAAGCGGATAACACCGAGTTTCACAACTTGAACCACACGGCGAAGGTGCCGCTCAACAGCATTCCGTTCGAAAAACTCTCGCCCGGCAGCGCGGCGCTCGACAAGCTGATGGGACGCTATCGCTAGCGACCGCGAACCTCTACTCGCGCCGCAAATGCGTGGCCGACAGAAATACGCGGGCCGGCTCGCCCAACATCTCGTAGATCGCCATATATGAGCGCAACAGCGCTTCGGGGTTCGGCAGCAAGCGCAGAATGCCGAAATCCCGAGTGGCCAAGACGCCGACGGGCGCCGCAACGACATCGAAGCCGGCCTCCGTGAATTCCTGCACGGCGCGCCACATGTGAGTCGCACGCGTAACCAGGACGATGCGGCGCACGCCGTCGGCTTTGAGGAGCCGCGCAGAACTGCGCGCATTTTGATAGGTGTCGGAGGCAGAAGCGTCAGTCCAACGCGCCTCGATGCCGAAATTTCGCTCGAGCGTGTCGTGCATGGCGCGGGCCTCGAGAGAGAACCCCGTGACGAGAACGGGCAGACCGGTCTTCTTCGCGAGGTACGCCCCGTAACTCAATCTTTCCAGCAATAAAGGCTCCGCCGCGGGGCCGCCGTATTCGGGCGCCAGAGCACGCTGTCCGCCGCCGCCCAGGATCACAATCGCCTGGGCGTCTGCGGCCAGCTGCAGATTCAGCGGCGGATAGCGCTCCACCAGGCGCGTGACGCCGTCGGACACGATCGGCGTCGATAACAGCCATATGGAGCCGAAGCCCGCTATCAAACAAATACGCCCCAGCAGCGGGCGAGCTTTGAGCAGCAAGAAGCCGAGCAGCGCCAACAAAAGCGGACCGGCGGGCGGCAGAACAAGGTTTTTCAGCAGCGTCTTGAGTTGCAATAACCAAATCAAAAGTGAGCGGCTCCTCTGCTCGCTAGGCATTCACATTTAACATATTGTATGTCGAGCCGGGAACCGAATCACGGCACCGCGCGCCCGCTACTGTACTATCCATTCGTACGCCATTGGGCGGCATCGTGGTGCCGCGCAGTCGCGTCGCCACGAAGCGATAGCTATTACCAGAGCTGCCACTGATCGAAGAGCGGCACTTGCATTGCAACTAGCGTGTTTGTCGTCGCGTGAGCGGCGACAGACTCGCCAATTTTCCCGAAGATAACCAGCGCACGGTGACGAGAGTCTCAGGGCGTGAATCCGCTGTGGGAAAGTGTCAATATCCGCCGATGCAAAAACTTACCGTCGGTGCAGCTGTTCTCTTGGCCGGTCTCGGCACCGGCAGTCACGCACTCGCTCAAGGCGCGTTCAAGATGCAAACCTGCGAAGCGACGCCGCAGCCCGCCTTTTGCAGCGCCGTTCGCGGCGTGCGCTCGGAAGGATGGCCCGCGCAGAGCCGCTCCGAGGTGATGGCGCAACACGGGATGGTGGTGACCAGTCAACCGCTGGCTGCACAGGCAGGGTTGCAGATTCTGCAGCACGGCGGCAACGCGATCGATGCCGCCGTGGCGACAGCCGCCATGCTCAACGTGATGGAACCCATGATGGTGGGCATGGGCGGGGATCTGTTTGCCGTCGTCTATATGGCCAAAGAGCGAAAAGTCTATGTGCTGAATGCCAGCGGAAAGGCTCCCACGGGCGCAACCGTCGAGCGCTACAACAAACTGGGTTATGCCTGGAATCCGAAGAACTGGGGGCCCGGCTCCGGGATGCCGGCGCATGGAATACTGACCGTCACTGTGCCGGGTGCGTTATGGGGTTGGGAGGCCGCGCTCAAACGCTTCGGCAAACTGACATTCAAGGAAGTGCTGGAGCCCGCGGCCCGATATGCACAAAACGGCTTTCCGGTTTCCGAACGCATTGCGCATGACTGGCGCCTGCCCGACGCGCTGCCTTTGGAGGCTTGCTGCACGTCGCCGGATCCGGACTCCATCAAGACCTGGTACGTGGACGGTGTGCCGCCGCAGCCCGGGCAGGTGTTCAAGAACACCGATCTCGCGCGCACCTTGCGACTGCTGCAGGCGCAGGGAAGCGACGCCTTTTACAAAGGCGAGATCGCACGGGCCATTGTCGCGAAGTCGCAGTCTCTCGGTGGAACGATGACCCTCGAGGATCTGGCGAACTACAAAGGGGAATGGATGGAGCCGGCCCACACTCAGTATCATGGCTTCGACATTCTTGAATTGCCGCCGCCGGCGCAGGCTTGGGCTGCCAATGAGATCCTCAACATTCTGCAAGCGTGCGTGGCGCAATGGGCTCCCGGCCAGAGCCTGGCATCGCTGGGCCCTACGAACCCCGAGTATTGGCATATGCTGGTCGAGGCGAAGAAGCTCGCCTACGCCGACCTTTATCAGTACAACGCCGATCCGAATTTCGCCGCCGTGCCGCTGGCAAGATTGCTGTCCGAATCCTACGCGGCCTCGCTTTGCAAAAAGGTGAATCCGCAGCACGCCTCGACGCCGGGCCCGGAAGGAAATTTTCCGATGCCGGGCGACACCATCGTGCTGTCATCCGCAGACAGCGAAGGCAACATGGTTTCTTGGGTGAACAGCAACTTCAGTGCCTTCGGCTCAGGGCTCACGGTCCCGGGCTATGGTTTCATACTGCACAACCGCGGCGCGCTGTTTACGCTCAATCCGCACAGTCCGAACATCATCAAGGCGCATAAGCGGCCGTTCAACACACTGTCCGCAGGCTTCGTGATGCATGGCGGGCAGCCGCTGATGACGGTGACGCTGATGGGCGGCGACATGCAAGCGCAAGGACATGCGCAGACGCTGGTCGATATCTTCGATCTCGGCGCCAACCTTCAGGCATCCGCCGACATGGCGAGATTTCGGCATTCGCAGATAGCGAACACGTTGAGCCTCGAGACGCCTCTCTATGATCTGGTCGGCGCAAAGCTGACGGCGATGGGTCACACGGTGAGGGCCGTCAGCGGCGAGGATATGGGCGGCGTTCAAGTCATCATGTTCGTGGCGGAGCCGGGAACCGCGCAGTCCGAGGAGGCGGGTCCACCTAAGCGCGTCGGCGGCTACTATCGGTCAGGATCTGATTTCCGCAAGGACGGCGAAGCCGTAGGCTGGTAATCCATGCCGACATCTGTAACTTCTACACATCCAACTGCACAGCGGATTCGACCACAAGTTAATTGAAACTTGATGTGATCGGAAACGCTTGCCGCCGTCACTTACGAAGGTGCAACGGCACCTCGCAGCCGTTCTGAATCCAGGTACGGCGACAACGTTCCGAAGGAATGCGCTCGATGTGTCCGTGCACGATGCTTCAGGGTTCGCACCCGAATGCCGGACTCTGAATTGGTATGAAAGGCAATTACTTCTTTTGGGGGAGCTACTCTTGAACACATATACACTCGCCGGGGCCACTGCGGCCCTGGCAATTTGTTTGCTTAAAAACGCCTATGCCGAACAGCCACCGGCGCCCTGTCATCCCAACCCGAACGCGGCGGCAGATCGCCTCACCATCAGTTCTCGCGGTGACATCGCCGCGGTGCCCGACCCCCTCAAGGAGCGTCTGGTGCAATTGGCGGACCGTCCGCATACGTTTCTGCCGATGCAGGTATTTGCCGAAGCAGACCAACCGGGCCGGCTGGTTCAGTACTACTTGCTCGACTCGGAAGGATTCGAACCCAACGTCTTTACGAAAGTCTTTCCGGGCATCAACGATGCGGCGCAACTTTCCGCCACGGGAGGCAACTGCGGCTTGCCGACACTCGGAGCGGTCCGCGTGATACTCGAGCTGAAGCCGGATCTGCCCACCAACGCGGATGATCCGAAGGCATTTCTGGATGTCTTCACGGACATCTCACCGTTGTTCGTGATCAACAACGAGAGCGGGTGGTACGAAGGTTGGATGATTCACGATCTTGTCGTGCCCGACGCGGCAGCGCCGCGCAAAGACGGCCACGCGCAATTCGGCAAGATTACGCTGCAAGATTCCGAAGCGCTCAAAGCGATGGGAGACCATCGCAACATCGCGGGGAATTTCTTCACCACAGACGGAAAGTCGGTGCACTTTCCCGGCAAATCGGATCACTTCCCCGACAGGCAAACCAATGTGGTGTCCATCTTCGAGAGCATGGGTGCCTATAACTCCATGCAACAGAGCGACGTGCATTCCTATTGGGAGTTCAATTATCTCGGAACCAACTGGATCCATCCTCTATACGAGCTGCCGTTTACAGGAGGATTTCCGGATGACTTCGGCAAGGCGCCTGATACCTTCCAAGATGGCGAAATCGGCAAGTTGCAGTCCATCGTTCCTGGTTCGGGACCGCGCGGCATCAACAACGATCCACGCACCGTTGGGGACGATCCCAATCTTCCCCGCGATCCTGATAAGTTCGATGGCACCGTGGATGCGCAGCGAGAGTTTCGTGAGCGAGGTACGCCGAGCGGACTTGCCAATGAGATCTATCTGGACGTCTATGCGCGACCGGCATCGTTTGAGCCCGGCGTGAAGAACCTCCAGCGCCGGTTATTCGATGCCTATGCCGCGGAAGTGGCCCGCGTCGATACCAACCATGACGGTATCATCTCGGCGCCCGAAGGCGATCCGGACACAGCGTCCGACGGCTTCGAGAACAACTTTCGGTTGTATCTGCCCGCTTCATCATTCAATCGTTTTGCCGTCACGCGCGAGATCAATGATGGCTTGCTCGCGCCGCGTTTCTCTCCAAGCCAGAGAGCGTGGGTGCTATCAGGCTCCCGCGTCGCGGTCACCCCGTCGGTGCCCGCTGCCGCTGGGCGTGATTCGGATGATCGATAGTCGAATATAAGTTCCGTTCCAAGGCACGAGGCCATGATCTTACGATCATGGCCTCGGTTGCCGATGTCTACGCGGCGAGCCCGATCCTAAGGCGCCACCAACCTGCGCTTGCCGTCGGCGGACAGCATCACGCCGGGCTCATCCAGACCGGTTCGATCCCACAATTCGCAGGTCACCTCCCGGTGGCGTTGATCCAGCGCCTCGCAATAATTGGTGTAGATGCACAGGCGCACTTTGCCGCCGGCTCCTGCGCGAACTTTGGCAAACCAATCCGGGTCCGCGAGTGCCTGGCGCGCAAGTCCCACAATATCCGCGGCGCCGCTTCTGAGCGCATGTTCCGCTTGATTGAAATGATGGATGCCGCCGGAGAGCACGATGGGCGTATCGAATCCGGCCCGGCGAATCCCGGCGCGGATCCGCGTGGACGCCTCGTTGTTGCGGCCGAAGGGTCCGATGGCATCCGAGTAATAAGAGGGCATGCACTCATAGCCGCTGCGGCCGGTGTAAGGATACGCGGCCTCGCCGATTTTGGGCTGCGACGCATCTTCGAATTTCCCGCCGCGGGAAAGAGAGATGAAATCCATGCCCGCGCCGGCCAGGCGTTCGGCAAAATATGCGGCATCTTCGACGGTACTGCCGGACTCGATGCAGTCTTCCGCCAGCATCCGGCAGCCGACCGGATAGTCCGGGCCCACTTGTGCTCGAACGGCGCCATACACCTCGAGCGGCAAACGGATTCGCTGCGAACGTGCCCCTCCATATCCGTCCTGTCGCGTATTTCTCGCGGACAGAAAGGAAGCCATGGTGTAGGCATGCGCATAGTGCAATTCGACGCCGTCAAATCCTGCGCTGCGCGCGCGCGCCGCGGCGGCGGCGAAAACTCCCGGCAGCGTGACCGGCAGATCGCGAACAGCAGGCAGGTCGGTATCGGTGACGCGCTCGCGAAATCCCTGGCGAAGCGACTCGAGCTCGCGCGCGCTCAATGCTTGTTCCAATTCGGTCTCATTCAAACCGGCCAGCCGGGCTCGAACGCCGGCTTCGTCTTGCGTCGGCATCTGCAAAAATTCCCGGTGCCGTGGCGTAATTTCCAAGAAACGCTCGAAGTATTTTTGCGGCGAGGGACGCCTTCGAATACTCAAGAAATCGATGATTTGGATGAAGAGCTTGGTTTCGCCGTGGCTGGCTCGACGGACACACTCCGTCAGTTTGACGAGGCCGGGCAGAAAGCGGTCATCGCTGATGCGCAGCAATGGTCCGCTGGCCACATCGCGCACGCCCGTGGCCTCCACCACCAGTGCTCCCGGGCGGCCTCGGGCAAACCGTTCATACCAAGCCAGTACCGAGGGCGTGACCTCACCATCATCGGAAGCGCGCCACGGAACCATGGCGGGAACCCAGGTACGCGATGCCAAGAGTACTGATCCGACCTTGATCGGCTGAAACAATTGCGAGGTCTTGACTTCAGCGGCATTCGGCCACGGCGCAGCCAGCGGCGTGTGCTTGATGCGCTCAGGCGGGCGCCAAGCGGCCATCAGCTTCGTCCAATATATTCAATAATGACGCCTGCCAAAACCGCTACTCAACGCAGTTGAGATTGACTGACTGGTCCGCCAGCTCACGAAGGCGCCGCTGCATGAAGTGGCCCTGCTCCGGCGAATACTGTTTTTTGAGCCCGCGCTCTATCTCGCGCTGCTCAGCCTTGATTGGGTCACACGCGGGGTTGTCCTGCGCTTCGGCAGGAAGAACGACGTTCGATGCGGCGCGCGAGGCAATGGCCAACGTGTCTCGCGATGCAGCCGCTGGGGCGGTGGTGGGCGCGGTCTGCGCGGCACTCACGGCGCCCTGCGCGGGCGCAGCGACATCCACGGGAACCGCCGCTGCCTGTGTCGGGTGATCCACCGCCGAGGCGGCGGGCAGCCTGTTTTGGTTGTGGACGCTGATAAAAGCATCAGGCGAAGCGTGTTGATAGCCGCTGATCACTTTGTAAGCGAGGCCGGCGGCTCCGGCCAACATCAGAGCCGCACCCAAAATCGGCCGCAGCCACTCACTCATCCGCTCACCCCGTTGGTTAGTATCCGAGCGATTGCCAGACGTACACAGTCGAGCATTATGCCCGCCAAAAACGCGCATCCGAAGGAAAATCAGTCGATTTTCTTTCCGATCCGATTCCAGTGTGGCCTTGCCGGGAAATTTCCAAGCACTTCCCCGAAAGGTGGTTTGTCACGCATTCAGCTGGTTTCACCGCGCCAAGGCGCCGCCCGACCCACCTGAAATCATGACCGGTGCTCCGGCAGGTTCCATTGTCTTCGTTGACGGTGTACAAAAGGGCAAGTTGCGGAGATTGGTGGCAAGCCGCAAGTGCCACGCACGGGGGCTCGTATGGAATTGCAGATCAACGATCAGACAGTGTCCATCTCCGCTGAGCCCACGTTGCAGCTGCTCTGGGTTCTGCGCGATCTGCTAGGGATGACGGGCACCAAGTACGGTTGCGGCATGGCGTTGTGCGGCGCGTGCACAGTGTTGATTGACGGTAAGGCATTGCGATCCTGCGTACTCCCCATTGACCAGGCAGTCGGCAAGAAAATCACCACCATCGAGGGCATCGGGGCAATGCCCCTGGGCGCAGCGCTTCAAGGGGCGTGGCAAGAGATCAATGTGCCTCAATGCGGCTATTGCCAGGCTGGACAAATCATGTCAGCGGTTGCTCTGTTGCAAGCAAAACCCAACCCAAGCGATGCCGACATTGACGCCGCCATGTCCGGAAATATCTGCCGGTGCGGAACTTATACTCGCATTCGAGCAGCCATCAAACAGGCCGCCAATCAGGGAGGCAAAACATGAGCGCCGTTGCCAACGAATTGGCCTCATCCCAAGGCGTAAGTCGGCGCGAATTCTTGCTGCGCCTTCAGGCAATGGGCGGCCTGCTGCTCGTCGCGCACGGTTTGCGCATTGCGAAGGCGGCGCCGACGGATCCCCCAAAGTACGGTGCCGAGGGCATGCCACACGGCACCGTCGACAACCCACTGGTATTCCTAGCGGTCGGCGATGACGGCTGGGTAACAATCGTCGTGCATCGCTCAGAAATGGGCCAAGGCGTGCGCACGGGCATGGCGCTCATCGTCGCCGATGAATTAGACGCAGACTGGACGAAAGTCCGCGTCCAGCAAGCGCCTGCCGATGAAGAGAAATACGGCAACCAAGACACTGACGGCTCGCGCAGCACGCGGCATTTCATCGAACCCATGCGTCGTTGCGGCGCCGCTGCAAGAATGATGCTGGAGCACGCCGCGGCATTGACCTGGCGCGTGCCGGTCGCTGAAGTCCGCGCCGTCAATCATGAAGTAGTGCATCAGAAAACGGGTCGTAAGCTCGGCTACGGTGCGCTTGCAAAGCAAGCAGCCAAGCTGCCGGTCCCTCCTCGGGAGGCGCTGCGCTTGAAAACGCCGGAGGAGTTTCGCTACCTCGGCAAAGGCGGCGTACCGCTTGCCGATGGGCACGACATTGTCACCGGCAAAGCGCAATACGGCATCGACCCTTGGTTCAAGGACATGAGCTTCGCCGTCATCGCACGCTCCCCGGTGCTGGGCGGTAGCGTAAAGCAGTTCGACGGCACGGCCGCCGCCGCTGCACCCGGCGTGCAGAAAGTGCTGCAGATGCCCGCGACCGTTGCGACGGCTAAATTTCACATCCTCGCCGGGGTGGCCGTCATTGCCAATTCCACCGGCGCCGCCATCGCGGGTCGCAAGTTGTTGAAAATCGAATGGGAGGACGGTGCCAACGGCAGTTACGATTCCGATGCTTATCATGTCGCGCTCCACGAATCCGCCCGGCAACCCGGCAAGGTGGTACGCGAGTCGGGCAACGTCGACACGGCGTTTCAGTCGAGTGCGAAATCAATCGAGGCGGAGTACTACATCCCGCACATTGGACATGCAACCATGGAGCCGCCCGCCGCTGTGGCTCGCATCGTGAATGGCAAGTGCGAAGTATGGGCACCGACGCAGGCGCCGCAAGTGACCCGTGAGGATGTCGCAAAGCATCTTGGCACCACCCCGGAAAATGTCACGGTACATGTGACGTTGCTCGGCGGCGGATTCGGACGCAAGTCAAAGCCGGACTTTGCCACCGAGGCTGCGCTCTTGTCGCAGGCAATGGGCGGGCGGCCGGTCAAAGTGACCTGGACTCGCGAAGACGATCTGCATCACGATTTTCTGCATACCGTGTCGGTCGAATACCTAAAGGCGGGCGTCGGCGCCGACGGCAAGGTCAGCGCATGGCTGCATCGCAGCGTTGCGCCCTCGCTCGCGACGATATTCGATCCAAGCATAAACCACGAAGTGCCCCCCGAGCTTGGAATGGGCTTTATCAACATGCCCTATGACATTCCCAATCTGCGGCTGGAAAACCCGGAAGCCAGCGCACATTGCCGGATCGGCTGGTTTCGTTCCGTATCCAACATATCCCATGCCTTTGCCATACAGTCGTTTGTGTCGGAGCTGGCGGTGAATGCCAATAAGAACCACCGCGACTATTTGCTGGAACTCATCGGACCGGCGCGCAAGATCGATCCGCGCAGCCAGCAAGACAGCTGGAATTATGGCGAATCGCCGGAGCGCTATCCCGTCGATACCGGCCGCTTGCGGCACGTTGTCGAGACCGTTACCCAGGAGGCCGGCTGGGGCAAGACACTCGCGCGCGGCCGCGGTCAGGGATTGGCCGCCCACTACAGCTTTTTAAGTTACACCGCTGCCGTGGTCGAAGTGGACATCGACGAACAGGGGCGAATCAAGATTCCGCGTGTGGATGTGGCGTTTGATTGCGGTCCGCAAGTCAATCCGGAACGCATTCGCTCACAGCTCGAAGGCGCAGTCATCATGGGACTGAGCCTGGCCATGTTCGGCGAGATCACTTTCAAGCGCGGACGGTCGCAACAGGATAACTTCCACCAATATCGCGTGACTCGGATGAATGAGGCCCCCAGCGACATCCGCGTGCACTTGATTCCGACGACAGATTGGAGCATCCCATTGGGTGGCGTCGGTGAGCCGGGTGTTCCGCCCATTGCACCGGCGCTTTGCAACGCGGTATTTGCGGCGACGGGCAAGCGAATTCGCCGGCTGCCCATCAAGGATCAAGCACGACGCTCGACTTGAGCACTCCGCGGCTGAGCGGCATTCGGCCACGGCGCGGCAAGCGGCGTGTGCTTGATGCGCTCAGGCGGGCGCCAAGCGGCCATGAGCTTCGTCGTCGGGTATTACCGCGGTGGCTTCAATTTCCACCAAGGCGCGCTGCTCGACCAAGCCGCGGACTTCCACGACCGACATGGCCGGGAAGTGTTTGCCCAAAACCTCCCGGTAACCGGCGCCGATTTCACGCGCCTCGCGCAGGTAGGCTTCCCGGCTCAAGACATACCAGGTCAGGCGAACCAAGTGACGCGGCTCTGCCTGCGCTTCCTTGAGCACGCGCACGATGTTGCGCAGCGCCTGTTTTACTTGTTCGGCCAGACTGTCGCTGGTGAAGCGCCCTTGTTCATCCCAGCCGATCTGGCCGGAAATAAAAATCATGCGCCCGCGCGCCGCCATGCCGTTGGCATAGCCTTTTGGGCGCGCCCATTCCGCCGGCTGCAAAGTCTCAGTGCTCATCGCTTAATTACCTTTGAATGCGGGACGTTGCTTCGCGGAAAAGGCATCGTAGGCGCGGCGAAAATCTTCGGTCTTCATGCAGACCGCCTGGGCTTGCGCCTCGGACTCCAAAGCCTGTTCCAACCCCATGTTCCACTCCTGATTCAGCATGGTCTTGGTCATGCCGTGGGCAAATGTCGGACCCTCTGCGAGTTCCAGGGATAGCTGCGCGGCCGCTGCGTGCAGCTCCTCGGCCGGAACCAGACGGCTGTAGAATCCGCAGGCGAGCGCCTCATCGGCGCCGACACTGCGGCCCGTCAGCAGCCATTCGGCCGCCCGGCCGTGACCGACGATTCGCGGCAGAATGGCGCAGGCACCCATGTCGCAGCCCGCCAACCCCACGCGCGTAAACAGAAATGCGGTCTTCGAACGAGGAGTGCTCAGACGAATGTCGGAGGACATCGCCAAAATAGCGCCGGCGCCCGCGCATGCGCCATCGACGGCCGCAATGAGGGGTTGCGGGCAGGCGCGCATCGCCCTGACCAGATCACCGGTCATGCGCGTGAAGTTCAGGAGCTCGGGCATGCTCATGCGCGTCAGGGGACCGATGATCTCCTGCACGTCGCCTCCCGAACAGAAGTTGCCCTGCGCACCGCTGATGACCACGGCCTTGACGTCTGCCGCGTAGGGCAGGCGGCGCATGAGATCGCGCAGTTCCGCGTAGCTGTCGAACGTCAGCGGATTTTTTTTCTCCGGCCGATTCAGCGTAATCCAGCCGACCCGGTTCTGCACGGACCAGAGAAAATGCCGGGCTTCGTAATCCGCCAACGTGTCTTTCATGGTGCTTCCCGTGTCAGTTGCCCGCGCAACCGCGACAGTGATTCATGCAATGCGCGCTGCTCGCGCTTAGGAATTCCGGAAAAGAGCTTCACGATCCAGGTTTCATGCTGCGCGGCCATCTGCGCAAAAAGACGCCGGCCTTCCTTCGTCAGTTTGACCAGGTAGGCTCGCCGATCGGCCGGATCTTCCGTCCTGACAATCAGGCCGCTGCGCTCCAATTGGTCGGCGATTCCCGTGACGTTGCCGCCGGTGACCAGCATGCGGCGAGAGAGCTCGCCCATCTGCAAGCCATTCGGCGCGCGCTCGAGTTGAGCCATGAGATCGAAACGCGGCAGTGTCGTTTTGAAATCCCTGGCCAAGGCCTTGCGCACATGCGTCTCGACGAGATGCGTACAGGTCAGCAAGCGCAACCACAGTCGCAACGACTCGTGATGATCGTCGGTCAGGCGGGTGTCCATGCCGAGGGCGGTGCTCACAGCAATTCTCCCCCGGCGACCACGATGCTCTGTCCGGTGACCGATTCGCTGCCGGGCAGGCACAGCCACGCGACTGCGTTGGCAACTTCGTCCGGCTGAATGAGCCGTCCCTGGGGATTTGATTTGGTCATGGCTTGCAGCGCGTCTGCCAATTTGCGTCCGGTCACCGCCGATATCTTTGCCGCGGCCTCCCGGACCAGATCGGTATCCGTATACCCTGGGCAAACTGCATTGACGGTGATGTTGCGCGTGGCGACTTCTCTGGCGACGGCACGCGTCAAGCCGATCACGCCGTGTTTGGCCGCGCAATATGCAGCGACGTAGGGGTAGCCGGTAAGACCGGCGGTACTGGCGATGTTGACGATTCGCCCGAAGCCGCCCTGAAGCATGTCCGGCAATGCCGCCTGCATCCCGAAGTAAGTGCCCGACAGATTGATGGCGAGCAAGCGGTCCCACAAAGCGTCATCGCGCTTGGTGATCGGCGCACTGATGGCCTGGCCGGCGTTGTTGATCAGGATCTCAATGGGGCCGAACAGTGTCCGTGCGGCTGCAAACGCGGCATCCACGGACTCGCGCTTGCTGACATCGGCAGTCGCGCAAAAAGTCTGCGCACCGTTGGACTTCAGTTCCGCCGCCAGCGCCTCGAGCGTCGCCGCAGTGCGCCCAAGCATGCTCACCCTGGCGCCGTGACCGACCAGCGATCGCACGACGCTCGCGCCGATGCCGCGGCCGCCGCCGGTGACGAGCGCATGGCGGCCCTGCAGTGTTCCGCTGCCGCTCAAACCGCACCTCCCGCCGCCGCCGCGCGCTCCGCCGCGCGCTCGAGCTGGGCTTTGGCCGACCGGTACGGTTCGGGCCACCATTGTTCCGTAAATCCCTGCGCAGCCGCTTCGGCGAGCGTCCACGAAGGATGCGCCAGATGCGGACGCGCGATCGCGCAAAGATCCGCGCGGCCGGCCGCGACAATGGAATTGACGTGATCGGCCTCGAAAATATTGCCCACCGCGATGGTGGGAACGCCGGCGAGGTTGCGCACCATATCGGCCAGCGGCGTCTGCCACATGCGGCCATAAATCGGCCGTTGCGCCGCGATGGTCTGGCCGCTGGAGATGTGCAGAATATCGGCGCCAGCCGCCGCCATGGCGCGGGCGATCGCAATCACGTCCGACTCGCTGAGTCCGCCTTCGGCCCAATCGCAGGCGGACAGCCGCACGCTCAATGGCCTCGCGGCGGGCCATGCGGCGCGCACCGCGCGCAACACCTGCAGAGGGTATCGCAACCGATTTTCCACGGATCCTCCGTATTCATCGCTTCGCACATTCGTCAGCGGCGACAAGAAGCTCGCCAGCAGGTAGCCATGCGCCATGTGCAACTCGAGCATGTCAAAACCCGCTGCGGCGCCGAGCGTCGCCGCGCGCACAAAATCGCTCTTCACCGCTTCCATCTGCGCCGGCGTCATCGCTTGCGGCACCTGGCTGACGCCCGGCAGATAGGGAAGCGGTGAGGGCGCCAACAACGGCCAGTTGCCGCCCGCGAGGGGATGGTCAGCTTCCTGCCAGCCCAACTGGGTGGACCCTTTGCGGCCCGCGTGACCGAGCTGCAGACAAAAGCGCGCCTGGGATTCCGCATGCACGAACTCCACGATGCGCTGCCAAGCGGCGCCCTGCGTCTCGCTCCACAAGCCCGTGCAGCCCGGCGAGATGCGCGCGTCCGCAGACGTGCAGGTCATCTCGGTAAACAAGAGCCCGGCGCCGCCCGTGGCGCGCGCCCCGTAATGGACCAAGTGCCAATCCCCGGGCATGCCGTCGACCGCCCGATACTGCGCCATGGGCGATACCACCACCCGATTGACGAGCTGCATATCGCGCAGCCGAAACGGCAGGAACATCGGCGGTCGCGGTCGGGTAACTCCGTTGCTGAGCGCCAAATCCGTCTCGATTTTGTCGATGAACTGCGAGTCGCGCAGCTTGAGGTTCGCATGACCGATGCGCTGGCTCCCGGACAACAGGCTGTACGCGAATTGCAGCGGCTCCATGTTTTCATAGCGGGCGACGTTTTCAAACCATTCCATGCGATTGCGCGCCGCATTTTGCAGCTTCAGCGCCTCGACGCTGCGCTCGGTCTGATAGGACGTAAGGCCGCTCGGGACGTCATTGGCGTGACTCACGTGGCGCACCAGCGAGATCGCGTCTTCCATGGCGAGCTTGGTGCCCGAGCCGATGGAGAAATGAGCGGTGTGCGCCGCATCGCCGATCAGCACCCGGCTGCCGTCGTACCAATGCCGGCATACCACGCGATTGAAATTGAGCCACGCCGAACCGCGCAAATGCCGTGCGTTGGACAGCAGCGGCGCATCGCCAAGATGGGCGGCGAACAACTTCTCGCAAAATGCTATCGACCGGTCGATATCGGCCTTATCCAGGCCGTGTGCCGCCCAGGTCTCCTCGCGCGTCTCGACGATGACCGTCGAGAGATCCTTGCTGAATTGGTAGGCGTGGATCTGAAACCATCCGAACTCGGTTTTTTCGAACGCGAAGGTGAATGCCGAAAATTTTTGCGTCGTGCCCAACCAAATATAGCGGCACTTGCGCACTTCGATGCTGGGGTCGAATTTTTCAGCCTGCTGCGCGCGTGCCTTGCTGTTGGCGCCTTCGGCAATGACCACCAGATCCGCATCATCGAATTGCCGGGTGTCGTCCAGTTCGCATTGAAATGATTGCTTCACACCGAGGGAGGCAGCGCGCTTCTGCAGAATATTGAGCAGGGTGCGGCGCGAGATGCCGGCGAAGCCATGGCCGCCGGAACGGATGGTGCGGCCTTTGAAGTGCACGTCGATGTCGTCCCAATGGTAGAACTCATCGGCGATGCGCGCATGCGAAGGCGCATCCGCCTCCAAGAAATTGCCCATGGTCTTGTCCGAAAACACCACGCCCCAACCAAAGGTGTCGTCCGGGCGATTGCGTTCGAAAATCTCGACGCTTGCGTTGGGCAAGGCCTTTTTGAACAGAATCGCGGAGTACAAGCCGGCAGGCCCGCCGCCCATGCAGACAATTCGCTTCATGCCTCGTTATACCACAGTGTCAATAGTTTAGACATAAAGCATATGGCGGCCCATGGCGCGCAAACCCGGCCCGGGCGCGTTGGCTTCGTTGCGGTCGTTCACCGGGGAACGGCGGCAATTGGCCGAATATCGGGTGATCCTCAGGCGGCGTTGGGACAGCATGCAAGCGCCCGACAACGAACCCGGAGTTTCCTCACATGAACGCTCGATTCAAAAATCCGTCCACAGGCAGCTTGCTGACCGGTATTGCCCTGGTCACAGCCGGCGCATTGCTGACGCGCCAGTCCGCCGGCCTGCTGCATTCCGTCGATCTTGCGCACGGCTGGCCTCTGTTCATCATTGTGCTAGCCTTCGTGCAGATGGTTGCCACGCTCAAGGAGCGCCATCAGCAAGGCTGGGGTTTGCTCCTGGCAGGGGATTGGTTGCTTGCCAATACCATGACCGATTGGGCCTATGTCCAGTTCAGCGTTCCGGTGCTACTGGCCGGATTGGGTTTCATGACCATCATTCGCGGGTTACGCGATCACAGCAGACATTCGGACGAGGATTACCGTGCCACCCAATAATCGCAGCGTCACGCCAAAATTCATCATTGGCGTCTGCCTTGTCCTGATGGGCGTCGTGCTGGGTCTCGACCAGCTCCACCTAGTCCAGGCCCATCATGTGCTGCGCTTTTGGCCGGCCGCTCTGATCGTGGTTGGCCTCGTCATGCTACAGCGCGGAGAAAGGCATAGCGCATTGCGCGCCCTGGTGCTCATTGTCGTCGGCGGCTGGCTCTTGCTCAACACGCTTGACCTTGTGAGTCTGGACATATGGGAATTCATCCTGCCCCTCCTGTTGGTGTTCTTCGGCGCAAGAATCATGATGCACAATCAGGGTTCCCGCTCCGGTGCGCCTCAGGATCTAACGGGAGCCGGCCCCGCCGGCGCCACCCCGACAGGCCAGGGTCCGAGCGGTCAGGGTCCGAGCGGCCAGGGCCCGAGCGGTTTCAATTCCGCTGCCGCAAGTTCCGGCGAACCTGTGCATGCCTCGCTCTTTTCCCTGCTCAGCAGCAGCAAACGCCGTTGGGGCAAATCCGTATTCCGCGGCGCAGAGACGACGGCATTCATGGGCGGATGCGAACTCGACTTACGCGAGGCATTGATGAGTGCCGGTGAGCTCGCGGTGGTTGACGTATTCGTCATCATGGGCGGCGTCAATATTTTCGTTCCGCCCAATTGGACCGTGTCTCAGGAAGTCGTGCCGCTATTGGGCGGAGTACATGACAAGACGCGCTCGGTGCCCTCCAATCCGGCGCAGCATCTCCTGGTGCGCGGCACCGTGGTCATGGGCGGCGTCGAAATCAGTAATTGAATGCATCCCATCCTCGCCGATGCGAAGCAGCTTGGCCTGTATCTATTGGGTTGTCTCCCCATCGGGATCGTGTTGATCATCGGTTTGGGCCGCCAAGGTGCTTGGGTTACCGCGACCGTCTTCTTTTTACCGCTGATGATGGTCTACGCGTTCATTGGGCTGTCGGCGTACTACCTGTGCCAGGCATTTCCGATCAGCAAGGAAGACCGAAGCTGGCGCGCCGTACCGGCCCATGTCAGCGCGGCCGCAACCGTGGGCGGCCTATGCGTGGCTCTTGCCTGGGGTTGGGCGCGGCTGCTGGAGTCGCTCAACATCGGTTTGCAGCCGCAGTTGTATTTGGCGCAACCCTGGCTGCTTTTCGTGGTGGGCGCACTGCTGTTCTGGCTTGCCACGGCATTTCATTATGTGCTGATCGCGTCCAATGCCTCGCAGAACGCCGATCGGCGCTCGCTCGAGGCCGGCCTGCTGGCGCGCGAAGCTGAGCTCAAGGCATTGCGCGCGCAGCTCGATCCGCACTTTCTCTTCAACAGCCTGAACTCGATCAGTTCGCTCACCGCACGCGATCCACCAGCCGCGCGCAAGATGTGCCTGCTGCTCGCGGATTTTCTGCGCGATACCTTACGGCTCGGCGCCGCGCAGAGAATCTCGTTGCAGGAGGAACTGAACATCGTGGAGCGATATCTCTCCATCGAGCAGGTGCGGCTCGGCGCGAGACTCAATGTGTTCAAAGAGACCAGCCAACAGGCCTTGAGCGCCAGGGTGCCCGCGCTGATCCTGCAGCCGCTGGCCGAAAATGCGGTGCTGCACGGCATCGCACACTTGCTCGAAGGCGGCACCGTCACCATTCGGGCGGAAAGAGAGCATTCGATGCTGGTTGTGCGGGTCACCAATCCTTGCGATCCGGATCGTCCGCGGCAGAAGCACACCGGCTTTGGCCTCTCTTTGGTGCGCCAGCGGCTCCAATCCCAGTTTGGCCTTGCCGGGCAGCTCGACATTGATGAGCGGCCGGGCGAATTCACCGCGAAAGTCAGCCTGCCATTTGAGCCGCCCGAGGGGGCGAATGCGAATGCCAACGCCTAAGCCATTCACCGTCGTGATTGTCGATGACGAGGCTCCTGCGCGCGCGCTCATCCGCGAATATCTGGAACAACATTCCGACGTGCATGTCGTGGCCGAATGCAGCAATGGCTTGGAAGCGGTGAAGGCGGCGAACGAATTGAAGCCGGACCTGTTGTTCCTGGACATCCAGATGCCGAAGCTGGACGGATTCGAAGTGCTGGATCTCATCGGCCGCGATGCCGCGGGCGTCGTATTCACGACCGCCTACGACGACTACGCCTTGCGCGCCTTCGAGGTGCACGCGGTGGACTATCTGCTCAAGCCATTCGGGCCGGAGCGCTTCGCCGAATCGTTAAAGCTGGCGCGGTCGCGCATCACCCAGCGCGAGCCGATTCCGGCGCGAGAGCTGCTCGAGACCCATCGCGAGGGCACGGCCGTTGACCGCCTTCTCATTCGGGATCGCTCCCATGTGCACGTGATCCCTGTGGAGCAAATCGATTACATTGAAGCGCAGGACGACTACGTATCGATCCGCGCGGGCGGACGCAGCTACCTGAAGGAACAAACGCTCGGCGAACTCGAGGAGCAGCTTGCGGCCAAGGGATTCTTGCGCATCCACCGCCGTTTTATTCTGAATGTGTCGCGGCTGGCAAAAATAGAACTGTCCGAAAAAGACAGCCGCATGGCCATTCTCAACGACAAGACCGAGCTACCCATCAGCCGTTCGGGCTACGCAAAACTGCGTGATTTGCTGTGAGAACGGCAGAAAAGTGTCACGCACAGCCCGCTATGCGCGCAACTGCATCCGCAGTGATTGCCTTTCGGCGACTCCAAATCGGCGCAGTGCCTCACCCATCCTCTGGCGATACGGCGCGCCCGAGATAACAACGTCCACCAGAGTGAGCGAGGTATGGGTATGGCCGCGCGCGGCGATGTGCTGCACATCGGTGCCCGCCGCGGACAGCGCCGCCGCGTACGCCGCACCCTCATCACGCAATGGATCGAACTCGCAGGTCACTACAGTGGCCGGGGGGAGGTTTGACAGGTCGTCGGTCTGCAACGGCGCGACACGCGGATCGGTCCGGTCGGCGGGGCCAACGTAGTGATCGAAGAACCAGTGCATGATCGTCTTGGTGAGCACGTAGCGTTCGCCGTTCTCCTGGTACGAGCGCCGCGTCAAGTCCGTATCGGTGACCGGAGCGAGCAGTAGCTGGCCACCGATCGCGGGACCGCCGTTATCGCGCGCGAGCCGGCACACCACCGTGGCGAGATTTGCTCCGGCGCTCCAGCCGGCGACCGACACCGGGCCCGATTTCCCCCCGAGCGTCTCGGCACGGGCGGCAACCCACTGCAGCGCGGCGAACGCATCCTCGACCGCCGCCGGGAACGGCGACTCCGGCGCGTGCCGGTAGTCGACCGACACAATGATTGAGTCGGAACGAACGCACAGGTCACGGCAAAACGGATCGTCGGAGCCGCAGCCGCCGAGCACCCAGCCACCGCCGTGGTAGTAGACCACCACGGAGTGAGGGCCGGCCGTGGCCGGCCGATAAAGCCGATAGTTGAGGTTCCCTGCGACGCCGGGCAAGGTGCCATCCCGGCACTCGCCCACCGCGGGGCCGGGCGGCCGCTGCGCGTCCAGCGCAACAAGCAACGCCCGTGCGGCTTGCGGCGACATCGATTCGATGGCCGGCAGGCCAAGGCTCTCGATCATCTCGAGCACAATCGCGACGTCCGGTTGCAAGCGGCGAATCACACCGTCGTTGCATTGCGTGCGATCGGGACCCTGGAGGCGGAACCCAAGGTAACCCTGCTCAATCACTTCGTCACATGCCTTTCGGTATCGGTCCACACCGCCGATGTACGGCAGGAAGACGCGCGGCTTGCCGGGCACGTTGGCACCCATGTACCAGGAGTCTGCGATCGGGAAGAGGGTGACGTCGGCGCAGTCGTTGACGTGCTGGACCCAACCAGCCTCGGCAGTCTCGGTCGGCTCTATGATCTCGACGCCGGTGCGGCGCATGTAATGGATGGTGTCGCACACCCATTCCACGTGCTGCTCGATGGACACCATCATGTTCGACAGTACCGACGGGCTGCCCGGGCCGGTGATCATGAAGTAGTTTGGGAAGCCCACGGTCGTGAGCCCAAGATACGTTTTCGGGCCCGCGGCCCACTTGTCCTTCAGGGATAACTCGTTACGTCCGATGATATCGACCGCCACGATGGCGCCTGTCATGGCGTCGAAGCCCGTCGCGAATACGATGGCATCGAACTCCAGCGACTCTTCCGTGGTGTCGATACCGGTGCGAGTAATGGCGGTGATCGGAGATTTGCGCAGATCTATCAGTCGGACGTGTGGTTGATTGAAGGTCTCGAAGTAGCCTGAGTCGAGGCAGGGCCGCTTGGTGCCGTAGTAATAACCCTTCGGGCACAGGGCGTCTGCGGTCGCGGGATCCTTCACGATCGCGCGGATCTTTTTACGCAGAAACTCGCAGTAGGTCTCGTTGGCCGCCGCCCCGGTCAGCATGTCGGCAAAGGTGGTGGGCAGGAGATCACCCGAATTCCATGCCGCCTCGTACACAGTGCGGCGCTGATCCTCCGACACTTGCAACGCTCCTAACTCGGCGATCGGGCCGGAGACCCCGGTCATCGACCAGCGGGCAGCCTGTCGGTAAGCATTGCGATCAGCGCTGAAAGCATCGAGCTTCCCCTGCGGCGCGGGACCGTTGCGTGCAGGCCTCGAGAAGTTGGGTGTCCGCTGGAACACCGTCAGCTGCGCGGCTTGCCCGGCGATGATTGGTATGGACTGGATCCCTGAGGAGCCCGTGCCGATCACCGCGACCCGCTTGCCGGTGAAGTCCACGCCCTCATGGGGCCAGCGGTGCGTGTAGTAAGTCTCGCCTTTGAAACGGTCGGCGCCGGCGATGTCGATTCCCTTCGCCAGTGACAAGCAACCGCTGGCCATTACGTAGAACCGGCAAATGATCTCGTCACCCGTGCCGGTACGGACGTACCAACGCCCGGCTTGTAGATCCCAGCGCGCCTGCTGCACGCGGGTGGCAAATCGAATGTCCTTGCGCAGGTCGTACCTATCGGCCACGTGGTTGGCGTAGGCGAGAATCTCCGGCTGGGTGGCGTACTTCTCGGACCAATGCCACTCCCGCTCCAGCTGCGGGTCGAAGCTGTAGGAGTAGTCGACGGACATGATGTCGCAGCGAGCCCCGGGATAGCGGTTCCAGTACCATGTGCCGCCGACGCCGTCAGCGCACTCGAGCACCAAGACGGAGAATCCTTGACTGCGCAGCCGCCGCAGCAGGTAAAGCCCGGCGAAGCCGGCGCCCACCACCACCACGTCCGTTGACGTGACCGTCGATCTGTTGCCAGTGTCCATCATGGCCGCCCTTCTCGTTGTGACGGTTGTGCCGTTCCCTCACGCACCCTGCAACGATTGTCGCATGTCCGAGCGGCCCACGGACCGGCATTCGCACCGGTTGGGTTTAACGCAGCATGTCGGCCGCGGAGCAACTAGACTAGCTAGATTGATGTGGGGTTCTCTCAGGCCGAGGTCAGAGCTCGATGAAAAGACCGGTGCCGGTCGCCTTTTTCGCGTTTATTCTCATGGCTACTCTCGCCGTCGAGCCGCGTGCTGCGCCAATCTCGCCCGATGCGACCATTCCCATGCCGGCCACGAACGACTATGCGGCAAACATCCTCGCCGGCATCAGCAATCAGGGGCGAACCAAGCAGCAACCCTATGTGACGGCAGGCGACAGGACATACCTGATCGGGACACAGGATGGAAATTTCCCCGACATGGGTCACCACATACCGGGTGAAATGGGCGGGTTGTGGCTGCCCCCGATCAAGCTCATCGACGGCTTCCAGGCGCGGATTGCGGAAGTGGGGACCGATAAGGAAATCCTGCTTTCGGAAAGCGCGGAGATGGTCGCCTATCCGTATGGCAACCGGTTCATCTATGGCCGGGTTCTGGACGACTTGGATATCGACCGTTTTCAGTTCAGTCCGGATCACCAGCAGGGCCTGATCGTACAGTACAGTTTCAAGAACGCGTCGGATCGTGCGCGACGCTTGCGCTTTGAATGGTCCGTCAAAACTGATTTGCGCCCCGGTTGGAATTCGGAACGTCTCGGAATCCGGGACGGTGAGGATGTTGTCGATTGGCGTCCGAACGATGGCGTCTTCATCGCCAGGGACATCGATAACACTTGGTTTTGCGTCTGGGGCGCAACGCCTTCCGCGGATGCGCGACAAATCGAGCATCCGCGTCCGATCCTCACGAACGGCCGCGGCGTCACGGCCGCGTCCAGTTACACGGTAACGGTCGGGCCACATGCCGGCGCAACCCTGACCTTCGTCGTCTCAGGCTCGACCAACAGCCAGAGTGACGCGGTTGGAATCTACAACTTTCTGGCGCAGCACCATGCCGCGCTCTTGGCGGAGAAGGTGGCGCGCCATCGCTCGCTCATCAATTCGGCTCGCATAACAATCCCGGACCAGCGCCTGCAGGAAGTCTACAACTGGAGCAGGATCAACATGGAGTGGCTGGTCAGGGATGTTCCCGGCATCGGCCGCGGTCTCAGCGCCGGCTTCATGGAATATCCGTGGTGGTTCGGGACCGAGACGTACTCCCTGCAAGCGCTCACGGCAACCGGCGATTTCGACCTGGCCAAGCAGACGCTGCGGTTGTTGCGGAAGCAATCAGACAAGGTGAACGCCAACGGTCGGATCGCGCATGAGATCACGACCGACGGACAGGTGGTGAATCCAGGGAACACTCAGGAGACCGCGCAGTTCGTCATGACGATCGGCAAGGTATTCGAATGGACGGGGGACCAGAATTTTGCCGGTGAGATGTATCCCGCCATGAAGATGAGTCTCGATTGGCTCCTGGGCGAGATGGACCAGAACAAGAACCTGTTCCCCGAAGGTTACGGAATCATGGAGGTTTACGGCCTGAACGCGGAGCTGATCGATGTCGCGGTGTATACGCAGCAGGCTCTGGAGGCCGCGGCGCACATTGCCGAGGTATTGAAGGACACCGATGGGAAAGACCGATACCGCAAGCTGGCCGCCGACTTGAAAGCGAGGATCAATCATCGATTCTGGATCGAACAGGACGGTACGTACGGGGATTTCTACGGCAGCAGATCACAGGCAGTCAGCGCCGCCGAAGGGGCGATCAAACAGATAGGTCTCAAGGGGGCGGACAAGCTGACCCGCGGAGACAAAGACTTGATTGCGCATTACGAGCGGCTGGAGTCGGAATACTCGGCGATGCAGGAGGCAGACAGGGCCTGGATCACCAACAAGAACTGGGTTATCGCAACGCCAATGGAAACCGGTATCGCTCCGCGGGCGCGGGCCATCCGGTTTTTGGACAAGATCCGGCGCGAGAACAGCGGACCGTACGGCCCCTACCTCTCTGCCGTCGAACGACGATCGATGATGACGATCTCGACCGGAGTGCAAGCCGTCGCGGAAAGTAAGTATGGGCGCAGCGACGAAGCGATGCGGTACGTGAACGAGATCGTTCAAACCTTCAACCGCGTAGCGCCGGGCTCGATATCGGAAATGATGCCGGACCATGGCTGCTTCACCATTGCGTGGACCAGCTACGGCATCGTGGTGCCATTGATCGAGCATGTCTTCGGCATTCGGCCGGACGCTGGGAATAAAACGATCGTGTTCGAGCCTCACCTTCCTGCCGGATGGGAGAACATCAGTATCGAGGACCTCCCGATAGGCGCGAATCTCATTTCCTTTTCGCGCACCCGAACCGGCAAAGGCGTCATCTACGATATTGAATCCAAGGAGAACGGGTGGAGTTTGATCTTAAGGGAAAAGCCTTCGCCCGATACCAGGTACTTTCTCAACGGTAGACCGACCAATCCTTCGTTTTCCGGAATCCATATGCAAGGAAAGAAGAACCGGGTCCTGATTACGTCCTAACGTGCCGCGGGCGGGACCGGCACTTCGGCAATGGCACGCGCGAGCTGCGAACCGCTGTCATCCGCCAACGCTGCTTCGCGCAGCGCGCGCAGGCGAGCCGCGGCCTGCGGGCCGGCGAGTTTTGGCGCCAGCGCGGTAATTTGGCTGAAGCTGGCCCAACCGCGCTGGTGGGTATCGCCGTATCCCTTCACCAGGGTCTGGCATTCGGCAAGTTCGACAGCCAACTCATAGTCTCTCGGCGCGATCTCGACGATTTGCCTGAGCCATGCCTCGATGCGCTGATTCTCGATCCGAAAGCGCAGCGTGGTGCGGCGCAGGCGGCGCAGCGCGGCGAGGCTGCGAAGCAGCAGGAAACCGCCGATGGTCGAAGTCGATATGCGGCGCCCGGCGGTGAATCGCGCGAGCGTTCGGTACGCGCGGGGCGAGGCCAGGAGCCGCCGGCCGAGGCCCGCCGGCAGCGTGCCGCAAATCTCCTCGACCCGCGGCTTGACGAACTCACGCACCTCGACCAGATCTTGAGGGTTGGCGCGCACTTCGCGGCGAATGCGTTCGGCGCGGCCACGCCGTGTTTTCACCTGCGCCACGCGCATCACATCCTCGAAGCTCATCCACAGTGCCAGCGCGCGCGCGGTCGCCGCCGTCAGCTTAGGATCAGCTACTCGGGCCGCATCGAAGACAAAGACCTGCCCGAGCCGAATTAAAAAAGCTGCGGCATAGGCATCATTTTGATAGTCGGACAGGCGCGCAGCACCCATGCCCAGCAAATCGTGCAATGAGGCGGGAAATCGATCCACGATCAGCCCGCGCAGCGGCTCCGAAACCGCCCCCAGCGTGTAGTCGGAGGAATCGATGGCGCCATGATTCCCGGGCCATGCGGCCGCGGTCAGTGGCTTCGCTTGCGCGGCGATCACCGCTTGTCGGCCGGCTTCGAACGCCGCAAGACTCGCCTCGACACCGACGCCGGATTCCTTGATCGCGCGATGGTACTCCTCGATGCCCCAGGGCAGCACACCGGCGCCGGCGATGCTGCCCAAAATGACGGCGCTGATTCTGCCTCCCGCGGCATCGGCCACCTTGAGCATGTCAAAGCCAATCAATTTCGCCGCCGTCGCCGACGCGATTTCAAACAATTCGCGGGAGCTGGCCCGGCCCTCGCCAAGCGCCATTTTCTCGCTGATGGTGTAGTCGCGATGCGTCGAGGCGATGAGGGTGGTGCGCTCCTTGGTGACCAGGCCGCGATTGATCGCTCTGCCCGCTTCCATCCATTCGGAGGCGACGACGATGTCCACGTCGCCGGGATTCGGCATCAACGCCATGACCGGTTCGCGTCCTTCGGGTGCGTCACTGCGGCGAAAGAACTCCAGGTAATAGATGGTTGCGCCGGTGCGCTGCGCGACGCCCGGAACCGAGGTTGCTTGCACGAAGTAGCCGGCGCTGCGGGCGGCCATGACGAGCCAGTCGGTCACGACGCCGCCGCCTTGCCCGCCCAAAGCCGCGATCGTCAAGGTGATGGGACGGGATTGCCTCAAGCCAGCAATCGGATGACGGCCGATCGCACCCGCGCCTTGAGCCGGTCCCAGGCGGTCGGGTTCACAATGACATCGGCGCGATAAAAGGACGGGCAAAGAACCGCGGCGTGCGCAACTTCTCCGCACACGCCGCAACCGACGCAAGTATTGTCGACATAGGCGACCGGGTCGCGCCGCAGCGGGTCGGGATTGCTCTTGACGGTGAGCGAGGGGCAGCCGGACAGCCGGATACAGGAGTGATCGCCGGTGCAGACGTCCGCATCGATGCCGAAACGCTCGCGCACCACGCGCTCACCGTCGCTGACCATTTTCTTGATCGCCGGCGCCTCGCGCCGCGTGCGGTTCAGCTGGCATTCGCCTTCCGCGATCACGATTTTAGGACCGGTGAATTTGGTGAGCAGCGCCTCTCTCAGTACCCCCATGGTCTGCTTCATGTCGTAAGTACGAATCGTGCGCACCCATTCGACGCCGACGCCGCGCACGGCGGTCTCGATGCGATTCCTCGCGCGGCGGCCTTTGATCTCGGCCGAAGAGGAAGGGATGTATTGCCCGCCGGTGGCGGCCGAGTATCCGTTGTCCACAATAATGGTCACGCCGTCATGGCGATTGAACACGGCGTTGCCGATGCCGCTGGTCAGGCCGTTGTGCCAGAAGCCGCCATCGCCCATCATCGATAGCGCGCGCCGCGGGTTGGGCACGTTGAAGGAAGCGCCGCCCGCTGCGCCCAAGCCATAGCCCATGATGGTACCGCCGAGATCGAACGGCGGCAGGGTCGAAAACGAATGGCAGCCGATATCGGCGCTGACCTGCATCGGCCCCATTTCCCGCGCAAGCAGCTTCATGGACGCGAACAACGGCCGCTCGGGGCAACCCGTACAAAGTCCCGACGGGCGCGTCGGCACGTTGCGCGCCAGCAGGGCTGCCGGCAGCAGCGGAACATCCGCGACCGGCAATCGGCCGAACTCGGACAAGAATTTTCGGATGCCGGCGATGACGACGGCGCCGGTATATTCGCCCGCCATCGGCAGCGGCCCTTTGCCGACGATGCGGGTCTGCACGTCCGCCTGCCGAAAGAACAGGCTCGCCGCTTGTTCGATGAACTCGGGCTGCCCTTCTTCGATGATCAAAATGGCCTGCTTGCCCGCCGCAAAGGCCGTGAATTCTTCCGGCACCAGCGGATAGGTGACGTTCAAGACATACAGCGGAATCTTCGATTCACCGAACACGTCGGCCAGCCCAAGGCGCTCGAGCGCGCGCAACACGGTGTTGTACAGGCCGCCTTGCAGCACGATGCCCACATCGCACGGATTCTCGGTGCCGAAGTACTCGTTCAGCTTGCGTTCACGAATGAATTTGACCGCCGCCGGCCAGCGCTGTTCGATCTTCGCGCGCTCTTGCGCGTACGTCGATGGCGGCAGAATGATCTTGTCGAAGGTTCGGCTGGGATTGTCCATCGCGTGTTGCAGCGTAAACGGCGGGCGGCGATTGTCCTTCGTCCGAAACCGGCCCACGACGTGGCAGGCGCGGATCCGCAACATGAGCATGACCGGCGAGTTGCTGGCCTCGGACAGCTCGAAGCCCTGCTCAACGGCTTGTACGATGGAAGGCAGATTCGGCCGCGGATCGAGCAACCACATTTGGGATTTCATGGCGAACGCGTGCGTGCGTTCCTGCATGATGCTGGCGCCTTCGCCGTAGTCCTCGCCCAGCACGATCAGCGCGCCGCCAATCACGCCCGCGGAGGCCAGGTTGGACAACGCATCGGAAGCGACATTCGTGCCGACGGTGGATTTCCAAGTGACAGCGCCGCGAATCGGATAGTTGACCGATGCGGCCAGCATCGCCGCCGCAGTCGCCTCGCTCGCCGAGGACTCGAACCGCACGCCGAGTTCGCCCAAGATGACGCTGGCATCGGCCAGCACATCCATCAAGTGAGAGATCGGCGCGCCCTGATAGCCGCCCACATAGCCAACGCCCGACTGCAGCAGCGCCTTGGTCACGGCCAAGATCCCTTCGCCTTCGAACTCGGCGCCTTCCGTCAGGCGCAACGACTGCACCTCTTTTGCGAATGAACGTTCAGCCATGCGATGAGCTCAAATTGGCAACAGGTGCGGTCCAACCATGGGGTTTGCCCGGGCCGAAGGGGCGGTCAGTATATTCCATTCGGCTTTTAGGGCTGTAATCGGGTTGCCGACCAGGACGAGACGGCGCCGGTGCCGCGGGACTCGGGCAACGATCGCGTCCAACGCGCGCGATCGTGGATGCGATATTCACCCTCGACCCACAATTCGATGGCGTCGACATACAGGCGATATCCACCCCAATTGGGCGGTCGCGGCACATCTGCGGAGATGTTGTCGGGTTCTGCCGAACCGGGACCATCGTAAGGAATGCCAAAGCGCCGCGCCTCGCGAGCCACCGCCGCGGCGAGCGCGGCCCGCGAGTCCACCGGTTCGCTCTGCTGGCTGGCCCAGGCCCCGACCTGCTTTTGCCAGGCGCGGGTGCGGAAATAAGCGTCATTTTCGGGATCCGACAGCGGCTCGACCCGGCCCTCGGCGCGTACCTGGCGGTGCAGGTGATCCCAGTGGAATACGACGGCGGCCCGGGGGTTGCCCTGTAGCTCATTGCCCTTGCGCGACCGATAGTTGGTATAGAAGAGTAGGTAGCCCTGTTGCGCTGCAATTTCCTTGCAAAGCACCACCCGGGCGGACGGGTGGCCGCGGCTGTCAACGGTTGCCAACACCATGGAGTTGGGATTGGGCTGCGCCGCATCGCGCTGAGCCTGAGCCAACCACTGCGCGGCGATTTCGAGCGGATTCGCCGGCAGGGGATCCGGCAGGGTTTCGGTCCAAAATGTCTTTTTGCTGCTGCTCATAAGAGAATGGTAGCGGTGCCGATGGGAAACATGGGGCTTTCTTTACTATGAATCTGGATGAATTGCGTACGGCACTGACCGCGCTCGATGGGCAGCTTCTGCAATTGGTTGCGCACCGCCAGGCGCTGAGCGAACAGGTGGCGGCCGTCAAACGGGCCACCGGACGTGCGACCCGGGACTTCGGCCGGGAGCGGGAAGTGATATTGCGAGGCCGCACCACGGCAGAACGGTTGGGAATTTCCGCCGACCTGGCGGAATCCCTGCTGCGACAGCTGATCCAATCCTCCTTGGCCACCCAGGAGCAGGCCCGCGTGGCTGCGCAGGCGCATGGCAGCGGCAAGCGCGCCTTGGTCATTGGCGGTCACGGCAAAATGGGCGGATGGTTTGCCGAATTTCTGGCCTCTCAGGGCTTCCGGGTCGCGATTGCCGATCCCAGGGGTGGCCAGGCGGGCTTTGACGTGGTGGCGGACTGGCAGACCGATGCGTTGGATTTCGATCTGATTGTGCTCGCCACACCGCTTTCCATCACGGCCGACCTGCTGCAGGTTTTGGCGCGCCGGGCGCCGCGTGGGCTGATTTTCGACCTGGGTTCACTCAAAACACCGCTGCGAGCCGGTCTGAGTGCCCTGGTCAAAGCCGGCTGCCGCGTGACCTCCGTGCATCCCATGTTCGGCCCGGACACCGAACTGTTGTCGGGCCGGCACGTGATTTTCATCGACTTAGGGCACAAGCAGGCGCTGGCGGAGGCGCAGGAATTGTTCGCACCCACCATGGCGGAGCGGGTCGTCATGGATCTTGATGAGCACGATCGGCTGATCGCGTATGTGCTGGGGCTGTCGCATGCACTCAATATCGCCTTTTTCACGGCGCTGGCCGACAGCGGTGAAGCGGCGCCGCGGTTGGCGAAGCTGTCGAGCACGACTTTTGATTCGCAGCTGGAAGTGGCCAGCCGGGTGGCGGCGGAGAGCCCCGACCTGTATTTCGAAATCCAGAGTTTGAATACTTACGGCAACGAATCGCTGCTGGCGCTGCAGCAGGCAGTGGAGCGCCTGGTAACGACAGTGAAGACCAAGAATGCGACGGAGTTCACGGCCATCATGAATCGAGGCAGAGCCTACTTGGACGTACGCGCGGCTGCGCGCGCGGGATGAAGGAAATGGAAATGCCTCAGGTGGATGACGTGGGCCGCGAGAACGAAGAACTCAAGAAGCGTGTCGCGGAAATGACGGCGGAGGCCTCGAACAACGAGACCATCATGAAGCGCACGCAGGCGCGCGAATTGACGCTGCTGCGCGCCGACACGCTGCCGCAGCTGCTGCATGCCATGGTCGACGGATTGCGCGAGTCCTACTCGCTCGATGCGGTGAGCGTGGTGCTGCTCGATCCCCAGCATGAGGTACGGCATTTGCTGGTTGCCGGCGGCGATCGGCCCGAGGAATTCAAGCAGATATTTTTTGTCGACTCGCTGGTTGGCTTGGCCCCGCAGCTCGCCGTGCTGCACAAACCGTGGCTCGGGCCCTTTGTCGGCGCGGATCACCACCTGCTGTTTCCCGGCATACCCAATCTCAAGAGCGCAGCCTTGGTGCCGCTGCCGCGCAAGGACCGCGCCACCGGCGCCTTGTGCTTCGGCAGCCGCGATCCTTCGCGCTTTACCCGGCATCACGGTACGGATTTTCTCGCTCATTTAGGGGCGGTTGCCGCCGTGTGCATCGAAAACGCCGTCAATCGCGCGCGTCTGCTGCGTGCCGGCATCACCGATTTTCTGACCGGCTGGCACAATCGGCGCTACTTGCAGCAGCGCCTGAAGGAAGAACTGGCGCGCGCGCAGCGGCGCAGCGGCAGCATCGCGTGCCTGATGATCGACATCGATAAATTCAAGGGCATCAACGATGGGTATGGGCATCTGGCCGGCGATAGCGCGCTCAAAGAGGTTGCGCAGCGCATCGAGGCGCAGATTCGCAGCATGGACACGGCCGCGCGCTTCGGCGGTGATGAGCTGGCCATCTTGTTGCCGGAGGCCACCGCTGCGGAAGCGGCGAGACTGGCGGAGCGCATTCGAGAGGTGATTGCGGCGCTGCCGTTTGCGCTCAACTCGCAGATCTCTCGCAGCCTGACCGTGTCCGTGGGCGTTGCCGCGGTCGCGCCCGGCAGAGACGAAACGGATCTCAAGGCGCTCGCCGACCGGTTGATTGCCGATGCCGATGCGGCGCTGTATCGCGCCAAGGCTTTGGGCAGAAATCGGGTACAGCTGGGGGCGGGGTAGGCCCATGTCCATCCAACCCACCACCGACTACATCGACAGAGACGGGTTTCGCGCCAATGTGGGCATCGTTCTGACGCGCGGCTCGGGCGAAGTATTCTTGGGCGGGCGCGTCGGCGGGCGCGGTTGGCAGTTCCCGCAAGGCGGCGTCAATCGCGGCGAGCGGGTTGAGGACGCGCTGTACCGCGAGCTCAAGGAAGAAATCGGCCTGGGGCTGGAGGATGTGAAGATGCTGGGATCAACCGAGGGCTGGTTGCGCTATCGCCTGCCGCGCCAATACGTGCGCGATCGCTGCATCGGCCAGAAGCAGCGCTGGTTTCTGTTGAAGCTCGTGAGCGAGGAGTCAAAACTGCACTTCGACTTCACCAATCAGCCGGAATTCGACCGCTGGCGCTGGACCGATTATTGGACGCCGGTGCGCGAGGTCGTGTATTTCAAGCGGCGAGTCTACGTACGCGCGCTGCAGGCTCTCGGCAAGTATATGTTTCCCGACGGGCCGCCGCCGTATCCCGAATGGTGGCAGGAAATCGCTGCTGGTTGAGCGCTTCGCGCAACTATTCCCGGGGACTGGTTAAGCGCTTCGCGCAACGATTCCCGGGGTCGATGCGACCCCGTCCTTAATAGGTGTCAGAGGCTAGGTTTCACCACGGCGAGAATCACGATGGCGATCAGCAGCAGCGACGGCAACTCGTTGAAGCCGCGCAGCCACTTGGCGCTGCGACGGTTGCGTTGGGCGGCAAAATCGCGCAGCAGCTTGTAGCAATAGCCGTGGTAGGCGATGACCAGCGCCACGAACAGCAACTTCGCCTTCAGCCAGGTCATTTGCAAGTAAGCCGGAACTTCCACCAGCATTGCGAGGCCAAAGAAAATACTGGCCGCGGCACCGATGGTCATGATGGCGAACAAGCGGCGCTCCATGATGTCGAAGCGCTGCGTGCTGATCAGATCCTTCGCGTCCGCGTGATAGACATAGAGCCGCGGCAGATAGAACAGGCCGGCGAACCAGGTAACCACCGCGATGACGTGCAATGCCTTCAACCAGAGCATGGGCGTTCCATTGTGCAAGACGATAGATGATAACGTGAGCCCTGTCTTGAGGGGCAGGGCTTCGTATAATGACTTTTGCCACCGAGGAGCGGCATAGCAACGATGGCTGATTCGTTCGGCAAATTGGTCGTGCGAGCGTACGCGCCGAAGCGCCGGGCGGTGCTGTGGACGCTCGCGGGTCTGCTCATCGGCGGCATCCTGTATGCGGCTTTCGAACTGGGCCGCTATGATGCGGGATATCGCGTGGTCGATTCGGTGCGCGGCGCATTGTCCGCAAGCCGGCGCATTCGCTCGCTCGAGGCCGAGAATGCCAATCAACGCCGTCAACTCGAGGCGGCAGAAACCGCGCGGCGTGTCGACCGTGAAGGCTACGCCCAGGTCGAAAAAAGTCTCGGCGACATGCAGAGCCAGATAGCTCGCTTGAACCAGGATCTGTCCTTTTACCGCGGCCTGGTGCAACCGGAATCGCTGATCCACGTAAAAGTGCAGCAGATGCAAATCATTCCGGATGGACCGGGAGGTTTATATCACCTCAAGTTCGTGTTGATGCAGACCGGGAAGTCGGATAAAGAGGTGGTGGGCAATGCGGCCGTCACCATCGACGGGCTGCTTCAGGGAAAACCCCTAAGTTTGACCTACGCGCAAGTATCGCCTGGCCATCGGGTCAGCCTGGCATACTCTTTGAAGTACTTTCAGGAATACAACGAGCCCATTGAGTTGCCGGCAGGCTTCGAGCCGACTCGCGTGGGTGTCGAGATTCATAGCGGCAGAGACGCCAACCATAGTTCCCGGCAAGCCTTCGTGTGGAAAGCACAGGGAATGTCGGTGGAAACCGAGGCCAACGGCGATATCCCCGGCAAAGGTGAAGCAGATGTTCAAACCGAAACCGAGTAAAAAAGCGGAAATCGACACGCTGATCGGCGCGAAAACCCGCATTGACGGCGATGTCGAATTCGTCGGTGGATTTCACCTCGACGGCCATATCAACGGCAACGTCAAAAGCGAATTGGGCAGCGGAGCCTCATTGTCGGTGAGCGAGCAGGGCTGCATCGAGGGCTCGGTGATCGTCACCAACATCGCATTGAACGGCCTCGTGAAGGGCGATATTGAGGCTAGCGACCGCGTCGAACTCGGGCCAAAGGCCCGGGTTCTCGGCAGTGTTCACTACACGACCATTGAAACGGCCGTGGGCGCCCAAATAAATGGGAAATTGATCCATCGGCCGAAAGCGGGCCCCGGGTCGGGCGATTCGGCAACCGCCGGGGGGAACGCAAGTCCCAAAGACGGTTCATAACTTTGATTGGCCATGGTGCGCCGAGTAGAATGAGCACATGAATACGACTTCCGAATCGATCAGCATCGCCGATATGCCCCCGCCCGCACCCAATGTGCTGGTTTTCACCGATGCCGCGGCAGGCAAGGTGGGCGAGCTCATCCGTGAGGAAGCTAACCCGAACTTGAAATTGCGCGTCTTCGTCTCCGGCGGCGGCTGTTCGGGTTTTCAATACGGATTTACGTTCGACGAGAAAATCGAAGACGGTGATTTTTGCGTCGAGAACCATGGCGTCCAATTGCTGGTCGATCCCATGAGCGCGCAATATCTGATGGGCGCGGAAATCGACTACAAAGAGGATTTACAGGGCGCTCAGTTCGTGATTCGCAACCCAAACGCGAAAACCACCTGCGGCTGCGGGTCTTCATTCTCGGCCTAGAAGAAAATGCTGATCGAATGACGGGCGGTAGGGTCGTGCCCGATGTGCTCGCCGCCGTCGATTTGGGCTCCAACAGCTTTCACATGGTGGTCGCGCGCTACTCGCACGGCCAACTCGTAATTTTGGATCGACTGCGCGAAATGGTGCGCCTCGCCGCCGGCTTGGGCGACAGCGGCCGGCTGGATGATGCCGCAACCGAACGCGCCCTGCGCTGCCTCGAGCGATTCGGCCAGCGGCTGCGCGCCGTGCGCGCGGACAGCGTGCGTGTCGTCGGCACGAATGCCCTGCGGCACGCCAAGCGCAAACGCTGGTTCTTGGAGCGTGCACGCGCGGCTCTGGGCCATCCGATCGAAATCATTTCAGGCCTGGAAGAGGCGCGGCTGATTTATTCCGGAGTCGCGCACACCAGTCCCATGAGTCCGGACAAGCGCTTGGTGATCGACATCGGCGGCGGATCCACCGAAGCGGTCATCGGCGAGGGCTTCAATCCGCTGCTGCTCGAGAGCTTGTCGGTGGGCTGCGTGGGCTTGAGCGCCAGCTATTTCGACGACGGCAGAATCTCCGCCAAGCGCCTGGAGCGCGCGCGCACCGCAGTCCGGCTGGAACTCGAGCCCGTACAAGAAGCGTACCGCAAGATGGGTTGGCTGAACGCTTTCGGCAGTTCCGGCACCGTGCGCGTCATCGGCGACAGTTTGCGCGCCATCAACCCCGAATCACCGCACATCACTCTCGAGAATTTGAATGTCCTGGCGGAGCGCGTGGTTGCCGCGGGCCATGTGGATGAATTGGATTTGCCCGAGGTGGATACGGAGCGCGCGCCGGTGTTTCCCGCCGGCCTCGCGATTCTGCTGGAGGTGGTCGAGAATTTCGGCATCGATCGTGTTCGAGTGGCCGAAGGGGCGATGCGCGAAGGGCTGCTGTACGACCTGATGGGCCGCTTCACCGACGAAGATGCGCGCGTGCGCAGCGTGCGCGCCATGGAAAAGCGCTATCACATCGACGAGGGCCAGGCGGATCGCGTCGAGGCCACGGCTGTTGGCCTGCTCGAACAGGTCGAATCGGAATGGGGGCTGGAAGATCCGCTGGCCGAGCTGGTGTTGCGCTGGGCGGCGCGGCTGCACGAAACCGGTCTCGATATTGCACACTCCAAATATCACCGTCACAGCGCATATCTGCTCGAGCATGCCGATATGCCGGGGTTTCCCCGCGAAGAGCAGTTGTTGCTTTCCGCGCTGGTGGGCGGGCATCGCCGGCAATTGTCCTTCGAGTCCCTCGAGGACTTGCTGCCGCCATGGGATCGTCTGGCGGAGTTTCTGATCGTGCTGTTGCGCCTGGCGGTACTGCTGCATCGGGGACGCAGTCCGCAACCCCTGCCGGCCGTCGGTTTGACCGTCAAGAGCCGCAACATCACGGTGGAGTTGCCGCCGCGATGGATGAAGGAACACCCGCTCACCCTCGAGGATCTGGAGCAGGAGCGCGCGTACCTGAAGGACGCCGGCTTTCGCCTGACGATCGTTTAGAGGCTTCTAGCCTTCGGTGAGCGCCACGCGTTCGTCGTATAGATTCATCAAACGCAGCTGCGCCGACACCTGCCCGTCGCTGACGGCACGCGAATAGTGGCCGTCCGTGTCGAGCACCCAGGCCTGCATGTCATCCTGCAAGTACAGCTTCAGGTCGTCGGTCACGCGATCTTTGAGTTCCTCACCCTCGATCGGAAATGCAATCTCGATGCGGCGGAACAGATTGCGGTCCATCCAGTCGGCGCTGCCGCAGTACATCTCCCGCTTCCCGGCGTTCTCGAAATAATAGACGCGCGAATGCTCGAGGAAGCGGCCGACGATGGAGCGTACCTTGATGCGCTCGGAAACGCCGCGAACGCCCGGCCGCAAACAGCACACGCCGCGGATGATCAATTCGATGTCGACGCCGGCGCGCGACGCGCGATATAGCGCTTGTATGATGGTCGGTTCGGTAAGCGCGTTGAGCTTGGCGATGATGCGCGCCGGTTTTCCCGCGCGCGCGTGCTCGGCTTCGCGTTCGATCTTGTCCAGCAGGGCCTGATGCAGGCTGAAGGGCGCGTGCAACAGTTTGCGCAGCTTCGGCACCCGCGTGAGCCCGGTGAGCTGAAGGAATATTTCGTGGATGTCCTCGCCAATGGACTCATCGGCGGTCAGCAGGCCGTAGTCGGTGTAAAGACGCGCTGTCTTGGTGTGATAGTTGCCGGTGCCCAAGTGGCAATATCGCCGCAGGCCCTTGTCCTCGCGTCGCACCACCATGACCAGCTTGGCGTGTGTTTTGAAACCGAAAACGCCGTACATGACGTGCGCGCCGGCCTCCTGCAGCTTGGTCGCGAGCTCAATGTTCGCTTCTTCATCGAAGCGCGCGCGCAGCTCGATGATCACCGTCACGTCTTTTCCGGCGGCCGCGGCCTCGACCAGCGCGGCCACGATGGCTGAGTCGCTGCCGACGCGATACAGGGTTTGCTTGATGGCCAGCACCTGCGGATCACTCGCCGCTTGCCGCACGAATTCGGTGACCGGCCCAAAACCTTGAAACGGGTGATGCAACAGCACATCCCCCATGCGCAGCGTTGCGAACACGTCGCCGCCGACTTTCAACCGGTCGGGAATGCTGGGCGTAAACGGCGAATATTTCAGCTCCGAGCGATCCACCAGGTCATAAAGAGCCATCAAGCGGTTCAAGTTTACCGGGCCGGAGACCTTGTACAGATCATCGGCGGTGAGCGCGAACTGCTCCAATAGGTAGGTAAGAATCTCATCCGGACAGTCGTGCGCGGTCTCCAAGCGCACGGCGTCGCCGTAGCGTCGGGATGCCAACTCGCCTTCGACGGCACGCAGCAGGTCGTCGACTTCTTCCTGTTCGACGAAAAGATCGCTGTTGCGCGTGACGCGAAATTGGTAGCAGCCGCGCATCTGCATGCCGGCAAAGAGCGTCGAGACGAAAGCCTCGACGATCGTGCCCAGGAATACGAAATTGCGGTTGCCCAATTCGTCGGGCAACTTGATCAAGCGCGGCAGCGATCGCGGCGCCTGTACCACCGCGAGCCCGCTGTTGCGGCCGAAGCCATCCTCGCCTTCCACCACGATCGCGAAGTTCAGGCTTTTGTTGAGGATTTTCGGAAATGGCCGCGCCGGATCCAATGCCAGCGGGCTCAAGACCGGTTCCACCTCGCGGGTGAAGTAGTCGGCAATCCATTTTGCCTGCGCCGGGGTCCAGGTCTCCGGTTCGAGGAACACCACGCCGCTCTTCGCGAGTTCAGGCATGAGCACCTCGTTCAAAGCCTCGTATTGCTCGTCGACCAAGCGTACCGCGTGCAGCCGAATCGCCTTCAGCTGTTCCGGCACCGGCAACCCGTCGGGCCCCGCTTGAATCGCGCCGGCCTCCAGCAGCTCTTTGAGGCTGGCCACGCGAATCTCGAAGAATTCATCGAGAATGGCGCACGAGATGCACAAGAACCGCACCCGCTCGAGCAGCGGAATGCCGGGGTCCTTGGCTTGCTCCAGGACGCGCTGATTGAACTCCAGAAACGACAATTCGCGATTGAAGTAGAGTTGCGGTACCAGCAGGTCAATGTCGTTCATGGTTTGAGTGTCTTAGCCTAAGCGTATCGGTACACGCCGCCCAGTATGCGCGCGCCCTTGGCGCCGGTGACGCCGCCGGCACTCGAGGTCAGCCCTTCCAGGGTGCGCTTCGCAAACCAGGCGAACGCGACCGCCTCGACGTAGTCCGGGTCCAAGCCGAGCGTGTCAGTGCCGGCGACGCGGTTCGGCGCAATCAAGAGCGCGATGGCCTCGAGCAGGCTGACGTTGTGCGCGCCGCCGCCGCAAACGTACAGCGCGGCGCCCGGTGCGTATTGACGCACCGCATCGGCGAGCGATGCGGCCGTGAACTGCTGCAAGGTTGCCTGCACATCGCGTGCTTGACGTGAAAACAGCCCCAGCTTGCTTTGCAGCCACGGCAGATTGAACAGCTCCCGGCCCGTGCTCTTGGGCGGCGCCAGGCGCAGATAGGGCTCGTCGAGCAACTCTCGAAGCAGGGTGTCGTCGATCTGGCCGGCCGCCGCCCAGGCCCCGCCCGCATCGAACTCCTGGCCCTCCTGCAACGAAATCCACGCATCGAGCAGGCGGTTGGCCGGTCCGGTGTCAAAACCCGTGACGCTGCTGTCGCGCGTGAGAACCGTCATGTTCGCAATCCCGCCCAAATTTACGATGACGCGGTCTTCGCTGTCGCTGCGAAAGAACTGATCGTGGAATACCGGCAGCAGCGGCGCGCCCTGGCCGCCTGCCGCCACGTCGCGCCGTCGAAAATCGGCAACCACGGTGACGCCGGTCATTTCCGCCAGCGTGTTGGGATCGCCAACCTGCCAGGTAAAGGGCGCCGCCAAATCCGGGCGATGGCGCAGCGTCTGGCCGTGACTGCCGATGGCGGTCACTTGACCGGCGCCGACGCCGGCGCTGCGCATCAATTCAAGCGCGGCTTGGGCGAACGCGCGCCCCAACTCGACGTCGATCTGGCCCACCTCGTCCAGTGCAACGCTGCCGGCGTTCTCGATGAGCGCCGAAAGGCGGCGTTTGAGCGCGGGTGCGAACGGCGTGGCACTGGTCGCGATGATGCGCAGCGGCGCAACATGGAAATCGACCAGCGCCGCGTCGATGGCGTCCATGCTGGTTCCCGAAATCAAGCCAAGGTAAAACCCCATGCGCGCTAAAGCTTAAAATTAATTGACAGCTTTCGAGGGCGGCTCGCCGGCACCATTGGCGGCTGGGGTTGCATTCAGGGCCGCGGCTCCCGCGGCAGCCGTCCCCGCCGCCGGCCCTTGAGCGACGGCCGGCGCCACTGCGCCCGGCAGCTGCGGCGTCAGTGCGGCAATGAGCGGCGGGGCTAAATCGCGAAATCTTTGCAAGGCTTCTGCATGCAGCGGTTCGGCACCGGGCAATTGCACGGTTTGCGGATTTCTGTGCACGCCGTTGGTGAGGTATTCATAGTGCAGGTGGGGCCCGGTGGCCAGGCCGGTCATGCCCACATAACCGATCACATCGCCTTGCTGCACGTGCGTGCCGACGTGAGTGATTCGCGCGAAACGCGACAAGTGGCCATACAGCGTGGAGACATTGCTGCCGTGCGTGAGGACGATGGCGTTGCCGTAGCCGCCGCGCCGGCCGGCAAAACTGACGCGCCCGTCGCCCGCGGCATGCACCGGCGTGCCGGTCGGCGCGGCGTAGTCGGTGCCCATGTGGCCGCGAATCAGATTCAAGATCGGGTGCTGGCGGTGCGGATTGAATGCCGAACTGACGCGCGTGAAATCGACCGGCGCGCGCAGGAACGCCTTGCGCATGGCCAATCCGGCCGGCGTGTAGTAGCCGGCGCTGCCGCTGTCGGATACGAAGCGGACAGCGCGGTACACCTTGCCGTTATTGACGAATTCGGCTGCCAGTACTTCGCCATCGCGAAGATATTTTCCATCTTGATAGATCTGCTCGTATACGGCGGTGAATCGATCGCCCTCGCGGATGTCGAGCACGAAGTCGATGTCCCAGGCGAACACGTTGGCGAGTTTCAGCGCTATCGCATCCGAGATGTCGGCGGCGCCGGCGGCCTGAAACAACGAGGAGTCAATGACGGCGGCGGCGGTGCGCACGCGGGTCTCGACCGGGTTGTCAATCATCTTCGCCTCGAACCCGGAAGTCTGGCGCACGACATCCAGGGTTTGCGTCTCGCTGACCTTGCGGGTGAGTTCCTTGATGTCTCCGTCCGCGTGCGTCAGTTTGATTGCATCGCCCGGCTTCAAGAGGTCCAAACTCTGGCGGATGCCCGGCAACGCGCGGATCGCCGCCAGGTCGGATTTGTTGAGCGACATGCGGCGAAAAATGGCGTCCAGCGTGTCGTTCCTGCCGACCACGACTTCTATGAAGGACGCGACACTGGCCTGCTGGACGATGATCGGGCTCGGTGCTGCGGGTGCCGTGGGCAGGGCAGTGGTGCTGTCCGAGGTGGGGCTCGCTACCGACGTTGTCGTGGTGGCGCTGTCAAGCGGCGCCGGCGTGTGCGAGATTCGCCATCCTAAGACCGCGGCTCCGGCCAGCGCGCCGCACACCGCCACGCCCGTCGCCAATACCTTGATTCGCGAATGATTTTTCCAAGGTCTGAATTTATTGCGTGGCACCAGCGATCCTTACGCGTTATGTCCACTTAGGCTATCCGTCAGCCCCCCATGGGGTCAATCGTGACGGGTCACAGATCCGACTCGCAATTTCGTGAGACTTCAGGCGCGACGAATCAGCCCGTGGCGCTTCTTTCCTACGCTAAGCCGCGCAGTGCCGTTCTGATCCAGGTCGGCATCGGTGATCGTGGCGGTGGCGCTCTGAACCGGCGCATCGTTGAGCCGCACGCCGCCCTGTGCGATGAGTCGGCGCGCCTCGCCCTTGGAACTCGCCATTCCCAGCGCGATGGCCACGTCGATAATGAGCGCCGGCGCGCCGCCACCCTTCAACATGAAGGTGGGCAATCCTGCCGCCGCGTCGCCGGCAAACGCGCTTGCCGCCGTCGCGGCCGCTTCGCGGGCGTGCGCGTCGCCATGACAGAGGCGGGTGGCTTCCGTGGCGAGGACCTCTTTGGCGACATTGATCTCGGCATCCTTGAGCTGCTCGAGCCGGGCTATTTCCTCGAGCGGCAAATCGGTGAACATGCGCAGGAACCGCCCGACATCGCCGTCCTCGGTGTTGCGCCAGAACTGCCAGTAGTCATACGGCGACAGGCGATTGGGATTCAGCCAAACGGCGCCGCTCGCGGTCTTGCCCATTTTAGTGCCGGAAGACGTCGTGATCAGGGGTGAGGTCAGCCCAAACAACTGCGCCTCGTGCATACGCCTTCCTAATTCCACTCCCTGGACGATGTTGCCCCACTGATCGGAGCCGCCCATCTGCAAGGTGCAGGCGTGTCGCTTGAACAATTCCACGAAGTCGTAGCCCTGCATGATCATGTAGTTGAATTCGAGAAACGTGAGCGGCTGCTCGCGCTCCAAGCGCTTTCGAACGCTGTCCATCGTTAGCATGCGATTGATCGTGAAATGCCTGCCGACGTCGCGAAGGAAGGCGATGTAGTGCAGCCCACTCAGCCAGTCGTCGTTATTGGCCATGATGGCGCCCGTTGGGCCATCGCCGAAATTGAGGAAGCGGGCAAACGTTGCGCGGATCCCCGCGATATTGGCGTTGATCTGCGGATCGGTGAGGAGCTGCCGAGTTTCATCGCGCCCCGAGGGGTCGCCGATCTTGGTCGTGCCGCCGCCCATTAACACGATCGGGCGGTGGCCCGCCTGCTGGAAGCGGCGCAGCAGCATGATTTGCACCAGATTACCGATATGCAGGCTGTCGGCCGTGGCATCAAAGCCGATGTAGGCCGATATCACGCCGGCCTGGGCGCGTGCATCAAGGCCCGCCGCGTCGGTTATCTGGTGAATGTAGCCACGCTCGCTCAAAGCGCGCAGAAAATCGGACTTAAATGGACCCATCAGTTAAAGAACCCTCTCACATCATCGCGATCAACGCAGCCTCGCCGGCGGCCGGCGGATGGTTCGGGCATTTTGCACTGGATCCAAGCCAAGCGTTTGCAAAGCGCGATCGGCAATCGGGGTCCTTGGGTGCTGAGGCTGCACAAAACGAGGTGAGCGCGTGAAATCATGATTTTCTCGTCGAAATCCCGCACCCTAAAACTAAGGGGTTCTGCCAGAGGATTTTGAAAGTTCTATCGCGAGACAACATACGGGTGTGACAAGCGGTTGACAGACTCCTGCGCACGGCTATACTGCGCGCCCTCCCACCTAAAACGCGTTTTTCGAGACTTTCCGGCGATTGACGGGGTCCAAAAACGCGTTATACTTGGAAGTTCGCCCGAGGCCTTTGTCGTCCCGGGACATTCTTTAAAAATTCGAATAGGTAACTTGTGCAGGGACTCGCGTCGATGCGCCTTTGGTGCAATTCGATGATTCGAGTTCCAAACGACCAGTGTTCATTCGTGCCCCTGGTTTATCCCTTAGGGCATTGATGAATAGTGAGAGTTTGGGATCGAGATTTGCTTCAGTGAAAAAGTGTTATTAACTGAAGAGTTTGATCCTGGCTCAGATTGAACGCTGGCGGCGTGCCTAACACATGCAAGTCGAGCGGTAACAGGTGTAGCAATACATGCTGACGAGCGGCGAACGGGTGAGTAATG
>Ga0179592_10000053_pt1 | contig 50789 bp, 46 predicted proteins | sample CZODoug2_1_08_16_FD_148623 | JGI IMG/M metagenome (GOLD analysis project Ga0179592, IMG submission 148623) | Vadose zone soil fungal communities from Angelo Coast Range Reserve, California, USA - CZODoug2_1_08_16fungal (Illumina Assembly) | ecosystem: Environmental > Terrestrial > Soil > Vadose...
TGCCACGCTGACGCGTTCCTACGACAGCGTGCTCGATGCGGCGCGCGAGAACGCGTTCTCGCGCATGTTGGTCGGAATCCATTTCCGCCGCGCCTGCACCGTGGGGCTGCAGCAGGGTCGCGATGTCGCCCGATACGTCCTGGAGAAAGCGCCGTTCCTGCATGACTGAGGCGGATTGCGCGAGGCCACCCAGGTGGGGCTCGAGCCCCCCTGGGTCTGAGACTCTGGAGTACCTGCGTTTTAGGCGTCTTTTTTCGAGGAGATCCGATACTCGGAGCCCGCCAAGATCGCGTACGCCTACCAATGGTTGAAGAAAAGCGAGAGTATCAAGGCACTCAATATTCGAAGGCGCGGGCCCTATCACGCGCGGCATTCTTCGGTTACCTAGCAGCTCATGCTCGGGAAAAATCTGCTCTGGGTCACGAAGCAGCACGGCCATAGCGTCGAGGTAATGCTGCGGCGGCGCAATTCCGGATGTTCGTGCTGCAATTGTAGGCTAGGGAAATGCCCGAGTGACTCAAGTCTCGGCAATGATTCGCAAAGGAAGTGGCGGAGAGGGTGGGATTCGAACCCACCGAAACAACACTTGAAATCAAGAAGTTATTGGAAAATTGGGGACTACTTGTCCCCTCAGAACCCCTCGCCTCCCCGTTTGTGCCACTAGATTCTGCCAGTAGCTCCGTCGTCAGTCAGATCACATTCTGACCACGAGGAAACCAAGGCGATCACTCAGGGAGTGGCACACGCACGCGTAATTTATCTCAGACCGTCGTTTGGTTGCACCCTCGCTATCCATAGGAGCGAGTGCGCAGAACGTTGACGGCTTTCACCGCCCACCAGATGAGCAGCGCGCCGACCAATGCGATCGCGAGATTGCTCAGGAATCCCGTCACACCAACCGCGATCGCGAGCGCCCAGTGCGCCGGGTGACGTAAGTCCTTGAGCAGAGCGATATGCAACAGCCCCGCCACCGTGAGGAGACCCGCAAGGATCGGCAACGGAAAACCGGCCAACGCAGCGGCGAGACTGGCGCCGATCGCGATAGCGAGAATTAGTAACGCGGCACCCAAGGCAATGGGAGCGCCACCAGTGCGAGCGCCGAAACTGCGATGCGCTGTCATGCCTCCGGCGCCATGGCAGATCGGCATTCCGCTGATGCCACCGGCCACGAGGTTGGCGATGCCCAGACTCAGAGCCAGCCGGCCCGGCGTGACCCGGTCACCGGTAGCGCCGAAGTAGGTTTTGGCGGCGTCCGCCGTTGCCAGACACGAGTTGGCGAAGGTCAACGGCAACTGAGGCAACACGAGTACAACGGCCGCCGTGGTGAATGCTTGCATACTCAATGCCGGAAGTTGAAGCGGCGAGGGTCCCCAGATCAGCGGCCCGTGAAAGCTCCACACCATCCCGATGGTCGCGAGCGCGATGAGCGCCAGGCTCACGTTGTGGCGTCGCAGAAGCAAGGCCGCAACGGCCACGACTATCCCACCGCCGGCCAGCCACTCGGTCGAGTGAACGTGATCGGTAAATGCCGGCGGCGGTGCGGTTGTAAGCTTCCAGGCAAGCTGACAGAACAACAGACCAACCGATAGCTGCACGCCCCGGATGATCGGCTGCGGGAAAATGCGCGCGACCCTGTCCAGAAGTCCCGAAGCTCCCAGCACCACAAATATTCCGCCCATCAGCAGGGCGCCGGCCGCGATCTCGGACGAGCCCAGACCGTGAGCGATAGCGATGGCTCCGAAGGCCTTGAGCGGTTGTACCGGAACGGGCACTCGGTAAAACAGTCCCGCCATGACATACAGCACGCCGGCAGGCAGCAGGACGGCGGTCGCGGACAGGCCGTTCCTGACGATCAGAGCTACCGCGATAGGCACCAGAACGCCGAGGTCTGCCACCGCGCCGGCAAGCTCTGGACGGTCGAACCGCAGGCCTCCCGCGTCCGGTTGCATCGATCGAGCGGAGACGGGAGGCACCGATATCCGCAACAGCATCCGATCAAGCACGCTTGTCATTCAACACTTCCCCAGCGATATAGCCGTTCGACTATAATTCTATTCGGCCCGACTCGCCACCGGCGGTCGATTTCGCTTAGCTGGAATGCCGAGTTGGCGGCGAGGTTTGTGCGCGAACTGGACGCGTCAACTCACCGAGCGCGGCCAGTTCCCGATCCGTGACACGTCTTGCCCGCGCCTCGATGCTCCGATACAGCGCGAGCACCTTCTTGCCCATCGGGGTGAGGGTAGTGCCGCCGGCTCCGCGTCCTCCCTTGCGAGTCTGCACCAAGGGCTCTTGGAAGCACTGATTCAGGGTATCGAGCAAGTACCACGCGCGCTTGTAGCTCATTTGCATCTGGCGACCTGCCGCGGCGATGGACCCCGTCTGCTCGATGCCTTGGAGCAGGTCAGCCTTGCCCGGTCCGATCTTGATGTCTCGCCCAACCATGATGCGCAGATACAGGGTGAGTTCTCGAGGTCGCGGCTTCAATTCAGGGCTCCCTTAACCAGTCTAGTCATCGAGGCACCAGTCTACAGTCAAGGTAAACGGTCGGCGCACCTCAAGTTGCCGCGGGATCATGGGAGGCACCGCTCACCAAGCGCCTGATGGCATTAATTGGAAGCACTTACTTAGAAACACGAGATCAGTGCGATGCCCACCACCTTGAGTGCTGCACCGATCATTCGGCCTATGTTGAAGGCATGAATATGCATACCGAATAGCCCAAATTTATCGATGACAAGGGACATCAAAATATTCGCGGTAATTGTCAACCCTGCAAACGTCCCGGCGCCTACTTTACCGACGAAGCGCAAACCGGCCACCACGGCGAGTGCGCCGACCAGGCCGCCCAGGGGCGCCCACCACGGCATTTGGCTCAAGGCCCCTGCGGTGGGCAACGGCCGCGGCAAGCACATCAACACGACGCTCAAGAACGCCACGATCGGCAGAAACGACACGAGGCTGCCGAGCCAGGGATTCACGAGCGCCTTTTTCAAGGCATTGTTCATCGGTGGCCCCCACGCTTGAAGCACGCCAGCGATGATGTTGATCGGGTAAAGCCATGCTGCTGAAAGGTTGTCCATGGCAGTCTCCGTTAGTGAAGTGCGAGCCAGATGAAGGTTACGAGCGATACAATGAGCGCAGGCGGCATCACGAGGCAGCCAAGCCCTAAAAATTTCCAGGCGCTTACCGTTTGCCCCTCGCGCCGCAGTGCGACCAACCATAAAATGGTGGCTAGGGAACCCGTCACCGACAGATTGGGCCCAAGATCCACGCCGATCAGTAGCGCTCCCGTGACGTGCGGCGACAATTGTGCGCCGCTGGCGACGGAGCCGGCGATAAGCCCCAGCGGCAAGTTGTTGATCAGATTGCAAAGAACAGCGACGACGCTGCCGGTAACGAGCGAGGTCGCATTCGGGGCCGCTGCGGCGCTCGTGGGTAACACGGTGATCAGCGGTTTTAGCGCGCCGGTCCCCTCGACGGCCTCCACCAGCACAAAAAGCCCTGCCACCAGGGGCAAAACACTCCAAGAGATATCCTTTGCGATCGCCCAGGGTGAGAGTCGATTTAAAACTAGGATCGTCAACGCCGTGGCACTGCCGGCCAGAAAGGTGGGAAGTCCCAATTGCCAGTCAAGACTCGAGGCGATGAGCAGCAATATCGCTGTGAATGCGATGCCGCCGGCGGCCACACGGCCCCCTCGAGACAATGTGGGTACTTGGGTGTCGCGCGAGATCTCCCCGGTAAGCTCAGCCCGTTGCGTCAATCGTAGGACGACGAAAGTGACTGCGATCGAAGCGATCGAACTCAAGCCGAATTCCGCGAACCAGGTTCCCAGCGGCGGCATATGAGCGCCATACACGACCAGGTTCGCGGGGTTCGAAATCGGCAGCACAAAGCTCGCGGCGTTCGCAATCAGCGCACAGATGAATAGAAACGGGAGCGGCTTGGCCTTCGCTTGTTTCGTCGCCGCATACACGGCCGGCGTCAGCACCACGGCGGTCGCGTCATTGGACAGGAAAATAGTGACGATTATCCCTACCAGGTAGACTAACCCGAACAATCGGATGGGCGAGCCGTTCGATCGCTTCACTGCGAAAGCAGCGAGCCAGTCAAAGAGGCCTTCGTGGCGCGCGAGTTCCGCGAGCAACATCATGCCGGTCAAGAAAAGGTACACGTCCGTGCCCTTCAGCACCGCCTTTCCGGCGTCGGGCAGCGAGATCAGCGAAAAAACCATCAACGCGATGGCGGCGAAGACTGCCCATAGCGCTTCCGGCAATTTCCACGGTCGGACGATGACGCCAACAATCGCTAGCGCTGCAATACACCACGTCGCGATATGTGCGGGCGAAGCGAGCATCAGCATAGTACCTAGGCTGTGGGCGGACTCGCTACCAATGTCGCCCGTTCCGATTGGGGCCTAATTGGGTACCCAACAGATGCCGCTCGGGCCACGCACCCACCGCATCGGCGTCGCTGCCGTTGGCGACTCGATCAGGCGCTCGAAATCCCGGTGTGGCAATCACAATAGTGTCGGTGTCGGTGCCGCCCGACGCGTCGGTGGCTTCGACGGTGAGCGTGAACTGTTGCGAAGGGGCTTCAGAGACGAGCGTCCACTCGGGCGATTGGGCGCTGCGGTGCATGCTCACCCAACGGCCGCCGTCGATTCGACAACGGCAGGCGCTCACCGCGCTCGCTCCCCATGCGCGGGCCTTGACAGTGAATTCACCCGCCACCACGTTCCCGGGTCGCTTAACATCGGTGACCAATCGTTGATCGGCCGGCGCGGTAATCATCACGAAGGGCCACGGACTTCGCAGCGGCTTGAATCGCCAACTAACGATGCCGCGGTTCAGCGAGACGAGTGAGAAGCCGACAGGCCCTTCCTCGATCTGACCGGTGGAGCGCGTCGTTGCAAAAATTGTCGTGCCATCATTGCTCAACTCGTTGTAGTGGGTATGGCCCATATCGACGAGAGTTACTTGGTATTTCGACAGCAATTGCCTCACCGCCTCCCCGTCGGCCTTTAGATCGGCGGGATACGCATGCATGAAGACGACGCTCCCCTGCCGATGTGCGCTGGCGGATTTGAATTCGGATTCCAACCACTGCAACTGGTCCCGCCCCAGCGCGAAATCTGGTCCGCCACTACCAGGCGACACCACGTCTAGAAAAAGGCAGCGATACCCGCCCACCGTGATGGCATTGGGAAGCGGCGCGACACCAAGCCCTTGATAGAACGCCCGCAAGTCGCCGGGCTTGCGATCGTGATCGCCCGGAATCACGTGAATCGGGACTTTCAACCGTTCGAGACCTCGACGGATCAGCGCATATTGATCCGCAGAGCCGTCGTCAGCGTTATCACCGGGAAGCACACAAAAATCGATTTGACCCGCCAGATGGGTATTTATCGCCTCGATAATCGATAAGAAATCGCGGTAGTTGGGCTCGTCCTCGCCCGTGATGTGCAGGTCCCCCACATGGGCCCAAGTCAGGGATTCGCCGTTCTCACCGTTCGTCATGGATGGGTGCTCGAGCAAGGTTTAGGTTGATGGCAGGAATAGCGACAGCCTTTAGGTCTACGGTATTTGCTCTTGTGCCAGACTAGGCTTGTTTCGCTGCTGACCGGTTTCAGGCCACCGCGCGCATGTTACAGATGTCGCCGCGTCGGCTCGCCGCGGCAGTTCGAGCTGATGCCGACGAGCTGCTGGCGCACAGTGCGCCGAGCATGACGATTAACGAGGCGGGTCCTCGCCGTTACGGTAAGGCCGAAATCGATCCCTAACGTACCCTCACAATTCTCGGCAGCAGCAAGGACTCGGCGTAGTTACCGGTTACGTGCATTCGACTACCGCGAAAGGCCAAAAAGGCCGCTCCGATGTCGCGATACCGCCCGAATAGCCAATCGCCGTGATCGCGGCCGCTTCAATTCTCGGTGTAGTTCGAAGTTCACTTCGGTTACGACTGCAATCCGATGCCAGGGATGTGAAATTGGGTGGAAACTCGGCCGGACCCCAATGGGTAACGATGACAAGTTCCAGTAGGTGGCGCGGCTGGTGCTGTACCGGACCAACAAGCCGATCGGTTTGGACTGCCCAGGTTGTGCGTGGCCGCACAAGGAGCACACCTCAACCTATGATCCGCAGCAGTTCGCGGCATCGGTCTGTTCGATCCTCAATGTTTCCTCAATTCTTGTATGGAGTAATTCTCAATGACTCATGACGCAAAAACAGACACCCTCAGCGGCCAATTGCAGCAACTTCTCTTCAGCCCCAAAGGCGGAATCGAAGGCCTGCTGGTCATGGTGGGTTCAAAGTCGATCCAAATTTCGATGGGACCGGCCGCCACAGATACCAAGGCTCTCACGGAAGCGGTTGGAAAGTCGATAGAGCTCAAAGGAACGGGCGATCATTCACCCAAGACCAAGGAAGGCGCACATCCGGTGTACAAATTGGACGTCATCACGAAGATTGCTGGCAAAGCCGTTAAATCCAACGGCGACGCGCCTGCGATCAGCGGAGTGGTTGCCGCGATTCATTACGCGAAACATGGTGAACCTAATGGAGTGGTTCTCGAATCCGGCGAATTCATCCACACACGTCCTCACGGGATGAAGAAGCTGAAACTCGACGTAGGATCAAAAGTTGTGGCCCACGGCGAAGTGCGTATGACGGTGCTGGGCACCCCTTTGATCGAAGCGCGTGAAGTCAATCGAGTGACGATCGAGTGAATGGGCCGCTCGCCGTCACCGCAGCACCGAGCAGCAACAATGCTGGTCGGTCTAACCAGGCGGGTGCCGGCGAGAAAGTCGGCCAATCGAGCGCCTCGAAAAGGAGCCTCCGGGGCCTCGATTGGCTGAATTTCTTCCTCGCCGACGTGCAAAGCGGTGTAGGCCCTTTTTTGGCCATCTATCTCGCGGCCTCCGGGTGGAATGAGCAAACCATCGGAATTGCCCTGACCGGTGGCGGCATTGCCGGAATCATCGCGCAGACGCCGGCCGGCGCCTTGGCGGATCGTGTCCGATCGAAACGCGCACTAATCGCGTGCGGCGTGATTGCGCTAGCGGTAGGCGCTTTGATGATCGCGGCGCACCCCTCCTTTTGGCCGGTGATGGCGGCTCAGACACTCATTGGCGTGAGCTCGAGCGTGTTTGGTCCTACGGTGGTAGCCATTGCGCTAGGCCTGGTCGGTCGAGAAATGTTCGACCGGCGGCAGGGCCGCAATCAGACGTTCAACTCCGCGGGCAATGTCGTGGCAGCGGTATCGATGGGGCTGATCGGGTACTTCCTGTCCAATCGTGGCATTTTCCTTTTCGTCGTGGCCTTCACCATTCCAACGCTGTGGGCACTAGCGACCATTCGAGCGGACCAAATTGACTACGACGTGGCACGCGGATTGGACACTCGAGATCATAACGCCGCTTCCTCGAGTATTGCCCACCTGTTGAAGGATCGTCCGCTCCTGATCTTCATGATTTGCGCGGTCTTATTCCACTTCGCGAATGCCGCCATGTTACCGCTGCTGGGGGAAATGCTTTCCAAAGGACACGGCCGCGCCTCGATGATGTTCATGTCCGCCTGCGTCGTCACGACCCAGATCGTGGTGACATTGTTGGCGTCATGGTCGGGCATCAAAGCCCGCCAGTGGGGCCGCAAGCCCTTATTGCTAATCGCGTTCGGCGTGCTGCCGGTACGGGGAGTCTTGTATACGTTGACCGACTCGGCACCCTCCTTGGTAGCCATTCAGATTCTCGACGGTATCGGCGCTGCTATATTCGGGGTGGTGTCTGTGCTCGTGATCGCAGACCTCACCAAAGGGTCTGGTCGCTTTAATCTGACCTTAGGTGCCGTGACGACGGCGGTCGGCATCGGTGCTGCGTTGAGTCAATCAGTCGCAGGCGGGATTGTGCATCGGTTTGGCTACCACGCGGGGTTTATATTCCTGGCTGCGGTCGCGGCGATTGCACTCGTTCTTGTGTGGACCGCCATGCCGGAAACACAACGAACCGCTCCGTGACACGCGCAGAGCTTAAATCGAAATAGAAAAAGCGGCGAGCGAGAGATTGCTGATGAGCGAGGGCGCCATCGCCGGTCTTGACGTCAATGGCTTGGCGCGAAGCGCGGGTGCGTCCGTGCAATTCGCTACCCACACAGCGGAGCACGGCAACCTAGGATCCCGACGCGGTACTTCATCAGAACGCAACTAGCCCCTGACGAAGATGCGGTGTTAATGGACGGCGATTAACCCAGATCACCGAGCTCGCGACTAGCGTATCGGTGCTCAGTGCAAACCGCGAGCGACCGCTTCGCGGCAGCCATTTTGGCAACCGAATTACCGTCCTCTGGCCGGTCAGAGCCCTTCCGGGCGCTCCAGTAACGCTAGGCAGAGCCTTGCTCCCAGGGCTTGAGATCGATATCAGCACCCCCCCAACGTGGTCTAGGATGACGACGTCATCAAGGGCAAAGCCAATCCACCGGTGGGCTGAAGAACGTCCGATTGTCTATGCTGGCCTATGCTTCGGGAACGGATTCCCGTGATTTCATGGGGAGACCACGACGTGGGTAGACCATCAAGCACCGGCGGCGTCAGCGCTCGGAGCAGCAACGGCATTCAATACGATTTCATGCTGGAGGGCGTGCGCTATCGGCCGACGCTCAAGCAGGTCCCGACCGAGGCGAATCTGCGCCGCGCGCGGGAGCACTTGAAGGCGATCAAGGAGCGCATCCGCCTCGGCACATTCTCCTTCGCGGAGGAGTTTCCCGATTTTCGCGACCTGCAAGCTCATCAATCGCTCCCCTTGGCGCAGGTGCAATCAAGTGTTCGATGAGTATCTCCAGCAATGCGAGTCTCGACTCGCGAAGCATGATCTCTCCCCCGCAACCGTGGTCGGGTATCGGAAGGTCTTGGATTCCATCTGGCGTCCGAGACTGCGGGCCCTCCCATTCTTGCAAGTCCGCTATTCCGTGCTCGTGAAGATCGCGGACAGCCACAAAGCGTGCAGCAAGAAGACATACAACAACGCCGTGAGCGTCCTTCGCCGCGCCTTCGCGTTCGGCTATCGCGATCATCCGTACCGGTCCAATCCCGCCTGGGCCCTGAAGGGCGCTCGACTCAAGCGCAAAGATTTCCGCGAATCGATCCCTTCCGCATTCAAGATGCCGAGGAGCTGATCGGCGCGATTCATCGCGACTGGGGTGAGGCGCAGGGAAACTTCCATGAGTTTCGCTTCTTTACGGGGCTCCGACCATCCGAGGAGATCGCGCTCACCGTTCGAGACTTCGATGAGGCCCGCGGAACCCTCTCGGTGACCACAGCGCAGGTCCTCGGTATCGATAAAGACACGACGAAGACCCGCGAGGATCGGATCATTCAGCTCTCACCGCGCGCCCTTGCGGTCTTGAAGCGCCAGCTGGCCCTCTATCGAGATCTCAAGTCGCACCGCCTAATCGAGCACGACCAGCTCTTCTTCAAGGACGATGGGATATCGATTCGAAACTTGAGCTATCCCGCGAAGCGCTGACGTCTGAGCCTGGAACGCCTCGGGCAGCGATACCGTCGTCCCTATAGCGCCAGGCACTCCTCGGTCAGTTGGAATCTCATGATCGGCAAGAACCCCTTGTTCGTCGCGCGTCAGCACGCATAGCCTGGTCACGATGTGGCGCACCTATGCTGCGTGGATGGACGGAGCGCTTGAATCCGACATCGGCTTCATCCGAGCGGCGATAGAGGGTTCGGCGTCTGAACTGGTGCCGATTGCTGCGAAACGGGACAGCGCCGCGCAAGTAGGATTGACGCTTGCTGAGCGACTGTCCAATACAGAGAGCGGATTGCCGAGGGACGGGGCCCCAGTGGCGGAATTTGGCACTCGATTTGTCACTCGGTGCGGGACCCTCACAACTCAAGTGCCTGAAGAGAAAGAAAAAGAAACTGGCGGAGAGGGTGGGATTCGAACCCACGTGCCGGAATTACCCGACCATCCGATTTCGAGTCGGCGCCGTTATGACCACTTCGGTACCTCTCCGTTAACTTATGGTTCTAGCGCGTTAACTTAAGTTTTTGTGCACTGTGACGCGATAGATGGTCAGACTAAAAACGCATTTGTCAAGGGTCCGCGAAGGCCAATTACACGGTATTCTAGCGCATCGGTAACGGGCCCGCCTCATGTAAAGAGCCGGCCCTGCCTCACGGAACTTATATAGCTCACGACCGTGCGTAAACTTAAGAGAAATTCAGTGTCTCGGGTAAGAGGACTCAAGATCGGCGTCACGGTCGCGGCCGCGCTGATGTTGAGCACCTGCACCCCCAGCCCAAGCGTGATCGACCAGATCAAGACGCTCGGTGAGCTGCGCGTCGTGACCCGGATCAGCCCATTGGCATACTACCTTGATGTCGACGACATTCCGGAGGGCCCGGAATACGATCTGGCCCGCCGCTTCGCGGACGAGTTGGGTGTGAAGCTCAAGATCACGCCGGTTCATAGCTACGCTGAAATCTACGGCGCGCTGACGACGGGGCGCGCCCACTTGGCGGCGGCAGCCTTGAAGGTGCCGGCCAAGTCGGTCGCCGGCGTGACATTCGGTCCGGTGTATCAGCGCGTGCGGGAGCATCTCGTCTACCGCCGGGGGGCGTTGCGTCCCGCGTCCCTGGCGCAGATCGGCAACGGCGATTTGGAAATCGCGGCGGGCAGCTCGCATGCGAAGAACTTGCGCGCGGCGCGCGATGCTCTTCCGAGTCTGGCATGGGTCGAGAATGCCAGTATGGATTCTCAGGCGCTCCTCGACGGCGTTGCGGACGGGAGCATCGACTACACCATCGCCGATTCGACGGAGTTCGCACTCGCACACGACGAACATCCGGACCTGCGCATCGCATTCGATTTTCCCGGCAGCGAATCGTTGGCGTGGGCGGCGAGCAACCGCGACGCCGGCTTCATGGGCGATGTGAGCGGCTACTTCTCCCGACTGCAGCTGGACGGTGAACTCGCGGCCATCGTCAAACATTACTACGGCCGCTCGGAGGATCTGGGGTTCGGCAATGCGCCGGGCTTCATGCGTCATCTCCAGAGTCGCTTGCCGCTCTACAAAAAGTGGTTCGAAGAGGCTGCGCAACAGAGCAGTCAGGACTGGCGCTTGCTGGCCGCGATCGGATACCAGGAATCGAAATGGAATCCAGGCGCATCCTCGCCTGCCGGCGCCAAAGGCCTCATGCAACTTACCTCTGACACGGCTACGGAGGCGAAGGTAACGGACCCCGCGGATCCGCGCCAGAGCATCTTCGGCGGAGCGCGTTATTTCGGGCAGGTCTATGCAAAGATCCCCGCCCACGTCCCCGAGCCCGATCGGACCTGGTTTGCGCTGGCCGCTTACAATATCGGCTACGGGCATCTGGAAGATGCGCGTGTGCTGGCGCAAAAAGCGGGCCGCGACCCCGACTCCTGGGAGGACGTGCGTGAGTTCCTGCCGCTGCTCGAGCAAGAAAGGTGGTACTCCCGAACTGAGAACGGCTATGCGCGGGGCTGGGAACCGGTGCGCTATGTCGACAACGTGCGCGGCTACCGCGACATGTTGGAATGGGCCTGGGGCAGCACCGGCGCCATAGCGCTCAACTAGCGCCGCGCCTCCGCGCCTCGAAGAAGCGACGCAACAGGGCGCTGCTCTCCTCGCTGCACACCCCGCCAAACACGTCGATACGGTGCGTCACCTTGGGCTCGCGCGGCAAATCGAAGACGCTGCCGCAGGCGCCGGCTTTGGGATCCCACGCCCCGAACACCACCCGCGCAATGCGCGCATTGATGGCCGCGCCGATGCACATGGCGCAGGGCTCCAAGGTCACGTAGAGGACCGAGCGTTCCAGACGATAGTTCCGCAGCTGCACGGCAGCGGCGCGCATGGCGACGATCTCCGCATGCGACGTGGGGTCCGTATCCGAAATCGGGCGGTTCCAGCCCTCGCCGATCAGCGTTCCGTTCTGCACCACGATGGCGCCCACGGGAACCTCTTGATTGTCGCCCGCGCGTCCGGCCAGTTCGAGGGCGCGACGCATGAACCCCACATCGGTCGGTATGCCGTTCATGGACCTTCCTTCCCGCGGCCGCGCCGATAGCGCCCCGCAAACATCACGGCAATGATGACGAATAGTGCGGCGGCGCTCAAACCGAGGGAATTATGAATTCCGACGCTTGCCCCAAGAATCCCGACGCTCAACCCGCTGAAGGTCCGCATGCCCATGGCCGACATCGAGAACACCCCGATCACCCGTCCGCGAATCTCGCTGGGCGCGTTCATCTGCACCAGGGCCTGAGCCATGGAGTTGAACGCAAGTTCCACGAAGCCTGCAATGAACAACAAGCTGATTGCCAGCACATAGATGTTCGAGCGCGCAAATCCGATGAGCGCGGCGCACCAGATCATCGCCAGAATGAACGCCGTGCGCGCCCTGGGGGCCAGCATGGCGCGGCTTTCCAGCAGCAGTCCGCCGGCGAGTCCGCCGGCGGCATCCGCGGCCAACAACGCGCTATACGACACATCAACACGCCCGTGCCCGAGGTCCTGCGCAAAACCCGGCATTTGCGCCTGGTACGCATTGCCGACGAAAAAGGATGAAGCCCCGACCAATACCGTCATGGACAGCAATGTGGGGTGTCGGGCGACGACTTTCATGGTCGACCAAATGTCGGCGAACCCATGAAGCGCCGGCGGCACGGGCCGCCAATCCGCGGCAGCCCTGCCGTAGGGCGCTTCGATCAGCCAGAGGACCAGCGGTAAGTAGATCAGAGCATTTACCACGATCCCGTACGACGGGCCGAGAAGCAGCAACAAGCCTCCACCGACCGCGGGGCCGACCAAGAAGCCCAAGTACCGGCTGGTAGCCATCAACCGCACCGCGCTCGGGAGCTGTTCCGCGCTGACGATCTGATGGATCAGCACCTGGGCTGCCGGAAGCCAGAACACGCCCGCCAAGCCGTGCACGACGAGCAGCGCCATGGCTTTCCACAAGGCCACCGAATCGGTCAGGAACATCGCTCCCCAGCCGATCGAAACCGAGAACAGCATGAGCGTGCCGATTTGGATCAATCGGCGGACATCGAATCGATCCGCCAGCGCACCGCTGAAAGCCGCGAAAAAAAGGAACGGCACCCAATGTGAAATCACGGCAAAGCCGGCGAGTGCGGGGGAATGAAACTTCTGGAAGATGACCCAATAGCTGATGACGTGTTCGACGTTGTCGGCCATGATCGCCGCGGTCGCGGATAGGAAATAAATTCGAAAATCGCCGTTTGAGAACGAGGAAAAGGCCCGGTGTGCGGGCTTGGGCGACGCCGAGGCGCGATTGTCTGGATTCAATTGGCTTGGGGTCTCGAAAACGAGGGTTCCGCCGGGATTGTAGCGGATCCCCGCAGCCGCGCGGGAGGTCCTGAGCATCGCAATTCCATTGCCGGAGACATTTCGTTTTCACGTAGAATCGCCGCTTTGCGGCATACCGAACCAAAACCAAATCATGTTCAAGAGGCTGGCATGCGAATCATACTGTTGATTGTGGGGCTCGCCGCATCCCTTCCGGCGCTGGCCGATGAAGGCATGTGGACTTTCGATAATTTCCCCGCGAGTAAAGTCGAGAAAACTTACGGCACCCAGGTGACTGCGGCATGGCTTGATCACGTACGCCTCTCCACCGTCCGGCTGACGAATTGCACGGCCTCTTTTGTGTCCCCGGAAGGCTTGATCCTGACCAACCACCACTGCGTCGAGTCCTGCCTTGCCGAGCTCTCCTCCAAGGACAACAGCCTGCTCGACCGCGGCTTCGAGACCCAGAAACGTAGCGATGAACGCCGCTGCTCCACGCAACTCGCCGACATCTTGGTCGGCTTGGAGGACGTCACCGCCACGGTCGCCAAGTCCGTCGGCGGCCTCGACGACAAGTCGGCCAACGACGCGCGCAAGAAGGCACTCACGCTGCTCGAACAATCGTGTGAACAGGCGAGCGCGAAGGCCAAAACCGGCAAGCTCAAGTGTCAGGCCGTAACCCTGTACGAGGGAGGCCAGTACTTCCTGTATAAATACAAACGTTACGACGACGTGCGTCTGGTGTTCGCGCCGGAAGCGGATATCGCCGCGTTCGGCGGCGATCCGGACAATTTTCAGTTTCCGCGCTGGTCGCTCGACTTCTCGATGTTGCGGGCCTACGAACACGGCAGGCCCGCGAAAACACCGAACTATCTGAAGATCAACTTCGCCGGCCCGCGCGCGGACGAATTGGTATTTGTCTCCGGGCATCCCGGTACGACGCAACGACTGGAAACCCGCGCGCAGTTGGAGTTCGAGCGCGACGTATCTCTGCCAAGTTCGCTGTTGCGTGCGGCCGAGCTACGCGGCCGATATATCCAATTCGGCCGTACCTCGTCGGGCGACGAACAGCTGGTGGAGGCGCCGCTGAACAGCCTCGAGAACGGCCTGAAGGTCCGCCGCAAGCTGCTCGACGCATTGCACGACGACGCCCTGATGGCACGTAAGAGCGACGATGAAAAAGCTCTGCGAACGAGCGCGCAAATCGCCGGGACCGATCCATGGCGGCAAATCGAGGCCGCCTCCCTGCGCGAACGCGCGCTGTACTTGCCGGAAACGTTCATCGAAAGCGGCGCGGGATTCAACAGTATTCTATTCCGTTACGCACGTCTGCTGGTGCGCGCCGCCGACGAACGGACGAAACCCAATACCGAGCGGCTGCGCGAATATACCGATGCCGCGCTGCCCCGCATCGAGCAGCAGCTGTACGCTCGGGTACCGATTTATTCCGAGGTGGAAGTCCTCACGATGTCCTTCTCCCTGCAGCGCATGCGCGAGTGGCTTGGACCCGATCATCCGGTCGTGCGAAAGCTGCTCATCAAGGATTCGCCCGACACGCTCGCGACCCGGCTCGTGGCAGAGACCAAGCTCGACGACCCCGCGGTACGAAAGCAGCTTTGGGAAGGCGGCAAGGCCGCGGTCGACGCATCGCAGGATCCCATGATCACGCTCGCAAGATCTTTGGACGGCGGCTCGCGCGTCATCCGCAAGCAGTTCGAGGATGAAGTCGAAGCGCCGATTTCGGCCGCCGCGGAGCGCATTGCGGCGGAACGCTTCAAGGCCTATGGAACTCAGGTCTACCCCGACGCCACCTTCACGTTGCGCTTGAATTACGGCACCGTGCAAGGTTGGGAGGAGAACGGTGCGCAGGTGGAACCGTTCACTTACCTGGAACGTGCATTCGACCGATCGACCGGCGTCTCTCCATTCAAGATTCCCGATAGCTGGATAAAGGTCAAGAGTCAGCTCGACATGCGCACGCCCTTCTGTATATCGACGACCAGCGACATCGTGGGGGGAAATTCCGGCAGCCCGTTGATCGACGCGCAGGGTCGCATCGTCGGCCTCATGTTCGACGGCAACATTCACTCGATTTCCGGCGACTATTGGTTCGACGCCGCCAAGAACCGGGCCATTGCAGTCCATCCGGCCATCATCCGCGAGGCCTTGGGCAAGGTGTACGGGGCGGCGGCATTGCTGAAGGAAATGAGCCAACCTTAAGAGCATGGCGGAATCCGCAAAAATCGGTCGGGCCAGTGAGGCCGGCGAATACGACGAGGGCATGCTGGCCCTGCTTCAATTGATCTGGGGCGAGGGATTCTTGTCTCCCGGAGGAGCCGATGAGCTGGCCCGACTCTTCGAAGGCATCGACATCCGAGGCTGCGAAGTTCTCGACATCGGCTGCGGTCTCGGAGCCGTCGACGAATTGCTGATTACGCAATACGGGGCATCGTCGGTGGTGGGAATCGACGTCGACCCCGCACTGCTCGAGGGCCTGCTGGCCCGAGTCGAACGTGCGGGGCTCGCCGGGCGAATTCGCGGCGTGAAGGTGGAGCCCGGTAAGTTGCCGTTCGCGGACGCCTGTTTCGACGTGGTTTTTTCCAAGGACTCCTTGGTTCAGATTCCGGAGAAACCGGCCCTGTTTGCAGATATTCTGCGGGTCTTGCGCCCAGGGGGCCGGTTCATCGCAAGCGACTGGCTGCGAGGCGGCAGCGGCGCCTATTCATCCGAGATGATGGAATATTTTCGTCTCGAGGGAATCGCCTACAATATGGTCACGCTTGAGGAGAGCGCCGCGGCCCTGCACAATGCCGGCTTCGTGGAGGTGGACATTCGCGATCGCCACGCCTGGTACTTGGAATTGGCCAAACGGGAACTCGCGGCGATGGAGGGGTCGCTCAAAGCCACGATCATTGACCGCCTTGGGACGGCACGGACCGGGCACTTCATCGCCAACTGGCGCCAGCTGGTGCTCGTGCTGGCCCGCGGTGAACTTCGGCCGGGTCATCTGAAGGCGGCGAAGGCGCCCTGTTGATCTCGGGCGAAATGGACCTCGGTCGTATCGATCTCAGTCGATTACTTCGATTTTTGGACTAGATAATGCCGATTCCTCCATCTATTCTATGAATCGCTCCTCGCCTATGCTGTGTTCTGCTGTCGCTTTAAGTCAACCGCCACGGAGATTCACGATGAGAACGTATTTTGCGGCCCTTGCCCTTTTTGGTCTGGCCACCACCGCGGCATCTGCCGCACCCACGACGTACAACGTCGATCCCGATCACACCCACCCGAGTTTTGAAGTGGATCACTTCGGCGGCTTGTCCGAATGGCGGGGCCTGTTCAAGAAGACGACCGGCAATGTCCTGTTGGATACGAAGGCCATGACCGGTTCGGTGGACGTCACGATCGACACCGGGAGCATCGACCTAGCCCACGACAAGCTGAACGAACATGTGTCCGGCCCGGAAATGCTCGACGTGGCGAAATATCCCACCGCGACCTACAAGGGCACGCTGGGCGGCTTCGCGAACGGCGCACCGACAACCGTGACCGGGAACCTCACGCTGCACGGCGTGACCAAGCCGGTGACCTTGAAGATCAATTCGTTCAAGTGCATCCAGCATCCCATGCTGAAAAAAGAAGTCTGCGGCGCGGACGCGAGCGGCACGTTCAGCCGCGCTGACTTCGGAGTGAACTACGGCCAGCAGTACGGTTTCAAACAGGACGTCTTGCTGCGCATCCAAGTGGAAGCCGTCAAAGCCGACTAAGTCGGCAGGAAGCCGACTTGAACGCCGCGAACGCGGCGGCCCGGAGGGCGAGGCGCAGGAGCGCCGAGTACTGACGCCTCGCCCCTTACCGACCCGAACAGCCGGTCGGCGACCCGGTCAGCGGGCCCGTTCGGCCGGCCCCTCGTCCCGCTCGCGCACATTTTCTGCGCGAGTGGAATAACGTCCGACAGCGCGCGCTGATACCACGACCCTCGCAGCGGCACGCCGACCTACAAATCGATACCCGTCCGGGTTTCGCGCAGCGACTAGATTTCGGTGGCGACTCGAAGACCTTCGAACACGGCTTCTTCGGCCGTGCGCGGCGACGCCGCATCGCCGATGATCCGCACGTCCAGGGAAAGCTCATCGAGGGTATCGGCGAGGCCTGTGACCGATTGGTGCCCCGTGCACAACACGAGCGTGTCCACCGATTCGATCACGACGGCCTCGCCGCTCGTCACATGCTGCAGATAGACCGTATCCGAGTCGCTGCCATAGAGGCGCATGTACGGCAGCACGCTGACGCCGAGTTTGTGAAGCGAAGCCACCGAGGCGTCGCGGACATAGAACGGCAGCGACTCACCCACGGCGATCCCGCTCACCGCCAGCCGCACCCGGCGGCCGCTCTGCGCCAGGCGCTCCGCAATCCCGATCCCGATCCAATCTGCACGCCAATCGATGACCACCACGGATTGTCCAGGCTCGACGGACTCGCGCAAAATCTGCCATGCATCCGCGATCTGCAGGGCGCCCTCGCTGGCGAAGTCGGGCCGGTAGGGAGTCGCGCCGGTCGCTATCACGACCACATCCGGTGATTCGCTCTCGATCAACGCGCGATCGACTTGCGAACCTAAGTGAACCTCCACACCGGCGGCCGCCATTTCGTGCAGCAGGTTCGTCACCAATCCGCCGAATTCCGCGCGGCCGGGCAGCAGTTGCGCGAGCAGCGCCTGGCCGCCCAATCGCTTCTGTCCCTCGTGCAAGATGACGCGATGGCCACGCTGTGCGGCGATGATCGCGGCCTTCATGCCCGCGGGGCCTCCTCCCACGACCATGACCTTGCGGCGCACCCTGGCCGGCGAAATCGTTCCATACTTGAGCTCGCGCCCGCTCACCGGATTCTGTATGCACGATATTGGATACCCCTTGTGGAAATGTCCGATGCACGCTTGGTTGCAGGCAATGCACGCGCGGATGTCGTCGGCGTCGCCGCGACCCGCTTTGTTGGGCATCTCGGGGTCGCAGATCATGGCGCGTGTCATGCCGCACACATCGGCCTGGCCGGAGGCGAGGATGACCTCCGCCTCCTGCGGCTGGTTGATGCGCCCTGCCACGAATACGGGTATTCCCACGCGTTGTTTCACGCTCGCCGCATACGGCGCCACGTAGGAGGTCTTCGACGACATGGGCGGCGCAATGTGAATGGCCCCGCCTAGAGTGGCGGACGTGCCGAGCGTCACATTGACGTAGTCGATGCTGTCCGCGACGCCGATGATCGCGTGCAGGCTCTCATCCTGCGACAAGCCCGATTCGTCCACTTCGAATCCTGAAATGCGCAAGCCAACGACGAATCGCTCGCTCACTTTGCCGCGGATGTCGGCGATCACCTCGCGCAGGAACCGCAGGCGCCCATCGAGATCGCCGCCATAGGCATCGTCGCGCAAGTTCACCCGCGGATTTAGGAATTGCGACGGCAAATAACCGTGGCTGGCCACGATCTCGACACCGTCCACGCCGGCGGTCTGCATGCGCCGCGCGGCATCGCCATAGCCGCTGACGATGGCACGAATCATGGGAAGCTTGAGCGGGCTCGGCATCACGTGGAACCGCTCGTTCGGCACGGCGGACGGTGCATACGCCACACTGAGAAGTCCTCCGTCCGCTTCGGCGATCTCGCGTCCTGGATGAAACAACTGCGCAAACAGCACCGTATCGAAGCGATGCACCGCCTCGGCAACGCGTCGGTAGCCGGGGATGGCCGAATCGTCGATCGCCATCAAAACATGGTTGGTATATCGGGCGGTCTCGTGCACGCCCGAGACCTGCAGCACGATGAGACCCGCCCCACCGCGCGCGCGTGCCTCCTGATAGGCCACCAGCGCTTCGTTGACGGTGCCGTCGACGGGCAGCGTCGTATCGTGTCCGGTGGACATAATACGATTCTTGAGCGTGCAGCCGCGTATGCGCAACGGCTCGAAGAGATGCGGAAAGGCGTTACCCACGGGATCGATTCCTGGAATTGGTCGGAAAGGGCCATTGTCGCCTGACAACGGCGTTCGAGGATACCCGCTCCCGTTCCTTTATCGGCGCGTTCGGTGACCAGGTGACCCGCAGCCGTTTTCAGGCTGTCCGCATCAGGCCATCGAGATGGCGGCGGATCTGGGCCGCCTGCGCCGGTGTGTCGGCGAGTGCAATGGCGCGGTCAAAGGCAGCGCGTGCCTCGGCGAGGCGGCCCAGTTGCGCCAGGAATGCGCCGCGCGCTCCGAAATAATAATAGTAGCCGGACAACCGCTCCTCGAGCGGCGTGATCATGGAGAGCGCCGCCTCCGGACCGTGTAATTTTGCCGTGGCCACGGCACGGTTCAACGTCACCAGCGGAGAGGGCTGCATGCGTTCGAGCGCTGCATACAAGGCATCGATCCCGGCCCAGTCGGTGTCCTCGGCCCGGACGGCGCGGGAATGGGTGGCGGCGATGGCTGCCTGTAGCTGGTATGGCCCCGGCACGTTGTGACGGATCGCCTTGTCGATCAGTGCCAGACCTTCGGCGAGCAGCCGGCTGTTCCACAGCGTTCGATCCTGGTCCTCCAGCAAAATGGCTTCCCCCGCGGCGTCGAATCGCGCCGCTAATCGCGCATGCTGCAACAGCATCAACGCCGTCAATCCCATGATCTCGGGTTCGGTGTGGAACAGCCGCAGCAGCAGTCGAGCCAACCGGATTGCTTCGTCGCACAACGGGCCGCGCACGACGTCGCCGCCGGCCGAGTACCCTTCGTTGAACAACAAATAAATCATCGATGCAACCGCCCCGACGCGTTCGGCGCGCTCGACGGCGCCGGGCGCCTCGAACGGGACATCGGCCTTGGCGATGCGCGCTTTGGCGCGCGTGATTCGCTGCTCCATGGCAGCCTCGCCCACCAGGAATGCCCGCGCGATCTGCGGCACCGACAATCCCGAGACGATGCGCAGCGCCAGCGCAATCTGCTGCGTGGCGGGTAAATCGGGATGGCAACAGATGAACAATAGCCGCAGCACGTCGTCGCGGTAGTGCGAGCCGTCCAGCCGTTCGGCGAGAGGCATTTCGGCATCATCGAGATCGGAAAGCACCTCGTCGGGCGGTAAGGCTGTGTGCTTGGCTCGCACTCGCAGACCGTCGAGCGCCGCGTTGCGCCCGACCAGGATGAGCCACGCAGCGGGATCCCGCGGCGGTCCATTCACCGGCCAACTCTTGAGCGCACGCAGCGCCGCCTCCTGGAAGGCCTCCTCCGCGGTATCGAGGTCGCGGAAATAGCGCAACAGTGCGCCGACCGCCGCCGGACGGGCGCCCGTGATCGCACCGTTGATCCAACCCATGTCGGTCATGACACGCGTTTGTCCGGCTGGTAGAGCGCGATGGGCCGTATCTCGTAGGCACCACCCGGATTGGCCGCCGTCAACTGACGCGCAACATCCAGCGCTGCGTCGAGATTCTCCACATCGATCACGTAGAACCCGAGCAGCTGCTCCTTGGTTTCGGCGTAGGGACCGTCGATGACGATGGGTTCCGGCGATTTTCGCAACGTGGTTGCCGCAGTGGTCGGCAGGAGACGCGCGGACGGCCCCATTATTGGCGCCAGGCGCTCACGCACCACCGCCAGACGACCCATGACCGCATCGTCTTCCTCTTTCGTCCAGGACCAAACCGCGTCCTCGTCGTTGTAGCAAAGTATGGCGTAGAGCATGAGTCCTCCGGTATGTTGCCCAAGGACGGACAAGTATGCCCGCCACCGACATGGCGAGGGGAAAAGGGTGCAAAAAACACTGGTCCGATGTCGGGTACCGGGTGGCATCGTCGTCCTTGTGGCTCACCTGGCCCAACAATGGAAGAAAACCATGACCGAAATACCGAATGAACTCGTTCTGACCCGGCTGATCGATGCATCCCGCGAGAAACTGTTTCGCTGCTGGACCGAACCCTCCTTGCTGAAACAGTGGTTTGCGCCCGCCCCGGTCACCACGCCGGTCGCGCAGGTCGATGTGCGGATCGGCGGCGCCAACCTCATCGTGATGCGGATGCCGGACGGTCAGGAGATCCCGTGCCCGGGCGTCTACTTGGAAATAATACCGAACCAGAAGCTGGTGTTCACGGACGCCTATTCCGGCGACTGGATGCCCAAGAGCGGCGGCAAGCCCTTCATGACGGTCATCCTCACTTTCGAGGAGGAGAATGGCCAGACCCGCTATACGGCGCGCGTGAGGCACTGGACCAAGGAAGACTACGACACCCATGTGCAGATGGGTTTCCATCAGGGTTGGGGCCAATGCGCCGATCAGCTCGCCGCGCTGGCGAAGTCGATCTGAGTCATCGATGTCCCATACGCGGGCGGAGATCGACACGCTGTGGAACAAGCTGACGGACGGCGGAACCGCGGAAGTCGCGTCATGGGGCCTGTCCGATTGCCTGGCGTAGAAACGCGTCGCTCTTGCGCAGCATCTCGGTTCGTGCTGCTGAATCCTCGAGGTGATGATCGAGATCATCCCACGTGACCAGCTCGTGTTTGACGCCGGCAGATTCAAGGCGCGACGCCATCAACCGGGACTGCGCGATACCGACATTGCGATCCAATGCGGCGTGAAACAGAAGAACGGGAACTTTGATTTTCTGCGCGTTGCGTGCCGGCGATCCCTCGCGCACCTGCGGACCCTCGCCGATCATATCGCTCACCAAGTAATAGTCGGACCAGTCGCGATGTTCTTCCTTGAGTGTCTGCAAATCGGTCACGGGTGCAATCGCCACAACAGCCTTGAAAAGACCCTGATCGGTCACGGCGGATTGAAGTGCCGCATATCCGCCATAGGACCATCCGACGACGCAGAGTTTGGCGGGATCAGCAATGCCCTGCGCCACCAGCCAGCGTCCGGCATCGAGCACGTCGCCAATCGCGATCCGCCACGATCGGAAGCCGTTCCGATGCAGCCACGCCTCCCCATACCCGGTGGACCCGCGAAAATTGGGCTGCAGTACCGCGAAGCCGCGCGACGCATAGTACTGAGATAGCCAGTCGAAGCCCCATTCGTCACGATCGCTGGGACCGCCGTGCGGCAGCACGATCGAGGGAAGCCCCTTGGGGTCGTCCATCCCCGGCGGCAAGGTCAAATAGCCGGGCACCATTTCCCCATCGCCGGCGGGATATGTCACCGATTTTACCTTGGCGAGCTTCACGCCCTCGAGTTCACCCCGGGTGACGAGAAATGTTCGAAGCTGCTTGGATGGCCGATCGAACAGGTAATAAACCCCGGGATCGTCGTCGCTTCCCGCGAATATCAACAGAACGTGCTCGTCGACGCTCGAATCGACAATCTGTACCTGTGGCTGATGCGGCAGAGCCCGCGAAAGCGACCGCATCAGCTTCTCGATATCGGGATCGAAATAGACTGGTTGGCGAACGTCGGTCGCGAAGGAAACGCCGACCACACGATTGCGCCGGCCGATGCGAATCAGGTCGTCCACGTCCACGTCGGGCCGGGAATAAATCAGGTTCTCCCTCTGCGACCCATCCAGTGCGATCGTGTAGACCGCCTTGCGTCCGTCTTTTTTCTTGAATCCGTAGACGACGTTGAGGTCGTGATCGACCGCGGCCGAATCGAAACCGCTGCCGTCGACGTAATTATAGTCGCCGAGTTTCAGCCAATCCCGGGAACCCGGCCTTCTATAGGAATAGGCGACGATACCCGAGTCCTGACCATTTAAGCCGGGCGTCGATCGCCCGATGATGCGTACCGTCCCCCGGCCATCGGTAAGATATTCACGCACACCTTTGGACGGAGATTCCATCGATTTGATCTGCAGACTGCGCGTATCCAACCAGTCGACGGCCAGGCCTTCGCGGTCCGATCCCATGCGCGAACCCAAATGATCGTCGGGTAGATACACGCGGCTCATGAGCACGGCGCCTTCCTCGTCCGGCAGCCAGTCGATGACCTCTCCGCCGCCGAGCTGCAATCCGCGGGTGTATTCATTGTTCCTGGTACTCAAAAGCTTCAACGTACCACCATCCCGATTCACCGCCACCGTTCTGGTAAAGGGCAACAGGCCAAGACCGCTTTTCACCACGCCGTACATGATGCAGACGAGCCGCTCGTTCGACACCCAGTGACAGTTTCCCAAGCGCTCCGGCTTACCGCTGGCCCTCAAAGCGGCATGGGTCTTGCTTCCATCGGCGAGATCCAGGGTCACGAGCATGGACCCCTGCCCTTTTGTCGGGACAATGTAGGCAACGCTCTTGCCATCCGGCGATAGGCTGAGGTCCGCCACTCCAGGGCGCGCGCCGAACGCCGCCGCGGCATCGAAGCTTTGAATGACCCCCGCCGGTGCTGCCGCGGGCACCGCCGACGCGACCAGCAAACCAAGCACTCCCACGCAACTTCGCAAATCCATAATGCGCCTCCTTGGCTGCCTGGTAATCCGTGATCGCGGACGGCAATAATCTCATACGGCCAGTCAGTCGCATACTGCCCGTCACTTTAAAGGATGGCGACGATGCTCATTATGTTACGGCGGCGCCATCGCTCCGGTGATCGCGCCATCGGCTCGGCGGCATGCCGACCGCCTTTTTGAACGCCCGGCTGAACGCGGCCTCGGACTCGTAGCCGACCAGGTTGGCGATTGCCGCGATGCTTTCAATACCGCCTCGAAGGTGGTTCGCGGCGAGTTGCATCCGCCAGTTCGTCAGGTAGTGCATCGGAGGCTGGCCGACAAACTGCGTGAAACGCTCCGCAAGCGCCGATCGCGACATTCCCACGTTCCTGGCCAAGGACTCGATGGTCCACGGGTGGGCGGGCTTACGGTGAAGTGCCGCGAGCGCCCGCCCGACGTACGAATCGCGCAGTCCCGCCAGCCAACCCATGCGGTCGGGGGGCAATGTCTCCAGGTAGTGGCGCACGACGTCGACGAACATCAATTCGCTCAAGCGGCCGAGGACGCATTGTCCTCCCATGCGCGGGCCCTTCGATTCCGCCAATGCGAACTGCACGTACGCGGCGAGGGCACCGCCCGCCTGGCCGCTGACCAGAATGACTTGCGGCAATGCGGTCAGCAGGGGGTTATAGGGACGCGCGTCGCAGCCAAGAAAGCCGCACACGAAGTGCGTCGGCTCGCCGTGCGGTCCACCCATCGAAATGCTGCTCGGAAGCTGTCCGTCGCTAGGCATCCGATATAGCGACATATCGGGTGTACGGCGCAGGCCGGGGGTGCTCGACAGCACATGCGTATCGCCGTGAGGCAGCACGATGATGTCCCCGGCGCTAAGCCGTATCGGAGGCTGGCCGTCAATGCATGCCCAGCAGTTTCCCTGCGTGATGACGTGATAACAAATGAGATGCTCGGAGCCCGGAAACATCGCTCCGACAATGGCTTCACCGGGGGGTGTTTCGGCCACCCACGGTTCCGATGCGTTGATGTCGAAAAAGATGGCGCCGGTGAGGCGTACGGTCCGCAGCACATCCGACAAAGCATCCATCAATCTCTCCATGGACGAACGAGCAAGAGCGCTGGACGGCTGGTCATTCGAACGCCTGCGGCCGATCGATAGACTGCAGGCCGTCGAAGTCGAGAGATATTACATGGAGAGCCGATCATGGGTAACGAAAAAATCCAAAATGGAAGCTGCTTTTGCGGCGAGGTGGAATTCGAGATTTCAGGTGAGCCTGCCGCAATGGGATACTGCCACTGCGCATCTTGCCGGCACTGGTCGGCGGGACCCGTGAATGCGTTTACTCTTTGGAAGCCGGAGGCGCTGAAGGTCACGCGGGGCGCGGCGAGCATCGGCACTTACAACAAGACGCCGATCAGCTACCGGAAGTGGTGCCAGAAGTGCGGCGGCCATCTGTTCACGGAGCATCCCACCATGGGACTCGTGGACGTCTACGCAGCGCTGCTTCCGCGGCTGAAGTTCGAGCCCGGCCTGCACGTGCACTACCAAGAAACCGTACTGCCCATTCACGACGGCAAGCCGAAAATGAAGGACATGCCAAAGGAAATGGGAGGCTCGGGCACTACGCTGCCGGAGTAGACGCCGGTAGATGGAACTCCTCGAGCGCAATCTCTACCTCACGGATTTGGGGAAATGGCTCGGCGCAGCGTCGGCGGCCGGCGGATGCATCGCCCTCGTGGGAGGCGAGGCGGGCATTGGTAAAACCGCATTGCTGCAGGAGTTCTCGAAGCAGCTGCGCAAGACGCGCGTCCTGTGGGACGACTGCGCGCGCGGCGTACGTGGCGTGCCCCGCGGCAGGCGAAGTTCCACGCGGAGCAACCCGCATGGACTTACCGGTCGCGAAGCGCAGGTTTTCGTTCTGTTGTCCGCGGGTTTGCGGATTCGATCATCGCTAAACGCCTGTTTGTTTCACCGAAAACGGTTGAGCACCATGTGTCGGCCATTCTCGCGGAGTTCGGGGTGGCATCACGGGCGGCGGCCGTCGCGTTGGCGCGCGAGAAGTCGGTCGGCGGGAGTTGAGCGTGACTCGCATCCTTCACGCCGATTTGCGAAACCGCTGCGGAATGTCGTCCGCAAATGGAAAGAGCGAGAGGTAGGGCTTGGCTTCTTCGATCACCCGCCGGAACGAAGGCCGTTCCGTCAGCCGGTCGAAATAGGCCCCTATGTGGCCGAACTTGGCGGGAAAAGGCTGAACGGCGCCGGCAAAAAATAGCGCCGGGGCAGCGGCGCAGTCCGCCATGCTGAAGCCTCGTCCGGCGGCCCAGGTCCTGGACGCCATGCGTTGGTCGATCATGGCGTACGCGGTCTCCAGCGTGGCGCGTTCGTTGGCAAGATCGCCCTTCGCACCGCGCATGCGATCGCTGACAATCCTTTGCATCGGGAGTTGGACGTAGTTGTCGAAAATGCGGTCCCATAGACGTACCTCCAGCGCATCCTCCCAGTCGGCTGGAATCAAGGGGTGTTCACCCGGAAAGAAGCGGTCCAGGTACTCGATGATAATCGTGGTCTCCGGCAGTTCACGGGCGCGTGCCTGGTCGCGGATCACCGGGAACTTGCAAAGCGGCCACATCGCCTGAAGCTCCGCTCTGTCCACGCCGTCGGCGAGATTGATGAGCCGCTTTTCGAATTCGATTCCGTTCTCATAGAGAGCGACGAGCACCTTGTGGCAGAACGACGCCAGAGGGTGGTAATACAAAGTCAGCGACATCTGAAGCTCCTGGTGAACCGTTCACAACAGACAACATCCAACGTCACGATAGCGCGAACCGCGTCGAATTCAAGATCGCGCTTGCATATAATTAATTGTTTATATAACATCTTGGTTATGCATGTTCTCGACGCAACTTTCGCTGCGCTTTCCGACCCGACACGGCGGGCCATCCTTGCCCGTCTCGCCAAGAGCGAAGCGACGGTGATGCAACTGGCCGAACCGTTTGAGATGACTCAGCCCGCGATCTCACGGCACCTGAAGGTCCTCGAAACTGCCGGGCTCATTGTGCGCCGCGTGGAGGGCGCGAAGCGCCCTTGTCGATTGGCGGAGGGAGGCATTGACGCCATAGATCAGTGGCTCGCAATGTTCCGCAAGGCTTTGGCAAGAAACTACGACAGGCTCGACGAGCTTCTGGCGGATACGAAACAACCAGCGAAAAGCAAGGAAAAAAGATGAGCAAAATGACGCTTGAGATCGAGGGAGATAGACATGTTGTCGTCAAGAGGCGCTTTGCCGCGTCACCGGAGGCCGTCTACCGCGCGCACACGGAACCGGCATTGATCCAGAAATGGATGCTGGGTCCCGACGGGTGGACGATGCCGGTTTGCATCTGCGAGGCGCGAGCACACGGAAAAATCCGCTACGAGTGGACGAATGGGAGCGGAGGCGGGTTTCACCTAAGCGGTGAATTTCTGGAGCTCGAGCCGTTCCGCAGGATCATTCATGTGGAACGAATGCATTTGCCCGCCCCGACGCCGGACAACCACGTGGAAACAAAGTTTGACCCGGACGGTACCGGCACATTGATGACGATGCGGATGACCCTGCCCGATGCGCAAACCCGATCGCGTATGCTCGCGACGGGCATGGAGCACGGAATGGAAGCGAGTTACGTGCGGCTGGAGAGCACGTTCTAGGTTGACGATGTGCCCATACGGCTGGGCATCGCGGCAGGCTGGCATTGGTGCGGGCGAGCCACCCGCGTGCAGCGGTCAGCGACCCCGTGCCGCCTTGAGGTACCCTTGGTCGATGTAGCGCGCCGGGTCGGTTAGCACCTTCCGGGGGACGCCGAACTCGGACCGGATCTTGAGCACCGTCGTCATCCCTTTCAAATCGAGGGCACCGCCGCGCGTGAAGCCTTCACGCTCGCCGAGCAGCGCGTTGACGTGCAGTTGCGCGGCGTCCTCGGGCACGTTTGGCAGATGCCTGCGGTAGATCTGCACGGCCTCGGCGCGGTTCTTCGGATCGAACAACCAGTCGATGGCTTCGGTCGAAGCGCGGATGAAGCGCACGAGCGCATCGCGATGGTCCTTTGCCCAACTGCGCCGCGCCATTCCGACGATCGTCTGGTACGGTCCGAGGGCATCGACCGCATTGGCGAGACGCCGATATCCTCGCGACTCCGGCGCGATCTCCAGCGGCGTCGTCAATATGGTTCCAGCGAACTTGTTCTCCATCAGCGCCTGTGCGCGCGTTGCCGTGGCGCCGACCGATTCCAGGGCGTAGTCGCCCTCCTTGAGTCCGCCCAGCTGCAACATTTTCCGCAAAACCAGTGAGTAGCCGGTGGCAACGGCGTCAACGGCAAGCGTCTTGCCGCGCAGATCATCGTAGCCCTTGACGTCGGGGCTCACCACCAGTCGAACGGTCCCTTGCGAGAAGCTCATGAACGCGAAAAAGTCGGGCGTAACGGACAGCTGCAACTCCCCCTGCCCCTCCTGATAGGCGACCACGTTGTCGAACGCAGCCATCGCAATGTCCTCCTCATCCCGGGCGAGGCTCTGGACCAGCACGACGGAGTTAGGAGTAGGGCTCACCTTCACGGCGAGTTGCTGACGCGCAAACAGCCCCGTGTCCTCCGCGACCCAGAGAGGCAGGTTCGCGCCGCCGGGAAACCCGATCACGCGCAGCGGTGTTTCGGCATGGACGAGCGAAGCCGCCGGCCAGGCGTGGCAGACCTCACAGGCAGCGCTCACACCGCGCGCCTGGTGGCAGCTGATACAACTCGCCATCGCGGTGACGGCGGTGGTTTCCGACATGGTTTGGAGGTCGCCCACCGCCCCATGACAAGTTTCGCATTGCACCCCGGCTTGCAGATGCTTGCGATGAGTCCAAGTTACCCCCGGCAGCACCTTGTAGACGCGCACCCACGGAATCGGCTGCTTCGAATGCGCGTACTCCGCGAGCTTCTTGATCGCCGGCCGGTCGGTGGCCACCATGTTATGGCAGTTCATGCAGGTCGACGTGGCCGGGAACGCCATCTCGGTGCCCGGAGCAGGGTTGACGTGGCAGAGCCGGCAAGCCAAGCCCAGGCCGACATGGGTCTTGTGACTGTATGGCAGCGGCTGCTCGGGGGCCGGATGCGGCGCGAGATTTGCCGGCACAACCGACGCGGCGGGCGCCGGCTGCTGCGCCCGCACGGCGCCCACGTCCGGCAATATCAACGCCGCAGCGAGCACCGCAAAAACATCAAGACGATTCATCATTGATAGCCCACGCTCGTCCGAGTTACATCGAATCGTTCAGACAGAGCGCCCGTTGCCGACGATCTGCTCGAGAGTCTTGCCGTCGTCCTTGAGGATGATTGCAGCGGCGTTGCGCCCGGGCTGACCGGTGACCGAGCCGCCCGCCTCGGTGCAGGCCCCCGTCTGGTACAGACCGGGAATCGGCATGCGGTACGGGGCGAAATTGCCCCAGCGCTTGTCCCTGTGGTGCACGCTGCCGCGCCACATCGCCGGATTCATGCGCTCGATGTCCAGCGGGCTCATGATGACCTTTGCGAGCACTTTGTCCTTGGTGAGGTTCGTGGTGTGGCGCATGTACCGCGTCAAGAACGTGTCCGCAACTTGCTCCTTGATCTCATCCCAGTGCTGAGGTCCCTCCTTCAGCGCATATGGGATGCCGCCTTCGATCTTGAGTGCGCAGCAGCCCGGCGGTACCCGGCTCTGGTCGTATACCGAGGCATGCACGATCTGAAGGGGGTAGTCATCCAAGGTCAACTCGCCGCGCGCCTGGTCGGAACTGAGCACGAAGATGCTCTCCGGCCTCTGCATGATCGATGCCTCGGCGCCGGATACGGTTCCTCCATCGGCAAGCGGATACTGCGGCGCTTCGCTGAACGCGTAGTGAAATACGAACATGGCATGCTCCGCTTGCCACAGATCGACGCTGGCCTGCAGCGCGTCGCCCCAGAGTTCGCGCGGTGCCATGCCCAAGAGGTGCTTGACGTGAATGGTCGAGACTACCGCTTTGCGCGCCCGGTACTTGCTGCCGTCCGCGCATTCCACGCCCACGCATTTGCCGTTCTGGATAGTCAGTTGCGCGACCGGCTTGCCGGTCAGGATCACACCGTTGTTCGCCTCGATGGCACGTCCCAGCGCCACGCTCAGCATTCCGGAGCCGCCCTTGGGCATCGGTCGGCCCGCCAAGTGATCCATCATCGAGAACGCCTGCGCGCCGGTACCGGCATCGCTCCCCGGCACCCCGGGCCACCTGCCGCCCGAGAGACTGGCCGCCTGCATGACCGGACTTTCCCAGACCTGGCGCGCCGCGTTGTAGCCCGACAGGACATCCAAACGCTGAAAGTACAGCCCCTCGGCCGAATTGGCGCGTTCCGCAGGAGGCAGCGCAGCGACTCGCGCGCGCGCGGCCGCCAGGCGCCTGAATGTCTCGGCGTCCTTCTTCGACACCCGCGCAATCGTTGCCGCGGTGCGCTCCGGATCCTTCAGAAACACCGTCAGTGAAGCGCCGTCCAGGAATGGGAAATGCACGACTATGTCCGGATCGAAAGTCTCGTAGCCGAAGTCGCGTAGATTGAGTTCGTTGTTGAGCAGCAGCGGGTTACGGGCGATGAGATGATGCGAGCTTGAACAAAGGTCCTGCTTGAAGCCCGGGAGGAGAATTTCGGCGGTCTTGACGCCGCCGCCGATCATCGCGCGGCCTTCAAGAACGAGTACGCGATTACCTGCCTTGGCGAGGTACGCGGCACAGATGAGGCTGTTGTGCCCAGCCCCCGCGACCACATAGTCGAAGTCCTCCGCGCGTGATACTGTCGGGCCGGTCTGCCTCGAAACGGTGCCCGTCTGCCGTGCTTGCGCGGCGCTGGTCGATTCTGCGGGACCAAGGGGTGCCAGGGCGAGAGGCGCGAGAGCCGCCGTCTTCATGAAATCGCGGCGAGTGGTCAAAGTCATTCCGCAGTCTCTTCGGTTCGAAATGAGGCCAGTGCGGCTCTCACCCGCTCCGGTGTGTAAGGAATGTCGCGCAGCCTGCGCCCGGTCGCGGCCGCGAAGGCGTTTGCGATCGCCGCAGCGGTTGGGCCCTGCGCCCCTTCGCCCACGCCGAGCGAGTCTTCGGCCGGACGCTGGATCACCTCAACCTCCACCGCCGGCACTTCGCTGAATCGCAGGATCGGGTAGTCGATCCAGCTCTTCGTCTGGATTCCCGACCGGTCGACCTTGAGGGCTTCCTTCAGCGTCCAGCTGGCCGATTGAATCAGGCCGCCCTCGATCTGGTTCACAATGCCGTCCGGGTTGATCGCCAGACCCGCATCCACCGCCGACCAGGCTCGCGTGACACGCACGGATCCGCTGACGCGGTCGACCTCGACCTCGGCCACCACCGCGCAATAACAGGCGTGGTTCTTGTATCTGGCGAACCCCATCCCGCGTCCCCGATAGGTGCTGCCGGGGCCGCGGCCGCCGTCACCCAGGGCGCCCGGGCGCCAGCCGCTCAATCTGGCCGCCGCTTCGATCACCGTACGCGCGCGCTCATCGCGCAGGTGCCTCAGGCGAAATTCGACGGGATCGGCGCCCGCTGCCGCTGCGGTTTCGTCCATGAGCGACTCGATCGCGAAGACGTTTGCGTAGGCTCCCAACGTGCGCAGCGACGAGGTCCGCAATGGCGCATCGGGCATGTAGTGCTTGAGGATCTTCTGGTTCGGAAAATCATAGAGCGGGATCGCATTTCGGTCGGAGCCGCCGTTCGGCAGCGGAACGTCGGCCGGAAACGTCGGCTGCGAGGGATGCGCCAAATGCCACGCCGCGAGCAAATTCACGCCCTCCCGTCCGCCAGGCCGCCTAGCATGCGGGTAGCTCCACAGCTCGTGCCGCCAATCCACAATGTTGCCCTCCGCGCTCAAGTTGGCGCGCACCTTGATGTCCATCGCCGAGCCGAACGGTTCCCACATGAACTCATCGTCGCGCATCCATTGCACCCTGACCGGCCTGCCCGGGAGCGCGCGAGCGAGGAGCGCGGCATCGAACGCGGCGTCGTCTGCGCCATTGTGGCCGTAGCATCCCGCGCCTTCCATGTGGACGCAGACGACGCTCGCCGGCGCCAGCCCAAGCGCGCGTGCAATGTCGCTGCGCAACCCGAACACCCCTTGACTATGGGTCCAGACCGTCAGCTTGCCCTCCGCGCTGTGCGCCACGGCGCACGACGGACCGATCGAGGCGTGCAACTGAAACGGCCGAGTGTAGCGCGCCTCGATCTGTCTCACGGCAACCGGTGCGCGCGGCGCCGTCCTTTCGTACACCACCGAGTCCTGCGTTTGCAGTTCCGCATCGGGGCGATCGAAGGTGTCGACAAGAGTCGGCGGCAACTCCGGTCGACTCCAGACGGCGAGCTCGCGCAATGCCAGTCGGGCATTGATCGCCTCCTCCTCGCGCTCACAGACGACGGCAACAAAGCTGCCGTCGCGCACGACCTCGATGACCCCGGGCATGGCCTTCAAGGCCGCAGCGTCGAGGCTGATGAGTTCGGCGCGCGGCACCGGCGGCCGCCCGATTCGCGCATGCACCATACCGGGCAGACGAAGATCCTGCAGGTACGCCGCACCACCGGTGAACTTCAACAGAATGTCGCGCCGAGCGAGGCTCTGGCCGATCAGCTTGTATTCGCCCGAGGTTTTTGGCTTGAAGCGCGCTGTTGCCTCACGCCGCAGCATGGCGTCCGTGGTGACGTCCCAATACGTCGTGTGCCTGCCGCCGGGTGCCGCGATCGATCCATCGGCGACCGTGAGATCGCCCACCTCGACGCCAAGTCTGGCCGCTGCCGCCGCGAGCAGTATCTGGCGGGCCTCGGCACATGCAAAGCGGATGGCGGTACCGCTTTGCTCGATCGATTGACTGCCCGCGGTGAAGCCTTCGTCGGGAGTGCGGGAGGTGTCGGCCGTCACCATGTCGATGCGCCGGTAGTCCACGTCGAGCTCGTCGGCGGCGACCTGCGCCAGTGCGCTCCCAATGCCTTGTCCGAGTTCGACCTTGCCGGTGAACACCGTCACCGTACCATCGGGATTGACGCGCAGCCACGCCGACAATAGGCGATTGCGATCAAGGCTGCCGGGAAGATTTGCCGGCGCTTCGGTGCCTTGGGCCAGAGCCAGGGCCGAAATCGGCGCATAGACTATCGCGACCACGAGGCCGGTACCGGCCTTCAGGAGATCACGGCGGGAAACATAATGACGCGCTGCTGTCACGACACCTCTCCCGTGGACGCGCGTAACACCGCACGCACGATGCGGTTGTGCGCGCCGCAGCGGCACAAATGTCCCTCGAGCGATTGCTTTACGTCGGCCTCGCTCGGTTTGGGGTTGCGCACCAGCAGCGCCTGCGCGGCCATGATCATCCCGGCGCTGCAGTAGCCGCACTGACAGGCCTGTTCGCGGATGAACGCCCGCTGCAACACACTTGGCTGTTGCGCAGTGCCCAGCCCCTCGATCGTCGTGATCCTGCCCTTGCCGGCGGCACTGACGGGATACACGCACGAGCGTTGTTCGATCCCATCGACGAGCACGCTGCATGCGCCGCACTGCGCCTGGCCGCAGCCGAACTTGGCGCCGTTCAACTTGAGGTCGTTGCGCAGAACGTAGAGCAGCGGCGTATCGGGCCGGACCTTAACGGTGTGCGCCGTGCCGTTAACCCTCAGTGTGAATATCGTCGGCATTGAGATTCACCTTTGCAGGGCAACGACGCCTTCCCGCCGTATGCGGGTGGCGCAATCGTTTGCACCTTAACTTCAATCAAGTTCATTCGCAATACTTTCAGACTCCACGATGATCTCCCGTCGGATCAGGATATTTTCAGATCCGGGTACTTCTCCGTCAGCAGGGACCCGAAGTAGAAGGTTTTCGAATACGCCGGGCGCGCACGAAACGCGGCGAGCCACCGAGCGACTTCGGGCTGCCGTTCCCAGATCGTGCCGAGGCCCAAATCCGCCATCCGCACCAGCACCGGCATGATCGCGATGTCCGCCAACGTGAGGTCAGGGCCCATCAGCCAGGGTCCGCCACTGGCGCGCAGGGTCTCGGACATTCGCGCAATCGCGCGGCGCAACCGCTCCAGAGCCTTATCCATCTCCTCCGCGGAGAACCCGGTACGGCCCATTGACAGAAGAAACTCCTTGCGCAGGGGCTTCGATTCCGCCAGCGCCGCGAAATCGGCCTCCGGCATGTCGCGATAGTGAGGCAGAAATGCGATGTTGTAGGACGGCACGCGCACCGCCGGGGTCGGCACCTCGTCAATGTAGCGAATGAGCGAACGCATCGCCGCCCGAGCCACGGGGTCATGCGGGACCAGCCTCGGCGGTTCGGGAAAAACCTCGCTCAAGTATTCGATGATAACCGCCGAGTCGATGATCACCTTGCCGTCGTGAACCAGGCTCGGCACGACGCCGTTGGGATTGATCTTCAGATACTCAGGGCGAAGTTGATCGCCGGAAAACAGGTCGAGCTTGAGTTCGGAGAACGAAAGTCCCTTCTCGTGAAGAGTAAAGCGAACTCGTTGGCTGCAGGTGGACTGCGGCGCGTTATATAAGACGAGACTTTGCATGGCATCCTCTTCGGCGCTCTCACCCGCGCGGCGGCTGCGGCAGCGCCCAATGGATAAAGCTCCGTATTGCCTTTTGTCGAAACCAGCGTATTGTGCCACATGCAAACGTTTGCCGGGCTGGAAATCTAGTACGATCGACGTGGCGTTTGTTTGAGACAGAGGCACGTAAAAGGCGAAATTAGAGCAAAACATGAGCGAACAGCAGCAAAAGAACACCAAGGCCCCGCGCGGCAAACCGACCAAGGCGGCCGTCTCCGACCGCCTCGAGATCAGGCCTGAGGATATCGATCCGCATCACGATTGGACGCGCCTCAACGCTCATGGGGTCATGAATGTCGATTTCGAGGAGCGCGTCGATTTTCGGCGTCTGCACCGCTACCGCCTGGGCCGCGCCCGGCAGGCTGTCCGCAATTCCACGCTCGGCGCATTGTTGTGCTTCGACAACAACAACATCCGCTACATCACCTCAACCGCCATCGGCGAGTGGTCGCGCGATAAATTCTGCCGCTTCGCGGTACTGAGCGGCAACGGCGAGCCTCATTTGTGGGATTTCGGCTCCGCCGCCGCCCATCACCGCATTTACGCGCCCTGGCTGCAGCCGATCTGCTGTCATGCCGGCAATGTCGGTTTGCGCGGCACCATTCCGCCCGACCAGGGCTTGGTCAAGCGTGCGGCACAGGAAATTTACGACGTGCTAAAACAGCAAGGCGTCGCCGATATGCCTTTGGGTATCGATGTGATCGAACCTCCCATGCTGTTCGCCCTGCAAAAACTCGGCCTGAAGATCGTGGACGGCCAGCAGGTCATGCTCGATGCGCGTGAAATCAAGAGCCGTGACGAAATCATGCTGTTGAATACTGCCGCCGCCATGGTCGACGGCGTCTATCAGAACATTTATGAAGCCCTCAAGCCGGGGGTGCGCGAGTCGGATATCGTCGCCATGGCGACCAAGCGGCTGTTCGAAATGGGTTCCGACGACGTCGAGGCGATCAATGCGGTGGCCGGCGAGCGCTGCAGCCCGCATCCCCACAATTTTACCGACCGCATCATCCGTCCCGGCGATCAGGCCTTCTTCGACATCATCCAGGCCTACATGGGTTACCGCACCTGCTACTACCGCACCTTCGCCGTGGGAAAGGCAAGCGATGCGCAAAAGGATGCCTATACCAAGGCGCGCGAATGGATGGACGCCGGGATTTCCAAGGTTCGTCCCGGCGTCGGGACCGACGAAATCGCGGCCGTGTTTCCGCGCGCCGAGGAGTTCGGCTTTCCCAACGAAATGGAAGCCTTCGCGCTGCAGTTCGGCCACGGCCTGGGCGTCGCGCTCCACGAGCGGCCGATTATCTCGCGCCTGGTCTCGCTCGATCACCCGCTCGAGATCAAGGAGGGGATGGTGTTTGCGCTCGAGACGTACTGCCCGGCCGCCGATGGCCGCTCAGCCGCGCGCATCGAGGAAGAACTGGTCGTCACCAATAAGGGCTGCGAAGTCATCACCTTGTTCCCCGCTCAGGAACTGCCGATCGCCAATAGGTATTGAACGCCTTTGCAAGGGACTTGCGAAATTCGTGAATCGTGCCTATATTGCAAACGTTTGCACGAGAAGATGCAGCTGTCGGCCTTGCCAAGCCAACCGACACCCGCGGCTGCGCCAGCCGATAGAGGTAGTAAAAACGACGATTAGGGGGATTTTATGAGTGAACTGATAAGTCTACCCGCCCTATCCCGGGCTGGTCGCAGGATGGGGATACGGGTAGGCCTGGCTGCTCTGGCACTGGGATTGACCGGCGCTTTCAACGCAACCGTCTCCTTGGCTGCCGACGATAAGGCCGCTGCGTCCGGCCCCACGAAGGACGACAGCCTGGTTGAAATTGTCGTCACGGCCCGCAAACGCTCCGAGAATCTTCGCGACATCCCGGCATCGATCACCGCCATTTCGGCCGCGACTATCGAGGACGCGCACATCACTCAGCTCGACGACCTGAGCGCGCTGGTGGCGAATCTCAATATCGATGAGGCGCACGACAACACGCCGGATGTGGTGCTGCGGGGCGTCGGCAGCTTTGGCCTCGTCGCGGGTGTCGGCTTTTATGTCAACGACATACAGGTTTTTGAAGGGCAGATCGCAAGACCGATTGACATCGAACGCATCGAAGTACTGAGGGGCCCTGTGGGCACCCTGTTTGGCGGCGCCAATGTCGGCGGAGCCATCAAGTACGTGACCAAGGACCCCACCAGCACATGGGAGAACCAGGCGACCGTCGAATTCGGCTCCTATTCCACGCGCAATTATCAGGCCGTAGTCTCCGGTCCGCTCAGCGACACGGTTGGCATACGAGCCAGCGTGTTCTACGACCATCACGACGGCAATGTCTACGACACCGTCAACAAATTTGACTATGGCGCGGCCACCGACCGCGGCGCCCGCATCACCGTGGTAGTCGCGCCGAACGAATCCAACAAGATCCACGTATGGCTCTCCGCGGACGACTTCAATACAAGTTCGCAGAACCTCATGTACGAGCCACCCGACGCGCAGACCTATTCTCGCACGGTGGAGGATTTCTTCGTCCCGACCTTTAACCGGCACATCGGCTCCGCCGCCATCCAGTTGGACCATCAGCTGGAGGCGAATCTCGCGCTGACTTCGTTGACGTCCTACTTCACGTCCTACAATCGCGGAGTCACGGATTTCTTCAAGCAACCCATACCAATCGACTTGTTGGACCAGAATGTCGACAACCGGGTCTACAGCGAGGAGCTTCGGCTGGCATCGACCGGCGGTTCGGACGTGGACTGGCTCGTCGGTGCGTTCTTCCAGGGGCACAAGAGCGCGACGTTGGCCGTCGACAACAACTACAACGGCGATCCCAACAACCCGATGCTCGTCCCGCTCACCCCCAACCTCCCCGGCCAACCCTTCACGAGCACGACCCCCTTGGACTATGACAGGAGCGAAAAGATGCAGCGGCAATACGCCCTGTTCGGCGACGTCACGCTTCATCAGGGAAACTGGCAGTACGAATTCGGCTTGCGTGGCGAGTACTACACGAGTTCGCTGTCGGCCGTGAACACAAACAACGTAGTCGACGGCGACTTCACGACTCCGGTCCTTCCCATTGCATCCAAGAGGCTTTCCGGGCACGAATTCACGCCGCGTGTTTCGGCGCAGTACAAGTTCAGCCCGACCGCCAACGTCTATGCCGCGATTTCGCGGGGCTTCACGCCCGGCGACCTGGTCGAGGAGAATTTCAACATCCATTCGTTCAATCCGGAGATTGCCACCCAGTACGAAGTGGGTTTCAAGTCCTTGCTGGCGCACGACGTGCAGTTTAATGCCGACGTTTTCTACACCTACTACAAGGACCGGCTGTATCTGTACCAGCGGCTCGCGAACGGGCCAATTCAGGATTTGACGGCCAACATCGGCCCCTCGACGAACGTCGGGGCGGAGTTCGACCTTGCCGTGCCCCTGCCGGCAGGATTCAAGCTGAGCGTCGGAGGGGGCGTGCTGCGTGCGCGGTGGGGCCAAACCAATGGCTTCACGAATCCAGGCAACGGGAATATTCCGGCGGGCACGCCGCAGCAGCTCAACGGCTACAACGTGCCGTTTTCCCCGGCGTATACGGCGAGTACGACACTCGACTGGAAGCATGATTTCGCCGGCTACGTGGTGGGGGCCCGCACGGCGGCTTCGTTCATCGGCCGGTCCTACTGGGATCCCCAGAACTCGGCTTTTCAGGAGGCCTACCATCTGTTGAATGCGTCCGCGTGGCTCGAGCACGGGAGATGGAAGCTGACGGTCGCCGGGACCAACCTGACGGACACCTCCTACAACACCGTTTTCTTCCCTGTGCCCGATGTCAACCCGTTCCACAACATTGCGCGCATCAATCGGCCGAGATGGTATACGGTGAACGCCACGGTGGGCTTCTAGTTCGGACGATTCGGCACAAGACGATGAAGAAGGGGGCGGCAGCCGTGCCGCCCCTTTTTTTGTTTGGCCTATGCAAACGTTTGCGCACTCCTGATATACTCGCCATGACGCTTTTGAGGCGGCACGGCTCGGAAACGCTTCGAACCACGAGAGGATATGGTCTTGGCACAGGTACAGACGGCGGCCGATTCGCGACCGCGAACAAATGAGCAGATCGACAGCGCAACGCGGCTGGCGCTATACCGCAGCCAGTTTGAGATTCGCGTGGTCGAGAAGCGCGCCTACGATTTATTTCTGCAGAATCTGATCAAGGGCACCAGCCACTTGGCGATCGGGCAAGAGGCGATCGCCGCCGGATTCGGTGTGTCGATGAAGCCCGGCGACTGGAGCTTCTGCACCTATCGGGGTCATGCCCATACGCTGGCCCGGGGCGCCTCGATGACGGGCGTTCTGGGCGAACTGATGGGCCGTGAGTGCGGTCTGATGGGCGGCAAGGGCGGATCGATGCACCTGACCGATATCGACAAGGGCGTGATGGGATCTTACGCCATCATCGGCGCCCATCTGCCGATCGCCATGGGTGCCGCGTGGTCGGCGCAATATCGCGGCACCGATCAGGTCGCGGTGTGCTTTTTCGGCGATGGCACGACCAACATCGGCGCCTTCCATGAAGCGCTCTCCATGGCGGCGATCTGGAAACTCCCGGTCGTATTCGTCTGCGAAAACAATCTCTACATGGAATACACGCCGATCTCGGCGGTGACCCCGGTGAAGAATCCCGCCGCAGATCGCGCCTCGGCCTACGGACTCGATAGGATTCTGATCGACGGCAACGATGCCGACGTGGTCTATCGCACCGCACAGACTGCCATCGCTCGGGCCCGCGCCGGCGAGGGCCCGTCGCTGATTGAAGCGCTGACCTATCGCCACCACGGTCATTCACGCGCCGACCCTGGCAAATATCGGCCCACGGAGGAAGTCGAAGCGTGGATGAAGCGCGATCCAATTCCGCTCTATCGTCAACGCCTGATCGAATTCGGAGTGACCGAACCCGTGATCCTGGCGATGGAAGAAGAAATCAAACAAGCAGTCGATCAAGCGACCGAAACGGCCAAGGCATCGCGTCCGCCCGCGGACGAGTTGATTTACAAAGACGTCTGGGCGGATGGAGGCTGGGCATGGCGGAACTAACCTATCGCGAGGCGGTTGCCGCGGGCATCGCCCAGGAAATGGAGCGCGACAAACTGGTCGTGTGTCTGGGCGAGGACATCGGAGCCGCGGGCGGTGTATTCAAGGCCACGGTCGGCCTGCTCGAGAAATTCGGGCCGTTGCGAGTGCGCGATACGCCGATCGCCGAGCAGGCGATCTTGGGCGCCGCCATGGGCGCGGCGATGACCGGCCTTAAGCCGATCGCCGAGATCATGTTCTCGGATTTCCTGGCGGTGTGCTGGGATCTGGTCGCCAACGAGATCGCCAAGACGCGCTACATGACCAACGGCCAAATCTCGCTGCCGTTGGTGATTCGCACGGGCAATGGCGGCGGCTCGCGCTTCGGCGCGCAGCATTCGCAGAGTGTCGAGAATTGGGCGATGGCCATACCGGGCCTCAAAGTGGTGGCCCCATCAACGCCGGCCGATGTCAAAGGCCTGCTCGCGGCCGCGATACGCGATCCCGACCCCGTCCTTTTCTTCGAGCACAAAGCGCTTTACTCCACCAAGGGCGAGGTGCCGGACGGTGAACATGTCGATACGCTCGGTACCGCCGCGATACGCCGCCACGGCTCCGACCTGACCATCGCGGCGCTTGGATTGATGGTGCCGCGCGCACTGGAAGCCGCCGAGATACTTCAGGCCGAGCATGGCGTTTCCGCGACGGTGATCGATGTCCGTTCGCTGGTGCCCCTCGACCTTCAGACGATTTTCGCCGCAATCTCGAAGACCGGCCGGTTCTACACGGTCGAGGAGAATCCGCGCCTGTGCGGCTGGGGCGCCGAGATCTCGAGCTTGGTCGCCGAGGAATTGTTCTGGGATCTGGACGCGCCTATTACGCGCATCACCACGCCCCATGTGCCGTTGCCCGCCGCCGACCGGCTCGAGGACCTGACCATCCCGAGCGCGGCGCGCATCGTTGCCACCATTCTCAGGACCATGGACTAGAGGGCGGATTCGAAACCATGAAGGGACCGATCATTTCCGTGCGAACCGGGCTTTATATCGACGGCGCGTGGCGCACCGCGTCGGACGGCGCCGAAATTGAGGTGCTCGATCCGGCGAGCGAAGAGGTCATCGCCTCGGTCGCGTCGGCAAGCGTCGAAGATGGACTGGCGGCGGTCGAGGCAGCCCACCGCGCACTGCCCGCCTGGGCCGCTACCGCACCGCGCCGGCGCGCCGAGATCTTGCGCAAGGCTTTCGAGCTCATGACCGCGCGCGCCGAGGATTTCGCGAAGCTCATGTCTCAGGAGAACGGCAAGGCCTTGAAGGACGCGCGCAGCGAAGCGGCCTATGCGGCCGAATTCTTCCGCTGGTATTCGGAAGAGGCGGTGCGCAATATTTCCGAGATCTCGACCAACCCGGGGGGCACCAACCGGATTCTGGTGTTGCAGCAGCCGGTGGGCGTTTCGATCTTGGTGACGCCCTGGAATTTTCCGGCGGCGATGGCGACCCGCAAGATCGGCCCCGCGCTGGCGGCGGGTTGCACGGTCATCCTCAAACCCGCCTCGGAAACGCCGCTCACCGCGCTCGCCATTGCGAGCCTGCTGGAAGAAGCGGGTGTGCCGAAAGGCGTGGTCAATGTCATACCGTCGCACCGCTCATCCAAAGTGGTGGGCGCCATCATCAACGATCCGCGCGTGCGCAAACTGTCGTTCACCGGCTCGACTCAGGTGGGCGCAGTGTTGTTGCGCGAAGCCGCCAACACGATCGTCAATTGCTCGATGGAGCTGGGCGGCAATGCGCCGTTCATCGTGTTCGACGACGCCGATGTGGACGAAGCCGTGAAGGGCGCGATGATCGCCAAAATGCGCAATGGCGGAGAGGCCTGCACGGCCGCCAACCGGTTCTACGTGCAGAACGGCATCGCGCATGAATTCACGCAAAAATTCGCCGCCGCCATGCAGGCGATGCGAGTCGGTCCGGGTCTCGAAGAGGGCGTCGATCTCGGCCCGCTGGTCAACAAAAGCGCTCAGAGCGCGATGATCGCCTTCGTCGATGATGCCGCCAAGAAAGGCGCCAAGATCGTGACCGGGGGCCACCGACCCCTTCGCAGGGGCTTCTTTTTCCAGCCGACACTTCTGGCCGACGTGCCGGACCATGCGAACGTCCTGAACGATGAGATATTCGGGCCGATTGCCCCGATCCAGCGCTTCTCGACCACCGATGAGGCGATCGCCAAGGCGAATGGCACGCCGTACGGTCTGATCTCCTATATCTTCACTCGCGATCTGGCCAAGGGACTCGATGTCGCGGAGCGGATCGAATCGGGCATGGTCGGACTCAACCGCGGCGTCGTTTCCGATCCGGCAGCACCGTTCGGCGGAGTCAAGCAATCGGGCGTCGGCCGCGAAGGCGCCCATGAAGGCATGCTCGAGTTTCTCGAGAAGAAATACATCGCGGTCGACTGGTAAGGGAAACGCTATGGACGTGATCATGCCACAGCTGGGCGAGACCGTGGAAGAAGGCACGGTCGCGGTCTGGCATAAAAAGGAAGGGGACCGGGTAGCGATAGACGAGTTGTTGGTCGAGATCGAAACCGATAAGGTGGCCACCGAGGTGCCGTCGCTGGTCGCCGGCACACTCTTCAAGATACTGGTCGAGGCGGGTGAGACGGTCAAGGTCGGCACGCCGCTCGCGATCATCGATACGGGCGACTTAGGCCGCGTCGCGGCGTCCAGGACCGCCGGCGTTCCCGCCCCGCCCACCCCACCCGTGAAGGCGTCAGCGCCGGCTGCGCAAAGGCCCGCGGCGCCGACCCATCGCGATGGCCATGGCGCACCGCTATCCCCCGCGGTGCGCAAACTCCTCGCCGAGCATGGCGTCGATATTGCCCGGATCCAAGGCACTGGCCGCGATGGGCGCGTCAAGCGGGACGACGTACTGTCTCATTTGGAAAGGCATCAAGCTGCGTCTACGACGACACGCGGTGGTGCCGAGACCGTGCAATTCAGCCCGCTGCGCAAACGGATCGCCGAACACATGGTGCGTTCCAAAGCGACCAGCGCTCATGTGCTGCAAGCCGTCGAAGTCGACTTTTCGGGCGTCGAGGCGGCGCGCGGCGCGCTCAAGAAGGCGTGGAAGGCACGCGAGGGAACGTCGCTCACTTATCTACCTTTCGTCGCCCGCGCGGTAGCGCTGGCGCTGGCGGAATTTCCGCATTTGAATGCGCATGTGGCGGGGGACTCCCTCATCGTTTACAAAGCGATCAATCTTTCCCTGGCGGTCGATCTCGATCGCGGCGGGTTGGTTGCGCCAGTGATCAAGAACGCCGCCGTGCTGCGGGTGCCCGATATGGCGCGCGCGATCGCCAAGATCGCCGAGCGGGCGCGCTCCAGTGCGCTCAAGCCCGACGATATGACCGAGGGCACCTATTCACTCACCAACAATGGCAGCTTCGGCACCTTCATCACGGCACCGGTCATCAACCAGCCCCAGGTTGCGATTTTGTCGATCGACGGCGTACAGCGCCGACCCTGGGTGGTCACCGACGACGAAGGCGAACGGATTGTAATTCGGCCGGTCGGCGTGCTCGCACATAGCTTCGACCATCGCGCGGTGGACGGTGCCTATTCCGGTGCTTACTTAAGGCTGGTGAAACAGATCCTTGAATCGCGCGAGTGGATGGGCGAGTTCTTGAGTTAGCTCCGCGCGAAATGAAACGAGCCTCCTCGATTGCTATCCCTGAACGCCTGCAGTCGAGCCTCGAACCACGAGGACCGGCTCGAGGTGCATGGAGGGTACGATGACTGTGGGGTCGCGCATCATTCTCAGCAACAGCAGGCTGCTCTGCACACCGAGTTGATCGTGCGGAATTCGCACCGTCGTCAGCGGTGGGTTGAAGCGATCGGCAAACGGCATGTCGTTATAGCCCGTAATCGAAATGTCCCTCGGACATGCGAGTCCTGCCTCGGTGAGAGCGTCGTAACACCCGAGCGCCAACATGTCGTTGGCGGCCACGATCGCCGTGAAAGGGCGATTCGCACCCGCCAAAAGCTCGCGGGCTGCGGCTGCGCCCGCCTGGACGGTGAACGACGCGCAATCGGCAATAAGTTTTTCCCGCACGCTCAATCGGTAGGCCTTGAGCGCCGCGATGAAGCCCTCGCGCCGTCCCGTCGCTGTCGATGTGTTGAGCGGGCCACCGACGAAGGCTAATTTGCGGTGACCAAGCTTCAGAAGGTGATCGACGGCGAGACGGATACCGTAGGCGTCATTGGTGACGACACTGGTCACGCTTTCGTCGAGTACCGTGCGGTTCACGAGTACAAACGGGGTGTTCTGCTCCCGGCATCTCGCGACGATATCATCATGGAGCCATGCGGTGGCGAGGATGAGTCCATCGACCTGCCGCGCCCGCAGCGAATTGAGAATGGCGCTTTCCGTTTCCCTGCTATTGTCCGAATCCGCCAGCATCGTCACGTAGCCCTCTTTGCCGAGAGTGCGTTCGACAGCCCGCACGATCGGGGGAAATAGGGGATTCGTGAGATCAGGAACGATGACGCCAACGGTAAATGAGCGGCGCGTCTTCAGTCCAAAGGCTAGTGGATTGCGGGTGTAGCTGAGACTACTGGCTATCCGGAGGATGCGCGTCGCCACTTCCTGCGACACCATGGTGCGCGTTTGCGGATTGAGCGCGCGTGATACCGTCGAGACGTGCACTCCTGCCTTTAGTGCGATCTGCTTGATTCCGGAAGGCGTCTTGCTCATACCGGCGAAGAGTAGGTGATGGCGTGCGGCACCGCAAGCAATATGGGCTATGCCTCGGCTTCCGCGTCGTCAACTTCCGACGCCTCCCGAGGGCGAGGTTTGGGCGCACTCGGGGCGAAGGTGATATCAGCATCCGGGCCCAGGTCGAGGCGTCGATTGAGTTCCGCAACGTCCAGATCCTTTTCCCAGGCGGCGATGGCAATGGCCGCAATGCCGTTGCCGATGTAGTTCACGAGGCCCCTGCCGCGCTGCATGAACGGATCGATACCGAGCAATAGGGCAAGGCCGGCCATGGGGATGTCCGGAATGGCGGACAGGGTACCGGCGAGCACCACGAAGCCTGCGCCGGTAAAACCCGTTGCTCCCTTGGACATCAGCATCGCGATCAGGAGAATCACTATCTGCCGATCGAGCGGCAGCGCGGTATTGGTGGCTTGAGCGATGAAGATCACGCACAAGGTGAAATAGATGCTGCTGCCGGCGAGATTGAAGGAATAGCCCGTGGGCACAACCAGGCCAACCACCGACTTGGGGACTCCCATCCGCTCCAGCTTTTCCATCAGGCGCGGCAACAGCGCTTCAGAGTTGGCGATACTGAGGAAGATCAGTATCTCATCGAGGATGTAGCGGCAGAATTTGAAGACGCTGAAGCCGACGTGCCGGGCGACTGGCACCAGCACGATGAGCACAAATGCCAGACAGGCGCCGTAGAACACGAGAATGAGTTTCAATAGCGGCAACAGGGAGTGAAGGCCGAATCGCCCTACCGTGAAGGCCATGGCGCCGAAGGCTCCGACAGGCGACAGCGCGATGATCATCTCGACGATCGAGAACACCACCTTTGTGAGCTGGTCCACCAGATTTTTTACGAGACTTGCACGATCGCCCAGGTAAATGAGCGCCAATCCGAACAGCGCGGCAATCAGGACAACCTGCAGGATGGCGCCCTTTGCGAAGGCGTCGATCATGGTGACCGGGATGATGTTGAGCAGGAACGCCACGACGCCTTGGTCTTTGGCAGCGGTGACGTAGCCGGCGATACTGGAAGTGTCGATGGTGCGCGGATCGATGTTGAGCCCGACGCCGGTCGGTATCAGGTTGGCCGCGATCAGGCCCAGCAGCAGCGCCAGCGCGGAGACCACGTAGAAGTACACCATGGTCTTGACGCTGAGGCGGGCGACCCGACCGGCGCTTCCCATGCCCGAGATTCCCGACACGATGATGCAAAACACGATCGGGGCGATCATCATGCCGATCAGCTTGATGAAACCATCGCCCAGCGGTTTCATCTTCACTGCGGTATCCGGCCACACGGCGCCCACAATGATCGCGGCGATGATGGCTATGATCACTTGATTGTGCAGTTTCGCGTAAAACGGCTTGGGCTTGGGATTCAGTGCCTGCATTCAACCTCCGACGGAAAGCGAGCTTCTCACTCAAGCCCCCGCCGGTTATAGACCATAGTGCAATCGTTTGCAATGAGAGAGTCAGCCCCGCGGCGCGAAAGCTCCAACTGCGCCGGCCGAAGGCAGATCGAGCTTACGGTCGCCGCCGGGTGAAACGATGGGTATTGTATTTAGTTGGGCGAGACGGTATAAATATGCAAACGTTTGCACGTCAGTGTAAGATTCAAATATTATGGGCTTGACCGGGGGAGCTCGAAGCGCGACTCGCCGTGATCCGGATTCTCGTACCAAGCAAATACTGCAATTTCATGAATTTGTGAGAAGGAAAATATGATGACGAAGGCGAACCTCAAGGATTATCGGCTGGGCTGGGTTGGAACCGGCCGTATGGGTTATGCCATGGCCTCGAGGCTGCTGAAGAACGGCTGCGACGTTGCCGTCTACAATCGCACCAGGACCAAGGCGGAACCGTTGGCCGAAGTTGGCGCCACGATTGTCGATTCGCCAGCCGAGCTGGCCGATCGCGATATCGTCTTCACGATGGTGTCGGGTCCCGATGATCTGATCGAGGTGGTGACCGGGCGCAAGGGGCTTCTGTCGCGCTCCAATCAAGCCCCCAAGCTCTTGGTCGATTGTTCGAGCGTCTCGACCGAGGCCTCGGCCGCGGTCCGAGACCAGGCTGCGGCTCGTGGCGTCGCGATGCTGGCGGCACCGGTGTCCGGCAACGCCAAGGTGGTCAAGGCCGGTCTGCTGTCGGTCGTCGCCTCGGGCCCCGAGGCGCAATTCAAGATAGCCGAGCCGTACCTCGCCCTGCTCGGCCGGGGCGTTTCCTATGTCGGCGAGGGCGAATTGGCGCGCATGGTCAAGATCTGCCACAACATCCTACTGGGTGTGGTGACGCAATCGCTGGCCGAGATCACGGTGCTGGCCGAAAAAGGTGGCGTGCCGCGCCATGCCTTCCTCGACTTCATCAACAAGAGCGTGATGGGCTCGTTGTTCACAAAATATAAGTCGCCGGCCTTCGTCAATCTCGATTGGACCCCGACCTTCACGCCGTATTTGCTGCGCAAGGACCTCGATCTCGGACTGGAGGCCGGCCGCAATCTAGGCGTGCCCCAACCCTTGACCGCGCTCACCCGCGAGATTGTGCAAAGCATGATCGGCAACGGCTACGAAGACAGCGATTTCGGCGCGCTGTTGGAGCTTGAGGCCAAGGCTGCGGGACTTGAGCTAAAACCCGAGAACAAAATGATCGATGACGGCCTGGGCGGTAAAAGCTGACGCGCACCCTAACCGCGCTCCGCCGCGGCGACCGCGGGACTTTCACGATGAAGCCCGGCGCGGCGATGGGGGCTTGGTATGCTTCACCGGCGCCCTATCCGGTTGTGCATGGACGCCGGGAACGAGGGATCGACATGAAGGAACCCGTCGAGATAAAACCGCCCGGACTGCCGATTCAGGTAGTGCTGCTCCTGGCAGCGGCGGTCTTCATCAACTATGTGGACCGCGGCAATCTCGCGACCGCGAGTCCACTGCTGAAGGACGAACTCGGCCTGTCGCACTCCCAGATCGGGGTCCTCCTGTCAGCGTTCTTCTGGTCTTACGCGCCGCTGCAGCCGGTGACCGGCTGGCTTGCACGGGCCGCGCGCCGCCGGCCAGTGGATGGGAATCCAGAACCTGGTCGGCAACCTTTCGGGAGTGGTCGCGCCGCTTGTCACGGGTTACGTCGTCGATCGCACCGGCCACTTTTACTGGGCGTTTGCCATCGCAGCGGCAATCACCCTCGCCGGCTCGCTGGCGTTCGGTATCGTGATTCGCTGCGTCGAGCCAGTCGTCTGGGCTGACGATCCGCAGGTGCCGACAACAGCGTCCGCTTGATCAACCCCGCTGGTCCGAAGCCCGGGGCGAACCCCGGCCACGCCCTCTCACTTCTGCAGCACTTTTCTCAGGGCCGATAGACCTTGCTTCATTTCCGAAAGGTCTGCCGCCCCATACCCGAAAATCAAACCGGTTCTTGTTTGGGGTCCGACGAAGTATCTGCTGAATGTGTGCATCTTCACGTTGTGCCGCAGTAGCGCCTCTGTCACGTGCTCGAGGTCCGAGGAAGTGCGCGCCACGGCCGCAACGTGCATGCCGTAGCACGACGGAATGGGCTCCAACCATTCTCCAAGTTCCGCGCCGAGGAAGCTCAGCAGAAGCTGACGACGCTGCTGGTAAATCTGGCGCATCCTGCGAACATGACGCGCCAAATGGCCCCCCGCGATGAATTCGGCCACGCCGCCTTGGAGCGGCGTCGAGCAATGCCAGTCCAGGCAGTTCTTCGCCGCCACGAGAGTTTGCATTGCCCACTCAGGAACCACGATGAACCCCATTCGCAATGCCGACAACATGCACTTCGAGAATGTGCCCACATAAAATACGATATCCGCATCGGCAGTCGTCCGGAGCGCCTCCAAGGGGCTGGCGTCATAGCGAAACTCCCCGTCGTAGTCGTCTTCGATGATGACAGCCCCCGAGTGTCGCGCGAACTCGACAAGTTGCTTACGGCGGCGCGCCGACATCGTCATGCCGAGGGGAAACTGATGGGATGGACTGACGCAGATCACGCCGACGTCGCGCGGGAGCTCATCGACGATCAGTCCTTCCTCGTCGACCCCGACGGGTACGAGTCTTGCGCCTGCCGCGGCGAAGGCCACCCGCATCGGGGGATAGCCGGGATCCTCGATAGCGACGACCGTTTCGCCGCGCGTGACGAGCGCTCTCGCCAACACATCGAACGCTTGCTGAGCCCCGGACGTGACGAGCACGTCGTCCGGCCGGCAGACCACCGCACGCGTCAACGCAATGTGCTTGGTGATCGACTCGCGCAGGAAGAAATTGCCCTGGTTTCCTTGGGGACTCTTGTAACTTGCTGGCTTTCGCTCCAATCCCCGAAGCTGCCGGGCGCTGACGCGACGGAACACATCCAACGGAAAAAGCCGCGGATCGACCAAGGCCGGGCGAAAATCCACGTGGCGGGTATGGCGCGTCGGTGGACGGCGTTCCGGTCCGTCCCGCCAAAACCCGATCGCTGCGGTGACGTTGGGGTCGAGCCAAAACGGGTTCAGACGGCGACCCGGAAATGAATCACCCTGCGGCTCCAGTCGCAACACTGGTGCCGGTATTCGCTCGGCAACAAAGGTGCCGGAGCCCCGGCGACTGAAGACATATCCTTCGTTGACCAGCCTGTCATAGACCTCGACCGCCGTGTTTCGCGACACGCCGAAGTACGCCTCCGACTTGCGCGCGGGCGGCAATTTGGCGCCTGCCAACAGACGTCCTTCAAGAATTGCGGCTTTCAATTCTCGGTATAGGGTTCGTGCGGACTCTCGCGAGCCCTTGACTGCCAGGTTGAGTTCGACTTCGAATAACGGATTCAGCGCTCCCGTTCGCGGTGATCGAGAGTGGCCCAACTAATTTTCCTCCAAGTGACCCTTCAGAGAATGGCCGCCGTGATCGCAAACTTTCATGGTTCGCCAGTTTAGCGACCCTCGGCGTTGCGGCACAGTTTTATCGGGGGGTTGCGGCAGAGTGGCCCTGTTATATGAACCCGGGAGAGACCAGTGAAAGTGGATGGCGGCGTGCGGCAAGTCGGTCCTCTTCTCAGCGCGGCTCTGATGATGTTGGCTGCCCTCCCATTTTGCAGCATGGGCCTGGCGGCGGGTCCAACTTCAGACGCCATCGCCGCGGCAGTCATCGACCCTGCACGGCCCCCCGCCGACACGGTCCGAGACGCAGAGCGCAAGCCGGCGGCCACGCTCCTCTTCATTGGCGTCAAGCCCGGGGACAAGATCGCTGACTATGCCGCCGGTGCCGGCTATTTCGCCCGGCTATTCGCCGCCGTGGTGGGCCCGCGAGGCCACGTCTACGCGAGCGTGCCCAACGCCTTATTCAAGTATTCCAACATCGTGACGGGTATTGCCGAAATTCAGGCATACGCGGCCGCTCATCCGAATGTCAGCGTAACCTTCGCATCGGCGCTCGATGCTGCGAAATATCCGGAACCGCTCGATGTTTTCTGGATTTCCCAGAACTACCACGATCTTCACGACAAATTCATGGGGCCGGTCGACATGGACGCCTTCAACCGCACGGTTTATGCAGCGCTCAAGCCCGGTGGGGTTTACCTCATTCTCGACCACGTCGCCGCCAAAGGTTCGCCGGCCGATGTCACCGACACGCTGCACCGGATTGAGCCGTCGACGGTTCGTCGCGAAGTCGAAGCTGCGGGCTTCCTGTTCGACGGCGAGAGCAGCACCCTCGCTAATCCAGCGGATTCGCATACGGTCGGGGTCTTCGACCCCTCGATTCGAGGCCGCACGGACCAGTTCATCTTGAGGTTTAGGCGGCCACGGTCGTCCGAATGATGGTCGTAGCAGTTTCCACATCAATCATATCCGCAAATGGGTATTCTGAGGGACTCCAGTTATGACGTTCAAAACCGGTATCAACCTCCTGCTCGTCGTGGTCGGTTGCGTCTGCCTCACGCCACCCGTCAACGCCGCGGACGCGCCTACTCAGCCGCCCGTTCGCGACGGTCAGCATGATTTCGATTTCAATGTCGGCGTGTGGAGAACTCACATCAAACGCATCCTGGACCCACTGTCAGGCTCGACTGGCTCGATTGAACTCAATGGAACGGTTACGGTACGAAGAGTCTGGGATGGCCGCGCCGAGTTGGAGGAGATCGAAGCCGACGGGCCGAACGGCCACTGGGAAGGTATGACCCTGTTTCTTTACAACCCCGAGGCGCATCTGTGGAGCCAGACATTCGCGAACAGCAAGACGGGTGTCCTCACGCCGCCCTTGATCGGCGCGTTCAAGGACGGGCGCGGGGAACTGTTCGCCCAGGACACCATCAAGGACCGGGCGATTCTGGTTCGAGCGGTCTGGTCGGACATCACTCCTGATTCCCACCATTTCGAGGAGTCCTACTCGGATGACGGCGGAAAGACCTGGGCACCTGCCTTTATCGCAAACCTCACCAGAGACAAGCAGAGGACAGGCTCGACACCATGAAGACGGTCGTCTGCGTCGTATCTCTCGCGCTTGCCAGTACCGCGCTGATTGCAACATCAGATGCCGCGGTGGGATCAAATGGCGCCGGCTCGCGGCACAAGAGCGCACTTCGCGACGGTCAACATGATTTCGACTTCGATTTTGGGC
>Ga0179592_10000054_pt1 | contig 50770 bp, 44 predicted proteins | sample CZODoug2_1_08_16_FD_148623 | JGI IMG/M metagenome (GOLD analysis project Ga0179592, IMG submission 148623) | Vadose zone soil fungal communities from Angelo Coast Range Reserve, California, USA - CZODoug2_1_08_16fungal (Illumina Assembly) | ecosystem: Environmental > Terrestrial > Soil > Vadose...
GAATTGGCCATCGTTTTGAAAGAGTTCGGAGCGCCGCCGTATTTTTTCTCCACTGCATCGAGCAGTTCTTTCGCTTTTCCCTTTGCCATTCCCGGATCGATGGCCTTTATTCTTTGCGTGTTGCCGATCTGATTGTTACTCATATTTTGTGCTCCTTACCGTGAACTCCATAAACTGGACTGATTGGTTCACTCTATGCGCCGACTATCTGGACTGTCAAGTCCATTTGAGGTATCGTGTTCCCATGCCCGCAAATCAAAAATCCGAACCTCGTTCCTTGACCGCCCGAGGCGCGGCGACCCGGGCGCGCATCGTCGAGGCCGCAGCAGATTTGATCTACGCGCATGGCGTGGAGCGGACGAGCCTGGACGACGTGATGGCGGCAAGCGGTGTGAGCAAATCGCAGCTCTACCACTACTTCGCGGATAAAGACGCGCTGGTGCTCGAGGTGATCGCCAGGCAGACCGAACGCGTTCTCGACGCGCAGCGGCCCCATCTCGAGGCGCTGGATTCGCTGCCTGCCCTCAAGGCTTGGCGCAACGCCATCGTTCGGCTCAACAAGGCCACACAGGGCAAGGGATGTCCGTTGGGAAATCTCGCGAGCGAACTCGCCAATGATTCCGAGCCGGCGCGAAAGCGCCTCGCCGACAGTTTTTCCATGTGGCGCGACCGCATCGAAAGCGGGCTCGCCAAGATGCGGGAGCGCGGCGAACTTGCCGCCTCGGCCGATCCGCACAACCTGGCTCTTGCGCTCCTCAGCGCGGTCGAGGGCGGGCTCCTTCTGGCCAAAACCGCCCAATCGAGTCGCCCACTGGAAATTGCGCTCGACATGGCCATCGACCATGTGGCCCGGCACGTGACCGCGCGGCCAGGAACCCCGAAATCGGGGAGGAGGTAACTTGTCTGGCCTGGGCATCGGCCGTTCAATGCTTGGTGAGGCCGCTCATCGTTGTAGTACTCCAGTTCCGGGGCGCCTCAAACACTGTATGCGGCTAGGGCTCTCCGCTTCTGAGAATCAAATAATTCATGAACGCGGCGCAGGCGACAATCATGAATTTCGCCTCAGCAAACCCCACTTTGGCGTCTGCCTCCAACAGCGCATGACGCAAGCCGTGTTCGTTCGACGTGTAGCCATAGAGGGTATCTAGTCCCTTCATTAAGGCGCCGTGGATTGGGTGGGCCTTCACGAACTCTTTCAGCGCGCCCGACAAATCAAGGTGCTTGGCCGTGGTCAGCACTTTCAACGTGCTCTCCACTGCGGAAATAGCCTCTTTGATCGCGTTACGATAGTCCGGCTCCGGCCTAAGACCAAGAAACTGCAGCGCCGTTACGATGTGCTCGCGTGCGCCCGAAAATCGGTCGCCCTGCGCGTGCGCCTTGTATAGTTCTTCAATTTCCGCCGGGTCCGCAACTGGAGTGAGTACTTCCTCGAAATAGCGGTAAGGCGCGATCCTTCGCGTTCAAAAGCCTCATTTAAATTGACGTGGGCCAGCTCTGAGATACGACCATCCCACATGGTTTGGGCTGCGAAATCGACGAAGTTGAGCGCTTCGTACCACTCCACATCCTTGTGGAACAACCAACCCTCCAGTCTTTCGATCTCCTTTTGCTCGTAATAGGAGACCTGACTTGTCGGCAAATGAAGGAACTCATACAGGCGTTGAACGTTAGGCCGCCACGCGTAGTCCTTGCGCTGAACCAACCTGAAGAGAAGCGGCTGAATAACGTTCCATAACGAAACCCGGAAGTTGTAGGGGGCCTGGCCCAACCCGAGCATGGGTCGGGAAGTCACACCGATGCGATCTGAGAACCGTTCCATGTTCAACGTGCCTACACCGCGCCTACATCGACAGAATCTTAGACGTGTGGGCGAGTGAAAATTGCGTTTAAGTTATTGATTTAATTGGCTCCCCGGGACGGATTCGAACCGCCGACCAACGGATTAACAGTCCGTCGCTCTACCACTGAGCTACCGGGGAATCGGAAGAGGCGCGGATTGTCGGGAAGCCGCGCATTTAAGTCAAGAAATCAACGCGCGATCAGGCATGGCCGGTAACGGCGTGCGGCACGTACGGGGCCTCCAATTGAGCAATTTCGCTCTCATCGAGATTGAGAGATAGGGCGGCGACGGCATCGGTGAGATGCTCCGGTTTCGAGGCGCCGACGATGGGAGCCGTTACAAACGGCTTCTGCGCGATCCAGGCCAGCGCGATCTGGGCCTTCGGTGCCCCACGGGCGGCGGCGAGCTTGGCGACCTGTTCAACCACTTTGCGGTCCGCTTCGATGTCGGACACATACAAGGTGCTGCCGTACTTGTCTGTCCGGGTCCGCTCTGTGGCTTCGTTCCAGGCGCGAGTCAGGCGCCCGCGGGCAAGGGGGCTCCAGGGTAGGACGCCGATGCCTTGATCCTTGCACAGCGGCATCATCTCTCGCTCTTCTTCGCGGTAGAGCAGGTTGTAGTGGTTCTGCATGGTGGCAAACGGCGTCCAGCCGTGAAGTTTTGCCGCGTACAAGGCTTTGCTGAACTGCCAGGCCCACATCGAGGAGGCGCCGATGTAGCGCGCTTTGCCGCTCTTGACGACATCGTGCAGCGCTTCCAAGGTCTCTTCGATTGGCGTTCGGTAGTCCCAGCGGTGCGTCTGATACAGGTCCACGTAATCGGTTTCGAGGCGCTTGAGGCTGGCGTCAATGGCGGCGAATATGGCCTTGCGGGATAACCCCATGGCATTGGGCCCTGTGGTCATGGGGGAATACACCTTGGTTGCGATGACTACGTCGTCGCGCTGCGCAAAGTCTTTCAAAGCACGCCCGAGGATTTCTTCAGAGGTTCCGTCGGAATAGATATTGGCGGTGTCGAAGAAATTGATGCCGAGGTCCACCGCCTGCCTGATCAAGGGCCGGCTTCGATCTTCGGGTAATGTCCAAGGGTGATCGCCCCGCTCAGGCACGCCGTAGGTCATGCAGCCCAAGCAGAGCTCCGAGACTTTCACGCCGGTACTGCCCAGGTTTTTGTATTTCATACGGGGGCTCGTAATCTAGACAGCACTCGGCTCTGAGTCTGTAAAACATGCATAAACAAGAGATTGCAGGTTACTTATAACCTAGATTATCTCGCAGTACCTCGGAATCTTCGCTCATGCGCGCTTTGCAACCATCGGTGCAATGACGCGCTCGATGCGGCGTAGGGCGTCCTTGAGGGTATCCATGCCGCACGCAAAAGAGATGCGTATGTGATTCGGTGCCCCGAAGCCTGATCCGGGAACCACCGCGACTCCGGCGTGCACCAGCAAGTATTCGGCGAATTCATTGTCGTCCTTCAGGCCGAGTGCGCGCATGGCGCCCTCGACGTTTGCGAAAGCATAGAAGGTGCCTGCGCCGGCGAGACAGGATATGCCCGGAATCGCATTTAATCCGGCGACGACGAAGTCGTGCCGAGCTTTGAAGGCCTTGTTCATCTCAGCGACACAGGTCTGATCCGCGTTCAGGGCAACGGTCGATGCGCGCTGGGAGATGCTCGAGGCGTTCGATGTCGACTGGCCCTGAATGGTCGACATCGCCGCAATGATTTCTTTAGGGCCTCCGCAGTAGCCTATTCTCCAACCGGTCATGGCATAGGCCTTCGAAACCCCATTGATGGTGATGGTCCGGTCGTACAGCTGGGGATTCGCCTGTGCGAAGCTGGTGAAGGTCTCCGCCGCCCAGTAGATGTGCTCGTACATCTCATCCGAGGCAATGACGATTTGCGGGTGTTGGGCGAGAACTTCACCCAGGGCCTGCAGCTCCGCCTTGGAGTACGCGGCGCCTGTCGGGTTATTCGGGCTGTTGATGATGAATAGCTTGGTGCGCGGCGTGATCGCGGCGGCCAGTTGCGCCGCCGTGATTTTGTAGCCTTGAGAGGGCCCCGCATACACGCTGATGGGAACACCGTCGGCCAACAACGCCATGTCAGGATAGGACACCCAGTAAGGTGCGGGGATCACGCATTCATCGCCCGGATCGAGAAGCGCCGCGCAGGCATTGAAACAGGTCTGCTTGGCACCCGAGGACACGAGGATCTGCGCCCGGTCATAGGTCAGCGCATTGTCGCGTTTGAACTTGCCGATGATCGCGTCTTTGAGTTCGGCCGTTCCGTCGACTGCGGTATACCGAGTCACGCCCTTGCGAATCGCATCGACGCCCGCATCTGCTATATGCTCGGGTGTATCGAAATCCGGCTCACCTGCCGCCAATCCAATGATGTCCTTACCCTCGGCCTTGAGCTTGGCTGCTCGCGCGGTCATTGCCAGGGTCGGGGAGGGCTTAACCTTTTGAACGCGCTTGGAAAGGGACACGGGCAAGGTGAAATTCCTATGTTAAATGGGAGCGCATCGAGTGTACGAAAAAAGGCCAAGTGACGCCAGGCAACTTGCCGGACGCGGCGGTGTGACCTATACCTGCTGGAAATGCGGCGGGGTGCGCTGCGCAACGCGCGGGAATGCCTTGAAAGTCCGCAACGTGCGAGAATATGCACAATGAGTTTCGAACTTTTTTCGGACTACCTGCCGGCAGGCGACCAACCGCAGGCGATTGAAAAGCTGGTTGACGGCTTGAGCAGCGGGCTTGCGCACCAGACTCTGCTGGGGGTCACCGGATCGGGCAAGACGTTCACGATCGCCAATGTCATCCAGCAGGTGCAGCGCCCGACTCTGGTGCTGGCCCATAACAAGACTCTGGCAGCGCAGCTGTACGGCGAATTCAAGATCTTCTTTCCGAGGAACTCGGTTGAATATTTCGTTTCGTATTATGACTACTACCAGCCCGAGGCCTACGTGCCGGCGTCGGATACCTTTATCGAGAAGGACGCCTCGATCAACGAGCACATCGAGCAAATGCGCTTGTCGGCCACCAAAGCACTGCTGGAGAGGCCTGACTCCATCATCGTGGCGACGGTGTCCGCCATCTATGGATTGGGTGATCCTAACGCCTACTTGAGCATGGTGCTGCACATGTCGCGCGGCGACATGCTCGAGCAGCGCAAGCTGCTGCGCCGCCTGGCCGACATGCAGTACACGCGCAATGAAATCGATCTGCAGCAGGGCACATACCGTGTACGCGGCGATGTCATCGACATCTTTCCGGCGGAATCGGAGCGCGAGGCGGTGCGGGTTGAGCTTTTCGATGATCGGGTGGAGAGTTTGAGCTTCTTCGATCCGCTCACCGGCGAGGTCATGCGCAAGGTTCCGCGCCTCACCGTCTACCCATCGTCTCACTACGTGACGCCGAAGGAACGGGTGCACTCGGCAGTCGATCAGATCCGCGATGAGTTGCGCACGCGGCTTCTTGAACTCAATGCCGCGGGTAAACTAGTCGAGGCGCAGCGCCTGCAGCAACGCACTTTATTCGACTTGGAGATGATGCATGAAGTCGGTTATTGCGCCGGCATCGAGAATTATTCTCGCTATTTGTCGGGGCGCGCCGCGGGCGAGCCGCCGCCGTGCCTATTTGACTACCTGCCCAAGGACGCATTGCTGGTGATCGATGAAAGTCACCAGACGATCCCGCAGCTCGGCGCGATGTACAAGGGCGATCGATCACGCAAAGAGACCCTGGTCGAGTACGGTTTTCGATTGCCCTCGGCGCTCGACAATCGGCCGCTGCGATTCGAGGAGTTCGAGCACATGGCTCCGCAGACGATCTACATCTCGGCCACGCCTGCGGCGTACGAGAAGCGCGTCTCGGCGCAGGTCATCGAGCAACTGGTGCGCCCGACAGGCCTGGTCGATCCGCCGGTGGAGATACGCCCGGTGCGCGCGCAGGTGGATGATTTGTTGTCGGAGATCCGGCTGCGGGCGCAGGTCAATGAGCGGGTTCTGGTGACGACCCTCACCAAACGAATGGCGGAAGACCTGACCGAATACTTGAGCGAGCACGGGGTACGGGTCCGCTACCTGCATGCGGATATCGAAACCGTCGAGCGTTCGGAAATCATCCGCGACCTGCGCTTGGGCAAATTCGACGTGATCGTCGGCATCAACTTGCTGCGCGAAGGTCTGGACATGCCCGAGGTCTCGTTGGTCGCCATTCTCGATGCGGACAAGGAGGGCTTCTTGCGATCTGAAGGATCCCTGATTCAGACCATCGGACGGGCAGCGCGCAACTTGCAGGGCAAGGCCATACTGTATGCGGATGTGCGCACGGGCTCGATCGAGCGCGCCATCGCGGAAACCGACCGGCGCCGCAATAAGCAGATCCAGTTCAACACCGAGCATGGCATTACACCGCGCAGCATCGTGAAAGCCGTTGCCGATGTCATGGAAGGCGCACGCGATGTACAAGAAGAAGATGGGCGCTACGGATTGGGTGGCGACATTGCGATGCTGGCGCCTGAACAGGCCGTGAAGCGCATCAAGAAGCTCGAGGTGGAAATGACCAAGTTGGCCCGCAACCTCGAGTTCGAACAGGCCGCGCGGGTGCGCGATCAAATTCAAAAGCTTCGAGCGTCGGCATTCGGCCTGCCGAGCAGCCGGGCAGGGTAGAGGACACATGGCAGTGGAAAACGGTCAGCCCCAAGAGATAGATCTCGACAAGACCGACAAGCTCCCGATCCTCGAGGGCGTGTTCTTCGATCCAGATGTTGCCGATGATGCCGAGCGAATGGATCGTGTCGGCAACGCGCCGAGCGCGTCTCTGGTGGCGGGCAGCGCACAAAGCGATTTCATTCGGCCCTCGCCGATCGATCTACCGTCGCTTGCCGAGAGCATGCGCTCGGTCGAGGAGCGCATTGCGCGGCAAACCGCCGAATACGAGACGCTGAGCCGTTCGCACGAGCGCACGCGCGATGCCGAAGCGGCAGCCAACGCCCGTGCCATTGCAGCGGAAAGAGATTTGGCGGTGGTTCGAACCACTCTCGAATCCGAACAAATCCGCTTGCGCGATTCCCTGGCGGCCCGCGATGCCACGATTATTCAAGTACTGCACTCATTGGGTGAGCGGGATGCGCAGCTTTCCGCATTGCAAGCAGAGCACGCCAAGGTATTGCCGGCACTGGAAGCGCGCGCGAAGAGCAGCACGCAATTGGAAGAAGAATTACGCTCCGTTCGCGGCCGGCTGAACACGGTGTCGACGCAACTCAAGTCCAGCCAGGAGCAGGCGAGCGTCTTGAGCGCACAGCTCGAGCGCGGCGAAACCGAATTCAACGCGGCGCGCTCGGAGTTGGCGGAGTCAAAGGCCCGGGCAGATTCCTATTTTGAATTGCTGCGAACTCGAGACTGGCGCAGCGGTTTCCAACAGAACCTGTTTCGCGACATGGATGCGAGGGTGGGGGTTGCCGATCAGGGACGTGAAACTCTGACCGCTGAGCGTGACCGCATCCGACGGAAAATGGCGGGACTGCAAGCCACGATTGCCGCGCACAGCGCCACGATCGACAAATTGCAAAGCGCCGCCACGGCGCAAGCGAGCGCCGCCGCTCAACAGGCGAAGGACCTCGAGCAGGCAGGACAACAGCGTGTCGAGTGGATTGGCAGGCTGTCGTCTGCGGAGACTGAGAAGGTTCGCCTCGCCGCCGAACTCGCAGCTCGCGATCAAGCGCTTGCGGAACTCCAGGCGGCCTCCAGTGGCGGCGTGCAGCGCATGGCCCAACTGCAGTCCGAGCATGCCGCCAAGATTGCGGAACTCGAAGCCGATGCGGAGGCGCGCGAGCAGGAGATGACGGTCCTGATGGCGCACTTAAAAGAAGCACGGCGGCCCATCGAGTCCATCGAAGTCGATGTGAAGCGCTTGAGCGACGAGCTGGCGCTGAAAGCCGCTGCGATCGCGGAACTGACCGACGAAGCCGACAAATTGCGAGGGGCACTCGAACGGACCCGTGGTGCGCTCGAAGAGCGCGAATTCCTCATCCGGCGGCTGGAGCGCAGTGAGAGCAACAATGCCAATGTCTTGGGAAGGATCCAAACCAGCATGGAACGATTGGGATCGGTATCCCCGTCCGGGATAGGCTCAGGCTCGGTACCGGAGTGGGCGCCGGAACTCGTCAGAATCGATGGCGATAGAAGCATCAGTCATACGTTGGGCCGACGCACCCGCATTGGACGCGCCACCGGTTGCGAGTTGCACATCGACTCCACCTCGGTGAGCCGCCACCACGCGCTGATTCTGGCGGGGACGCGCGAGGCCATCATTGAAGACCTCAACAGCACCAATGGTGTGATCTTGAACGGCCGCAAGGTCACGCGGCAGGTGTTGAACGACGGGGATATTCTGACCATCGGGGAGATCCAATTCCGCTACGTGGCCAAACCGTTAGGCGTGCCCCCAAAGGGGTGATTTTTCGTTCATTCGGCGAGTTTCGCTTTATTGGCGGCCACGAATCCGGTATCTTTCGCGCCCTTCGGGCGCGCTTAGCTCAGCGGTAGAGCATCACCTTGACATGGTGGGGGTCAGTGGTTCGATCCCACTAGCGCGCACCATCCCTTCGATTGAGGGGTGTCGGCCCCTTAGATTGTGACGTCTTTATGCCAGCGATTACACTTCCCGACGGTAGCCAAAAACATTTCGACCACCCGGTTTCCGTGGCGGAGGTGGCAGCCAGCATCGGCGCGGGGTTGGCGAAAGCCGCTCTTGCCGGCAAGGTCAACGGCGCCTTGGTCGACACCTCGGCGCCGATCGACCGGGACGCGACTTTGAGCATCGTGACGGACAAGGACCCGGAAGGGCTGGAGATTATCCGGCACTCTACCGCCCACCTTTTGGCCAATGCCGTGCAAGAGTTGTTTCCAGAGGCGCAGGTCACGATCGGCCCGGTGATCGAGAACGGCTTTTATTACGATTTCGCCTACAAGCGCCCGTTCTCGACCGAGGATTTGGCGGCGATCGAGAAGCGCATGGCCGAGATTTCCGCCAAGGACTTGCCCGTGCATCGGCGAGTGCTGCCTCGCGATGAGGCGATTGCGCACTTCAAGAAGATCGGCGAGCACTACAAGGCGGAGATCATTGCCGCCATTCCGCAGGGCGAATCCATCAGCCTGTACGGGCAGGGCGCCTGGGAGGATCTGTGCCGCGGGCCGCACGTTCCGAGCACCGGCAAACTCAAGGCGTTCAAGCTCACGAAGGTTGCGGGCGCCTATTGGCGCGGGGATTCGCGCAACGAAATGCTGCAGCGGATCTACGGCACCGCGTGGGCCAACGAGAAACAGCTCAAGGAGTACCTGACCCGGTTGGAGGAGGCTGAGAAGCGCGATCATCGGCGCATCGGCAAGGAGCTGGACCTGTTCCATTTGCAGGAAGAAGCGCCGGGCGCGGTGTTTTGGCATCCCAAGGGTTGGGCGCTCTTCCAGCAGCTCATTGCCTACATGCGCGAGCGGCAGACCGCGGCCGGCTTCCAAGAGGTCAATACGCCCGAAATCATGGACCGGGAGCTGTGGGTCAAGTCGGGTCATATCGAGACTTTCGGCGACAACATGTATATGACGACCACGCCGGATGAACGCACCTTCGCCGTCAAGCCCATGAATTGCCCTGGGCACATTCAGGTCTTCAAACAAGGCTTGCGCAGCTATCGAGAACTGCCGCTGCGCCTGGCCGAATTCGGCAAGGTGCATCGCTACGAGCCCTCCGGCGCGTTGCATGGACTGATGCGGGTGCGTGCTTTCACGCAAGACGATGCCCACATTTTCTGCACGCCGGATCAGCTCACCGCCGAGGCGGTGAAAGTTACTGAACTGATCTTGAGCATTTACCGGGATTTCGGCTTCGATGATGTGCGCATCAAGTTCTCTGACCGACCCGCCAAGCGGGTGGGATCGGATGAGATTTGGGATACCTCCGAAATGGCACTGAGGCATGCTTGCGACGCCGCGGGCATTGAGACCACGCTGAACCCCGGGGAAGGGGCCTTCTACGGGCCGAAGCTGGAGTTCGTCTTGAGGGACGCCATTGGGCGCGATTGGCAATGCGGGACCCTGCAGGTGGACTTCAATCTCCCCGGGCGCCTCGGGGCGAGCTACATCGGCGAGGACAGCCACAAGCACACGCCGGTCATGCTGCATCGGGCCATGTTCGGGTCGCTGGAGCGATTTATCGGGATTTTGATCGAACACCATGCCGGCAAATTGCCCGCTTGGCTGGCGCCGGTGCAGGCCGTGGTGATGGGAATTACCAACCACCAGGACAAATATTGCCTGGAAGTGGCGGAAAACCTGAAAAATCAGGGGCTTCGAGTAGAAACGGACTTGAGGTATGAGAAGGTAGGCTTTAAAATCCGCGAGCACACACTTAAGCGTGTTCCTTTCCTTCTGGTCGCGGGTGAGCGCGAAGTCGAGGGACACACCCTGGCCGTTCGCACGCGCGGTGGCAAAGATCTAGGTAGTTTGGAGCTTGCCGAGCTCACCACCTGGCTTTGCGACGAAGTCGCGAGCCGCGGCCGTCTTGTTTTGGAGGATCGTGTATCGCAACGTCGAAGCGGGTAAGACGCAATGAGGAGATCTCCGCACCATCGGTGCGAGTGATCGCAGCCGATGGAAGCCAAGCAGGGGTAATGACACGCGCGGAAGCGCTGCAAATGGCCCTTTCGCAGACTCTGGACCTGGTAGAGGTCTCGCCCATGGCGGAACCGCCGGTGGTTCGAGTCATGGATTTCGGCAAATTCTTGTTCGAACAAAACAAGAAGGCGCACGCGGCGAAGCGTAAGCAGAAGCAGATTCAAGTAAAGGAAGTAAAGTTTCGTCCCGGGACGGAAGAGGCGGACTACCAGGTCAAACTGCGTAGCATCATCCGCTTCCTGACCGAGGGTGATAAGGCCAAGGTGACGTTGCGTTACCGCGGCCGTGAGCTCGTGCATCAGGACATAGGCCGGCGTTTGTTGACGCGGATTTCTGAGGACCTCGCACCGTATTCGGTGGTGGAGCAGAACCCGCTGATGGAAGGCAAGCAGATGATCATGGTGTTCGGGCCCAAAAAGAAGTGAGCGGCAGACCTTAAAAAAGTTTGCCACCCCGCCTGTAGCGGCAGTCTTGCGAAGGATACCGATCCTTTGACGGAACGCCTGTGAGCAGGGCTAAAAATTAGGAGTCGATCATGCCCAAGTTGAAAACTAAGCGGGCTGCGGCGAAGCGTTTTCGCAAAACAGCGAATGGCTTCAAACGCGGTCAGTCCCACCGTCGTCATATCCTGACGAAAAAGCCGAGCAAGCGTAAGCGCCAGCTGCGCCGCGAGATGCACGTCAGCGAGTCTGATGTAAAGCGCATCAAGCAATGTTTGCCGAACGCCTAAAGAATCAGGAGATAGAACATGGCACGAGTTAAACGCGGTGTCGTCGCAGGTCGGCGGCACAAGAAAATTCTCAAGAAAGCGAAAGGCTATTTCAATGCCCGCCGCAAAGTCTTTCGCACGGCCAAGCAGGCGGTCATCAAGGCCGGCCAGTATGCCTATCGCGGCCGGCGCGAAAAGAAACGTGAGTACCGCGCATTGTGGATCACGCGCATCAACGCGGCATCCCGCCTTTGCGGCATGACGTACAGCACGCTCATCGACGGCCTGAACAAGGCGGGTCTCGCCATCGACCGCAAGGTGCTTGCGGATTTGGCGATGCACGACATGCCGGCCTTTACAGCGATCGCGGAAAAGGCCAAAGCCAGCCTCGCGGCGTAGCCCCGTGGGCGCAGCGGAATCCCTGTCGGCGCTTGTGAACCAAGCGCTTGCCGATGTGGACTCGTCGACGGACTTGAGTAAGTTGGACGAGGTGCGCGTGCGGCTGCTGGGCAAGAAGGGGTTGCTCACCGAGCGGCTCAAGGGGCTGGGGACGCTCTCGGCCTCCGAACGTCCCGCCGCGGGCCAGCGAATCAACGATGCCAAGGCGGCCATTCATGCCGCGCTCGAGATGCATCGTATCCGTCTCGAGCAGGCCGCCATGGAGAAGGAGCTTGCCAAGGGGGCGATCGATGTCAGCTTGCCGGGCCGCGGTCCGGATTTGGGCAGCGTGCACCCCGTCACGCGCACGCGCCTGAGGATTGAGCAAATCTTTGCCCAGGCCGGCTTCACCGTGGTGTCGGGACCGGAAGTCGAAGATGACTTCCATAACTTCGAGGCGCTCAATATCCCGAAGAATCATCCGGCGCGCGCCATGCACGATACATTTTATTTCCCCGACGGCAGACTGCTGCGCACGCACACCTCGCCGGTGCAGATTCGCACCATGCGCGCTCAGCCGCCGCCGCTGTCGATCATTGCACCGGGGCGTGTCTATCGCATCGACTCGGATATGACCCATACGCCGATGTTTCATCAAGTCGAGGGAATGGTGATCGGCGAGCGTGTCAGCTTCGCGAATTTAAAGGCGATGCTGCATACCTTCTTCGAGCAGTTCTTTGAACGGCCGTTGGGGATGCGGCTGCGGCCCTCGTACTTTCCGTTCACCGAGCCTTCCGCCGAAGCAGATATCGAGTGTGTGTTCTGCGACGGCAAGGGATGCCGCGTTTGCAAGCAGACCGGCTGGCTGGAGATCTTGGGCTGCGGGATGATTCATCCAAACGTGTTGAACGCTGCGGGGATCGATAGCGAGCGTTGGCAAGGCTATGCCTTCGGCATGGGGATAGATCGCCTCGCCATGCTGCGCTATGGCGTCGATGACCTGCGCTTGTTCTTCGAAAACGACCTGCAATTCCTCAAACAGTTTCCGTGAGCGCGGAACAGACATGAAAGTGACCTATCACTGGCTGAAGGAATTTACGCCGATCAGTGCATCGCCCGACGAACTCGCTTCGCAGCTCACCATGGCCGGCCTGGAAGTCGAGTCCCTGGCTGCCGTGGCGCCGCCATTTTCCGGCGTCGTGGTCGGACAAGTGCTGGAAGCCGGCCGCCATCCGGATGCTGAGAAACTATCGCTTTGCCAGGTGACCACTGACGGCAAGAATCGACTGCAGATCGTTTGCGGCGCGAAAAATGTCCGCGCCGGCTTGAAGGTGGCCGTCGCCCTGGCGGGTGCCCGGCTGCCGAATGATGTGCTCATCAAGCGTGCGACGCTGCGCGGTCAGGAATCGAACGGTATGCTGTGCTCGGCGCGCGAACTGGGCTTGGGCGAGGAGCACGACGGCATCATGGAACTCGATGATTCGCTGCCGCTCAACCAAAACGTGCGTGACGCTCTGGATCTGGATGACTGCGTCCTGGACGTCAACGCGACGCCGAATCGCGGCGATTGCATGAGCGTGTTCGGCATCGCGCGCGACTACAGCGCGGCTCGAGAGCGGCGCTACCTCCGGTATGAGGCGGCCGCGGTCGCGCAATCCCACGACGCTGCTTTTCCGGTGTCGCTTGAATCGCCGGGATGCCCGGTATTTGCGTCCCGTGTCATTCGCGGCGTGAGGCCGAATGCGCAGTCTCCCGAGTGGCTGCGCGAGCGCTTGCGCCGCTTGGGGTTGAACAGCATTTCAGCGATAGTCGATGTCACCAACTACGTCATGACCGAGTTGGGACAACCCCTGCATGCCTACGATGTAGCCAAACTGGCCAAGGGCATTTCGGTGCGCGCGGCCGCGCCGCAAGAGCGCATCACGCTGTTGGACGACAAAGAATACGAACTCGATCCGGAGTTCATGGTCATCGCCGATGCGAGTGGCGCGATTGGGCTGGCAGGCATCATGGGCGGGCGGGGCACGGCCATTTCCGACGCCACCACCGACGTGTTGCTCGAGTCGGCGCATTTCACGCCGGACGCCGTTTTGGGACGCGCGCGCCGGTTGGGACTTTTCACGGATGCTGCGCAACGTTTCGAGCGCGGCGTCGATCCCACCCTGCCGGCGATTGCCATTGAGCGGGCGACGGCGCTGCTGCAAGCCTGTGCCGGCGGCGCGCCGGGACCGGTACAAGTGACGCGGCGTGCGGCAACTGCGGGCGACGAGCTGTGGGTGCCGCTGCGCCGCGATCGCGTGACCCGATTGCTGGGCACGCCGGTGGCCGATGAGGAGGTGCGCGCCGTGATGGGAGCAATCAGCGAAGAAGTCGAAATCACCCCTGACGGTTGGCGCGTGCGCAAGCCCGCGCACCGCTTCGACATCCGAATCGAAGCGGATCTCATCGAGGAAGTCGCCAGGCTTAGGGGCTTCGATCGCATCGCGGAGATTCACGCGGTCGCGCGGCAGATTGCCGGCACGGCGACTGAAGGGCGCGTATCGAACGACCGGGTTCTCACGGCGATGGCGGACCGAGGCTATCGCGAAATCATCAGCTATGCCTTTGTCGATCCGCTCGTGCAGCAGCAACTGTTTCCGGACACACCGACCCTGAAACTTGCGAATCCGATCGCGGCCGATTTGGGCGAGATGCGCGTGTCTTTGTGGCCCGGGCTCATCATTGCCTGCCGCGAAAACCTAAGACGGCAGCAAACCCGGGTGCGGCTATTTGAGATCGGCAACAAATTCAGCGTTTCTACAAATGCACGGCGCCAGGAGTTGCAGGAAATCGAAACCCTCGCCGGCATTGCAACGGGCACGCGGTGGCCGCAGCAATGGGGCAGTCAGAGCGATCCCGTGGACTTTTACGATGTGAAGGACGATGTGATCGAGGCATTGGCGCTGACCGGCGATGTGGCCCGCGTGCGATTCGAACCGGACTCGCTGTCCGTGCTGCGTCCCGGCCGCACTGCGCGAATTTACCGCGACGATGCGCCCATCGGCTGGATTGGCGAGATTCATCCGCAAGTCGTGAAGGCGCTGTATTTGCCGACAACGGCATTTTTATTTGAACTAGAAATAGAATCAGCATTTCGTGCTAAAGTATTAAAATTCCATAAGATATCGAAGTTTCCTAGTGTTCGGAGAGACTTGTCCATCGTGGTCGATGAAAGCGTCCCCCTCGCAGTTTTGCAGGAAAATGTTACTGTTAGCGCGTCGGGCTTATTGAGCGAGCTGCGGGTATTTGATATCTATCGAGGCCCCAGCATAGAAACTGGACGAAAAAGTGTCGCTTTAGGCTTGATTTTACAGGACTCTTCCCGCACTCTTACCGACATTGACGCAGATGCCGTGGTAACCGCAGTGGCTACCCGGTTACGGGATGTATTGAGCGCCACAATAAGAGATCAATAAGCATGGCAGCCCTAACAAAGGCGGAAATGGCCGAAGCCCTATTCGATCAATTGGGGCTTAATAAGCGCGAAGCGCGCGAACTCGTCGATCTTTTTTTCGAGGAGATTCGAGCTGCGCTATCCTCGGGCGAACAAGTCAAGCTATCGGGGTTTGGTAATTTCGATTTGCGGGATAAGAATCGCCGTCCTGGGCGCAATCCTAAAACGGGTGAAGAAATTCCCATCAGCGCCCGTCGCGTTGTCACATTCCGTCCTGGTCAGAAACTGAAGGCGCGCGTCGAGGCATATGCTGGAACCAAGCAACAATAGCGAACTGCCGCCGATTCCGGGGAAGCGCTATTTCACCATCGGCGAAGTGAGCGATCTGTGCGGCGTCAAACCCCATGTGCTGCGCTATTGGGAGCAGGAATTCCCGCAGCTGAAGCCGGTCAAACGCCGCGGCAATCGGCGCTACTACCAGCGCCAAGACGTGCTGATCATTCGGCAGATTCGCAGCCTGCTGTACGAGCAGGGTTTTACGATTGGCGGAGCCCGCAATCGCCTTACGGGCGACGACGCACAGGTGGACCTCAATCAAAGCCAGCAACTGATCCATCAAATGCGCTTGGAACTGGAAGAGCTGATCAAGATTCTGCGCCGGTAGGCTCCTCACGTAGCGGCACTCAAGATCTTGAAGTCCAATTGGGCTATCATTCGCGGTCTCGGTCGGGGCGTGGCGCAGCCTGGTAGCGCACTTGCATGGGGTGCAAGGGGTCGCAAGTTCGAATCTTGTCGCCCCGACCAATATTTTCAAATGCCGATCTCGGGCTGCCGTTGTGCGCACGCCGGCGCGCGTTGATCCCAGGCATCCGTCGCGTGGCAAACGCTGGTCGCGCTTCTCTGGAAATTGAACTAGGCTCCAAGCATCATGCACGCCCGCACCATCGCCCAGTTTGTTGCTGCACTGTGCATAGCAGGCTGCGCCTCGATGGCGCCGCCGCCACCGGCTGCAAAACCGCAAGCGCCGGTGGCCGTGCCGGCCACGCCGCCCGCGCCCGCGCCCGCGCCAGTGAAAGCGCCACCGCAACCGTCATCACAAGTGCAACCGGCAGCGCCTGCATCACCCCCGGTAGAATCAAGCGCTGCGCCACCAGCGGCCACCCCGAAGGCCAAACCGCAGACACCGGTCGCGACACGGGCGCCGAACACAGCGCCCAAGCCAGCTCCGGCAGCAGCGCCGCCGCCGCCGGCCGCTCCGCCCGCGGCGGCGCCCACGCTCGATCTGACGAGCCTGGAACAGCGCCTCAGGGACACCAAGGCGATTGGGGTCTTTACGAAGCTGTCACTGAAGAACCAGGTCGACGATCTGCTCGGGGATTTCCGGGCGCTGTATAAAAGAGCCAAGCCACCGCCTGGACCGGAGTTCCGGCAGCGCTACGATTTGCTGCTGCTGAAGGTTTTGAGCCTGCTGCAGGACGGCGACCCGCCGCTTGCGGCGGCGATTTCGTCCTCGAAAGAGGCGATTTGGAACATTCTCGCGGACCCCGACAAGTTGGCGAAGATCTAGAATTTTTTTGTTTAGGAGAACGGCATGGCACTGCGCATATTTGCTCTTACAATGATGATGGCCGCCACAGTCGGTACCGTTCCGGTTCTGGCTGCCGACGATCCAGGATTCAGCAAGGATCTCAAAGCAACCATTGCACTGCAGGGGATGACCTGCGATCAGGTGATCGACGCCAAACGCAATGCTGACAGCGACTACACCGCGACCTGCAAGGACGGTAACCGTTATCACGTCTATGTGAACGCGCAGGGCCGGGTGATCGTCCAGAAACTCTAGCCGCAATAGCCTGGCCCATGAACTCCGAAGTAAAGCTCGAGGGGTCTATCGCGCAATCGCCCTACGCCGGCCGCAGCGCGCAGATGTTTCCGCGCCTGACGCCGGTGCAAATCGCTCGTCTCAGCGCGCACGGCCGTAAGAGCGCCATTCAAAAAGGCGAGGTGCTGGCCGAGCCTGGCGACCGGCTGCCGATGTATGTCGTTCTTTCCGGAAGCATCGAGATCGTGCAGCCAACCTTGACCGGAGAAACACTCATCGTTGTCCACACCGCCGGAAGTTTTTCCGGCGACGTGGGCACACTGCGCGGCATCAGCGCGGTGGTGCGCATGCGCGTCCGCGAAGGCGGCGAGGTGCTGTCGATCGACGAGGCTCATCTGCGCACGATTTTTCAAACCGACGCGGAGCTGAGCGAGCTTTTCATGCGCGCTTTTATTTTGCGTCGCGCGGCCCTCATTTCGACTCAAAGCAGCGACGTCGTGTTGCTCGGCTCGACTCACTCCGCGGGTACGCTGCGGCTGCAGCAGTTCCTGACCCGCAACACGTATCCGTTCGTCAATCTCGATGTCGACAGCGACCCAACGGTGCGCGAATTGCTGGACCGCTTCCAGGTCAAAGTCCAGGACATTCCGGTCGTGGTCTGCCGCGGTTCCGTGGTGCTCAAGAACCCGAGCAACGAAGAAGTCGCCGCTTGCTTGGGGATGAACCAGCAGATCGATGACGACCGAATTCGGGACGTCATTGTGGTCGGCGCCGGGCCCGCAGGGCTGGCCGCGGGAGTCTATGGCGCATCCGAGGGCCTTGACGTATTGGTGCTTGAAACCGGCACGCCGGGCGGGCAAGCCGGATCGAGCTCGAAGATCGAGAATTATTTGGGATTCCCCACGGGGATTTCCGGTTTGGCCCTGGCGGCGCGCGCCCTGATTCAGGCTCAGAAATTTGGCGCGGAAATCAGAACTGCCTACTCCGCGCTGCACTTGAACTGCGACCAGCGGCCTTACGCGATTGAATTTGCGAATGGCCACTCGGTGCGCACGCATGCGGTGGTTATTGCAACGGGCGCCGAGTACCGCCAGTTGGCGCTGGAAAACGCGTCGCGTTTTCTCGGAACCGGTATCTACTATGCCGCCACCAGTACCGAGGCGCGGCGCTGCGGCGGTGCGGAAGTCGTGGTGGTGGGCGGCGGCAACTCCGCGGGTCAAGCCGCGGTCTATCTTGCGGCCACCTGCAGGCGCGTCAATTTGCTGGTGCGAGCCTCCGGCCTGGCGGACAGCATGTCGCAATATCTGATTCGCCGTATTACGGACACGCCGAACATTATTTTGCGTACTCGCACCGAAATCACCTCACTCGAGGGCGAGGAACAACTTGCGCGGGTGACCTGGAGGGCTGCGCCCGGAAACGTGTCCGAAACTCATGATATTGGCCACGTGTTCCTCATGACCGGAGCGTTGCCTTGTACGGATTGGCTGAATCCCTGCATTGCCCTCAACGAAAAGGGTTTTGTCCGAACCGGCACTGATTTGCGCAGTGAGGATCTGGCGGCATCGAAATGGACGAATTCGCGCCAACCCGCATTTTTCGAGACCAATATTCCGGGGATTTTTGCGGTCGGCGATGTCCGTTGCGGCAGCGTCAAGCGCGTCGCGGCTGCAGTGGGCGAGGGTTCCGCGTGCATACAGCAAGTGCATCGCGTGCTTCACGAGTGATTGCGATGGGCGGCCCGGCTGCCGCTAGAGTTCAGCCGCTCTTTCCGGACGGCAGACCCCCGATAGCAGATGGATGATACCTACCAGGTTGCCATGCAGGCGCCCGCGACGATCGATATGCTTTTCCGGCCGAAACGTTTTCGCGGCGTTCGCCAGCAGGGCCTTCAGAATATGGACGGATACCTCACGCCCCGACAGCGACCGCTTCTGGTACAAATACCAGGCGTTCACTATTTGCGAGTAGCCGTATTTCTTGCCGGATACCCGCCCTGACTGCAACCCCAAATGCACGCCGACCAGCTCTTGGCATTCGACCAGGCGGCCGTTTCTTGCCGCCTTCCGTGAAAATTCTTTGTCCTCGAGCCAACCATAGAGGACCAGCCGTTCGTCGAATCGGATGCCGTCAATGGCGGACAGTCTAAACGCCATGTTGCACCCGTAGAGGTCCGCAATGTCGGACAAAGAGTACGGAGGATTCGTCGGGCGCCGCGTCGCAATTGCCTGCCGCGCCTCTTCCCAAGAAATGGGCGGCGTTTTTACCCCATCGCGAATCACGATGCCATTGGCACCCGCGATGGTTGATTCAGACATGAATAGCCGCGCACATTGCTCAATCCAATTCCCGGCCGGCACGAAATCATCATCGAAAAAGACGACGACGTCGGCGCGAGTGCGAACTCGCTCCAAGGCTCGATTGCGCTGGGCCGTCAATCCGCTTGGACCGAAGATGTATTCGACGTTCAAGTCAGTCGGCAGTTGCGCTTCGACATCCGCGGCGGCCGTTGCCGACACCACAACCATCGCCGGCGCAACGGATTGCTGCTCCAATAGACGTAACACTTGGGCGGCTGCCTGCGGTCTACCCTTGGTGGCCAGCAGGACAGCTACCCGAATTGCCGCGGCCGGGTGTTGATTCTGGGAGGGGGAGATCATTCGGTATAGTGACTCGACAAAGAGGCTCGGGTTCCCCCGATGTTGGCACTTGTTTGTTGTTATAGCATGACGGCGCGCAAATTCGACTGCAACAAGATGTAATTTGGTGCATGAATACACCGGGCACTCGAAGCGTCCCCATCCGTCACAATAAGCTTTGGGCCAGATACGAGGGTGCCATATTTTCGAAGATGCATGAGAACCGCGGCCGCAGCGGCGTGCAAAAAATCTACGATGGTTGCCAGGCCGCCGCACTCGCGCAAGGACAATATCCCGAGGCCACGCTCGCTCTGGTAGGTTCCGGATTGATTGGCTGCTCATGAGCAGCGCCGCGATGATTCTTCCCGGATCGGCGCGCGGTCGCACGTCAGTGCATGGATGTAATTGCAAATTTTACACCGGAGCGCGCGGCCTCGGAAATCCTGCGCGGTTGCGTTTCTATTTTGAACGCACCACAATAACTCGACGCGTAGCGTTTTTGGATCCTTCATCCGTGGGGCGGGAGTATCGCCGACCGATTCAGTCGCGCGCCAAATCCACGAGGACCAATTGACTGTGAATAATTCCGATCGAAGGCCGCGCATACGGGTTGCGAGCTCCGCCGGCCGTCGCGCCCGGCGTGCCATGCCATGAAGCGCGTCTTGACGTACGGTACTTTCGATTTATTCCATGTTGGCCATATACGCCTGCTCGAGCGCGCAAGGTCGTTGGGCGATTATCTGGTGGTGGGACTTTCCACCGATGAGTTCAATTTGGGGAAAGGCAAGAAAAGTGTCTTCAGCTATGCAGAGCGATTCGCGATACTCAGTGCCATAAGGCACGTTGACAAAATAATCCCGGAAGACAACTGGGAGCAGAAACTAAATGATGTCATCGCCAATGAAATCGATGTTTTCGTCATGGGAGACGATTGGCTGGGCAAGTTCGATTTTCTCAAAACGCAATGCGAAGTTGCGTATCTGCCCAGGACCGCCGGAATTTCGACGACCTACATCAAATACCTGATTTCCGAGCAATGAGTAACGGAGCCGTCGTCGTCAAATCCGGTCTGCGCTTGATAGCGGCTGGTGTATTCCGGCTGTGCGACTATCTCGTCCCCAAGGATGATCGGATCGTTCTGGTCACTCATCCCGACGGTGACGATCAAGGAGCTTCCTTGTGTCTGGCGCTGGAGAAGCTGCACTGGCGAGGGGAAATTCATTGGCTGGTGCACCGGGATCCGGCGCCTTTCGTTGGCTGGCAGCAGCGGCGGGGTTTGGGCAGCGTTGCCATCTGTTTTTCGCATCTGCATTCGCTGCGCGGCATTTGGGCTTACTTCAGAGCGAATTGCGTCTTCTACACGCATGGCGCCTTGTTCAACTATGCCCCGCCCAAGGGAAAGCTGGTGGTCAACTTGTGGCATGGCATGCCGATCAAGAAGATATGGCGGGGAGTACCCGGTTCAGAACTGCCGCTGTCCACGTATCTGCTCAGCACCTCCGCTTTTTTCAGCAATGTGCTCATCAAGGCGAGCGGATTCAGTCCGGATAAACTGCTCGAGACCGGACTGCCGCGAAATGATTTTCTGACCACGCTGCGCCCGGAGTCCGTGGAACAGGTGGCGCGACTGCGCGGCGACGCGCAACGCCTCATCTTTTTCATGCCCACCTACCGAAATTCGGCGCATGGATTCCTGACTCAGGATGGAACGGAGACCAACACGGTATTGGGGTTGAGCGAAGCCGATGCGGCGCAGCTGCATTCCTGGCTGGCGGCAAATCGCTGTAAGTTGATTGTAAAGCCGCATCCGATGTCCATCCACGCCGGCAAGCCATTCGAGGACGACGACCACTGGGCGATGATTGACGAGCAGACGCTTTTCAAAAGCGGTCTTGGTCTATACGAACTGCTGGCTCAAGTTGACCTGCTGGTGACCGACGTTTCGTCGGTCTATGTGGATTTTTTGATCACTCAGCGCCCGCAGATTCTTTATTTTCCCGATATGCAGCGCTATAAGGACACGCGCGGACTTCTCATCGATCCGCTCGAGGATTATTCGCCGGGCCCGATCGCGCAAACTTTTTCCGAGCTTCAGAGCTGCCTTGATGTGTGGATCTCGGGCGATGATCGTTGGCAAGCACGTCGCCAACAGCTTCGAGATCTCTTGATACCCGCATTGCCGCAATCCGCGGCGCAAACGCTGCTCGCAGCACTCGCCAACCACGCTTCCGAGTCCAATATGCGAGCCGCCGTCCGGCAACGCTAAGCAGCGGGCGCTTGCCTCAAGACGAGTTTACGCAGCACGGCGGATACTTCCTTGATCAACGGGCGGTCCACCGAGTAGACCATCGCGGTGAAAATTCCGAGCGCCGCCAACGTGCGCAAGGCCGAGAAAATCGCGGAATGCATATCGGACGCCAGCAATGGCCGCGTGTGATTCAAAGCCACAAGCGCCGCCGCGGGCAGCCAAAACGGCATGAACGCACGGGCCGCAAAACCGACGATTTCGCCTGCTCGACCGCCGAGAACGCGAACCGAGAACGAGAAATCGAGCATACCGCTGACCAATCGCTGCAGCGCGACGGCGATCGATGCTCCCCGCAAATCGTCGACATAGGCTCCCACCAGGGCGGCCAGCATCATGGTGCCCGCATCCAGCACGAGAAGTGCGGTGCGCAATCTCCATTTGCCGAAGGAATCAAGGGTCACCGCACCCATGGGCGACAGCATTCGCATTGGCAGAGTCAGTGCGATGGCGACCGCAGTCACGATTGCCATGTCCCATTTCCCGCGCCATACGAAGTGCATCAGCCACGGTGCGAAACCGACCACACCCAGGCACAGGGCGCTGCATGCAAAGTGGATTACCGAGCTCGCGCGCAAGAACGCGCGGTTCAGTGCGCGCGGATCCTGCCTCATGGCGGCGAAGATCGGGAATAGCGTATTGCCGATGCCCTGCGCCAGCAATTGCCCAATATTCGCCGTGAGCTGGAAGCCGAAATAGAAATAACCCAAAGATTCCGCACTAATGGCGCGGCCGAGCACGAGATAGCCCCCCTGCTGCGAAAGGCCGGTCAGGAAAGCCGTGATGATCAACCACCTGACCTGACCCAAAATCTCGAGAAATTTTGACATGGACAGAGCGAAGGTGGGCATCAGCGTCGGAACTCGCAGATTGAGAAGATATCTGACGATGGTCGAGACAACCAACCCCAGCCCGATGCTGTAGAACTTGGCACCCAGGTACGCCGAGACAATGACGACGGCGGCATTCGTCACGGCAACGTAGAAATCGATCGCGAACATCTCGCGAAAGCGCAGATCGATGCTGAAGCGCGCGAACTGGATCGAAATCAGGGATGTAAAGGGAACGGCAAGCGCGGAGAGACCGATAACATAGAAGAGTTCTGAGTTGCGGTAGAACTTGCCGAAGATCAGCCCAATAGCCACCAGAACGCCCGCGCCGATCAGGCCCATGTAGAGGGCGAAATCGGTATAGTCCTTGACCAACACCTGGTATTGATCCTGTTTCTGAATCAGCACTTTTGACGCGCCGGCGTTCTGCAGCCCGGCGACAAAAGCGAGTGCGATGGAGACCACCGCAAAAATACCGTAATCCCGTACGTCGAGAATGAACCCCAGGATGATCTGCATGATGAAAAGCAGCGCCCTGGAGGACAGCACGGAGATCGACATCCACATCATTCCGGATGTCGCCGAAGCGCCGAAGGAGCGTGTCTTGCTCATGCTACGTTCAAGGCGGACGGCCTCGTCGCCGCCGTGCAGCTAGGCACTCGCGGAAAAAAACGCGCCGATCCGCCTGCGCATATCATTGGCAAGCGCGCCGACGTAGGGCTCGTGCATCATGCTGATGTGGGTGCCTACGATCTCGACGACTTGCGTTTGAGGGGCGAATTCCCGCCATATCCGCCCGATCTGCGGCAGGTACAACAGCGGCTTGACTGTCGCCTCATACACAACGACGCCGCCGGAATAGCTCTTCGGGCGATAACTGAACAGGGCTTCGAACAGACGATTGACAAAGGATTTATGGACCGGCTGATACCGCGAGACGTCCATGATGCCCTCTATCGCGTATCCACCGCCCAGCTTTTGTCCCCGCTTCAGGCCGATTGCTCCCTTGCCGATCGCCGTTGCATTGTTCGTTATGCTCCAAACCAGGGAATGCAGCGTTCGGCTCCTCATCAAATCGCCGTGATTCGCCCAACCACGCACGTTGCGGGCGAGTTCAAGCCAATAGCGCAGCGTCCAGCGGGACAATGACGCGCCGGTGTTTTCCGGTACACCATCAATCATGAGGAGCGGTCCGATGTCGCGCCCGAGCGCGCGCAATTTATCGGCCATTGCGAGCGCGATAACCGCCCCGACACAGTAGCCACCCAGCAATAAGGGACCTTCCGGCTGAAACTTGTTCAAGGCGGCGGCATAGGAGTCCGCAAGCGATTCCACGGAGTTGCCAAATTCACGATCGGGCATCTGTTTCGGCGGCGCTTGGATTCCATAGAAGCGAACCGTCGGTTCGAGGTGTCGTGCCAAATCCAGGAAATCGGTACCGGCCACACCCGATGCTGAGTGGACGCAATAAAAAGCAGGACGCGGTGGATCGGGCGCAATGGCACAATCGTTGATCGGCACGATTGCTCGCTCAGAATTGCGCGAAGCGTGCGCGAACAGAGCGTTAGTGTTGCGAGGCAAAGCGGTGCTCAAGGGTGCGCTCATGGACGATCGCGTGCCGGCGGTAGAGAATTTTCGAGTGTGCAACTGTCGTGGGAGGGCAGGCCCCAAAAAATACATTTTATCATAGACATATTCTGTCGCATGGGCGGTAGTAGCGCCTTCATAGGGTGTAGGACGATTTGAAGGGCACGGTGCGGCTCGCGCCGACAAGAGGGGACGGATGGTCGTGATAAATTCCGGCAACCATGGCCGCTGAAACCTCAATTACGGTGGGAACGTCACCCGCAAATTTTGTGTCGAATCCCATTCAGCCGGCCTGGATCTTGGACGGGAAGCCCATTGCGCGCCTGGAACTCTTGTCAAGCAGCGCCGATGGAACGGCGAGCACGTATTTCTGGGATTGCACGGCCGGCCGGTTTAACTGGTTCTATAGTTTCGATGAGACGTTCCACGTCTTGGAGGGCGAGGTCACCCTGAAGTACCCCTCGGGCAGTTCGCATCGAGTGGTTGCCGGCGACACGGTCTTCTTCCCGGCCGGGTCGAGTGCCGAATGGACGGTAGATCGCTATGTGCGAAAACTGGCTTTCTGCCGCACGCCAGTCCCCGGTTATCTGACTTTCGCCCGGCAGGTGGTGCGCCGCCTTAAGCGCGCCATCGGTGGCCCGGCCAAGGAAACCGGTTCGGGCCTGCTCTAAGGCCCAAGGCTCGCGGCGCCGCTCAAAGTGAGCAGACGCCGGCTTTGGAGGCGCTTCCGCTCCAATAGGTCAGATCCTGGACGCCCGACGGAAGGCCGCCGGAACCATAGATTGCCACGCCGCCCTTGAGGGAGACTATGTCAGCTCCGTTTCGCGATAGCGTGAATACCGGCGTTCCTGCCTGCGAGGGTATTTTGAAGGAAACCATTCCTGCGGCTGCGTTTTGCGTATAGGTCTTGGCGCCGACGGTGATCTTCAGTACGCCGGGGCTGGTCAAGAACGCCAGCAATTCAATGTTGTTTTCGGCCACGCCGGTGGCAATGGTGTCTTTTTGGCTTTGCGCCGGAGCGGCCGCGCTGGTGGTTTCACGGCGGTAGAAGTAGTACAGGACGTCATGCGTGATCTGCGGCTGCTGGCCTGTCAGGAACCACGCTGCATAATAGCCGGTGAGATTGTAATAGCCCGTGCCGATGTTTCGCTGCAACGTGGCATCCGTAATCGGTGCTATGGCGGCGCTTTCCGAAAAATCATTCCAGGTCACCAACTGGACCCAGTCCGCATCCCCCTGGATCGAGCTGGTCCACGCACTGCGGAATGCTGCGCTGTTTCCGGCTTCCCAAAAGATAAAATTCTTGGGACGGTATTGCTGTGGATCGACCGGCATCATGAAAATCTTGCCGTACGCCTTATGAACGATACCCGGATCGTCCAGCATCGCAGCGGCGCCTGCGACCGTTGCTGTTCCCCAATCGGCGAAGCCATAGGAAAAAGCGGCGAACGCGTCAGCCGTGGCCGGCCATGCCACAAATGTCGGCACAAAGGCGATGTGAATCCCTTGGGACGCCAACCGGCTGATCACCGACTGCCACCAACTGGGTGCGTTCAGGCCGGCGTCAAATGCCGAGACGACGAGGCGTCCGTCGCTCAAGTGATAGGCGGCAGGGCTGGCGGCGACCGACGCAATGATCTCAACCACCGCGTTGCTGTCGGAGCCGAGTGCCGCAATGTCCGGCATCACCACGATTTTGAAGCGAGAATCGACAGCGTGAGCGGCAGCGAGAATGCGGTGTAACGCGCTGTTGCTGTCGGTTGCATCGTTCACCGACAGCGAGTCAAACGTAAAACCGGTGATGCCGCGCGCCATCGCCGCGCGTACTTCGCCCTCCATGTTGAGCAGCTGCCAGCTCGGCTGGCTGCTAACCGGCACTCCCAACGGTCTTTGGCGCAGGAATCCGCCTTGTTTCGCAAACTTGCTGGACTCGCCGGTTGGACTGAGATACTGCGTGTTGTAGTAGTCAGTCGCCGGCGCGGCATTGTCGATCGAGACTGGGAACGGGTGGAAGTAGTGCGCAAAGACTCTCTTCGATGAATTGAAAAGGGTGTCCGCCGAAGGCATCGTCGAGGGGATGCACGCGTCTCCCGCAGTGGCGGGGGCCGTGAGCAGCGGCGCTGCAGGGGCCGGGGCCGGCGCCGGTGCTGGCGCTGGCGCTGGCGCTGGTGCTGGTGCCGCAGTGGACTTGACGGGAGCGGCCGGGGGCGCGGTGGTCGACGTCGGAGGCGCAGCTGAGTCGCTGGAGGAACTGCTGGATCCGCAGCCGCTCATTGCGGAGACTAAAAATAAAATCGTCAGCGGAGCCAATGCTGAGAATGCGCTCGACCTGTAAACCATAGCCACCTGTTCCTATCTTTGTGATTCACGCGGAACGCGAGCGGCTATACCTGAGTTCACAAAGACGGCACTTGCCGCCGCCTTCGGAAACCCCGCTATCTGTCACTCACAGACCGGAAGCTTTGCGTCACCGGCTTGCGCCGGGTATGCCCTTGAACGGACTGAAGTAGAACATGAGGAAATCGATGGAGCACCGTGTCGTAGCGCACAGACAGGCGATGAAAATGCGAGCTCAAAAGTGTGACGGAGTACCAGCACCGCTCGAGCGCGAAAGCGGGGTCGAAGAAGCAGGTGTTTTGAGCGATTGGCGGCTTGAAAAAAGGCGTTTTCTAGCGCGCCGTTTTTAGATTCCGGTTGCCGTGCGCGTGCTGCGGAACTGCACCGAAAAGAGATGGCGGAAGTCAAGTTGCGTTTCTGCGTCGGTGGGTTGCGCAGAGCGTCGTCGTGAACCTTTGTCAAAGCGACAAGGCTTGCTGCTTGTCGTCGATCGCCGACGCCGGCCGGCCGCCTCTAAAAGTCTACGGGGTGAACGCCGCGTGTCAGACCAGAGCTTACGTCGAGCAGGGCGGATGTCTGGCATCTTTCTTTATCCCTGTCTGGCGAACTACGTACTTCGAGAATCCGACAGAACGGATTTAGGGGCTATGAATGCGAATATTGATATACAGCGCCAATTTTGCGCCTGAGCCCACCGGCATCGGTAAATACTCAGGAGAAATGGCCTGGTGGCTTGCCGAGCACGGGCATGAAGTTCGCGTGGTGTGCGCGCCGCCCTACTATCCGGCGTGGCAAGTCGACAAAAAATATCGATGGCCGCTGTATCGTCGCGAGCGCTGGCGAGGTGTCGATGTTTGGCGAACTCCCCTCTGGGTTCCGAAGTCGCCGAGCGGGCTCACGCGAATCTTGCACCTTTTATCGTTTGCGATTACCTCGTTTCCGGTGATGCTGTGGCAGATCGCCTGGCGGCCGCATGTGGTGCTCACGGTCGCACCGGCGTTCATGTGTGCTCCGGCGGGTCTGTTGACGGCCTGGCTGTGTCGCGCCAAGCGATGGTTGCATATGCAGGACTTCGAGGTGGATGTTGCGTTCAGGCTTGGGCTGCTGAAGGGCAAGCTGCTGCAGCGTATCGTATTGCGCGTGGAAGGCTCGCTGCTGCGCCGCTTCGACACCGTATCGACCATCTCGAGCAGAATGATTCAGCGCTTGGTTTCCAAGGGTGTGACCGCCGGTAAGGCCCGGTACTTCCCGAACTGGGTCGATCTTTCGCGAATCAAGCCTCCGAAGAACGGCAGTTATCGCACCAATCTCGGCATACCCGCGGACGCCATCGTCGTACTATTTTCCGGGACGCTCGGCGGTAAGCAGGGACTGATGGTGATACCAGAGGCCGCGAACCTGCTGCAGGCGCGCAGAGACATCGTTTTCGTCGTATGCGGCGACGGCGTCATGAAGCCGCAACTCGAATCCGCGTCGGCCGGCCTGCCGAATCTGCGCTTCATGCCGCTGCAGCCGTCCGGGCGCGTATCGGACTTGCTGGGGATCGCAGACATTCATGTGCTGCCTCAAAGTCCCGATGCCGCGGACCTGGTGCTCCCGTCCAAGCTTTGCGGCATGCTCGCCAGCGGCCGGCCGGTGATCGCGACGTGTCGTACCGGGACCGAGATCAGCGAGATCGTCTCGGAGTGCGGTTTGGTGGTGCCGCCGGAGAACGGCGTGGAGCTCGCGCGGGCCATCATCAAACTCGCGGACAACCCCGAAGCCAGGTTCCAGCTGGGTCGACGGGCGAGGAGTTTCGCCGAGGAGAATTTCGAGCGTGACGCCGTTTTGAACACAATGTTTACGCCGGTTGAAGATGAAAATGAGCTCGCCGCCGAGCGAAATGATCTAGCTGCTTGAAAAAAAATGAGTTGACGTCGCCTCGCTAAACAGTATGCCGCAGTACTTTTGAAGTACTTTTTAGTTGGGTCTAGCATCAGCAAGAAGTAGAATACTATGAGCGCCAAAGCGCACGCAGCAGTGAGTCTGAAGATCCGCCGCCCCGAACGCCTTCGCCGCTGGGTTGGTCTTGCAGCGTTTTTCTTTGTCTGCACGATGGGGCTCGGCGCAGCCACGGCAAGCGCGCAGCAGGAATACCTGCTGGCACCAGGGGATATCTTGAAGATCAGCGTATTCAAGAATCCCGACTTGAGCCTCGACGTGCGCGTCTCGGAGTCGGGAGCGATAGGCTATCCGCTGATCGGATCGGTTCCGGTCAAGGGCCTTACCCTGCCTGCGGCGGAAAGCAAGATCGCACAAATGCTCAGGGACGGCGGCTTTGTGGTCAACCCGCAAGTCAACATACTGCTGACCCTCGGTTTCGGCAATCTGGTGTCGGTGATCGGCGAAGTCAACAAGTCCGGTCGATATTCGGTTGATTCGGCGGGCGGGCATGTTTCAGGGATGCTGGCCGCGGCCGGAGGAGTCGCGCCCACGGGCGGTGAGATTGTTTCGGTCTCCGGCATGCGCAATGCCAAGCCTTTTCGGCGCGACGTCGATATCGTCAAAATGTCTTCGACCGGCAATACCGCCGACGACATCGAGCTCTATGGCGGTGACACGGTGTATGTCAATCGCGCGCCGATGTTCTATATTTACGGGCAGGTGCAGAAGCCCGGTCAGTACCGCTTGGAGCGAGGCATGACGGTGATCCAGGCGCTAGCCACGGGAGGCGGCGTCACGGGCAAGGGCACGCAGCGCGGAATCGTTCGGCATCGGCGTGATGCCAACGGGAAAGTAAAAGAGGAGGGCGTTTCGATGGACGATGATGTCCAGGACAGGGACGTCATCTACGTCAAGGAAAGTCTGTTTTGATCGAATTCGAATCACTTAGTTGCTGCCACGGAGGCCGCGCTTAGCATGAGCTTCAATCAATTCCTGGTGATTCTGCGTGCCCGCTGGCTGATCGCCGTGGGCATCTTTCTGGCGGTGGTCTTCTTGATTGCATTCGCAAGCCTCATTTGGCCCAAGCAATATACGGCGATCGCTTCCATCGTCATCGACAGCAAATCCGATCCCGTGGCCGCGGGCGGTGGCATGGGGATGGCGGGGCAGCCTCCGGCCACTTACGTCAATACGCAGGCCGACATCATTGCCAGCCAACGCGTCGCCCAGCGTGTCGTGAAGACGCTGAAACTCGACCAGCAGCCTGAGGCGCGAAAGTTATGGGCGAAGGGCACTGACGATGACATCAGCGTGACAATCGCCAACCTTCTGCTCGAGAAGAAACTTCTCGTCGCACCGGCGCACGATAGCCCGACACACGCCAGCAATGTAATCGATATTTCCGTTCAATGGTCCGACCCGGTGACAGCTGCCGCGCTGGCGAACGGTTTTGCGCAAGCCGCCATTGAAACCAATATCGAATTGAAGGTCGAGCCCGCCAAACAGTACGCAAGCTGGTTCGATGAGCGTTCGCGTGCGCTGCGAGCGGATTTGCAGGCAAAACAAAGATTGCTATCCGATTTTCAAAGCAAGAACGGGATCATCGCAACCGACGAGAAGCTGGATGTCGAAAACGCGCGCTTGGCCGAGCTATCCACCGAATTGGTAACGATCCAGGGCCTGCGGCAAGACAGCCAATCGCGCCAGCATCAGGTGGGGACCGACATCAATTCGTTGCCGGAGGTATTGCAAAGTCCGGTCATCCAGACGCTCAAGGGCGCCTTGTCGCAGTCAGAGGCAAAACGGCCTGATATGGCCAGTCGCTTGGGCAAGAACCATCCGGACTACCAAGCGTTGGAGGGCGAGATTACCAATCTGCGAAGCCGCATCGCGGTGGAAAGCGCGAATATCGCGGCCTCGCTCGGCAGCACGACCCAGGTGAATTTGCGGCGTGAAAACGAAGTGCGCCAGGCCTTGGAGGCCCAAAAGAAGCGGGTCCTCGAGTTGAAGTATCAGCATGACCAGGCGGCGATGTTCCAAAGCGACGTCACCTCGGCGCAGCGCGATCTGGACCAAGTGTCCCAGCGCCTGGCGCAAAGCAACCTGGAGAGTCTGACGCAGCAAACCAATGTGGTGCAGTTGAGCACGGCGTTCGTGCCCAAGGATCCTTCAAGCCCGAAGCTGATCATCAATTTGATAATCGCGGTATTTTTGGGCGGGGTACTCGGAATCGGAGCTGCGGTATCCGCCGAAATGCGCAACCGGCGTGTGCGTGAAGACGAAGATATGGTGGACATTCTCGGCGTGCCTTTGCTTGGCAGCATTGATTTCATCCAGGTGCGCACGAACGATTCTCGAGTCGCGCAGACAGCGACCGGTCGGCTCGAGCCATCGGCCATTTAGGCGTTTTCGCAGTTGGGAACGAAGGGCAGAACATGAACAAAATCGCCGATCGACCCGTCACAAGCCGCGACGTTCCGCCTGATCGCGGCCGCGCGATAGGCGCCATACTCATGGAGCAGGGCCGCCTGAGTGCGCAGGATGTCGATGAAATTCAGCGCTTCGCGAATTCACATGGCGTGCGATTTGGCGAAGCAGCCGTGCAGATGAAGCGTATCACGGAGCATGACATCGAGTCGGCGCTTGCGCAGCAATACAATTATCCGGTATTGGCGCGCGGCGGCCAGGGTGGGGTGGCTGACGACGTCATCGCGGCTCATCAACCGCAAAGCGAGGCGGTTGAACCGTTGCGTGCGCTGCGCAGCCAATTGATTCTTCGGTGGTTCAATGGCGCCACCCGCAAAGTGTTCGCGGTCACCAGCCCTGAGCGCGGCGAAGGCCGCAGCTGGCTCGCCGCGAATCTGGCAACCATGTTTGCGCAGCTCGGAGAACGCACGCTGCTGATTGACGCCGACATGCGGCACCCGCGTCAACATCGACTGTTCAATATCGACAATTCGGTCGGACTGTCGGCCCTGTTGACCGGGCGCGCGGGTCGCGAAATTGCGCGCCGGATTCATCCGCAGCTGCGGTTGTTCGTGCTGCCGGCAGGCATCATTCCGCCCAACCCGCAGGAATTGCTGGCGCGCCCGGTGTTCGAGGTGATTCTCGATCATTTCGCCGCGCAATTCAGCCTGGTGATCATTGATACTCCGGCGGCATCGGAAACCGCCGATGCGCAGATTCTGGCCGCGAATGCCGGCAATGCGGTAATGATCGCACGCCGCAATTACACGCAGCAGTCGAAGTTGGTGGCGGCGATGCAGGCATTGACCGATACGGGTGTAAACGTCATTGGCAGCGTCATCAATGCGCATTGAGCGGATGAACACCAAAGCATCGATCAATCTGTTCAGCTTTCGGGTGCTTCTCGCGCTGGTGATAGTGCTGATCGAACTGGTGTTCATCAATAGCCTGATCACAGCCGGGATCGAATTCATCCTTTCCAGCGTCGTCGTCACCATAGCGCTATTGATACAGCTGAGATTTGGCGTTCGACAGAGTGCCGCCGCGCCCGCGGATTTGGTGGTTTTCATTTTCAACTGGCTGTTTCTCGATCTGGCCCCCAAGGTCCAATTGATCAGCATGCCGCAACGTCTCGTCAACACCTCGACGGTTACGATTGACGGAGTCGCCTGGACAAATCTGGTTTGCGCGCTGTTCATGATCGCGTTCACGCTCTTTTACGCTTTCTTGAGCAAACGCGCCGAAGAACCGCCGCCAACCGCTGCCGCGCCGGTCGATTGGCGTGAGGAGTTTGCGCCGGGCGCCGTGGGGCTGGCGCTGGTTGTCTGCATGATCGTGGTCGCGTTGGCGGCGCCGAGCGCCTATGCTTCGGTGGAGAATTCCGTGTCAGCGACGCCGGCATCGCTGGTGATGCAAAGGTTCCTGCTTTTTCTCCCGACCGCGACGCTTCTTATTCTGCTGCATGAAACAGTCCGCTCGGGCCGCAAGGTGTTGTTCAGCCGCGTCTGCGTGCTGGTGCTGCTCCTGCTGCTGGTGATGATTACGGAGAACCCGTACACCGAGAAGCGCAACGCGATCGGACCGGTATACATAGGCCTGCTGTTGGTGCTGTTCCAGAACTGGTTTGCAGTCCGAAGCCGGCGGCTGCTATTGCTGGTGGGCAGCATGGTGCTGGTATTTCCGGCGATTACGATATTCACCCACAATCACCGGCAAGCGTTGAGCGACGTGTCGCTGAATCAATTCTCCGAGCAGATTGCGGATCATTACTTTTCCATCAACTACGACTCGTGGGCCAACATTTATACGGCCGTCGAGGTCGTCAAAGTGCACGGTATGCAGTGGGGCCATCAACTCCTGGGTTCCGTTCTGTTCTTTGTGCCGAGTTCGATTTGGAGCGCGAAGCCGCTGGCAACGGGAATTTTCCTGGCTGACTACCTAAGCGCCAACTACAGCATGTGGTTCACGAACTTGTCGGCACCCTTGGTCGCGGAGGGTTACCTCGACTTTGGACCGGGAGGCGTCGTTGCCTATGCGGCGGCCGCGGCCTGGCTCGTCGTGTTTCTCAACAGACTGGCGCAACGGCGCAAGGGATGGGTCGCACTTCCCGTCGCCACTTATGCGTCGGTATTCCTGATGATCGTAATGCGCGGTTCATTGATGATTGCACTGGGATTCGCGGCCGCGGCGCTTCTGGCGTTCGGTTTCGCCGCTATGCTGCTGTCTGCGAAATTAGGCGTACGTCACCGGGTTGCCGGACGAATGCGCGCCCGCCCGATGGTGTCCTGAAGGGCGCGCCGCGCCACCGACGACCATGCGAGTAGCGATATACCATAATAATCTTTGGGCCAGGCACAAGGGCGTGGTGTTTTCACAGGTGGATTTGGGCGGCAAATCCCGCGGCATAACACCCTCGTTCATTCAGATCGCCGAGACCGAAGAAATGCGGGTAGGGCTTGGCGGGGTCGATCTTTCATATCATCAATACCCCTTCAGGCTGCTGTTCCGCGGCTCATACGATGGCGCTCCGCTGATCCGGCTGATTGGCGCGCTTACGCGTGATCTGGTCAAGAATCCGGTGGATCTGGTCATCATGCCGGGATACAACCGCGCGGAATATTGGGCCATGCTGCTGGTGTGCATCGTGTTGCGCCGAAGGCGCGCTGTCTTTTGCGATTCGACGACTGCTGATCGGCCAAAGACTGCCTGGAGAGAGCTGGCCAAACGCTGGTTCTTCAGGTGGTGCAACGGCTTTTTTTGCTACGGGACCCGAAGCAAAGAATACTTGATGAGTTATGGCGTCAGCGAGTCGAAGATCGCGTTGCGATGCCAGGCGGCCGCACTACCGCGCGGCTATAGTGCAGTCAAAGTGCTCTCTCACTACAACTCGAACCGGCAAGGTAGCGCGGATGAACCGCACTTCCTTTACGTGGGCAGATTGTCGCCCGAAAAGGGCCTTGATGATTTGTTCCAGGCATTTTGCGCCATATACAAATCCTATCCGAAGGCGCGGTTGGACTTGGTCGGCTCGGGTCCGCTGACTGAACAATTGAAGAATCGCGTGGCCGCGCTTGCAATGGGCGACGCAATCTCGTTCTTGGGAACCAAAAGCCTGGATGATATTGCAGAATTGTTTTTCAAATGCACCGGGTTGGTGTTGCCAAGTCACAGCGAGCCGTGGGGATTGGTGATCAACGAATCCCTCAGCTACGGATGTCCGGTGGTGGTGAGCAGCGCGTGCGGCTGCGTGCCGAACCTGGTACTGGATGGAGTGACGGGCTACTCGTTTGAAGTGGGAAATGTCGATGCCCTGCATGAGGCGCTGGTCGCCCTCATGCGATTGTCGGCTGATCGTCAGACGGTCGCGCGAAACTGTTTGAAGGTCATTTCCAACTACACACCCGAGCGGTCGGCGACCCAGATATTGGATGGATGTTTGCGCATGGCGGGAGCCAAGGGATGACGCGCTGTGTGTCATTCGTCGGACCGCTGCCGCCGCCTGTCAACGGCTTTTCCAGCGTGTGCGCAATGATGTTGGAACGTCTAAGAAGCAGAATGCCGGTGGAAGTGTTCAATCGGGCGCCGAATCTGCGTACCCGAGCGTTTGGCATCCTGCGGCAGCTGGCCAATCCGGCACGGTTTTTCGGGTTGTGCCTGAGGCGGCGTGAAGCAGTCCTGTATCTGGCGCTGTCCGGCGGCCGCGGCCAGCTCGTCGATCTGATCTACGTACTCATCAGCAAATTGTTTCGACGCTCGATTTTCGTTCATCACCACAGCTTTGTTTATATCAATTCGCCTTCACGGCTCAATCGCTGCTTTTTCGCGCTGGTCCGCGACGCGGTGCATATCGTGTTGAGCCCCAATATGGGCGAATCGTTGACGCGGGTATACGGCTTGAATCCCGGCGCGGTGAGAGTGGTGTCGAACGCCGCCTTTTACGATGCGGATGATGACCAGGTGCATGCGGCCGGCGACGATTCTGCGCCGCTGCAGCTTGGGTTCCTGTCGAACATTACTTTCGAAAAAGGCATCGTGGAGTTCTTCGGCATATTGGAGAGGCTGAAAAAATCCGGCGTGCCATATCGAGCGCAAATCGCCGGTCCGTTGGCGCCCGATGCGCGGCAAACATTCGACGAATTGCTCGAGACCGCACATGACGCGGAGTACTTGGGGGCTGTGTACGGCGCTGAAAAGGAGCGGTTTTATCGTCAGCTGGACGTCTTTCTGTTCCCGACGAATTACGCCAACGAGGCTGAACCGCTGGTTATCTACGAGGCGATGCGCCAGGGGGTCCATGTCATCGCGTGCGATCGGGGGTCGATTGCGGAAATGCTTCGCAATGGCGCCGGTCTGGCTTTTTCCAGGGAGCGCATGGTCGAATCGGCGGCCGCGCAAATCGCGAAATTCGACCGTGATAGAGCTGCGTTGCTGGCGGCAAAACGAATGTCAGTGCAGCAGGTCCGGCGAATACGCCGCGCGAGCAAATTGGCGTTGGAGAATTTATTGGCTTCGATGCAAGGCACGGATGAACCCGTGAGAGTGTCGCTGTGAAAATTCACCCCTGTCCGATTTTGTTTGCCGCTGCGATCTCAGCCGTGGCGTCGACTTCGCTGGGCGGGGCGGTTGAATACAAAGACGCGCTGGATCTTGCCGTTGCGCCGCCCGAGGATATCACCGCGGCGCAGCGAACCAACCGGCTGATCCTGTCCGCCGGTGACACGTTCACGTATGACAACAACATCTATCGGCTCCCCACCGGCGTCACTGACCTGACCGTTCTGCCGGGCATCGGGCGCAACCCCAGCAGGCATGACTCGATTGAAAGCGTAACGGGGGCGCTCGATGGCGAATGGCTGACGGGAGCCCGACAAAGCGTCGATGTCGGTCTTCGGGCCGACTACAATCGGTTCTTCAAGAACACGGACCTCAACAATGTTTCATCCAGCGACCGTGCGGCGTGGAATTGGGGCTTGGGCGATGCCCTCTCGGGCAGGGTGGGCGCGGACTACACCCGGTTATTCGGCGGATACTCCAACGTGCAGGTGTATTCCCGCGACATTGTAAGCCGATCCGAGGCGTTTGCTTCGTTGCGTTATCAGGTTGGTCCGCGCTGGGGGATATTCGGCGGCCTGCTCGGCTCGACATATTCAGTGTCCGGGGCGCAAGCAGCGTACAGCAATTCGAGATCCAAGGCCGCAGACGTCGGCTTCGACTTCACCACCGAGATCAACCGGATAGGCTTCGACTATCGTTACAACGACACGCGTGCGCCGAACAGCCTCGTACTGAACGGCGTGGTGTTCGATCCGGACTATCGGGAAGACCGGGCGCGTGTGCTCTTCAGGTATGCGCTGACGGAAAAGACGCTGGTCGATGCCAGTGCCGGATATTTGAAGCGTGAATATCCCAGCACCGCCATAGGCAGTTTTTCAGGCGAGATCTGGCGAGTCGCATTGCAGTGGCAGCCGACGCCGAAGACCCAGCTGTTGCTGGGCGTGTGGCAGCAGCTCGATGCGGATTTGACTTCCCAGACAGACTACTTCGTTGACAAGGGTGTCAGCCTCACGCCGCAGTGGATTGCGTCGGAAAAACTGACGTTTTCAGCCGGCGTCTGGCGGGAGACTCAAAATTATGTTGGTTCGAATCCCGTTGGCCCGATCCCCGTTGATTTCATAGGGCAGGCGCGGCACGACACGCTGACCGGGGAGACCGGCAGCCTGGTCTACACCCCGACCAGCAAGATCGTGCTGACGTTTTCCGCGACGCATGTAAAACGAAACTCGAATATCTCGCAGTTCGAATACAATGACTTTCAGGGCAGCGCCAACATCACTTATCGATTCTTTCGCTATGGCGACAATCAATGATGGGCTGCCGCGCTGCGTCTGGTCTCGATCAAAAACAAGACCGCAAGAAGCACCGCCTGCAAAGCGCAGCCCAAAAGCCTGATCGTCGTTCCTTGGTTCGGGCTTAACTGTGTAAACAACGACGTGCCGGCAATCATGAACGCCGCGCCCGCCGTAGCACTGATGATTTCACGGGACGCCTTCAGCTCCGAAAGAAAGTAGAGTGAAAACGGCGACTTCACGATTTGAAACGCGGCCGCGACTGAGGCGATGAGTCCGGTTTCAAAAGCGACGGCATAACGTGGCGGCAAGAACGGGATTCCGAGGCGAAGTCCCACGAACACCGCCAGGCACGCGCACACGGAGATTGCAGAGAACAGCCGCAGGCTTTGAAAGCAGATTTTGCGGCGTAGCGGCATGTCGCCCTGCGCGGCGGCAAGCTTGGTGATGATGATCGGCGTGATGATCAACGGAATGAAGGTCATCATGTTGAATATTTGATTGCCGATGCTGTAGATCGCGTTTTCGGATGCTCCGCCGTCGCCAAATATTATTTTCCGCTGGATGAACCACTGCGAAAAGGTGAGCGCCGACACGACCAGGATCTGCTTTGCGCCATAGGCAAACAGGGTCTTCGTTTCGATCCATGCGTCGGGCAACAGGTGATTGTAGGAACCCATGGTTTGCCGGGTATCGGGTTGCAGATGCACTTTGAGAAGTGCGGCCGCCATGTATGAAACGCCCACGACTTGGGCGCAGATCAGGAAAAACATCAGGTCGACGCCGGATGTGGCGGGTCGGGCGAAGAAGGCGAAGCCAACGAAGATGAGTGAGGTGGCCATGTAGCACACGCCGACATTGATGCTGGCATTCAGCGCAAATGACATCGCTGTCAGCAGCGACGTTGAAATCATGAATGATGAGTAGACGCACACCGCCAGGATCGCCGGTCCCGGGGAGCTCGCGACCTTGAGCTGCGAGGCAAAAACCGCGCATATGACGCTGCCGGCGAGAATTGTCCCGGCGAGCGCAAGGGCGCAGCCGGCGGCAATCGTCGGACCCAAGGGAGCGGCTTCCTTGAGTTTGCGCGTCAGTTGCGCATTGATCGACAACTCGATGCCGAACGAGCAAAAGGCAACGGTGGACACGGCGGTTGCCGTCAAATAGCTCATTTCTCCAAAGCTGCTGGGCGCAAATCGTTTGATGGCCACGAACATCCCGGCGGCGTTGAGCACCCTCGCGATGAGCGACAGGGCCAGGTAGATGCTGTTTTTTTGGCGGACCTTTGCGGCGATCTTGTCGAGTGCGACTCGATAATTCTTAAAGCCTTGCATGGACCGGGCGTGCGGGGGATCCAATGCAGACCATCATTTCAGGAAGGTTGCCGAACACGGAGCTGCGCGAGCCGACCACCGCGCCTTTACCCACGGTGACGCCCGGCGCGACGAACACATCGGCCGCCAGCCATGCTTCGTCTTCGATGACGATGGGGAGCGCCAGCATGTCGAAACTCGGCCTGCGGAAGTCATGCGTGCCGGCGCATAGATAGCTCTTTTGCGACACCACGACATTTCTCCCGATTGTAATTTCTGCAAAACAATACAGGACCGCATCATCGCCGATCCATGAATGGTCGCCGATTTGCAGCTTCCACGGATAGGGGATGGTTACGCTGGGGCGAATGACCACGCCCTTGCCGATTCGGGCGCCGAATTGCCGCAACAACCAGCGACGAAATCCATACATCACCTGCGGCGAGCCGCGAAACAAAGTGGCTTGAACGAACCACCATAGCTGAACCACAAGTCCGGATCGGCCCCTGAAGTTGGGCGGCAGACGGAAGGCCGCCAAGTCCTGTATTTTGCCGGCACTCAAAGGGAGCAAACTCCGCGCCGCGACGCGCTGCCGCTCCAATAGGTCATGTCGATCACCCCCGAGGGGAGACCGCCGGAGCCGAATATTTGAATGGGACCGGGGAAGGAGAAAATCTCCGATCCTGCGCGCGAAAGTGAAAAAATGGGGGTGCCGGGGGCAGTATGTACTTTGAAGGAAGTGATTCCCGCGGGGGCGTTTTGCACCGAGGTGCGGCCGCCAATCGTGATCTTCAATTCCCCGGGGGCGGTCAAGAACGCCAGCAGTTCGATATTGTCCTCCGGCGAGCTGTTGCGGATCTGATTGGGCGCGGATTGCGCCGGACCTGCCGCGTCGGTCGGTTCGCGGCGATAGAAATAATAAAGCACATCGTGGCTGATAGCGGGCTGTTTTCCCGTTAGAAACCAGGCCGCATAGAAAGCATTCAGGTCGTAAAACCCGGTGCCGATGTCGGTGCGCAGCGTGGAATCGGTATAGGGTTCAATTTCGCTTGATTCTGAGAAGTCGCTCCAAGTCACCAGCTGGACCCAATCGGTATCTCCCATGATGGAGCTCGTCCATGCATTGCGGAAACTCGCACTGTTGCCCGCTTCCCAATAAGTCGAGTCCTTGGGGCGGTACTGCTGAGGATCCACCGGCATCATGAAGATCTTTCCATAGTTGTTGTGGGCCATCGGCGGATCGCTTTTCATGCCATCCGACACACTCGCGGTGGCCGTTCCCCAGTCGGCAAATCCATGGCTGATGGGCGCGAATGCCGCGGCCTGGCCTTTCCAGCCCAGAAACGTCGGAACGAAGGCTATCGCAATGCCGCGTGTTTTGAGCTGTGCGATGACTGAAGCCCACCAGTCCGGCGAATTCGCACCGGCATTGAAGGCAGAGACCACCAGGCGCCCATCGTCGAGCCGGAATGCCGCCGGGCTGGGCGCCGCTGCGGCGATACTGTTGACCACGGCAGCGCTATCGGACTTCAGCGCGGCGATGTCGGGCATGATGAGTATCTTGAAGCGCGGATCCACCGCGTGAGCCGCGCTCAGCAGCGTTTGCAGGTGAGTATCGCCGCCGGCCGCTTCCTTTGCCGACAGCACATCGAAGGTAAAGCCGGTGATGCCGCGGGCAATCGCCATGCGCACCTCACGCTGCATATTGTTCAATTGCCAGTTGCGATCGGAATCGACACCCACCGGCAAGGGCCGCTGGCGCAGATAACCCCCACGGGCGGCCCATTTCCCGGATTCACCGTTTATGTTCAGGTAGTTGTGGTTGTAGTAATCGTCTGACGCTGACTTGTTCCCTAAGGACAATGGAAATGGATAAAAATAGTGGGCGAACACTTTTTTCGAAGAGTGAAACAGGGAATCCGCGCCGGGCATTGCGAAGGCAAGGCAGGGATCGTCATCGGCAATGCACTGCGGCGCGCAAAAGACAGCGGCAAAAATGCCCAGGCAACCGGCAATGACGGTGTTTCGTCGCAACATATCAGCACCTCACGCCGCTACCGTCGTGCGGTCGCGACAGCTGGAACTACAACCAAGAAGCGTGACAAGCTTACAACATCAATGCTCCGGAGCTATGATATCGCATGCGATGCGCGGCATTTTTTTAGGCTTTTCCCATTGATGGAAGAATCGTCGGGACGTAAACCTTTGGAACAGCCGCTTACTGCCGAACAAGTCGAGCAATTTTTTCAAGAGGGTTTTCTAGTCATCGAGAAACCCCAGATACCGGCGGCTGAGCTCGAGTGGTGCCGGGATATTCTGATGCGCATGATTCTCGGCGGCGAGCGGCGCAGCGAAGGCAGAAATCTGGATCTGACGGCCACGGACGGTGCGGGTGACATGACCTCGCCGAGTGTGCTGCAGCCATCCCTGTATGCGACCGAGCTGCGCAAGTTGTCCTATCGAAAAACGGCGCTGGCCACCGCGCGCCAACTGCTGGGAGCGAACGCCGAATTTGCCGGCGACCACGCGATATTCAAGCCCAGTCACCGCGGCCATCCCACGCCTTGGCATCAGGACGAAGCATTCCGCGAGCCGGGCTTCGACTACAACGAGTTGAGCATCTGGATCGCGATTACCGAGAGCACGGTCGATAACGGCGCCATGGCATACATCCCCAGATCGCACTTATTGGGATTGCTCCCGCACCGGCTGCATGGCGGCGGGAAAGACGCGAATACGATCGAGTGCTACGATGGCTTTGATCCGAAGACCGCGGCCGTGCGGCCCATTCCGGCGGGCGCGATGATCCTTCATCACGGTCTGACGGTGCATGGCGCCTTCGGCAACAAGACCGACTCATCCAGGCTTGCATACATTTTGCAGTACACCACGCCGGTCAAAATGAGCAAGCACATCCGCAAGTCGCCGTGGCTCGACCACTTGCGCAGCGGCAACCAACAGCAACGTAAGAGCTACCTGATGCACGGCGGGATATTTCCGGAGCTGTGGCGCATCCTGCGATCCGATCGCCACTCGCATCGTCATTTTTTATCGTTCTTCTGGCGTCGTCGAGTCAATCGGATACGCGGTTTGTTCAAGCACTGGCGCGTCACCTGAGACGCAACCGATCCCCATAGCCGGTGAGTTCCAAATAGCCACGACCTGCGGGTTGTTCCTGCTCGTAAGCGCGCACGGCGCCTTCCCAATAGATGGCGCCGGTCGATAGGCGCGTATCGTTCTCTTGATCATCGAGCAGCGGCCGCAAATGGATGGCGCGCGTGCCTGCGCGAACCGTCCACTCCACGGGATAATCCACGCCGGTGCGCGGCGACAGCCAGCGCCGTTCCGCCCGGAAATCCACATCCGCGGGCCCGAGAATTCGTGTTGCGCCGTCGGCGCTGCGAAAGGTGCCGCCGGCCCATCGCGGCTTGCCGTCGAGTCCGCGAATCCGGAAGGCCATCAACGCCGCACCGTCATTCAAGTTGATGCCGATCCAGTCCCAGCCGGTTGCATCCGCGTCCAGATACTCGCTCGACCACTCGTGATCGAACCAGGCTTCCCCGGTCACCTGATTCTTGAGCCCATTGCGCGAGATGACTCCCGCAACCTTCAGATGCGGCAGACTGTAGTAGTAGCTGGCCGCCCGCGGCTCCGGTCCCTTGCGGCTGAATCCTCCATCGCCATTGATCAGCGCAGCCTGCGTCTCCGACAGCGCCAGATCGAACGAAAATTCGTCCGCGTCAATCCTGGCGACGTAGCGCTGATCCTTGCGCTCGAGGGACCAACCTTCGATCCAGACCTGCGTGTTGCCTTCGGCTGCGCCGGCAAGTCCCAACCCGGCGCGCCGAATGCGCTGATCCTGCCAGAGCTTGCCGCGCTTTGGATCGCTCAGGGCGCAATGTGCGATCAGCAGTTGGCGCGGCGCAAAGGCGCTCGGATTGTTTTCGTCGATATCCGGTTTGGTGCGAAAGAAGGTCACCTGAAATCCAAGAGACTCGCCGTGCTCAGTCGCCAGCCAGCCCGTGACATACCACCACTCGGTCCGAAACATCGGATGACTCCCCAGATCGAGGGGAAACATCGGTGGGTGTCCCGGCGTAACCGGCGCATAGGCGGTGCCCGCCGCAGCGGCCGGCCCCGGCACGGCGCCTGCCGACAAGCCGCTTGCCAGCAGGCTGCACGCCAGCAGCAACGTGATCTTCCTCACCAGTCCTCACGCACGGCGCGCACGGCATCTTGACTGAGCGCGGCGCGGCCGCTGCAAATCGCCGTGACCGCCGCCGCGCCGATCAACGCGCCGCTCAGCCACGCCAATGGCCACACCGGTACGGCTAAATCTATGCTCCAATTGAAGGACTGCCGATTGATGACATACACCAGTATCAGGCTCAATGCGATGCCGAGACCGAGACCATAAACCACGCCGAAGGCACTGGTGAGAATGCCCTCATCGGCCAACATGGCGATAACTTGCCGGCGCAGCATGCCAATGTGTCTCAGCATGCCGAACTCCGCGCGGCGGGCGAGGGCGGTTGAACTCGCCGCGAAACTGACTCCGGTAAGTCCGATGATCACGGCAATGACCTCGAGCGCATAGGTAATGGCAAAGGCGCGATCAAAGATCTGCAGCGACCGCTCGTGCAGGGCGGTGCTGGTGGTGATTTCCAGCGCATTACGGTTGCCCAGCGCTTGACGCAGCATTCTTTCGGTCGCGCCCGCGTCGGCGCCCGGGTTGAGCCAAATCGAGCCTTCGTTGGCGCTCACATCGCCGGTCGCGGCCGCATAAGCGCGCCTCGAGACGACGACCGACCCGGACAGGCGCGCGTAGTCGCGCCAAATTCCGGCGATCGTGAACTTCCGGATCCGGCCCGCCAGTGGAATCTCAAGCGCATCACCCATCCGGTAGCCGTAAAGATCTTGCAGCGCTTCTGAAATCCAAGCCGGCGGTGTTTCCCCGTCAGGCACGATGGGCGTGCTGCGGAGCAGCGGCAATTGCGCGGCGGTGTCGCCGTCATTCTCACCGCGGGCGATCAGAGTAACCGGCGCGCGCTCAGGGTCCAGAAGGACTTGCCGGGTTCTTCGAAACTCCGCGCGAGCGACGCCGGCCACCATGCCGAGTTTCACTTGATCGTCCTTGGACCAAAAAGCCGTGTCATTGCCAAACGGTTCGCGCAGCTGCATGTCCGCAGGCAAAAGTTTGCCCAGCCAGTGATCGAACGAGATGCGGAATGAGTAAATCATGGTCGCCATGGCCACCATCAAGCTGAAGCTCACGATGATGGATGCCAGGCTGAGCGCCGACAGGGCGACGTTTTCTCTGAGCTGCGATACAGCGGTGTCGAGGACGATGCGGTGGGTGCGCGGCGCCAATCCCAGGCCCTTCATGGTGACCGTGGGCACCAACAGCACCGCGCCCAACAGCAGGGCGGCGATCGCGGCATAGCCAAATACCGGCAGTCCGCCGACGGGCGGCAACCAAGCCAGAGCCGACCCCACAAGCAGCAGCGCAGCGCCGAAGCGCCAGCTGGTTCCGGCGACCGCCGTGTAGTCGGCATCGCCCCCCTTCAAGGCGCGGGCGGGCGATTGGCGGGCGGCGTTGCGTGCCGGTACCCATGCGCCGATACCGGCCACAACAATACCGATCGTAAAGAATGCCAACATTTGCAGCGGCGCCGCACGCAGCGACGCCTCTGCCGCGCGCAATTGACCGTTGCCGAGATCGGCGGAGAGGAATTTTAGGATTGCCGCCGCGATGAGCATGCCGAGGAGCACACCGAGCATGGAACCTACGAACCCTAACGCAAGCCCTTCGCCGACCAGGGCGTTGCGCAACTGGTTGCGCGTCACGCCGAGTGCGCGCAGCAGCGCCAGTGAGCGGCGTCTGCGCAGCACCGAGAGCGACTGGGTGGAGAACACCAGGAAGGCGCCGGTGAACAATGCGACCAGCGCCAGCATGTTCAGATTCACCCGATACGCCTTCGTCACCGTGACGGCGCGATCGCGCTCGACTTGCGGCGCGATGGCAAGAACTCCCGCGGGAAGCGTTGTGCCGAGATTGCGGCGAAAAGACTCCACATCGGTGCCGGGCGCGAGCCGCAAATCGATGCGATTCAAGCGCCCTACCGCGTTGAAAGTCCATTGCGCGGAGGCGATGTCCATGAGGCCCAGCGGTTGCGGATAAGCGCCATCCGCCAGTATGCCGAGCACGCGCAGGGCTTTGAACGAACTTCCCACGGTGACTTGCAACAGGTCGCCGCGTTGAAGCCGCAGCTGTTGCGCCGCGGCGCTGCTCAAGTAAATCGCGTCGTGATCGAACAGCTGAAACACGCCCTCACCGATGTCGCCGATGATCGCGGGTTGCAGAACAGCGGCCCGAAACGGATCCAGCCCCAGCACCTTGAGCGTCTCATTGCGGCCGGCAAGCGCGACTTCGAGTTCCAGCACCGGGCTAAGTGCGCTCACCGACGCCGCGCGTGCCAGGTCCACAAACACCTGCTCGGGGAAACCTTCGCGCGGACCACGGATCACGACATCGGCTTCACCCACCAAGCGCTTGGTGGCCAATCCGAATTCATTCAACGCCGATGCATTCACCAGGAACACCGAGGACCCCAGCGCCACCCCCAGCGCCAGCGCCAGCACGGTCACCAGAAAGCGTGTCGGTTGTTCCCGTATCTGCGCCAGCAGCAATATGCGCCAAATCCTCCATGAGCCGGCATTGCTCATGCCGGCTCCCAAGGATGCAGTCCGCGCGCATCGAGCACCAGGATGCGATCGGCCGTTTCTGCCGCCGCTCGTGAGTGAGTAATGAGGATGCCGGCGCCGGCATTTGCCTTGACTTGCGCCTGCAGCAGCGCGAGCGTTTGCGCGGCGCTGCGCGTGTCGAGGTTGCCGGTCGGCTCGTCCGCCAGCAGCAGCCGGGGTCGATGCACCAATGCGCGCGCAATGGCAACGCGCTGCAACTCGCCGCCCGAGAGCTCCTTGGTGCGGCGTTGCGCCAGCGCCTCGATTCCCACCGCCGTCAACATATCGCGCGTGCGCCGGCTGCGCTCGGGTTCCGCGACCCGCAGCAGGTCCAAGGGAAGCGCAACATTTTGTTCGACCGACAGATACGGCAGGACGTGAAAGGCCTGGAACACAAAGCCGACGGCACGGCGACGCAGCAGCGTCGTGGCGTCATCGTCCAGGGTGGACAGATCGACGCCCTCGAGAATCACGCGTCCGCCATCAGGCGCATCGAGGCCCGCCAGCAGGTTGAGCAGCGTCGACTTGCCGACGCCGGACTCGCCCATGATGGCGAGGTACTCGCCGCGGCGAAGTTCCAGATCGACGCCCTCAAAGATCGCAGGCCGGTCTTTCGAAAAGCGCCTGCTCAGGCTCTCAAGCCGAACAACGAGGTCAGTCACCGCGGCCCACGGGCCTCAAGCGGCATCGACTCCGATCACTGCCTTGACCTCGAGGAAGTCGCGTAATCCGAACTCGCCATACTCGCGCCCATTGCCGGACATTTTAAAGCCGCCGAAGGGCGTATTCATATTGCCGGAGGCGCCGTTCAAGGTCACCTGGCCTGCGCGAATCCGCGCGCCGACCCGCCGCGCGCGCAGATTGTCCTGCGACCAGACATAGGCGGCGAGGCCGTACGGCGTATCGTTCGCGATCTGCACGGCCTGCTCCTCGCTGTCGTAGGGAAGAATGCAGAGCACGGGTCCAAAAATTTCCTCGCGTGCGATCGTCATGTCGTTGCGGACGTTGGAAAAAATCGTGGGCTTGACGAAGTAGCCTTTGCTCAAGCCCTCGGGCCTTCCTGAGCCGCCGATGACCACCTTTGCGCCCTCGGCGATGCCTTTGGCGATGTAGCCCGCGACGCGTTCGAATTGTACTTTCGACACGACCGGACCCAGGTTGGTCTTGTCCGAGGCCGGATCGCCCGTTATCACGGATTCCGCCACGCGTTTGGCGATGGCCTCGACCTCAGCCAATTTGGCGGCGGGGACCAGCATGCGCGTCGGCGCATTGCAGGATTGTCCGGAATTCTGGAAAACATGCAGCACGCTCTGTTTGACGGCACGTTCGAAGTCCGCGTCATCCAACAGGACGTTCGGCGATTTGCCGCCCAGTTCCTGGTGTACTCGCTTGACCGATGCGGCGGCGTTCTTGGCCACTTCGGTGCCGGCGCGCGTGGATCCGGTGAAGGAGACCATGTCCACTTCGCGGTGCGATGACAGCGGTCCGCCGACGCCGGGGCCATCGCCGTTGATGAGATTGAAGACACCGGCGGGAACGCCGGCCTCGTGCATGACTTTGGCCCAGATGACGGCGCTGAAGGGCGAATACTCTGAAGGCTTCAGCACCATGGTGCAGCCCGCGGCCAGTGCCGGCACCACCTTGGCCGCCACTTGATTCATCGGCCAGTTCCAGGGCGTGATCAACGCGCAAACGCCGACCGGCTCCTGAACCAAGCGCACGGTGCCGCGCAATTCCTCGAATTTGAAGGTTTTGAGCACATCGATCATGGCGCTGATATGGCCCACGCCGATTCGCGTCTGAGCGCCCTTGGAGAGGGTGATGGGCGCGCCCATTTCGATGGATATGGCCTGCGCGATCTCATCGTAGTGAGCCTTGTAGGCAACCAGCATGCGTTCCATGAGCGCGAGGCGCTCCGCGGGAGGCGTGCGCGAATAGTCGTCAAATGCGCGGCGCGCGGCCATGACGGCGCGGTCGACATCCTTGCTGCTTCCCATGGATATGACGCCGGCGACTTCCTCCGTGGCAGGATTGATCACTTTCAGTTCCTTGGGCTCGACCGGATCGACCCAAGCGCCATCGATGTAAAACTGCCGATTGTCATATGTCATTGCAAAGCCCCTTCGAAATGCGGTTACTTCCCCGGGGATATTCTACCCGCTGACAGCTCGCTGCACAGTGGGATGACGGGTGCGTCCGCAACTGTCATGATTTCGCTTAAGTTTACGGTCATGGTTCGCATTTTGGCCCCTCTTTAGTTGCTAGGCTTCCGTTCATGAGACAGATCCGAATTCCGTTCTTCAAGGCGGCTACACCCTGGGTTTTGGCTTTGGCCTTGGCGTTGGCCTTGGCGTTGGGTTCGGCGATGCCGATGGCGATGGCGGAGGCGGAGGCGGCGGAGCGGAACCCGGTGCGCTCGCACCCGGTTGAACTTGGGCCGCAAGCGAGCCGACTGGTGGTGGGGTTTCGAGCGAGTGCCGGCAATTCGGTCACCAAGACCATCCGCGTGCGCGCCAAGGCCCAGGTGATGAGCATCACTCAGGCGCAGACCTCCCAGGCGGATGTGGGCAGCTTGAGTCTGCGAACCAGGGTCGCCGTTTCGGGATCGCGCCAGCTCACTGCCAGCATGCATGTGGTATTTCTGCCGAAAACGCTGTACGGCGCGGACGTCGATGCCGTGCTCCAGCAGCTCAGAGCGGATCCTGCGGTGGAATTTGCCGATGTCGACGAACGGCGCTACCCGCATGCACTGCCCAACGATCCCTTGTTTTTTCCGACCGCTACGGCAAGCGGGCAGTGGTACATGCAAAAGCCGAGCACCCTCACGTCCACCAGCGATGCCGCGGCCACCGATGCCGTTTCTGCGTGGGATATCACGATGGGCAGTTCGGGCACCGTGATTGCGGATGTCGATAGCGGCATTCGATTCGACCATCCCGACCTGCTGCGAGCCGGCTTCGGCGGCCGCCTGCTGCCTGGCTACGATTTTGTCGGTCAAGACCTGGACGCGAGCAGCAGCAATCCGTTGGGCACCTTTCTCATCGCCAACGACGGCGATGGCTGGGATCCCGACCCATCGGATCCCGGCGATTGGATCGACAGCACCGATCTCGCCAACTCCAGCGTGTTCCCGAGCAAGAATTGCAGCGCCGCGAATAGCTCGTGGCACGGCACGAGAGTCATGGGCGTGCTCGGCGCACTGACCAACAACGATACCGGCATTGCCGGCATGACCTGGAATCCCTACCTGCTGCCGGTGCGCGCGCTGGGTAAGTGCGGCGGCTTGGACTCCGACATCATGGTCGGCATTCAGTGGGCTGTCGGCATGCACATCGACGGCGTAGCGGATAATCCGTATCCCGCCGACATCATCAACCTCAGTCTCGGCGGAACAGGCAGCGCTTGTCCCTCCAGCTATCGCAATCTCATCACCCAGCTCACCAACATGGGAGTCCTGGTGGTGGCATCCGCGGGCAATGAAAGCGGTCCGGTCGACATACCCGCCAACTGCCCGGGCGTGCTGGCGGTTGCAGGATTGAGAAACATCGGCACCAAGGTCGGTTACAGCAGCTTGGGCCCGGAGGTCGGCATCGGCGCACCCGCCGGCAACTGCGTGAATTCGAATGGTGGACCATGCCTGCGATCCATCGACACCACGGTCAATGAGGGAGCCACCATCCCCGGCGCCAACGCCTACACCGATCAGGGCAATCCCAATCTCGGCACCAGCTTTTCCGCGCCCATCGTTTCCGGCGTTGCCGCGCTGATGCGCGCTGTCAATGCGAACCTCACGCCGCCGCAACTCATCGCCCGCATGAAAGCGAGCGCAACGCCATATCCCAAGCCCGCCGGTGTTGCCGTATGCGTTAACGGCTCGACATCCAGCGTGGAGTGTGCCTGCACCACCAGCACATGCGGCGCGGGCATGGTCAACGCATTGAGCGCGGTCAAGGCGGCGCTCAATCCGATTGCGGCGCTAAAAATTCCCGCGGGGTTTACCTCGGGCAGCGCAACCATCGATGCCGGCGGCAGCGTCGCGGCTTGCAACGCGACGGTTGCGTCGTACGCGTGGAGCGGCACTGCAGGAGTACACATCGTTTCGGGGGCAGCGAGCCCCGCTGTGAACGTCATGGTTTCCGGCGCGGGAACCCTGACCCTGGTCGTGACGGATTCGCTCGGCAACACGGATACGGCCGTCGTCACTTTCAATGCAAGTGGCGCGACCACCCTCGCGCCCTCCGTCGCGGGCACCGCCGCTTCGGCGTGCGTCGCCGATATGAGCGTGACGCCTGCCGCGCCGACGGTGAGCGCTGCTTACTCGCCGGCCGGCGTCGCGGCGAATGCATCGGCCACGTTCGTGCTGACGTTTTCGAATTCCAACGGCTTCGCGCTGACCCAGTCGGGCATCGCCGTAGCGCTGCCCGCCGGCCTCAGCTTGGGGACGCAGGCGCCGGCGAGCACCTGCGGCGGCGCCGCGCTGTCGCTGACCAATACGACGAGCAGCGTCACGCTTGCCGCAGCCGACATTCCCGCCGGCGGCAGCTGCGATATTTCATTCAGCGTGAACAGCGCCACGGCGGGGACTTACGTCACCTCGATTGCGGCCAATGACCTGATGACCGGGCCCGCCGGAGGCAACACGGCGCCGGCATCGGCGACACTGACGGTCACCGCGGCCGGCGCCAGCGGCGCAAGTACCGGCGGCGGCGGCGGCGGCGGTGGAGGCGGGGGTTCGTTGGATTGGCTGGATATCATGCTGGTGACCGGCATTCTGCTGGTCCTGCGAGGGCACGCAGCCAGGCGTCCACGCCCTTGAGTTTCGCCCGCGGCGCACGCTGCGACGGTGACTGTATAATCTTCGGATGAGCAACCCCAACCCGCGCGGCGCTACCGTTCAACCGGTGAAAATTCATCGCGACGCGCGCGGCACGCTATTTGAACCGCTGACCGACGCCGAATTGCAGGCCCAAAAAAACGTGCATGTCGTGCTGTCTCACCCGGGGGAAATACGCGGCAATCACGTGCACCGCACGGCCGTGGAAACCACCACGGTGGTGGGACCGTGCTTGGTGCGGCTGAAGGAGGAGGGGACGGTTCGAGACATCGAGGTGCCGGCCGGCGAAGTATTGCGATTGACCATACCGCCGGGCGTGGTTCATGCGTTCCGCAACACCGGCGATTCCCCCATGGTGTTGGTGTCGTTCAGTACCAATCTGCACGATCCGGCGGGCGAGGACACGCACCGGGAGCAGATTCTTTAAGCGGACTTGGCCGTCCCATGCAAGCCATCTCCTTTAAAAATACCCGGCTGTTCAAGCGTGGCATCTGGCTGAGCGCAGCCGCGTTGCTTGCCTTCGTGGCCGCCCCATCAGCGGTCGACGGCGAGTTGTGGCGAAATCCAGTGCCGAGTGCCATAGCCATCGGCCTGTTGTGTGCCGCCCTGGTGTATTTTTTTTGGCGAACGCAAATTCACCGTCTGGCCGACGAAGTGCTGGATTGCCAAGACAGCCTCAGGGTGCGAAGAGGGCGTCTCGAGGAAACCATCCCGCTGTCAAATGTGTCCGGCGCCGAGGTCACAAGCCGCGGCGGCTTTCATCGCATTACGGTCCGGCTTCGTGAGCGCGCGAAGATTGGACGGCAGGTCGACTTCCTGCCGCAGGCCAGCCTATGGTCAAGCCTGCCCGCGATCAAAAGCGTCGCGCTCAACCTGACTGAGCGTGCGGCCTTGTACCGTCAAAGCTCGTAGCCGCGCTTGAAGTCCTGAATGTGCTTCTCCATCCAGGTTCTGGCCTGTTCGCTTTTCTTGAGTTTGATGGCATCGATGATCTTGCTTTGGGCGGCTTGAATTCGCGCCCGCGCCTGCGGCACGCGGTCAATGATTTCGGTGAGCGCGGGCACCAACAAAAGATTCAAGGGTGACT
>Ga0179592_10000055_pt1 | contig 49117 bp, 46 predicted proteins | sample CZODoug2_1_08_16_FD_148623 | JGI IMG/M metagenome (GOLD analysis project Ga0179592, IMG submission 148623) | Vadose zone soil fungal communities from Angelo Coast Range Reserve, California, USA - CZODoug2_1_08_16fungal (Illumina Assembly) | ecosystem: Environmental > Terrestrial > Soil > Vadose...
GCGATCGCGAATGGATGGGGGCCGGTCTGGATCGGCGAACACCTCGATCCAGACCCCGAGGTCGGGCTCAATGGGCGGTGGTTCGATTTTCTTCAGAGGCTCGACACGGAGCCAAACCGGACCGTTGTCGTCGATCGAATCGAGGATGACTCCCGGAAGGCCGTCCAGTTCGTGTTGATGCAGCACGAAATGAGCATTGTCGGCAGATCGATAGTCCGCGATCCGTTGCACGACCGGCTCGTTGAGCCGGACGACCTCCTCCAGGTAACCGAGCACATTCATCAGCGGCTCGACGGACGAAACGAGCAGACAAGACTCGTCGGCGGCCGTTTTGATCTCTTTCGCACGCAGCTCACGCAACTGGTTTACTCCCTGCGGTCAAAATCCCCAACCGGCCCCGTAGTATTCTTCGTCATTCTTCGTCGTATGACCCGGCGCCGAAACGCCACCGGGCTTGGTGCCACAGGCATGCCAACTCGATGTCGACATTCCTATCATTGCCGGCTGTGCAAAAACGCGCATAGGCCGAGAATGTGCAGAGTTGGTCATTTGTGTTCCCCGAAGACCCGCTTCATCGCGAGGACGACATCGAAGGTGTCCCAACCTTGCAAGCGATGCGCCGATGTCACGCGCCGTCAGCGATCTCAGGATCAGGCTTGCCATCCGAATGCGGGCCGATGGCCTGGTGAGACCGGTGCGGGCGCCTGTCGGCGCCCCGCCCGATGCCGCGGCTGGCAAGCGCGCGGCGTTTTGCCTATCGAGCCATCACCACAGCCAGCCGACGCCGCCCATGACCCTGTCAGCCATTGGCCCGGGTGCGGAATGATCTTGTATCTTGGTGTAGTTCACCTTCAGCACCAGGCTGGGATTTGGGAACACCGCGACGCCGACGTCGTGGAAGGTCATGTCGCCGCTGCCGGTCGCGCCGTTCGGATCAATCCCGAACAGGCCTCCGGTCTGCAAGTTCTGACGGGTGTAGCGATAGAACGGGACAGCTTCCCACTCGCTGCCGAGAACCGTCCCCATCTTGACGTGATAGGCGATCTCGCCCGAGTAGCCCCACATGTCCTTGCCGACATTGTTGGTGGGATCGGTGTCGTTGTTGGCGCGTAGGTTTTCCGGATTGCTGAAATTGACATAGGCATATTCAGCCCGCAGCTCCAGTCCGGTGTTGGGGACACGATAGCGGGCCTCGGTATCGACGATTGTCATGGCGTTACTGTCGAGAGGCCTTGGAGTAACGCCATCGGCCAGGAAGTCGTCCGCATAGCCGCCACGGGGTGTAACGTTGGGGGAATAGTAGACCGCCGAGCTGCCGGCGAAGCCGGGAAGGAATTCGGGCTGGTAGCTCAGACGGAATGTATAGGCCGCTGTGTTGCTCAACTGGGCGTTTCCGCCGATCGGCGATTTCCCGAATCCGAGGGCGTCAATGCCGTTGAAGCCGGCAGCATAGCCGCCGGCGGTCGGAGTTCCGGCTTCGCTCCGGTGGTCAAAATCGTCACCGAAATCCTCGGCGCTCTGGCTGACCTGGAACTGATAATTCAAGCCATCGACGATCTTGCCGTAGAATCCGGCCGACCCCGCCACCCAGGTTGTCGGGATCAGGCCGTTAGCCAGCTCCGGCCGCTCCACGCTGTAGAACAGGGTCGGTTCGTGGTAGAGATTGTTGAAGGAGATCGGCACAAGATCGACGCCAGGCGAGCGTAAGGTCAAGTGATCGTTGATCTTGAAGTCGAAGAAGGCCTGTTCGATCTCGGCGGCGCCGTGCAGCTTGTCGTCGTTGTCAAACGCGGACCCAGCGTGCTCGAACTCGATCTCGGCGTTGAAGACGATGTTGTCGGTGACCTGATAGGTTGGCAACAGCACCACGCGGCCCATATCGAAGCCGTTCTGCCATTGCCCGTTGGCGGCGGGATTCTGCGAGGAGCCGAACTTGATCTCGCCGTACATGCCGATCTTGAGCCCCGAGACTGGAGACGGTGCCACCCCGAACAGGTCATTGTTCTTGTTCGGAGATGCCAAATCGGAAGCCATCGTCCTGCCCAAGCGCGCGGATTGCTCCTCCTTCTGTTTGAGCTCGACCTCAAGCGACTGCATGCGCCGCTCCATGGCCTCAAGCTTTCTCATCATCGCCTTCTTCGCGGACTCGTCGGCGCTGGACTTCTTCGCCGCCTCCTCGATCTTGGACTTCGATTCAGCAGACTTGGACTCGAAAGACTTGGACTCAGCGGGCTTGGACTCGGCAGGCTTGGACTCGGCGGGCTTCAATTCGCTCCCAGACTTCGAGTCGCCTTCGTCACGGGCAAGCACTGCCATACTGCTCACGCTGAGCATCAGCGAGGCCAACAGCAGCGTCGACGTCGGGCGACTCCCGCGTTGAAGGCTTACGCCGCCGTGCTTTCGATCGGAGCAAGACGCTTGGCTAATCCAAGACGCCTGGCCAATCGAAGGCATGAGTACATCCGGCAGAATCCGGTCGCTGATCGACATGAGGTGAAAACTCCCCTGATTTAGTTTCTAGATCGGCGTCATATCCGAGGACATTGCACCTCTATGCAACTTCACCGAATATTTGCGGCGAGATACTGAGTCGAAATCTGGCATTTTTAAAATTTCTCTAAACGCCGCTTGGCCGGGCCGGAATCGTGATGATGTTTTCCTGCGCGGAGTCGGCAACACCGCTCCGACCGTGCCACGCACAGGCGCACTCAATGCTCGGCGGTGCGACTGAATGTGAATCCGCATGACAACAAGAAAGGCTTGGAATTTCAGCGCGTAGGCGGTTCGCGCCACTATCTTGAACAACGCCATTCGCGCGTGCGATTTGCTCGCCTGCGTGAGCGTTTCATCAGGACGTTGACCGTTTGCAGAAACTGCTCGTGAGAGCTCAAACCGCCGCGGTCGCGAGCGAAGCGATGATGTCCGAATGGAGGCCACAAAGTCGGATTTGGATTCTGGTTCGATGCGAATGACGCTTGACGGAGCCAGCCGCAACCATTGCAGCCGGCGGCACCTGCGCCCATCGCAGGTCATGCACGCTACGCGTGCCCATGGGGATGCGCGCCCCTCGCGGGGTTCGCCACAAATATGGCTGAGCCGCGATGGAATACGTCAACGTCATACGAGCTGCTCTTAAGAAGCGAACCGAATTGACGATACGATGCCGCTGGTCGGGGTCACTTCGAAGTGTCGCATCGAGATCGGCACGGCGGTGATCGACATGCGCTACGAGAACCCGCTCTACATGGCCGAGGACGCCGGTGCCGCCGATCTCATCGCCGGCCGGCGTCTGCAGTTCGGCATCAGCAGAGGGTCGCGCATGTGATCGAATCGATTCTGACTCACATCGCTCCCGCCTTGGTGGCGCTAACGAAGCACGCCAGTATATCTTACTTGAAAGGAGTTTTACGATACGCGCCGGCCCGCTGTTACCATCCTCGTACTGAGCGCCGCTTCGGCCAGGTCTTTATGAGGCCAAGGCAGCTGGTCGAAAGGCGTTTCATCCCCGATCGGCATCGTCGATCTGTCGTAATATTCCGTGTATGCCAAGATCTGAGATTGCCCATTCAATTCAAGCACCGAGATAGCTCGAGCTCGAAACGACTTGAAGGTCGCCTTGAGCTTGCTGCCACCGAGATCGCCACCCGAAAACGTACCATAGCAAACGGTCTTCACGATCACGGTAGAACCCGATTCGTAGGCGTGTTCATTCAACATCGCGAATTCCGGCACGGCGGTTCGCCAGATCCGATGATGTTCCCGTACTTGATCCCGCCCTCGCCTCGTTATTCTGAAAGCTATGTCCGTGTAAGAGCCCTCGGGCGCAAACAGCACGCTGAAGGCTTGAGCGTCCAGCGAGGTCCATCCGGCGCAAAACTTTTGCGCAACTGCGAGAACATCCATCTTCGCTCTTCCCTGTTTTCTCCGCACGGTGTCCATTGTGACTCTGGACTAATATCGATTATCCCCATGATTGATGGCTGGCATTTGCCATCACGGCAAGAAGATAAAGGGCAAACGCGGGAACGGAGAATAACGTTCGAATGACGTGAAACCGAATCCATCGCGCACGTATTTGCGCCCATTCGCGCGGTGGATTCTGAGTAGACCAGGACGCGATTTGATGGTTGATGCGGACACATGTGGGTACGCCAATTATTATTACGAGCGCGTAGCAGACTGCACCTGCTGCGGCGAGCTGTCCGGGAATGGAACGGACACCATACATCACAGCAAGAGCTACGCCTCCTGCCAGAGCACCGATGACCACGATCGGCATGTAGGGATCAAAGGTACGATTCGTATGCTGATGGAATTCAACATAGGCAGAAACTGAAAGCCGGGACATCGCGCGTCCTAGCCCTATCCAGTTTACGACCAATCCACCGGTTGCGAGTGCGGCGAACAATAGAACGATCAGGACGAATGAATTTTCCATAGTTCAGGTACCTCCGGATCGCCATCCCAGCCGGCCTCGTTCTACAGCGACAGCTTGACCTCGTTGAACTGGATGATGGGGGCCACGTCCGTGTATTTGGGTATGTCGGCAGTGAGCTCGGCCGCGGCGGGCTGCCACACTTCGAGAAACGACTCGATCGAGTCGAAATAAAGCTGGCAACCGGCGAAGAAGGCCGGCGACTCGCCGGGCTTCGCGCCCTGAATGCCAGCATCGACCTCTGTCTTGTGCGGGCCCTTGCCGAGGAGGCGCATCGCCATGGGCATGTGCGTGGTGAGGTAGTAGCTCATATCGAAATGCGAGCCCGGCTTGTTTGGATATAGAATGCTGGCTTTGATCATGACACCCACCTTCTCGATGATTCCTGCAATTCCTCTCAGAGTTCGACCAGCCCGTCATCCACGAAGAGTTCCCCCACCCGTGATGTATGACGCGCGTCTTCAGAGGCCAGGAACAGCGCCACCGAGGCGACCGCTTCTGCTTGGCCCACTCGCGAGCGGTACGATCTGCTGAGCTATGCTCGCCATTTGTCCAGGTTTCATTTTTGAGTCCAGGCTTACGGGCTCCGCCGAATTGTCCCCGGCGCCGCCGCAAACTGGGCGCCATTCAAGAAGTCGAGGTATTCCTGCGCCATCGCTGGTGTTGCGATCTCGATCATCGACCGGTTTTCCAGCCAGAACTCGATGACGTGAAAGGACGGCTTGTGCCCAATGCCGCGGCCGAACGTCTTGGCGCGCCAACCCTCACGTGCGCCGATGCGCTCGACCTCTTCTGCCTCGCGCGGCACCGACAGCAAGACGTGAAACGGCCAAGTTTGCGGCGGCGCCGGATTTTCACCAAAAGCGACCTGGCGCTCATGGTCCGGTATGTCGAGCGTCCTGCGCTCAGGATAAACCTCGATCATCGTGCCGTTGGCGTCGCCGCTCGCCGCCATGAATGCGCCTTCAAGCGGGCGGAACGGGAGGCACTTGCCGTTCATCAGTTCGGCCAGAACCTCCGCAACGTGCTGCGGCTTACGTGCAGGGATCGATACATGATGGATCATCTGAATGCCCTCCGTGGCGAGATATTTTGATACATTCCGTCGGAAATTACGGTGCTCTCATGACAGGCGCGCGCATTGGGTCCATTCGCGGGGAATACCGCTCTAGCCGATTGTGATGTTTTTAGAGTTCGACCAGCCCGCCATCCACGAAGAGTTCTCCACCCGTCATGTATGACGCGTCTTCAGAAGCCAGGAACAGCGCCACCGAGGCGACCTCTTCGACTTGGCCCATTCTCGCAAGCGGTACGCGCTGCTGAGCTATGCTCGCCATTTCTCCGGGCTGCATTCCAGCCTTGGCGTGAATGGGTGTCTCGATCGGGCCGGGACTGATTGTGTTGACGCGTATATTACGGGGCACAAGCTCCCGGGCGAACGATCGTCCAAACGAGCGAACCGCTGCTTTCGTAGCTCCATAAACGGTGTGTCCGGCAACACCAAGCGCCCCAGAGACAGACGAGGTCAGAATGATTGATCCGCCGTCCGGCATAATCTCGGTAGCGTGCCTCATCACGAAGTAGGCGCCACGGACGTTGATTCCGAATTGGGCGTCGAAGAACGCTTCATCTATCATCGAAATCGGCTTGAACCTGGAGATGCCAGCGTTCACGAACAGCACGTCGATGCGACCGTGCGTCGCTTTCACGGTCTCGACCAGCCTTTTTGTCGCGGCGACATCGGCCGCCTCCGACGCGATCACTTCGATCCTGGGCATCTTCTGCTGCGCAACCTGAAGAGTCGTGGGATCGGAGCCGGTGACGATAACCCTGGCGCCCTCTGCCTGGAAGCGCGCGGCCGTCGCAGCTCCGATGCCGGTGGTTCCGCCAGTGATCAGAGCGATCTTGTTGCTGAGTTTGCCCATGCCATCCATCCTTGCGATGCCTCGGCCGGCGCCGGCGCTGAGGTGCGGGCTTGCCTGCCTAATATCCATTGTCATGGAACTCTCCTGTTCGATCGACCCTCAGCCCAGCGGAGGAAGATTAAGCTGTGGCGGCTTCTTAGGAGGATAGCTTCCCTGCCGCGTGTCGGTCTGGATCTGCTCGACGCTTGCGCCACCTTGATAAGCAGCAAGAACGAGATCGGGGTCAAAGAATGCACCGATCGGATCTCGGCGAAAATCTTCTGCTGTGCGCATCCATTCTGCCGATGCGGCCCAATCTCCGAAATTGTCAACCTGCAACTCAACCATGTTTTGATCAGGATCCGCATAGTAAAGCGACATCGTCAATCCGTGATTGAGACATACTTGAGGCTCGATGCCCTTCTCCTTCAAACGCGCGTAGGATGACATCAGGTCGGCGAAAGAGCTGTATTCGAAAGCTGTATGATGAAGTCCTGTGTGCGCGAACTTTTGGGGGTCATCCTGAAGCCCAGGAACAGCCAAAAATGCGATGCGGTGATTGGCCCGATCATTCGAAATCCACGCTCCACCGGGAAATTGAAAATTGACCCTGGTGCCAATGACCGAGGCGTACCAATCGATCATCTCATTCAATCGATTCGTTTTGAGATTGACGTGGTGCATCGTCGGTTTGATCATTTGTTCGTTATCGTCAGGCATCTCACTCTCCTGAAAGCTGTTGCTGGCAATCGCGCCAACTAAATCTTGTCGGACCCGGCGAAGAGAGTCGTGAACTGCTCATGAAAAAGCTCCAAAATTTTTCCAAACTTCTTGGCGATCCAGCCTTGGCGATCCAGCAATGGCGACCGCGCACCAACTTGGGCCGTTCCGACTCGATGGACAGGCCGGAATCTTGTATCGCGGCGCCGAACCAGTCGGCCTCGGTCAACGCGCGGTCGCGCTTTTGCGCGTGCTGGTCGAGAGTGCGGGCGCGCCGGTCTCCAAAGATGCGTTGATCAAGGCAGGATGGGCCGGGCTCGTAGTCGAGGAAGGCAATTTGACCGTTCAGATCGCGGCCGTGCGCCGCGTGCTGGGGCAAGAGCCCGGCGGCGGGAACTGGATCGAGACCCTGCCACGCCGCGGCTATCGTTACATCGGTCCGGTTAGCCCGGCAGAGAACGAGAGTTCGGTGGCCGCACCGATGACGGAAACAACGCCTGGGCTGTCTGACAAACCGTCAATTGCAGTCTTGCCCTTCCAAAACCTCTGTGACGATCCCGAGCAGGAATATTTCGCCGATGGAGTGGTCGAGGAGATCATCACTGGACTCGCGCGGATCAAAGGGGTGCTCGTTATCGCCCGCAACTCAAGCTTCACTTACAGAGGTAAGGCCGTCGATGTTAAACAGATCGGTCGGGAGCTCGGCGCGCGGTACGTGCTGGAAGGCAGCGTCCGTAAGGCTGGTAGGCGCGTGAGGGTCAGCGCTCAGCTCATTGAGGCAGAGACCGGCGCTCACCTGTGGGCGGAGCGTTACGACCGCGAGTTCGAAGACATTTTCAAGTTGCAGGACGAAATCACGCTGAGCGTGGTCGGAGCGATCGAACCGAACTTGCGCGAGGCGGAAATCGAGCGCGTCAAACGCAAACGGCCAGACAGCCTCGACGCCTATGACCTCGTTCTGCGCGCGATTCCGCATGTCTACCCCGCGACGCCCGAAGAGGCCGTCAAGGGCATCCCGCTATTGGAGAGGGCGCTCGCGTTGCAGGCCGACTACGCCGACGCCCACGGTTTGCTCGCGTGGTGCCATGAAACTCTGTTCGTGCGCGCCGGGCACAGCGAAGAAGATCGGGTGGCGGCCATTCGCCATGCCCGTGCAGCCCTTGCTCATGGTCGCGACGGTGCGACGGCGCTGGGGCTCGGCGGGTTCGTCGTCGCGATGGTGGAGCACGATCGAGCCACTGCCTTCCAGGCGTTCGAACAGGCCCTCGCGCTCAGCCCTTCTTCCGCTTTGACACTCATGGCGGGTGCCGTTGCGTTGGCCTATGGCGGCGAGGCCAAGCGCGCCATTGATTATGGCGAGCGCGCGCTTCGACTGAGCCCCGCTCAAGACCGCGCGAACTACTACTCGCATCACGCCCTCTCCATAGCCTTTTTCCTGACTGGACGATACGAGGAGGCGGCAAACGCCGCCCGTCGTGCCATCCAATCCGGTCCTAACTTCAGCATCTCGCACTGCTTCCTGGCGGCGCCGTTAGCCAAACTCGGGCGACTGGAGGAAGCGAAGACGGCCGCGTCGCGCGTCCTTGCGTTGCAACCATCATTCAGCTCGGCGGGATTCTGTGCGGCCCTTGCGCTGCCGGCTGCGTTGGCCGATCCCTTACAAGAAGCTTGGCGTGGGGCCGGCCTGCCGACGTAGGGGGCTTTCGTGCGAATGTGACTAATTAGGATCAGGACCCCATAAACTGAACGAAAGACTCGTTCGACGAGAACGCGTGGCGCCCACTGATGAGAGTGCGAGCCCCGCCGATTTCTACGCTGGGCCACGCTACTGCCCTCTCGTGAGCAAACAGCGGTTTCCTATCCGCGGGGCGTTGGTTCAAAGAATGCTGCGACGACCACGAGAGCAAACGCTCGACCACGAGATCAAACATGGAGGATTAGCGAAAGAGCATTCCAGCATTCGCCGCGGGTAACAATGTGGGAGTAGAATGATCGCGAAAACTTCTTTCGTATCAATGGCTTATGCCTTTGGTGCGCTCGGAGGGCGGTCGCATTTGTTGCTAATTCAATAGGTTACCACGATCCTCTACAGCAGAAGTGCATTTCGCACCCAAATGTGCGTTTGAAGAGATGCCGCTCACCGGAGGGTTACCCCACAACCGCCCGCCTCTGCGAATTGGCGGGAGGCCCCCCTGACCCTGACCGTACGTTCGACCGACGGTGTCTGATACCGACGTCCTCTGGCTGTCCCAGACGATAACCAAGCTAGTTGGACGCATTTATTCGGTTGGCGACGAGACCTGACTTGGCGCCTAATCGAGGGGGCGCTTGATTTCAGCGGGTTGGAGCGACGATTGTCGGTCTAATCCAATCAGCTCCGCGCAATTCGCCCTTTCAGCCAGCCAGCGCCCGCGGGGCAAATTAAAGTAGAACCTTACCCCACATAGCGAAAACTGAACCTCGCAGTGGAGATCAATTGGGCGCCATCCGGTGCTCCCTTAGCCACCTCTCCCTCGCATTAGGATCATCTGGCTCAAATTTGACGATGATATTCACACCCTCGTAGCTGCTGCTTTGCAACCCCACGCCAGAGAAGTTCGGAATTGTGATCTGTAACTTTTGGGGAGATAGCCATTGTACAAGAGGTCGATTTTCCGGATGTCCATAGTAATCAACCACAAGGATATCGTTGTCGTGCTGGGGAGTATCTGGGCGCGGCGCCAAGTGGATCGTATCGGTAGCGTCGCGTCGCGCAAGTTGGACGGTGTCTGTCGAAATAGTTACAAGCCTGCCATCGCTACATACGACCTCCTGAACAAGCGCTACCCAAGCATTGTCTGGCGAAACTACTGCGGAAATCGTTTCTCTCTGGAACTCAAGCTCTTCTCCTTGGCTAGGCGCCTGCATGCCCAATAATATCGCAACTGCCCCTGCGATAATTGACCGCGTGTAGCTCAAGCCAAGCGTTCCCCTTGTAGTCAGTCGTATCTTTTGGCTGTTGGTCATAACTACCTAATACTGCTAAGGTCCGACTTTGCCTGATTGATAGAGCTGATAACCGAGATTGGTGTTGAAGACATTGCGTGCGGGGAGATTGGTATATGTTTGGTCCATTTGGACACCCCGTCCCGTGCTCGCGTGCAGGTTTCCGATCGGTCTTGAACCGCCGTTGTGCGACCTCGGCGTTCGTTGCACAGCGCTCGAGCCAGCGAGCCACGCGAAAATCGACCAGCGCGGCAAATCGCAGTTGAACCGCTGCCATCGCAGGCTTCGCGTCCAAGCTTTGATCGGATGGTCTCTTAACGTCGTTGTGGGCGTTCATCTTGCCCTCCTGCCGGTTCGGCGGAGGGAACGCCCTGCGCCGAGAGTTACACTCTTGCTTTGCGGATCAGCCCTGCTTCGAGCTGAAAATTTGGACACTGTGTCATCACGGACATGCACGACCAATCGGCCAACCGAGTAAGCGGCCATAGGTGGACGGCAGTCTCTGCGATGTGTGTGCATGCGTTACGCATTACGGTCCTCAAGAGCGCAGGGAATTTCACCCGCGAGGAATGTCGTGATCTAAGCGCAGGGAAAATTCAGCGAGTCAAATGTTCTATGTTCACGAGGTGATCGCACAACGAGCCGTGCGAATTGAGTTCGTTGAGGAAGCGATCGGCGTAGTTGGTCCAGGGCACGAATTCGAACTTCATGCCGACCCCGGTCTTGGCGGTGAGTCCTTCGACAGTTCGACCAGGGCATTGGCCGGGTCCCATGCCGCCCAACATAGCGTGATCGTCTTGCCCTCTGCCTGCGCGGGCGCAGTCCCCGCTCCGACACCGAGCGCGGAAACAAGAGTCCCGCACGAAATCAGAAGCGCCTTCATAGTGTGGTTCATTACGCGTTCCCTCCCAGTGGAGCCCGCCATCGACGTGGCGCGGCTTTCCTACCCGCTCGAATGTTTCGAGCAGATCGACACAGTCCTTGACGGGCTAAATGACTGAATTGACGTTTCCTCGCGCTCGCCCGGATTCTGATGATCCGGTGAAGCTCGATTTGTTTAGTTGATCACGATTTACTAAAACATTGAAAGCGAGGCGTTGCTGCTTCCTTGCCTAACGGACTGTGCACCCCAGGCGTAATTCGAGGGCACCCGGCACCTCGCCCACTAGACTAGTCGTCGTGATCACATCCGGTAACTACGACAGGACCGATCAAGCACTGATGCCGATTAATCTGATCCGCCAAGTCATTTTACCGGCGATCATCTAAGAGCGTCGTTGCATGCTCGGGGGCGTTCGCCGCGCTCATCATGATGACGATTGTGGGCGGTGCCATCTGGTACTTCACGTCGCGATAGCCGTTTGCGCCGAACGTCGCGCCGGGACCCCTGCCGGCAACCCATGCCAAAGACGTTGAACGGCGTCGCGGATCAGGGATCGTGTCTCAGCCGACGAGCTGACTTTCGCACCATAGTCGGGCTTTGCTCGGTCAGGTTGACGGCCTTCAGGGTTTCAGCCGTGTGTTGGATGTGCTCACGAGCAAGCAACGCAAAGGTCGCGCGGTCCCTGGACTCGAGGGCTTCTATCATGCGTCCGAGGTCATGCACGGCCTCCTCCCAGCGCGGAGGAGGGTTGCGCGCGGCCGAGAGTACGCTGTTCAAACGCGTCTCAAGCATATGATGGACCTCGGCCAGCGTTTCGTTCCCGGTTGCCTTTACGATGGCCCTGTGAATGGCGCAGTTGACCTCGAGATAGGCCAACTTCTGGCCATCACGAAAAAGCTCGTTCATGCGATCATACATCGCACGAATTTCCGCAAGAGCATGCTCGTCGATGCGGTCGCAGACTAACTCGCCAGCGAACGCTTCAAGAATTCCGAGCACGGATACAAGATCGTCCGCCTCCTTGCGAGTGATGCGGACGACGATCGCGCCGCGGTTTGGCAGCAGGCGCACGAGCCCTTCAACGGATAGAACCTTGAGCGCTTCGCGCAGAGGCGTCCGCGAGACTCCGAAGCGCGCGCACAATTCCTGCTCCGGAATCCGCTGTCCGGGACACAACTCTCCACCGACGATCATGGCGCGGATCAGTCCGGACAACTCGTCATGAAGAGTCCGGCGCGAAATCTTGCCACCGTCGAGCATGAGCAGGCCTCAACAATCACTTTAACGCCGACTGCACACACCATCAACGAAAGGACTTCAGACGTGGTCAGCCCCACACTCCCACGTTGAGCGGAGATTGAAGCGACATCATGGTTGACGCACCTGCGCGATAGTTTTGCCGAAATATAACGCATAGCGCCTCTTCCGTTTGCAACTTCAAGCGGAACACAGCCATCCAGGTCCAGCCGGCCTCCGACGGCGCCACAGGCCAGCAAACAGGCGCGCATAGGTTGCCAAATCTTCCACCTATCCGTTCTTGCGAGAATGTTCCAAGAGGACTTCGGCGACCTGTAGGAAGAACTCGCTTTGCAGCGTTTGCCCGACGGCGTGACGCGCCGCCAACGCCGGCGCCAAGACCGCATTGTCGACGATCGGGATACCGAGATCCCGTGCATCGGCCAGCATGCGTCCACCCCTTTCTCCCATGCCTTTACAAACAACGACCGGTATTGGCGTCTCGCCGGCCCGGTAGCGCAGCCCAACGATCGTCTCGCCGTGCGCAATCATGACAACCGCACGTCCCATGCCGGTGCGCACGCCGCCAAACAATGCGTTCCGGATCCGCCGCCGCTCGCTGCGAATCAGGGGGTCTCCCTGGATATCCTTCTGCTCGCGCTCGAATTCCGTCCGCGTCATCCGCATATCGCGCAGGAACAGCTGGCGCTGAAGAAGCACGTCGACGAGCCCTATCGCAAGGAACACCAACGCGGCGGTCGCGCCGAGCGGCCTGAGCGTAGCGATCAGCATCGGCGCAATGCACTCCTGACCGCAGGTAGGAATCTCGAACAGCGGCTGCAGCCATCCCTGCAGCACGAACCAGAACGCCGCCATCAGGCTGACGACCTTGGCAATTCCTTTGGCCCATTCGACAAGGTTCCGCAGCGAGGCGATACGCTTCACGCCCTGCAGCGGACTGATGTGCTCGAGATTGGGCTTCACATGCTCGAATGCGAACAGCGGGCCCCCGGTGGCGACCACGCCGGCCGCAAGAGTGGAAACGACAACGACTGCCGCGATCATCCCGCTCGTCTTGGTCAGCGTTCCGAGAGCGGCATCAATCGCCTGAGGAGAGGGCTGAGCCGCAGCGGCGGCGACTATGTCGATCAGCCCGACCATGTGATCGCGGATGCCGGGCCATACAAAAAGAAGATAGAGCAGCATGACCAGCAGGCTGATGCCAGCGACGAGGTCCCGGCTATGCGCGACCTGCCCTCGCCTGCGCCGCGCATCCCTGAGCTTCTTTTCCGAGGCCGGCAGCGATTTGCGTTCGGTGTTATCGTTCATACGACCACTCCTCGGAAGTTAGTTCCCAACAGCCGCAGGCTGTGATCGCAGAGCCACATCGACCGATGATCGTTGCGGCGAACACTGCGTGTCACCGCCGTGCCGCAGCTTGGCCACGAAGTGGTGACAACCACCGGAAGTACAGACAATAGGCATGTCAATGCGTAGGCCTTCCGTTTTTTGGTTCCTGATCGCGGCCGGCCTCTTGAGCGGTTGTGCAACGGCGCCCGAGTTGAACGGGCTGGCCTCCGCGGACGCGGATCAAATGGCGCTCGCTTCCGCCGAGGCCCCGATGAGACAGTCGGCGTCCGCCAATGGAAGTCCCCAGGGACTTCTCCGCCTCGCCGCCGACATGGAGTCCCATGGACAGAAGGACGTCGCACTCTCCGTCTACAAGCGCGCCGTCACCGTGTCGGGAGAAACGTCGAACGCCTATGTGCAGTTGGGCGACGCCTGCCAGCGAGCCGGCAAGCTGGATGAAGCGGTCGGCGCGTATCGGGAGGCGCTTGTCAAGTCTCCCGATGACGCCACGGCGCTGCTCGGCATCGGCACGGTGCTGGTCCGACAGGGCAAGCCAGAGGAGGCAATCGATCCGCTCGTCAAGGCCGCCCCCACGGTCAATACGGCGGCTGCCTACGATCGCCTCGGCGTGGCGCAGACTTTGGTGGGCGCATTGCCGGAAGCCGAAGCCTCGTTCGACAAGGCTGCAACGCTTGCCCCCGACGATCTCGACATCCGGACCAACGGCGCGCTTGCGGCGGCGCTCGCCGGCCACGACGATACGGCGGTCGCAACGATGCGCGACGTCGTCAAATCGCAGGCTGCCGAATTGCGGCATCAGCGCGATTTCATCATCGTGCTTGGTCTCATCGGCCGCGGCGCGGAAGCGCCCGACGCAGCGTCGAGCCGGGTATCCCGAAATGAACTGCGCAGGCTGCTTGCGCGGGCCGGTTCGATCCGCGCCATGGCAAGCCCGAAGGCGCGCGCCCAGGCGCTCGGCACCATTACCGGTTGACCGATCAATCTCATCTCCGTGTCTGCTGTTTCTCAACCTCATCCCTATCTCCTGACCGCCGCCGTCGCGGGCGTAGGTGGTTGCGCGGTCTCCTGCTGCGGCGCCCCTGAACCGCCCGGCTTGCCAACGCCCGCACCCAACGGCTCTTCGTCGCCGTTGAGATATTTCTGTGCAGCCCTCACGGTGGGCGCGGCCGGAGCACGGCCGAGTCTGCGCCCATGCATCACGTCGCCTTCGCGTTCGGTCATGCGTTGCAGGTTATAGGCGCTGGCGCAGCCCGGCGGCAGCATCGGACCCAGCGGCTCCGCGGCGGTGGGATCCGGCGTGAGGCAGGCTTCCGGCACCACGACGTAAGCCACGCGATCCGGTCGTCGGGGCGACGGAACCGCCATGTAGGTGTAGTTCGGTGAATAGTCCGGGATCTGGGCGCAGCCGCCGACGGCGAGAAGCGCCACGGCAACACAGCATCGCACCGGAAAAAGGCGGGTCATCGCGCGTTCCTTTTTGTGAATCATTTGAAAATGAGACCGGACGTGCGGGCCGGAGCAACGCTCGGCTGAACGCTGCTCACCTGCTCCGGCGGCACATAGGGTCGATCGAGCGGGGTCGCCGTCCCGCGATCTCGAACCGGCTTGACCAGATAGGGCGTGATGAGGATCACGAGTTCAGTCTCGTTGCGGCGGTATCGCTCGGACTGGAACAGCGCGCCGAGCACCGGAAGATCTCCGAGCACGGGAAATTTCAAGGCCACGTCCGGCGTCATCTGCCGCTGAAACAGACCCGCCATCGCGAAGGTCTCTCCGCTCGCCATCTCGATCGTGGAATCGGCCCGCCGAACCGTAAAGCTCGGTATGTCGAAACCATTAATCTTCACTGCACCCGCCTGCGACATCGCGCTGACCTCGGGCCGGACGTGAAGCCCGATCCTGTTGGTCCTGATGATCGTCGGCGTGAACTCCAGCGAGACGCCAAATTGCTTGTACTGGATGGTGATCTGGCCGTTCGGCCCGCCCGGATAGGGCACGGGGATCTCTCCGCCGGCCAGGAAGCTCGCCGTCTGCCCGGTGACGGCCGTTAGATTCGGTTCCGCCAGAATCGTGATGATGCCGCTGCGTTGCAGACTGTCGATAAGACCGTTGTCACGCCCCGTCCGCCCGAACGATAGCGTAGACGCGTTCTCCAGGATCTGACGCCAATCGAGCCCGACCGAATGCAGATCGCTGCGCGATATTTCCGCAAATCGCACATGGATATTGACCTGTTGGGAGCCATCGATCGTAGCGTTGTTGATCGGCGGCTGGCCGGGTGGCGAATAGGTCTGCGCCGCGCTGGTCGCATCGACCGCCTGCTCGACGGTACGGGCGTTGCCCCTGACAGCGGCGCGATCGCCGAACAGGGTGAGATCCATGGTCGCAGTGCGCCCGAGTTCACGCCTCGCCTGGTTGAGCGGCCGCGCATCGAGCGTCACTCGAAACTCGATCGAGGCCTGGACCTTCTGGTCGGCCGACACCGCGATGAGATTGGTCGTGCCGGTCTTCTTGCCGTAGACATAGACGACGTCCGGCGCCACGACGGTGAGATTGGCGATCGATGAATCGGCGATGTAGACCGACTCGGCGGCCTCGTCCAAGTGCAGCACGCGACCTTCACCGACCGGCAACTCGAATGACGGCCTGCTCGGCAAAGACGTCGTCTCGACGGCCGCAGCCGCCTGCAACGTCGTCAGAAGCGCCACCGCGACGGCTGACGCGCGGATGCACTTGCGGATCCCGCGATCTGCCACCCGGATCTGTCCATTGCCTTCCAATCTGGAAACGCCCACCGGACCCGACTGGCCAGCCCAAAGCCGCCGCGTCCACCACGCCATCCTCATTACACACATCCCCTCTGACCCCTCGATCCGGGCCAACCTCCAAAAAGAAACTGCACCGGCATGCTCAATTCACCACCGGCTCGAACGCGAGCTGCGTCCCGGCGATCTCGCTTCCGGAACCGGCAGTCAGCTGGCCGCCGATCGTCGCCAGCGGCTGAACGCTGAACTCGGGCGCGACCTCCTGAAAGGACATGACCGGAAGCTCGATTTCGTTGCGCGTCAGCAGCGTGCGGACGTGACGCCGCGCATCCATCGACGTCAGAACGACCGCCTTCGCGTCGGCGCCCTTCGCCAGCGTCAAGTGCCGGATCGACTCGATCGCAGGCCGAAGGGCCTCTTCCGAAACGCTGAGAAAGTGACCCGCCGTGGTCGGATGTACCGCAGAACGCACGAGCTCCTCGACCGAACGCGCCAGCACATAGGCGGCAATCACTCGATTCCGGTCAGCCCAACGGGCGCAGATCTGCCTGCGCAAAGCCACGCGAACATATTCGAGCAGCAGCATCGCGTCCGGCTCGCGGGGCCCCCATTCGATCAGCGCCTCGAGAATAAGCCGAAGGTTGCGGATAGGGACACCCTCCTCCGCAAGGCGGCGCAGGATCTCAGCGATCTTGGGCAGCGGTGCCACACCCTGGGCCTCCTTCACCAACTCGGCGTATTCCGGTTCCATCCGGCCAAGCAGCGCACGGGTTTCCATCGTACCAACGAAATGTGCCGCATAACTTTTCAAAGTCTCTTCCAGGCATCTGGCTAGCACGTCGAGCGGCAGGCCAAAGCGGACGCCCGCATCCGACAAGGCGGCCTCGTGGCTGCGATCGACCCAGAACACCGGTTGGTGGCGGGCGAGCTTGGAGTCAGCCCAATAAGGGATTGAGTGCAGATCGAGATAGACGGCGCCCCCCTCAACCAGCAGACTGTCCGCGGGAATCTCGGCCTCGGCAACGGCAACGCCCTCCAGATCGATATGAAAGCCATGGGGTTCGATCGCTTCATCGACGCACAATTGGATTGCCGGCACGATCACGCCGAGTTCGCCGAGGACTTGTTCACGCACCCGTTCAGCACAGCTGCTGAAACCGGGGATCGGCAGTGCGCCGACAAGCTCCCGGCCCACAAAGACAATCACGCGGGCGCGCGGTGGCAGCGTCTCGACCTTGCCCGCGCCACTTTTGCCCACCGGGCCAGTGTTGCCGACTTGGCCGATGCCGGCAGTCGCGTCGGGCTTGCGGGAGCCCGCAATCTGGACCGGCTTGGGATCCGCACTTTTTACATTCTCGGAAGCGCGCCGATGGACCCAGAAGGCCGCGGCCGCGAACCCAGCGCCTACCACCAAAAAGGCGGGCGCGGGAAAGCCTGGAATGAAGGCGAGTCCGAATACGATCGCCGCAGCGAGGCCTAGCACCCGCGGATTGTTGATGAGCTGGGCCGTGATGTCGGCGCCGAGATCGCGACGGTCCTCGGAACCGACACGCGTCACCACGGTTCCGGCCGCGACGGAGACAAGAAGAGCCGGGATTTGGGCAACCAGCCCGTCGCCGACCGTCAGCAGCGAATAGGTTTCGGCCGCCGCCGCCAGCGACATGCCATGCTGCAGCATCCCGACCGCGAAGCCACCGAGTAGATTGACCAGGATGACGACGATGCTGGCGATGGCATCGCCCTTCACGAACTTGGCCGCACCATCCATCGCGCCGTAGAGATGGCTTTCGCGCTCGAGCGTATGGCGCAGAAGGCGCGCCTCGGCCTGGTTGATGTCGCCATTGCGCAGGTCGCTGTCGATGCTCATCTGCTTGCCTGGCAGGGCATCGAGGCTGAACCGTGCGGCAACCTCGGCCACGCGCTCCGACCCCTTGGTGATAACCACGAACTGGGCGATCGTGATGATGAGGAAGATGACCAGTCCGACCGCGAGATTTCCTCCGATCACGAAGCTGCCGAAGGCGTTGATGATGTCGCCGGCGTCCGCCTGCAACAGGACAAGCCGCGAGGTGGTAATGGTGATGGCGAGGCGAAACAGCGTTGCGATGAGAATGATCGACGGCAAGGACGAAAACTCGATCGGCCGAACGACATAGATGGCCGTGAGCAGAATGAGCACGCTCGCCGCGATGTTGGCTGTGATCAACACGTCGACCAAGGGCGTCGGCAGCGGAAGGATCATTATCAGGACCGAGACCAGCACCAGGATCCCGATGACGAGGTCGCCGCGGCCGGAGATCAAGGTGAGGAAGCGTGTCAGCCTGTCAAACATCGTCACGCTCGCCGTGGACGCTGGACATAGTCCTGGAATGCACGACGAGCGTCGGTCTCGCGGCCGCATGCCCATAGCGCATGGCATGCGAGCAAATCGAGCGCCGGATGGTCGGCTCCCTTCATTGATCGAAGCTGGTCGACGAGGACCATGGCCCGCCGTGGCGAGCCATCGATCAGGAAGGCGTGAGCCAGCGTGCGCAGCACGCCCACATCATGCGGCGCCAGCCGCGCCGCGATCAGCAGCAGCGTTATCGCGCGCTTGGCCTGGCCGTGACGCCCATAAATGTAACCTACGGCATGAAGCAGTTGCACCGCATCTTCGACCATGACGGTCATGTCGCGATACCCTGATGAAGTCGGTCGAGCAGTTCCCGACGGCGCGAGATCTCCGCTGCGATGGCAGCCGTGGCGAGGGAGCGAAGCAGATGGCTTTCCTGCAGGCTCGGAATCACGGAGGTGACCAGGTGCTCGAGGATCGCCAGCGAGCGACCGCCCTGCAGGATCGCCGGTTGGGTCAGCCGTGGCGTGATGAAATCGGCGAGGTCCTCGCTCGGCGAGGTGCGCGCCTCGACCGCCGACAGGCGGCGCTCTGCAACTTTCAGAAGCGTCGAGAATTCGTCGATCTCGGCGGCGTGGGCACCGGCGTCTGTTTCCCCGCGTGGCGGGTCCAGCCGATCGAGGCCGATATCGACCGGCTCGTTCTGGATCCTACGGCTGTCCACGTCTTGGCATCCCTTCCACGTTCAATCCCAGCGCACAAGAACTCATCGATAGGTCAGCGCCACGGTCTCCGCTTTCTTGCTGAGCACGATGCGATCCTGGCCGATGTCCTGAATGACCCAGCCATTGTCGAGAATTGCGCCCTGATTGAAGTGCGCTCCCTCGGCGGTGATGATGTAGGGCCGTTCGCCGAACCAAACCGCTCGTAGCTGCAGCATCGGCATCGCCCGGCCTTCGCCAAATCCGATATTGTTCGTCAGAACCAGACGACCTCGGTAGGCTTGGTCAAACCATTGCTGAATCGCGGACCAGGCCGGCACATCTTGCGGGCTTAGCGCGCCTGAGACCGCGAGGCGGCCTTCCACGGCATTGACCCGCAAGGTCTGAAGATTGGCGGCATTGATCCGATCGGCAACTTCATGCGCCGCCTGCGTGATCAAGGGAATCGGATGCGTCGGCGCGTTGCTGATATTTGCATCTGCCGATCCGTCTTCATGTCCCGGCGTGGAAATTCCCGCTCTCGTTTCGAATGATGGCAGCAGGTTCGCCGCGATCCGGTGGGGCCCGGCTCTTACTTCCTCCCTCAGCACTCCAATGGTGAAGACGATCGCAACGGACAAACAGGCAGCAAGACCGGCGATGGCAAAGCGGGAACGGCCGGTGAGCGACGTCTCGATACGCGACAGACGCATGCTTGCGTCGCCAAGCGAGAGCTCGAACGGCAGTCGAAGCAGGCAACCATGTCCTTGCGAAATCACCTGCCTGCCGGCACCGACGTCGCCTCCGATCGCCTCCAGGCGAACCCGGCCCCGCTGCACCCCCAATATCGCGTGTCCCGGCATCACGCCGGAATCCCGCAAGATGATATCCGCCTGCGGCGTCGAGCCGATGCCGTACTCGCCGCTCTCAAGCATCAGGCGCACGCCGCCATGCAGACCGCCCACGACTTCAAATGCAACGCCATCGAGTGCCTGACCGGCTCGCCGTCCCGCTGCGATGCTCTTGCGGACGCGACGCACGCCGTGTCGCAAGGGAGCCATCGCGATGCGTGCGGACCGGCTGACGGCCAGACCGGTTCGATCCCAGCCGACACGGGCGCCATTACGAACCGCGCGGCCACCGCATCCCAATCCTGTCGTCGCCGTTCGGGCAACCCGCCGAAGTCCCGACGCCGATCCGGCCGCAGCCTTACGCGCAGCCCGGACGCCCCGCCGCGCCCGCAGCCGCGCGGTTTGCACAACAAACCTCGCAAGCGAAATGCTTCGGTGCGCAGCGACGCGCGCGCCCCCGCGTACCCGGCGTCGGCTACGCCGCAGACCCGCGGCAATGCTTCGCGCGGTCGATTTATGAGTCGAAACCAATGCACTCCAGGCAATTTCGATACGTCTGCGCGCGCGGCGCTCGACGCGTCTCAGTCCAGCCATCAATGCGCGTGCATCCCACCAGCGCCCATCATCCCATTTCCGCCGATGGCGATAGGGAACCTCGGATTCTTGCGGGGCACCAGCGTCTACGAAGCCCTGTTCCAAGACGCCTGCTCCGAACTCAAAACGCCCACTTGTCTCTTCGTTTGTTTTTTGTCGTTTATGTTTCGTATTTTTCCGCCGCTTGCCCGCCACCCGCGGAACTGCAACGCTCTACTGCCGCGCGCACCTGCCATACGACGGCTCGCGCTTGAGGCTCCGAAGGGATTGCCTCCGGAGCCCCGTCCTTCCGGGGATCAGGAGATAGATCCAGCGCCTTGCTTCGCGGTCTGTAGTTTCGCCAATGCGGCCTGCTGCTCAGCCGCATACCACGCATCCTCGATGCTCTGCTGAAGGCTGAATTGTCCGATTGCATTACGCGCCTGCGTCGCCTGATTGTTCAGACTGCTGCCAGCGCCACTGCCAGAGGCCGCAGGATTAAGTGTTGTTATTGCCATCTGCACCTGTCCTTCCACTTTAGACTTCGCGTGCTTTTCCAGATTTCATGACCGCCGATTTCGTCCCGGACTGGATTCGATTCCGGAACAGCAACCGACCACATGGCCCACGCGTCGAGCCGCTCACCTTAACGTAACAACTCGATCGCGAGAAAGTTATGTGGCAAATGCGGCCGGAATATTTGACGACCGCGGCCCCACTGCGGCCGCAAGTGGGGCTTGTTCAGTCAGCATCGTTCGATCGAATACATTATTCAAAATCAAACGCGACATGATGAAAGCATGGGCGGCGGCGTCAAAGACAAGGCAGCGCAATCATTCTAGTTCCGTTCGTCAGCGTTTCGAGTCGATTACCGCATCTCGAAAAACCTGGACGCATTGCGACTCGCGACCGCGCGCCTCGCAACATCATTCATCATTTTGAATAATGTATTCGATCGAGCAACGCTGACTGAACAAGCCCCACTTGCGGCCGCAGTGAGGCCGCCGTCGCCAATTATTGAGAACACATTTCGCCACATAATGTTTCTGGCGTTCAGTTCGATTGTGACCATACTTGTCATCGTCTCTACATCTTTGGAAGCGCGCGATAGCGCGGGAAGGTCGTAATGGGTGGTCGACGTAGCTTGTTGACACTCGCAGGCGTGCATTTGACGATCATGGCATCGCTGGGATGGCCACCTTGTTCGGCGGCGTCTGCGGAGCTGAAATGGCCGCCTGGTCCTTATAGATACGTCGTGATCGATCAGGACATCAAAGACGTGCTGATCGAATTCGGAAGCAACATCAATGTTCCCGTCCACGTGAGCGACGCGGTCACCGGACATCTGCGCGGCCCTCTTCCGATCACCACCGCCGAGGACTTCCTGAAGAGGCTCTGCGAGAGCAATGGACTCGTGTGGTACTTCGACGGTTCCGTATTGCACATCAGCGCCGCCAGAGAGATCGAGACGGTCTTCATCGATATCGGCCGGCTGCGACCGAAGGAATTGTCGGACAAGCTTCTCAGGCTTGGGATCGCCGACTCGCGCTACCCGGTCATCGCAACGGCCAATGCGGACGTGTTGTCGGTATCGGGTCCGCCACCCTACGTCTCCCTCGTTCAGAGAACGGCAGCCGCCATGGTGCGGGCCGCGGTCCCGCGTCAGGCGCCGTCGGGCGATGAGCCGAGGGTACGCGTGTTTCGGGGTGGCTAGGATGCAGGCTGACACGACGGATCGACGGTCAGCGGCGCGGCGAGAACACACCGGCCGCGTGTCCGACCGCGATCCATTTGAGAACAAGGAGTCTCGAGCATGACCGTCACATTGCCCATTGCGAGTTCCGCAGCCGCTTCGACCGGGTCGCCACCTGCCCCGACCACGCCAATGCCGGAGCGCCAAATCTTCGAATATGCCATGGAGGCTCAGCAGGCTATCGGCAACAATGGTGGCCAGTTCGCCAATCCGGCCGCGCTGATTGGTGAACTGATGGAGCACCTGCGTCCTTTCCTGGAACGGGAGCACCGCGTCACGAAGTTTATCAACGGGGCAATGCAGGCATCATATGCTAGTCCACTCTCCGCGGACGCATCCACTCCAGTCCAGTCCGGCCCCCCGCTGCACGGCGGTCCCGCGCAGGCGAGCCTGGAACCGGTCGACGGCGACATCGATCGCGTGGCCTCGGACCAGGGCGGCGACCGATTCGACCTGATGGCGAGCAAGATTGCGCACGAAACGTTCGAGCAGCTGTTCAATGTCGGCGTCTATAATCTTCAGGCCATGCTGATCGAACGCGGCTCGCAGGGCATCGTGACGTCCATCAACACCCTGCTCAGGGGTTCATGACATCCGTCATGGAGGTCCGCCGCGTGCACGCACACCCGAAAATAACGCAGCCGGCGGGCGGACCGAGGTCGCGGGCGCTTGGCGTGGCAACGGCCCTCGTCTGCGCGCTCGCGCTGGCAGGCTGCAAGGTCGACCTCTATACCAATTTGGATCAGCAGGAGGCGAACAAGATCGTCGCGACCCTGCTCCGGCACGGCATTCCGGCGGAGCGCAGCATCGGCACCGATCGCCGCTTTACGGTGACGGTCGACAACGGAACTTTCGCGGAGGCCGTGAACGTCCTGCAGGAAAACGGCCTGCCCAAACAGGATTTCGCCAATCTCGGCGAGGTCTTCAAGAAGGACGGCCTGGTGTCCTCGCCGGTGCAGGAGCGAGCGCAGATGATCTTTGCGCTGAGCCAGGAGTTGTCGCGCACCATTTCCGATATTGACGGCGTCTTGTCGGCGCGGGTGCATCTCGTCCTGCCGGAAAACGATCCCTTGCGGCAGCAGCTTATTCCGTCTTCCGCGTCGGTCTTCATCCGCCATCGCGCCACCATGCCGGTCGAGAATCTCGTGCCGCAGGTCAAGATGCTCGTCGCCAACGGCATCGCCGGCCTATCGTACGATAAAGTGTCGGTCGTCCTGATCCCGGTCGAGGCAAGCGAAAAACCGGAGACCCCGGATCCCGGCTTCACCGCTTTCATGGGCGCGTGGGTGCAGCGCGACAGCCTGCCGCGGATTGCGTGGACGTTCTACATCCTGATCGCCGTGGTGATTGCACAGGCTACGGCGCTGGGCGCCATTCTATGGCGTCAACGTCGTCGCCCCTATCGGTTGGGCCGCGCCATCCCAATGGAGGCGCCGTGACCGGTCCGACCGACAGCGCGACTCGCCGCGACGACTGGGGCGAGTTCATGGAAAGGCCCGCGGCATACATCGACGGCGGTCGCCTCGACGCCTGTTTCGGCAACGAGTTCGGCGCCGCGCTGTGCGATCGCCTGAGGACCTCCATCCGCCTGCGCGAACGGATATCCGCTGTGGTTCGGGCGCACTACGCACTCGTCCCACCGGTGGCGCAGGACACCTGCGGCGATATCGATCGAAACATTGCGTTATTCCCGGCCGCACATTTAATCGACATCGCACAGCGGTCGGGAGCGGTGTTTTGGGCAAGCACCCTCGCCAATGTCATCCTTGCCCGACAGGTCGAAGCGCTGCGCCGGCAGCTCGGAGACGCGCTCTACAATTATGCCCTCGCCAATCGCGATCTCTCTGGCCCCGCGCAGGCGCTCGAGCCGCTAGACTCCATCGGTTCGCGCGTCGCGCAGGATGGCTGGCGCTGTTTCGGCGCCTGGTGCGACGCACTCCCTGCCGGAGTTGGCGCGCGTGTCCGCCTCAAGCTGGCGGCGAACGTCAGCCTCGAACAGTATCCCGAAGGCCCGTTTCAAGAATACGGTCCGCCGATCGTTCGTCGCGCCGCAGGCTGAGAGGAAGCAATGTCCAAGACGGCCTGGGATTCGTTCAGCGACCTGCCAAAAGGTCCAACCGCCACGGTCCTGCGTGCGAAGGACGCTGAAGCCTGGCGCGACGGCTACAGCTTTCTTGCGGAGGCATCACGGACGTCCGAGCAAATACGGCAAGAGGCCCATGCCGCCTATTCGGCCGAGCAAGCTCGCGGCTACGCGGATGGCCGGACCGAGGGCGCCGTCGAGGCGACGCGCCTTTTGAGCGAGACAACGATCAAGGTCGACCGCTATTTCGCCAACCTCGATCAGGAGATTGGCCAACTGGTCATGGATATCGTCCGCCAGGTTCTCGGCGAATTCGATGTGACCGACCTGGTGTCTCGCGCGGCCGCCCAAGCGATCCGCGACTTCCGCGGCGAGAAGTCGCTCACGATCTACGTTCACCCAGAAGCGCTTGAACGGGTGCGCACCACGCTGGCCACCACTCCCCGCGGCGCTGGTCTCGCCGCGACGGTCGAAAGCGATCCCCATCTCCTGAAGGATGGTTGCACGATCCGCACCGAGTTCGCGGTGGTCGACGCCGGCCTCGAAACGCAGCTTGCGGTCATCGGGGAGGCTTTCGGCCTGGGCGCACCGGGCTTGCCTACCAGGAAGGGGCGCGGCGCATGACGTCTTCACCTTCCTATTCCGACGACCGTCTCGCCGCGATCATGCCTCGCCTGCACACGGTGGTGCGCGACAGCCTGCCGCGACCGGAGAAAGGACGCGTACGCCGCCTTCTGGGCGTGATCGTGCACGCCACGCTGAGCAACGTGCGCGTTGGCGAAATCTGCCATCTCGTCGACCCGACAACGAAGTCCAAGGTCATGGCCGAGGTGATCGGACTGGTTGATGACTTGGCCGTATTGACGCCGATTGGCGATCTCGCGGGATTGTCAAGCCAGACCGAGGTTGTGCCGACAGGCGAAGAACTGCGCATCCCGGTGGGCCCCGGATTGCTCGGCCGCGTCGTCAATGCATTGGGCAATCCGCAGGACGGTAAGCCGTGGACGGCCGGCGGCATTGACACCTTCTATCCGGTGGGCGCTCCCCCGCCATCGCCGCTCGCCAGAAAGCTGATCGTCGATCCGATCCAGCTCGGGCTCCGCGTGGTCGACGGTCTCCTGACCTGCGCGCGCGGCCAGCGCATCGGCATTTTCGGCGGCCCCGGAACCGGCAAGTCGACCCTGCTTGCCAACATTGTTCGAGGGACCGATGCCGACGTCGTCGTGGTGGCCCTCATCGGCGAACGCGGGCGCGAGGTGCGGGAATTCATCGATCGCCAGATCGACCCGGAAAGCCGGCGGCGCACGATTGTCGTCGCGGCGACGTCGGACCGGCCCGCCATGGAGCGCGTCAAGGCCGCGTACGTCGCCACGACGATTGCCGAGTTCTTCCGAGACCGCGGCAACCACGTTCTGCTGCTGATGGACAGCCTGACTCGTTTTGCCCGCGCGCAGCGCGAGATCGGGCTCGCTGCCGGCGAGCCCGCGACACGTCGCGGCTTTCCGCCTTCGCTGTTCGCCGAACTCCCCCGCCTGCTCGAACGTTCCGGTCCGCTCGAACGTGGCTCGATCACCGGCATCTACACCGTGCTGGTCGAAGGAGACATCACGCTCGACCCGGTGGCAGAGGAGGTACAGGCCATTCTCGACGGCCACTTCATGCTATCCAACGAACTGGCGGAGCGGAATCATTTTCCAGCCGTTGACGTTCTGCGTAGTCGAAGCCGGCTGATGGACGCGGTGACCAGCCCGGAGCAGCGTGCCGACGCGGCACGAATCCGGACATTGCTGGCGCGCCATGCCGAGGTGGAACTCCTCGTGCGGGTCGGAGAATACCGGCAAGGCAGCGACACCGTCGCGGACGAGGCAATCGCCAGGATCGACCGCATCGACGCTTTTCTTCGTCAGCCTTCGGGCGAACAGGTCACGTTGCAGGAGACCCGGCAGCGCATGAGAGAGCTTGTTCGATGACGAAGCACGATGTCGTCCTTGCGCGCCTTCTCGAGTTGCGTCGCCTCATTGAGCGACGGGCTCTGGAGGAACAACTAGTCCGTCAAGGGGACTGCCACCGCGCTCAGCGCGAGGTCGACGAGGCCGCCGGCTCAGCAGCGCGTTGTCTGGCCGACGCCCGTGCTCACGAGCAGCAGCAGATCGGAGCGTTCATCGGAAAGACGGTATCGCACGGTTCAATCCTGCGCTTTCAGGAAAACCGCGACGCCATGCTCGCGGCACATCTGCAGCTGCGGACCCTTGAGCAAGACGCAAGGACAACACTCGAAAACCGCAGCGCAGCCTTGGCGGAGGCCCGCGCGAAATTTCAGATGCACCAGCGCGCCACCGCCAAGCTCGATCTGATCGCAAAGCAGTTGGCAGTCAGGACCTTGCACAGGGAAGCCGCGCTTGCAGAGGCTGTTCACGAAGAGCACGCCATCCGGGGGCCAGCCCACCCTGACTCCGATGGCGGCAAGACATGAGCAGGACCATGTCGGCGTCCGCAACGGAAGCGCCGGCGCCTATACAGCCGACAGCGCAGGGTGGCGGAGGCCCTCCCCTGCCCCCGGCCGTCACGCCTGCGCACGTCTCGGTCCTCAACGCGTTCTATCGTCGACGTCAGGCACTGGCTGCGACGATCGGCGGGGAGCCGGCAACGATCATGTCCACCTGGCCGCCGACGTCGCCTACGGCATCAGACGGATATGCGCCGGTCGGCTCCCGCGTGACGTTGTCCATCGACGGCGAGGAAGGCGAATTGTCGCTGCCGCGAAAGCTCGTCGAGGTCCTGATTGCCGGCGTCGATCCGGCATTGTCGCTCGATCGGATGCGGCCCGATCGTGCCGCCATCGTGGTCGAGTTCGCCCTTGCTGCGCCATTGGATGCACTCGAGGCGACCTTGGGCTGGAGGCTCGCCCTTACCTCGATCGGTGCACCCCACAAGGGCCCCTCGCGCCCGGACTTGGTGGCCTTATCCTTCGCCCTCACCTTCGCAAGGTTTGGCACCTTCATCTGCGAACTGCGTCTGGCGCCCGGCCGGGCCCTCAACGTCATCCGAAACCTCGATCAAAGCACGGCATTCGCCGGCGCCGATGTCGACCTGCCTGTCCCGGTATCTCTGCGTTTTGCCGCCGCAACGCTGACGGTCGGCGATGTTCGCGATCTGTCGCCCGGCGACGTGGTGATCGTGGATGAACACGGCGGAACGGATGGCACGGCCGTCGTCGTGATTGCTGAGCATCTCGTCGCGCCGATCCAGTTGAATGCAGCGGGCGGCGTGCTCACGGCTCATCCAACACGCGGCTGCGGCTCGCAATGGGAGTGGAGTATGGACAACAAATCCGAACCCTCGAGACGTCCCGTCACGGAAGCTTTGGAGCTCGACGAGCTGCCGTTGCGCATCGTTTTCGAGGTCGGCCGCCTTGAACTCTCGCTCGGCGATGTCAGGCAGATGGCGCCCGGAACCGTGTTGCCGCTCAGCCGGCCGTTTGATGAAGCGCTTGATATCATGGCGAGCGGACGACGTATCGGCCGCGGCGAGATCGTCAGGATCGGCGACAGCCTCGGCGTTCGGATCATCAGGCTGTTCGACAATGTCTGACGCCATCCCGAGCACCATCGGCATCGTCGTTCTGCTGGGAGTAATCGGCCTAATTCCGCTGATCGTCGTGACCATGACCGGCTTTCTGAAGATCGCCGTGGTCATGTTCCTGGTCCGCAATGCTCTCGGCGTGCAGCAGACGCCGCCCAATCTGGTACTCTATGGAATCGCGCTGATCCTGACCGTCTATGTCACCACGCCGCTTCTCGGCGACATCTATTCCCGTCTCACGGCTCAGCCGTTGCAACTGCGATCAGTCGAAGATCTCAACGAGGCCGCCAAGATCGTCCGCCAACCGATCCAGGCGCATCTGGCGCGGTTTACCCAACCGAACGAACGGCAGTTTTTCCTCTCGGCGACCGCGCGCATCTGGCCGGAAAGCGCGCGCGCCGACGTCAAAGACGACGACATCGTCGTGCTGCTTCCCGCCTTTGTAGGATCGGAGCTGACGCGGGCGTTCGAGATCGGGTTTCTCCTCTATCTTCCCTTCCTGGTCATCGACCTCGTGGTCGCGAACGTGCTGATGGCATTGGGCATGATCATGGTGTCGCCGACACTGATATCGATACCGCTCAAGCTCTTTCTGTTCGTCGCCATCAGTGGATGGACGCGACTGCTGCACGGCCTCGTCTTGAGTTACGGCTGACCATGAATATGCAAAACCCGGACGCAGTATGAATCTGGATCTCGTGTTTGCGAAGGTCAATGCGGCATTGTTGACCGTGCTTACCGTATCGAGCCCGGTGTTGATTGCCGCCGTGGTCGTCGGAGTCCTGGTCGGGCTGATCCAGGCGCTGACGCAGATCCAGGATCAAAGCCTCCCGCAGGCCGTCAAGCTCATCGTGGTCCTTGTCATCATCATTCTGCTCGGCCCCATGCTCGGGCGGCAAGTCGCCAATCAGGCGTCGATGGTGCTCGACGAATTTCCGATCATGACCCGATAGCCATCCGGATCAGCGAAAGAGCGCCCGCGATGGATGCAACCGACATCTTGCCCTCCGTCGAGAAGGTCTATCAGTATCTGCTGGCTGCCAGTTTCGCATTCTCGCGCATCCTGGGTGTGATGATCGTGATGCCCTCGTTCACCCGCCTTGGCGTGACGACCGTTGTGCGCAGTGGCATTGCGCTCACGCTGTCACTTCCGCTGGTCCCGATGCTGGTCGGCTCGCTCGCCACCGGCCGACTGAGCGTCGCGACCATGGGGGCGCTGCTGTTCAAGGAGACCGCGGTCGGCATTCTCGTAGGGCTCGTCCTTGGCGTGCCGCTGTGGGCGGCCGAGGCGGCAGGCGATATCGTCGATCTGCAGCGCGGAGCGTCGCTCACCAGCCTGTTCGATCCGGAGGGAACGAACGAAAGCAGCGTCGCCGGCACACTTCTGGGACTGGCCATGGTTGCCGTCTATTACGGATCAGGCGGCCTCTTCGTCACGCTGCGCACGCTCTACGACAGTTACGGCATATGGCCGATCGACCGCTTTCTGCCGTTGTCAGGTCCGGACGCGGGGCTTTTGCTGCTGCGTTTGCTGGACGACGTTGCAACGATGGGCCTGATGCTGGTCGCGCCGATCGTGATCTGCCTGTTCCTGGCCGACATCCTGCTTGCGCTGGTGTCGCGGGCCGCCCCCCATCTCAACGTCTTCGCGCTGTCGCTTGCGGTAAAGAATCTCGCCTTCGCCATCCTGATGGTCCTCTACGGCACATTTCTCGCGGGATATATGGGCAAGGATCTCGGAACGCTGCTCGGCGCGACCGAGCAGTTGATGAGACTGGGCGGCGTCAAGGATCATTGATGCACGCTTAAGCTGTGGGAAGTACCGCTTTTTGATCGATGCGGCGCTGTCAAAGCAACGGCAAGCAATGTCGACTGTCATGCGCCTAGATTGCATTCATTATTCAAAATCATGAATTAAGTTATTGATATAACTACACTTTTTGTTGACTTGTGACGACAATCGCCTATCGTCTTTTGGAGCGGCTCAACGGGGGCCGTCGACCACGGAGTGAAGCGCCCTACACCTCTTGTGCGTGATGCGCATACCGGAACAGGGATGGGTGTTCCTCCAGCAATGCAGGAGACGCAGATATGACGATGGGTATTGGCGCGCTTAGCTCCCTTTTCGGCCACGGTCAAAGCCAGGGCGCGCAAGACAGCGGTAACAACGGAAACATGATGCAGGAAATCGCCCAGTTGCTGCAGGCGATCGAGCAATTGCTCGACAGCAGCAGCCAGGGTCAGAACGGCAACGGCTGCCAGAATCACCAAGGCGGTAGCCACGGTCATCACGGCGGCCACAGCGGAGCCAGTCAGGCGTAATTCATGCATCTTCGTTATTTGGCGGGACTTGGGGACCGGCCCCGCCGAATTCCAAAAGCGAGGGATTAGCCGATTGCTGCCGACTTGAATTCCTGGCGCTGAGGTTGCTACAGCGCTTGCAGCGCATGTGTGTCGAATATCAACGCGCTCAGGCGTGAACCGTAAACGGCCGTGCCTGTCGCGACCCAGGCGCGATGGCGCGATCCAGAATAGCCGCGGCAGGTGAACCAGGTATCGGCCGAACGCGCGCCGGTGATCGCAGCACCTGGCGATCGACTCGCGCAACTTCGGGTTCCGAGATGATGGAGACTAAACATGCTTGTCGAGCCAGGCTCCGGCGCGAGCAGTTCAACCAATCCACCTCCGCCGCATCCCGAACCCTCGAAGACCGCGACCTCGTTCGCGGCGATGCTCGATCGGAATTCCACCCACAGCGTGGGAACCTCGCCTGCGACAACGACGACGTCCCCAGCGGCGGCAAAGCCGGCAGCGACAACAACGCAGCCCACGCCGCTGCAGCAAGCCAAAACCGCGGCGACCGCCGGAGAAAACAAGTTAGGTCAGGACGAAAACACGCTGAAGACGCTGCAAGGCCAGTTGCAGGACATCAAAGCCTCGAAGGAGCCGACCTTCCAGACCGCCGGGCGATTTGCCGGCGAGGAGGCCTCGGTAAGGACGAACCGTATCGACAAACTCAACTCGCAAATCACGGCCGCGCAAGGCCAGATTGCCGCCGACCAGCAGGCGGTTGCGGCGGGAAAGTCGAACGTCGCAGCAGCCCAAAAGGCGCAGGCCACGGCCGACAATTACAAGGCTCCGCCGCCAGCGGTTTCCGTCAAAGATCCCGTGACAAAGGCGGTTTTGCCAATCGTCGACGCACGTACAACCCAGACCCACACCGACCGGGGCAAGGTTGCCGCGGATAGCGCCGCACTGAACCAGACGCGCGTTCAGCTCGATAATCTCAACACCGCGATGGACAATGCGGTCAGTGCCGGGATGCTGAAACGTTTGTCCCAGCTGCAACAACAGCAACAAACGCAACAGCTTCAGCTAAAGGCCGACCAGCATAACCTCGACGTCGGCACAGCCAATCTGGCGGCGGCCAACGCGGTCGTCTACGGTCAGCAGGCGACGGCCGATCAAAAAGCCCTCGGCGGCGCCACCGCAGCGCTCAAGAAGGCCGGTGTGACGCTCGATCCCAAAACTGGCGGCCCGCAAAAGAACCTGACGAAAGCACAACTGGACGCCTACAACGACTTCATCACCAAACAAGCGAAAGTCAAAGCCGATGCCGGCATGGTCGGCCAAGCCTATGCGCAGTTGCAGTCTTACGCCTCGGACAAAAAATACGGAAACATCGCGCAGGACGCGCAACGCAACGTCAACAAGGCCATCGAGCCTTTTGGTTTTACGACCAATCCGGTGACGGCTATCGATCCGAAAGTCGCCGCGAAGAACCTCGGTATCGCGAAGGACGTTTCCGAATATTACAACGCCGGCTTGGCCGCGGCCAACTATCAAGCCGCGTTCAACAGCGTCACTCAGGTCGAGCTGGGCTCCGCCCAGCCTTCCGACCTGAAAGGACTTTCACCACAAGCCCAACAGGCCGCTCTTACCGCAAAGGCAAACTACGATCAGGCGAGTGCCTATCAAGACAAGGTCGGTACCGGCATCGACGTCGATTCCGGGAAGCAAACGCTGGCGACGGCGCAAGCCGCGTACGATAAAAGCCCGACCGCCGAGAACAACGCCACGCTCGCTCAAGCCCAGCAACAGCTGCAAACGGCCCAGGCGATGTCGGACATCGCCAATGCCAACTTTCAGGCGACCTCGGCGAAGCTGTACGCCAACCAGCAATCGATCGAGTTGGCGCGCTTGCAACAGCAACTAGGCCTCGCCTGTGCGGCCCCCAATTCGCCTCTCGGGAAGCAAGTCGCGCAGGCCCAGGCCAACGCCGCGTCCGCGAATCTTGTCGCCAACAATCTTGACAATTACACGGGCAAGCTACTGGCGGACTACAATGTCTCGCAGCAAAAGAGCACCGTGACCGCTTTGCAGCAGGCGGTCTCGAACGCCCAGGCCAGCGAGGCTAATCCTGCTTCATCCCTGCTTCTGACAGGCTATGCCTTCTCACCGCAAGAGGGGCCGGTGACGGCTAATCCCGCCTCGCCCGACCTTGCAAAACTGAGCGGCGCTCTCACCGCGGCTCAACAGGATCTGAAAGCCGCACAACAACAGCAAGCATTGGCGCAATATCAGCTGTCAAATTCGCAATTCGAGCTGACCTTGCCTGCGAACCTTCTCGACCCGCAAACAGAAACCGATAAAAAAGCGCGCTCTCAGGCCTACGACAGTTTTTTCAAACAGCATCCGGGCACTTTGACCGATGGCCAGGTGGCCCAGCAGCTTGCTGCTCTCAAGAGCCCTGACGAAAAAGTTGACGTTCAGCAAGGTCTCAAGGAACTCGGGCAGGATGCCAGCGACGAACACAAGGCTCTCGGGGACCGCAGCCTGCTGCAAAAAGGAGCAGACATGATCGGCGGCTGGTTCGGCGCCGACCGGTCTCAGCTCGACACCACCTTGACCAATGATCAGGCGGCCTTGCAGAAGCTGCAGGGCGAGAAGAATCAGATGAGCGCCCAGGACTACAACGCGGCGTATCTGAAGATCATGGGTAATCTCGGTCCGCAATACGACACCATGTACCAGAACGAGCGCAATACGGACAAAAACTGGTCCACGGCGCAAGACGTGGTCCGCGATGTCGCGATCGCGGGCGTCGCCACCGCGGTGGCGATCGCGACCGCTGGAACGGCGACACCGTTGGTCGCTCTGGCAGCCGGGACGCTTGCGGGAGTTGGGACCGCCGAAGGAATCGACACCGCTCAGAACGCGGCCACCGTTTTCAGCGGCGGCAATGTCAATGATAACTCTCATATTTCGCTCACAGCCGCGCTCTCCGGCAATTTCTTCCAGGGCAACGATAGTTGGGGCGAAGTCGGCCATGCCGGTGTCGATCTATCGATCGACGGCGTGGAGTCCTTTGGCGCAGCAGCCTCGGTCGGCGTCGGCTCGATGGCGGGCGATACCGCGACTTCGATGATAACGAGCGCAACAAGCCGAACGGCGGATTCAGCGCTCACCAGGATCGCATCCGGCTCGGCAAGGATGTTCGCCACCCAGGGCACGATGGGCGCAGGCAATCTCGCCGGCACTTCCATTGAATCTCAATATCAGGTCTTCCAGGGCTCGATCACCGAGGCGCAGGCCCTGCAGCAAATGGACGATGGCCTCAAGGGGTATCTGAAGAGCCTGGCTGTCGCGGGCGCGACGGGCGGCATCACCAGCGCCATGGATATAGGCGTCACGAGCTTGTCGGGCAGCGAGGCTCGCGCCTCGAGCCTCACCTCCCATCCGCTTTATCAGCTGGCTTCCAACGCAGGCGCCAACACGGTGCTGACATCGCCGGGCGTTCTGACAGGAAAGGCACCGAACGCCCAGCAATGGTTATCGATCGGACTCAACACGGTCTCAGGCCTGGCCGCGAAGACCACCGCAGGCGAGTCAAACGGAGCCACCGAAACCTCCACCGATCCGGTCGTGATCGACATGGCCAGCGCCAATCACAACCGCCTGTCCAACGTGGTAGGGGCCGTCCGCCAGGCCAACGAGGCTTATATTCCTCCGAACACGCCCTCCCCGTCTGTTGCCGTTCTGCACGAGAGCGCGTTCGAGCAGGCTTATCTGGACGCCGGGGGGCGCCTGGATCCAGCCGAGGTCAACGGCTTCACCAAACTCGGCACCGACCCGGAGATTGTCGTTCGTTACAACAAGGACGCGAGCGCAATGGAGTCCGTTGTCGCTCACGAGGCCGTTCACTCCTTGACGCATCCTTCCTTTGTCAGCGCTGCCGCAAAAGCGGCGAATACCGTGGTCGTGAACCCGGACGGAACCATCAAGCTGCCGACGGCGAACATGATCGAGGGCGTGGCCTCGCATGAAGCTCAGAAGGTTGTCCCGGGCGCGCAACCCTACCCCGAGGAAGCGCGGATCGTTGCGGCAATCGAGCAGGAGATGAGTTCAAATCGGTTCAATCCGTCGGACGCTCTTAGGAAGGCTGTCTATGGCGGCGATCCAGCCGCGATCGCCCGGTTCATGCAGCTTGCGGGTGAGGCGAGCCCAGGCAGCAGTTCGGCCGGCGTCACCTCGACGGCCTTAGCCGCATCCACGACCCCGCAAGATCCGAGCAGGCGCGGGCTTGATTCATTCCTGCAAAGGATCGCTTCCGAGAGGAACGCCAACAATCCCTCCGGTTACAGCGATATCTATCGACTTTACAATCGCCCGACCACGCCTCAGTCCTTTGAAGGGGCGCCGGAGGCGCAGTTGGAAAAGGCGAGGCAATATCTGACTTCGCTTCAACGCCTCATCGAGGAGCGACCGGCCGGCAACGAACACAATTCGCTCAGTCAAAATCACGCCCCAAGCTCTTCTTCGGAGGTTATCCAGGATATTCTGGACCAGGGAACCGCCCTCCGTGCCGGTGACTTTTTCCACTATCTCAGCGCTGACGCGCCTGACAGCGTTTCGCATCGCGTCTACATCAACGCCAGCATCGATCATGCGCCGGAGATCATGGCGTTCGTGGTGAAAGACATCGTTGATAGCCCCGACGAGAAGTTTCGAGGGGTCGACTCGGCGAAGATCGCGAGCCCCGCATCGGCGGGCCGCCGGAACGAGAACATCGTCATCTACGTCGACAGCCAGCGAACTCAGCAAAACGTCCTGCAGGAATTGGCTGCTTATCATGATGCAAATCCGGACCACTTCGCACCTGAAATCCCGGCGCTGACCGAGCCGTTCAGGCCGGGAATTGCGATCGCTGATGAACCGTCGCCATCGATGGTTCAAACGCTGAATGACAAGCTGGGGCAAAGTAAACCCGACTACAGTTTCGGGGAAAGCAGGGCCATAGCACTCCATCTTGCTTACACGGACGCGGTGAATGCTTCGGGGAACGGGACGGTTGATCCCGCGACGTTCGCGGAAAAGGCGGCCGAACGGTTCGCGGAGTTGGGGATTGACCCGAACGATCCGTCAAAGAACTTGCCCGAAACGGGCAGCGATCAGGCTATGAGTCCGCAGCTTTCATCCCCTCAATCGCCAAGCGTTTCACCGGCATCCGCGGAGACGCAGGCCATTCCAGACGTGGCAGGGCAACCCCAACTTATCCCCGTCACCACGCACCCGGACGCCAAGGTCGCCGCCGCGGCGATGACTGGCGACGACGGCAGCCTGCCTTCGGTCACGGTGGAGGACACCGGAGCCGGCACGCCAGCCTCGCCCGCGGACAGCGCCGCCCCAGCGGCACGGCCTGATCTCCAACAACTGCAATCACGCGCCGACGACGCCTCGGGAAGAGCCGCCCAGGCAAGCCAGGCCGCGGCCAAGGCTCAAGGGCTGGCCGACATCGCGCAGAGGAATGCTGACAAGGCGGCAAATGCGCTGAACCGCGCGCGGGCCGCGGGTGGTCCCAGGGCAAAAGGCTTGAGACAAGCCGAGGCCACCGCGCGAGCTGCCCAAGACAAAGCTGACGATGCGCGAGACGCTGCCCAGGCCGCGCAACGCAAGGCAACCCAGTTACAAACCGCGGCGGATCAGGCCCAGCAGGAGCTGAAGATCGAAACGGTCGCAAGCGCCATTTGGGAGCAAAAGGATCGGGCGGGTCTACCTAACTATACGGACGAGAATCGGACCGAGGCCGAGCGAATCGTTGCCAGGGGCGGCGCCATGCCGAAACTCGCCGACACGCAGGGCGCCTCGCAAGCCGCGGGAGCGGACCAGAATGTCAGCAGTCCCGCGCCCGGTACGCTCGTTGCGAAAATCAGAGCCGAGGCTGCCAAGATCGCGAAAGATAAGCCCTTCCGGACCGCCGAGCAAAACTGGCTTCGCGCCCAGCGTAAAATTGTCGATGCGCGCGCAGCCGAACTCAAGGACCAGGGCCTGACCGCGGCCAAGTCCCGAAGCCGCGCCGCCGATGAAGTCGCTCTCGACGTACTCGCAGATCAACTCGTCAGCTCCCATGCGGCGAGCGACATGGCACAAGCCCGGCGCGATTTGCACCAGCAGATCGAATCGCGCGCCAACGAAATTCAGGCTGAAAATCAGCGCAGCGGTTCACAGAATGATCGGAGCGAGAACTGGTACCAGGCCCAGCACGAGATCGCCGCGGGCGTCAGACCGAAGTCTCGGATCTTCGGCAACTGGCGTGCAAGCTCAAAGGAACAGTTTTCCGAGTTCAAGAATGGCGACGCCAAGTCGAAGCTGAAGCATTATTTGAAGCCAGCCAAATACGCGACCAAAAAGTCGGTGGTTCTCACTGGGAAGGGTATCAAGAAGACGATCAAGTACACCGTGGTCATCAACGCGGGTGGTCTTGCCGCGGGCGTGCTCTACTATTTCGGCGTCCAGTCCAAGCGCAAATCCGGCCAGGTCACCGCGAGCAACGCCCTCAGCCAGCTCGCCCAGCTGGAGGCCAATCCCGACAAATACATGAAGGACAACTACACCTATACATTGCTCGGGATACCTGACCGGGACCTGCCTGTGGGCGGCGGAACTCTGGACAATCTCGCGCGCAACGGCGACATCGACAATGGCCATCTGCTGCAAGTGCCGAACCCCGATGGTGGCTCTCCCTATTACTTCCGCCGAGTGCCACAGGACCTCTATGAGGCGCTGAAGCAGGTGTACGACAAGCAGAACCACACCAATTCCAGCAAGGTCTTCGTAAAGGAGACCATCACGGACGCAAGCGGGAAGCCCGAGTCGATCCAGGTGGAAATTCGCCCGCCCTATCGCATGGAGCCGCTTCGGGACGCGAGCCTTTCGATCCAGCACGAACAAAAGAGCAATTGGTTTGGAGGGGGCCTCCGGATCACCGGAGCCATCGGCCCCATCGAAGGCGACCGTCCCAACTTCTCGCTCGAACTCATGTTCAATGAACGATACGACCTTCCGACCGTCTCGACCGTGCGCGCCGGCCTGCCATCGGAAACACAGGAGAACCTGGGTGTCGGCGTTCGTCAGCAGAATACGACGGTCTGGAGCGATATCGCGGCCGGCGGCGGTACGATCTCCATGAATGCGGCGCACGTCAAGGATCTCACCGACAAGAGCGGGTTGTTTGGCGGCGACCAGATGCAGGCGTTCAACGTGCGGCCCTACATCTATATCGGCAATAGAAACAGGGTGCGGGTGGATGCGACGACGAGCGGGTGGGATTCGCTCTATGCGCGGGGACGGGAGACGGGCTTTGTCGAGCCCGGCCTCGGTATCGATTTTTTCAAAGAGACGGACCCCGACGGCAAATACACCAGCTTCAATGGTTATTATGAGCTTCAGCTGTATGCGCCGGATTTGCGTGTCCAGGGCAACCTCAAAGGCTTGATGAACCCCAGCAAAGTCCTGAGCGGAAGTGGCCTCAAGGTCATCCCGCCGCTGTTCGAGATCGATCCGGCCTTGCAGGTCAGCACGACCAAACAGCACGTTCCCTTCGCGCCCGGCGTGCCCATTCCTCGCGTCGTCCCCAATGTTCCCTACCTGGACGCCGGCCACCCCTGGGAAGCGGCATCGAGTGCAGCGGCGAAGACGGGTCCACTGCCACCGGCGCTCACCCTCCCGCCGATCTCGGCGAACGGCGGAAATCCGCCTGTCTCCACGCCGCCTCAAGGCGGCAATCCCAATCCCAAGCCCGCGGCCCCCAAGCAATACGTCGTCACGCCGCTAGCCGGGCTGAAGGTCCGGTCTCACCCGTCGCTCGGCGGCCAGAAGCTCGGCAACCTTTCCGAGGGCTCGTTCGTTGTGGCCACCAGCACTCCGCCCGTCAACGCCGACGGGGAGCGCTGGATGGAGGTGACCGGCCGCAGCTCCGGCGGCGAGGATGTGAAAGGCTGGATCGCGCAGGCCTTCGTCGCGCCGCATCCGAGCGGCGCTGAGGGGGCGACCGGTCGCATCGACCCGATCCTAAGACGCCGCGGTGACCCGACAGTGGAAGTATCGCGCAACGACACGCTCTCCGAAATCGCCGGCGAGCATCGGATCAGCCTCGCTACTCTCGAAGCCGAAAACGCCGCCCATGTGCTCGACCCCGACCTCATTTACCCCGGCGATATCATCTATCTGCCGACGGCCTAAGCAGAGCGGCGACAATGACCTCCAGGACGTTGGGTGAGATGCTTGGAGGTCGATTAGGTGCTGCCTAAACGGAGCGGCGCATGAAAATATCGTTGAACAAAAAGGGGGCACGTGGCGGAGGGAGAGGAACTAGCTCTCCACCACCCTCCACAGAGGTTCCAGCCCGTCCGGGCTGGATGGTCATTCTTTCATATCAAGTGCGGCCAATACCCTTGGTGGTGACATTGGCAGGCCATAAAAGCGCTTTCCCAGCGCATTGTGGATGGCGTTGGCGACGGCGGCCATCACCGGTACCAGCGGCACTTCGCCAACACCCTTGACGCCCTGCGGATGCTTCGGGTTCGGCACTTCGACCAACACGGTGTCGAGCATCGGCAGATCCGAACACACGGGCATGCGATAGTCGAGAAATCCGGGATTATCGACCTTGCCGTCCTTGTTGTAGATGTATTCCTCGTTCAGCGCCCAGCCGATGCCTTGGGCGACGCCGCCCTGCATCTGGCCCTCGACATAGCCCGGGTGGATGGCGCGGCCGACATCCTGCACCGCTGTGTAGCGGATCACGCGCGCGATCCCGAGTTCGGGATCGACCTCGACGTCGCAGATGTGGGTGCCGAAGCCGCCTTCGGCGCCTTCGGTATTGAGCTGCACGCCGGCGCCGATCGGCCCGCCCATCTGCGGCGCCTTGGCCGCCAGTTCGGCCAGGGTCAGCGGCTCGAACTGGCCGGCATTGGGGCTGGCCGGATGCGCCGCGCCGTTTTCCCATTTGACCGCTTCGGGATCGATCTCCCAGATCTTTGCCGCGCGTTCGCGCAAGGTGGTGATGACCTTGTCGGTGGATTGCGTCACCACCATCGCGGAGGCAAACAGCACGCGGCTGCCGCCGGTCAGGTTCGAGAAGCCGATGGTGGCGGTGTCGCCGATCAGGACTGACACCCGGCGGTAGTCGATGCCGAGCAGCTCGGCGCAGATGTTGGCGATCGCGGCGCGCGAGCCGCCGACATCGGGATGGCCAGTGGTGACGACGACATTGCCGTCCTCGGTGATATTGACCTGGGCGCTCGATTCCCCGCCGGCGTTGAACCAGAAGCCCGACGCCACGCCCCTGCCCTGCAATTGGCCGAGCGGTGCGGTGTAGTGCGGGTGCGCTTTCGCAGCCTCCAGCGTCTCGATGTAGCCAATGCGCGGAAACACCGGGCCGTGCGCGGCTTTGGTGCCCTGCTTGGCGGCGTTCTTCAGCCGCAGTTGCAGCGGATCCATCTTGAGCGCTTGGGCGAGTTCATCGAGCACACACTCCACCGCATAGGCGCCGATCGGCGCGCCCGGCGCGCGATAGGCCGCGACCTTGGAGCGATTGGAAAGGACATCGTAGCCGACGGAAAGCACGTGCGGGATATCGTAAGGCGAAAAGCTACAGCCGACAGCGCCGCGGATCGGCGAGCCAGGCAACGCGCCGGCTTGCAAATAGAACGTGCCTTGCGCGGCAACGATGGTGCCGTCCTTCTTGGCACCGATCTTGACCGTGCTCTTCGAGCCCGACGTCGGCCCCGTAGCCCGCATTACCTCCTCGCGGGTCATCACCATTTTCACCGGACGGCCGGATTTCTTGGCGAGCAAAGTCGCCAGCGGCTCCAGATAGACGATGGTCTTGCCGCCGAAGCCGCCGCCAATTTCCGCCGGAATGGCGCGGATGTCGCTTTGAGGAATGCCGGTCAGATACGCCGTCATGGCGCGCACCATGAACTGGCCCTGGCTCGAGCTCCAGATCGTGGTCTTGTTGTCGGCGCCGACGCTGATCAGGCAGGCGTGCGGCTCGATATAGCCCTGATGCACCGGGCGGGTGGTGAAGCTGCGTTCGACGACTACTTCGGCCTCGGCAAAGCCCTGCGCGATGTCACCCTTCTTGATCTCGAGCTTGCCGGCGATGTTGGACGGCTTGCCCTCGAATTTGATGAACTCGTGCAGGATAGGCGCGTCGGGCTTGATCGCGTCGTCGATCTCGATCGACCACGGCAGCACCTCGTAGTCCACCTCGATCAATTCGCAGGCTTTGGCCGCGATCGCCTCCGTGGTGGCGGCCACCGCCGCGACAGGGTGGCCGGGGAACAGCGCCTTGTCGCGCGCCATCACGTTGCGGCACATCCAGCGCATGTCCTGGATGCCGAGCATCACCGATTTGTCGATCGGGAAGTCCACGATATCCCGCGCGGTAAGCACCGACTTGACGCCGGGCAGCGCCTCCGCCTTCGAGGTATCGATCGATCTGATGCGGGCGTGCGGATGCGGGCTGCGCAATACCTTGCCCCAGATCATGCCGGGCATCGTGGTGTCGGCGGCAAAAGCCGCGCGGCCCGTGACCTTGTCGGCGCCGTCAGGGCGAATGGTACGCTGGCCGATCCACTTGTTGTTGGTGATGATGTTCATTGTGCAGCCTCCCGCATTTCAGCGGCGGCTTCCAGAACCGCGCGCACGATCTTGTCGTAACCAGTGCAGCGGCAGAGATTGCCCGCCAGCCAGAACCGGACTTCCTCTTCGCTCGGCCGCGAATTCTTCTGCAGTAGCGCTTCGGATGCAACCAACATGCCCGACGTGCAGATGCCGCATTGCAAGGCCGCCACTTCCAGAAACTTCTGCTGCAGCGGATGCAGCTTGTCGCCCCGGGCCATGCCTTCGATAGTGCGGAGCTCATGGCCTTCGGCCTCGGCGGCGAGCATCAGGCAGGAACAGACCAGCCGATCGTCCAGCGTGATGCTGCAGGCGCCGCAATCGCCGGACGCGCAGCCCTCCTTCGAACCGGTCAGGGCCAGCGGGCCCCGCAGCGCATCGAGCATGGTGTCGCCGGGCTCGCAGAGAAACTCCATCGGCTCGCCGTTGATGGTGGTGGAAACATGCAGTTTTGTCATTGGCTTTACTTCCTTCCGCCGCGCCGGGCGGCGATGGCGACCGTGCGCTTCAGCAGCACACCGGCAACCTTGGTGCGGTAGGCAATGGTGCCGCGCTTGTCGTCGATCGGCCGGCATGCGGCGCTGCACGCTGCAGCGGCAGCGTGCAGCGCCGCATCGTCGAGCTTGCTGCCGATCAGCGCTCGCGCCGCTGATTCGACCAGCAACACGGTTGGCGCCACCGAGCCGAGTCCGACGCGCGCTGCGGTGCATACGCCATCGCCAAGCGTGAGACTGACGCCGACGCCGACCACGGCGATGTCCATTTCGGTGCGCGGTATCATGCGCAGATATGCGTCGCCCGAACCCGGCGGCCGCGACGGCAGCGCAAAACTGACGAGAATCTCGCCGGGCAAAAGATTCGTGCGGCCGGGCCCAGCCGGCACTTTCTCCACCGGCAACTCGCGATGCCCGTTCGGTCCTTGCAGCGTGACGATAGCGCCCGCGGCAACCATGGCGGGCACACTGTCGCCGGCCGGTGAGCCATTGCACAGATTACCGCCCGCCGAGGCCCGTCCCTGCACCTGTGTGGAGCCGATCAGATTGAGGGCTTCTAGCACGCCGGGCCAGACCTTGCCAAAGCGTGGATGTTCGGCCAGCACCGTACCGGGGACGGCGGCTCCGACACGAAAACCGCCGTCGGCGGTTTCCTCGATGCCGGTCATCTCGGCGATTTTCTTGATGTCGACGATCAGGCCCGGCTTTACGGCGCCGGAACGCATCTGCACCAATAGGTCGGTACCCCCGGCCAGGATACGCGCAGCGCTCCCCGCAGCGGCATAAGCGCGAATCGCTTGGTCGAGCGTGCGCGGCGCTAGATATCGGACGTCGGTCATGGTCGTTTCCCATCTCTCTTATCTGCTCGGTCCTGTGTGATTGTTGGCTCACTTTCAGGTCCACGAGATAACGAAGCCTACACGGGCGAGGCACAGTCGGAATAGCCGGTGGCTGCAATTCAAATGGCTTCCTCCTATGCGAAAACACCGCAAAGACCCAGTTTCGCGTCGTCGGCGCGCCGAGCTATATCGCGAAGTATGCACGGCCTCGTAGTCCTGACGACCTCGGCGCTCGCAGTGCTGGTCGGCCCAGTCTAGAGGAAGTGCGAACTAGGTCTGGTTAGCGGGAGCTAGTGAGATCCAACATCCACCTCAACGACCGCTTTGCGCCAATGGCGGCCGGCGGCGCGGTCCAGAATGTCACCCAGAAGGACGGAAATGGAACTTCCGCGCGCACTGAACCTCCTTGAGTGAATCGCGTTCAACCTCAAAGGGTCGCTACGAATTCCTGGCCGCCATTTCCGGTCGTGTGCGATCGCGCGAGGTGTCATGCCATGCCGAACAGGATTTCTGCCGAACATAACCATTCCCGCGGTCGCGTAAGCGTCCTCGACCAATATGAGTTACGTCAGCGCTGGAAAGGGGCACCCGATCGTTTTTCTGCACGGAAACCCAACCTCATCCTATCTTTGGCGTAACGTCATTCCCCACGTCAGCGACCTTGGCTGGTGCCTCGCGCCGGACCTCGTCGGCATGGGGCAGTCGGCCGCCTCTCCAAGCGGCGCTTACCGCTTCCTGGACCATGCACGTTATCTCGACGCATGGTTTGATGCGCTGGACCTGCATCGGAACGTTACCCTGGTGCTGCACGATTGGGGATCCGCGCTCGGCTTTTATTGGGCCTCAAGGCATCCCGAGCGAGGGCGGGCCATCGCTTACATGGAGTCAATGGTCAAACCGCGCGACTGGGAAGACCTCCCCTCCAGTCGAGCGCCGATTTTTCGTGATCTGCGATCCGAAAAAGGTGAGCGCATGATCCTTGAGGAAAATGCCTTCATTGAGATTCTTTTGCCGAAGCTCATCATCCGCACTCTGACCAGGACTGAAATGGATGCATACCGTCTTCCGTTTATTGAACCGGAGTCGCGCTGGCCGACGCTGGTCTGGCCGCGGGAGCTGCCGATCGGTGGCGAACCTGCCGACGTGGTGAAAATCGTCGAAGATTACGGACGATGGCTTCTCCGGACTCCGCTGCCGAAGTTGTTCGTCAACGCCGATCCCGGGTCGCTGTTGATCGGACGGGCACGCGAGTTCTGTCGCTCCTGGCCAAACCAGCAAGAAGTGACTGTTCGCGGCGTCCATTTCATTCAGGAAGACAGTCCGAATGAGATTGGATCGGCGCTGGCGTGCTTCGTAAGGCAAACAAGTCCGGCATCTACGATCCAAAGCTAAAGCAAATCTCGGAGGTCTCCAAGTATTGAGGCGGCAACAGGTTGGTTCAACTCACCAGATAATCAAAACGCAGCAAAGATCCGTCGCAGCGGTGCCACCTTCCGCATCGTGTCTGTCGAAGGTTTACCTTGAAGAATGAAAATTCCGATAGCAAGTCAAAGTCATACTCGCACCAGATCATTCCCGGCCCTCGGCGTGAGCAGCCTGGACGTCCCTTCTACTCCACTGATCGGACGCGGCCGGGTCACGTCCGCGTTGTGCTAGTGGCGCAAACCGACTTCCGCACAAAATTGGCACTTAGCCGACGTCGGCGTCTTGGTGGACGGCAGCTTTGCGCCAGAACCGGCTGTTCCATAACCTCGCATTGCGTCTCGGGATTATGCTGCTAAACGGCGCTCCTCCTCGACCACCTCTTGATCACGCTTGGCTTCATTGTGAACAGAAAAACGAATGTTAATGCGGCGGCGAGGGTCGCGTAGTGCCGAACTCCTAGCTTTCCCTCAGGATCGATTTCACTTCCTTTACGGGCCAGCTTTCGCCGGCAGAGATCACGTGCACCTTGGCGCTTCCGCCCATGAGCATGTGAGAGCTTACGCCGTCGTCAGAAGGGACGATCGTGAACTCGGTTTCAGGCTTCCAATTGAGCGTGAGGTCGAGGTCGCCCGGGAAGATCTGCCAACGCGAGTCGTCGTCGAGTTCGACGATATGGCTCTCGGAATGGGATTTGATTTTCATGGCTTCCGCAATCCCCGTAGGCTCCGAATTGCCCTCAGTGCTGGGCGCGCTTGTCGTCCTTGTCGTCGCCCCATCGCCAGCGCGGTGGCTCACCTTACAGCCAGCACACGGCGACGAGCGCCACCGTAAGAAGCGCGGCATACCCCAGAAAAATCGGTAGGCCCTGTTCGGCGGCAGCACGAACGTGCCGGCCACTAGCACCAACGAATGCAGCCAAGACCGCCCACCCCTGCCATGTGACAGGCGGTCCCCATCCCCAACCATAGCGTTTCGCGGGGGACCAGTATCTAGCCATGCGTCGTTCTCGTCGCCGTTGATGCTTCACGTAAGCTCGGTATCGCTGTGGTCTCGGTCAAGGGGTGACCGTCGCCGCGAGTTTCAAGATCGAGACCTGATTTCCCTAAGATTGCGCGCGAACCAGACCGAGCCTCTTCGGTAACGAAGATATCCATCCTCTGAGAGCCGGGACGGAAGGCAACTGCAAGATTCGCAGACTCATTAACGTGGAGCCCGCCATGCCAACCTTTTCGAGGCACATGGCATGGCGGCTATCAGACGGGAGCGCGTCAGTGTCTGGCTTCGAGAACGACAACGACGCCCGTTGGTTCGGGTTCGTGCGGCCTCAGACTCGTCAGGGTCTCATCGCTCCAACTGGCAAGCCTGACAATTTCACCAGCTTGAACCTCCTTTTCCGGCATTTCGGCAGGCTCCAGGACGTTGAGTCCGCTGCTATCGAGAAAGAACGTATGATCCCCAAACAAGCCGTTCAGCTGCCGGACGGCGGGATGGTTGTCGGGAAACACCTCGGCATGGAATTGGCTCAAGGTCTGGTCTACTTGTGTCGAGTTTAGCTTCATGGCTTGCTCCTGTTTTGCCGTTCAGCCGGTCTGGTTATTCTGTTCAGACGGATGTGAGAGCCTGCTTTGTTTCGCCAATGCCTCCATGGCTGCCTGCCGACCGTAGCGAGGTTTTCTAATCGACCAAATGTCGACGAGGTGCTTGCCACGATTGACGACTCGCAAATGCCTGACCCGGTTGTCGCCCACTCTGCTGACTGCCGGTGTAGACGTGGCGCGTCCTCTCAAATCCCGCTTATGCGTGGAATGACCACACCAAGCTAATGTTCCCCAACGGTTTCATGAAACTTCCTGACGCTACACGAGGCCGGAACGTTTCGGAACCGAACGTCCGATTGCATATTCGCTGGGCAGCTGAGGCCGCTAGGCAGCGACAAGCTTTCCGATCTCCGAAACGGGATGCGACGTCAATTCCTTGGGTATCTCAGCGGCGATGCGGGTGACGACCTCGGCGTGGCACGCTTTGCGAAGCTGGCCCAGTATCTTCGGGGGAGCGATGATGATGAGCCTGTCAAAAAGGTTGGCGTGAGCATGGCGGTAGAGCGCTTCCGCGATCTCGTTTGCAAAACGTTCCTTCGCGATGTGATGCCAGTCGACCTGTTCCATCGCGCTTCTTGCGACTGCGGGACTTGCGGTGGATTGTCCAGGACGGTCCGTCCCCTGCTCACGCGTCGCCGGATTATCCTGTTCGAGAATCTGCTCGACGACCAGATCGACATCCAGCGCGCTGCCTCGGTTACGCAAGAAAAGAGCCTTTTGACCATCGCCGACGAGAACGAGACCGTTATGGGGAATGATATCGGGGCCCGTAGAAGAAGCCTGGAGTTTTCGTTCCACAACCATTTGCCAATGCTCCAAATGCGAATGATTCGATGCGCGATACGTCGCCGTTCGCCCGAAACCATCACCGCGCCCGCGTTTCCATGACGGCGAGAATGTGACGCAAGGCCACCGCGAAGTCGACCTTTGACGTTCAGCCCGAAGACAGCTCCCCGGCTGACAACGTACCGAACCAGCGTTCGTTCGATTGCGCTGGCTTTATTCGAAGCGCCACACGAACCAAAACCATTGGAACCAAAATTGCTGGAACAGAGAGTGCTCGACCTTGTTGAGCAAACGAGAAGTCGGAAGGTGGCTGCCGCCAAGATTTGGCTGCGAATGCACGCCGAATGAGCAAAGGGATTGCTCTAATGAAAATCAATCATTTCAGGGACATGTACGTCGCGGAACTGCAGGAACTGGTGAGCGTCGAAAGCCAGCTCTCAGATTCGTTGTTGCGCATGGCGGGAGCGGCCACTCACCCGGCACTGAAGGACCTGCTGCTCCATCACCGTGGGAAAACTGAGGCCCAGGGGGAGCGACTGGCAACAATGTTGCGAAAGCATGGCGCTAACCCAATGGCACACACCGACCAGGCCATGCAGGCCCTCATCCATGAAACGAGGAAAAATGCTTGGCATACTCGGCGGAGACGACCTCCGCGATGCCGGCCTGATAGCCTCCGCCCAGAAGCTCGAGCATTACAAAATTGCCGCTTACGGCACCGCGGCGCTTGCCGGTCAATTGGATTTGCGCGACGAGCAGAAGATGTTGCACCGAAGTCTCGACGAGGAACGTGAGTTCGATGTGCTGCTGACCCGGATCGCCAAACGTGAAGTGAACCCCGACGCATTGGCTGCCTGACGAATCGGATCGATCGAGCGGGTGATGATCGAAGAGATCGGTGGGAAAGTCTCGTATGCTGTTCTGAGCTTCGGCGGCTTCTTCGGAATTGGTGACGACTGTTACCCGCTGCCCTGGCCCTCGCTCAAGTACAACGTCGAGATCGACGGCTATCAGACGATGATCACCAAGGACCAGTTACGGAAGCGCCGAGATATGCGCGAAGCTTCGACTGGAATTGGAACGATCAACAGCTCGCCCGCAGCGTAAGCGCCTATTATGGTGTTCGGCTGCCCTAATCTTACGATCGATGCCAAGCTCGCTTATTGTCCGAAATACCCACTGCCTCTTTTGCGGCGCGGAGAGGCGTTCGATACTCGTCCCTGGCATCCAATGATGAGAGTCGTCTGGGACTTCGGTCATGCCGCCACCGGTCGAAATTGAAATCAAACTGGAGCTTCCCTCCTCCGAGATGGCGAGGCTGACCAGACTTGCTCCTCTTCGCCGGGCCAAATCCGTGAGGACGGCTCAACAGGTCTCAATCTACTTCGACACGAACAAGTTTGCACTGCGCGAAAACGGTATGATGTTTCGCGTGCGACGTCTCGGGCGTCGTTACATTCAAACGATCAAGGCACCGAATAATGGATTGCTGGACCGAAACGAGTGGGAAACCGAACTCAAGGGCGAAAAGCCGGATTTTAATACCGTGCGTCACACCGCGCCGGAGCCCTTGCTGACAAAGAAGCGCCGCCGGCAGTTACACCCGGTATTCGAGACCCGCGTTCGTCGTACGACCTATCCGCTCACGCTCGGAGGATCCGAGATCGAAGTGACGTTGGATCGCGGCGAGATCGGCACCGGCGACCGCTCCAAGCCGTTGTGCGAGATCGAGTCCAAGGCCGGTGACAGGCTGCACTTTTCAGGTTGGCCGGCACCATCGCTCGCGCCACATCCTCCGAACTTACCATAAAGAGCAAGGCCCAGCGCGGTTATGAGCTTCTCGACGGCAACGATCCCTCTGCGGCAAAAGCGGAGCCCGTCGTCCTGACGCCGGATACCGCCACCCGAGACGCGTTCCGCGTGATCACGGCCTCCTGCGTCAAGCAAGTAATCGTCAACAAGCCTGGATTGCTTGCCGGAAATCCCGAGGGCCTCCATCAGATGCGGGTCGGCTTGCGTCGGTTGCGCGCGGCGATTTCGCTGTTTGCCAGCATACTCCGGGAGGCCGAAACGAACGCAATAAAATCGGAATTGAAATGGCTCATGGCAGAGTTGAGTCCCGCCCGCGAATTCACGGTCTTTACGACACGTGTGGTAGAACCTGCAAGGCGTCGTCACGCCAGGATGACCGGAATGCGGCGCCTGTCTCACGATCTAGCGGAGCAGCGGAGGTCGTCAGAGCTGAGGGCCCGCAATGCGGTTCAGTCAGAACGGTTTCGTCATTTGCTGCTGACAGTCGCGGCATGGCTCGAAATTGGCGAGTGGCGTCACCCGCAAGCCGATCTGTTGCGTGAGCGCGGAGATACGCCGATCGCAATCTCTGCGGCTGAGGAATTAAGGCGCCGTTCGAAGAAAATATGTAAACGAGGTCGACTCGTGGCGAAACTCGATCGGCACGGACGGCATAAGCTGCGCATCCAAGCAAAAAAAGTGCGCTATGCGGCCGAATTCTTCGAGACGGCGTTCCCCGGCAAAAAGCGTCGCAGTTGCGGAAGGCGTTTCTCTCGGCGCTCGATGAAATGCAGGACCGCCTTGGCAGCCTCAACGACATCGCCGTGCATGAAAACTTGACTGCAGATTTTGCAACAGACACCGCATTGAAGGCGCAAGCCGAGGACCGCTCGCGACGGGCATTCGCCGCCGGTGTGCTCATGGGCCTGGAAGATGCCCGCCTTAACTCCGCTTCGGCCCGCCGCTGTCGCAGTGTGCGAGAGGTTGCGGAGACAAAGCCATTCTGGAAATAGGCCGGTCATCCGCCAAGGGGGCGGAACTTCA
>Ga0179592_10000057_pt1 | contig 48941 bp, 46 predicted proteins | sample CZODoug2_1_08_16_FD_148623 | JGI IMG/M metagenome (GOLD analysis project Ga0179592, IMG submission 148623) | Vadose zone soil fungal communities from Angelo Coast Range Reserve, California, USA - CZODoug2_1_08_16fungal (Illumina Assembly) | ecosystem: Environmental > Terrestrial > Soil > Vadose...
AGCATATTCCATCAGGGCCCGCGAGTTCGTCTCGCACACACAGGCCGAATGTAAGGCTGCACTCTCTACCCGTGATCCAGAACCGAAAATATCGCTTGGCATGCAGGGGCGTCCATGTAAGTTCCCTTGAAGCTTCCTATCCCACAGTCCTTTCACAATGGACTGTCAAAATTACGGTGCAGGAGGACGAGCCCGAAGGCCATCCGCCGTCGTGTGGCCTCATTCGCACTCGTCGGCCGGAAAATCAGGTGTCGTCCCAACACCCGCCGATAGCATCGGCGTCGTGATGTTGATCGGTTCCAGTATTCGTCGGGAAGGGTAAGCAGCCTCGAGGCAACTGTTCTTCTCGTTGCCTCGAGGCTGCTTACCCTTCCGGGCGAGCGCTACACCAACCGGCCAAAATCACCGCTCCGATGCATTAGTGTGCGGTGCTTTCGCGCACTGGAATCGGCACATTGCACAAATCGATGCGGCCGGCCGGGGTCTTAAAGAAATCCTCGGGTCGATTGCGCCGCGATTCGACCAGCGCGGCAAAGGTGGGCGTGTCGGTGCGGATGACCTCGAAATTTGAGCGCTCCGCTGCCGGCACATCGGCCGCTACGCGAATCGACTTGATGGGCAGCGGCTTTTCATTCTTGGCGTAAAAGCCCATCTCCGCGCTGCCGCGCGGCAGGCTCGACAGCAGCTCCATGCCTTTGAGCACCCGTCCCACCAGCGCCACATTTCGATCGAGATGCCGCGGCGCATGGCCGATGACCACGTACATTTCGGCGCCGCTGCCGCTCTCGGCGTCCAAATCGCGTCCGACACCGACCATGCCATAGCAATGCGCAAGCCATGCCTTGTGCACCTTGGGCGAGCGCGCCACGGGAAAACCCGCCGAGAATCCGACTTCCGGCGCATAGACATCGCCATCCGGCAATCGCGTGAAGGCCATCTGCGGCGGCAGGGCCGAATCGAACTCCGGCCTCACCTTGCCAATCCCCGGCGGCAGCGGATGTCGATTGTCCGGGTCGCCCCACTGCGCCACGTAGTTGTCCTGTTCGCGGATGATCGACAGTCCGTTGAAATACCCCGCCCGGGTCAGGGTCTTGATGTTGGCCACATGCAGAGGCGCGAACGCCGGCGCCAATTCGATGACCACGCGGCCGCCGGGCAATTCGACATACAAGGTGTTTTCCGGATCGAGCGGGCGCCAATCGGCGGGGCTCGACGCCGCCAAGACTTCGGGCATGCTGGGATGTTTAGCGGCCAGCACGGAGTGCGATAAAATAACCAACGCGCAAGGGATTAAAAACTTAAGATTGCGGTTCATGAACGAAGTATTGCATAAATCATTCACCGGCAGCCCAGGGGGCGACATGCGCCGCATTTTATTCTGTTGTCTTGCGTTAGCCATTGCGGACCTCAAGATCGCGCCGGCCGACGCCCAAGGATACCCAGGCGGTATTCCACCGATCACCGGAAGCGGCGGCAGAACCCCGCAACAAAACGAAATTCCTTCTGCACCGCCCGAAGTCAAGCCGGACAAGGCGGCGGCCAAGGCCTATGCCTCGGGTATGAAGACCATGGCGAAGGCCCACGAGCTGGAAGATGTGATCGCCAAGGCCACCGACCCGGACAAGAAAGCCAAGGCGGCGTCGAAATTGGAGGACACCTACGGCAAGGCGCTGGATCAATTCACGGAAGTACTGCGCAACAAAAACACCATGTACGACCCATGGAACCAGATTGGCTACCTGCATCTTCGCTTTGGGGCGTACCGCGAGTCCATCGATGACTACAACCATGCGCTGGGTTTGAAGCCTGATCTGTTGGAGGCGATTGAGCATCGCGGCGAGGCCTATTTGGGTATCGACCACCTTGACGAGGCCAAGGCTGCCTACATGGACCTGTTTTTCCACGCGCGGCCGCTGGCAGATCAACTGATGGTGGGTATGCAAGCTTGGCTGCAGAATCACCGAGCCGCGGCCAATGGCGTGCGCGCCGCGGATATCGATGCCTTCGACAAATGGGTGCGGGAGCGCGACGGCATCGCCAAGACCACAGCCGCCGCGAATTAGCAGGTTGTTAGCCGGGCAGGTTGCTAGCCGGGCAGGCTGCTAGCCGGGCAGGCTGTTAGCCGGCTCGGCTCAGGTCATCCACTTTCCGGCGCAACTGTTCCACCAGCTCCTCCAGCGCGCTCACGCGCTGACTCAAGGTGGGCGCGCCGGATGCCGTTTCGATCGGTTCGGCCGCCGCCGGCTCCGGGGCTGATTCCAAGGTGCCTGAAAACAAGTGCGCGTAGCGCGATTCGCGGGCCCCGGGTGCCCTGGGGAGGCGGGCGATAAAAGGACCGTCCTCGCGCGTCATCAGGTTTCGCAAAGTCGCTTCCACCTCTTCGGCATCCGCGAATTCACACAAACGATTGGTGCGCGAGCGCAGTTCGCCGGGGGTTTGCGGACCGCGCAGCAGCATCACGCAAATGACGCCCAACTCCTGCTTCGAGAACTTCAAAGAACCGAACTCGGTGTTGCAGAAGCGGTGTTTGTACTTGGTGACGCGGCCGCCGTAGCCGGCCGATTTGTCGCTCACCATGTACTTCTTCATCAGCGAGTCGACCGACTGCTGGACTGCGCTCTCGCTCAGCTCGAGCACCGGATCGCGGTTGGTTTTCTGGTTGCAGGCGTTGGTGAGCGCATTCAACGACAGGGGATACTGATCGGGAGTGGTGATTTCCTTCTCGATCAGGCAGCCGATGATGCGCGCTTCGTGCGGGGAAAACTCAATATTCATGACAGCTTCCAACTCGGCGCCCGTTGTTCTAGGGTAACGCCCTCGAGCCCAAAAGTAAGACAGGATATCTGCAAATGAAAACCAAAGCCGCCGTCGCGACCGCCGCCCGCAAGCCCCTGGAAATCATCACGGTGGACCTGGACGGTCCGAAAGCCGGCGAGGTGTTGGTGGAAATCAAGGCCAGCGGCGTCTGTCACACGGATGAGTTTACCCGCTCCGGCGCGGATCCAGAGGGCTTATTTCCGGCCATCCTCGGTCATGAAGGCGCCGGCATCGTGGTCGACGTCGGGCCCGGCGTGACATCCGTGCGCAAAGGCGATCATGTCATTCCTCTTTACACGCCCGAGTGCCGGCAATGCAAGTCATGCACCTCGCGCAAGACCAATCTGTGCACCGCGATCCGCGCCACTCAGGGCAAGGGACTGATGCCGGACGGCACCAGCCGCTTCTCGATCGGCAAGGATCTCGTGCACCATTACATGGGCTGCTCCACGTTCTCGAATTTTACGGTGCTGCCCGAAATTGCCGTGGCTAAGATCCGCGAGGACGCTCCGTTCGACAAGGTGTGCTACATCGGCTGCGGCGTGACGACGGGCATTGGCGCCGTGATCAACACGGCCAAGGTGGAGGCGGGTGCGAATGTGGTGGTGTTCGGCTTGGGCGGCATCGGCCTCAATGTGGTTCAGGGCGCACGCATGGTCGGCGCCAACAAGATCATCGGCGTCGATTTGAATCCGGGGCGCAAGGCGCTCGCCGAGAAATTCGGCATGACGCACTTCGTCGATCCGAAAGAGGTCGGCGGTGATCTGGTGGCGCATTTGGTCGCGCTCACCGACGGCGGCGCCGACTATAGTTTCGAATGTATCGGCAATGTGGACTTGATGCGCCAGGCGCTGGAGTGCTGCCATCGCGGCTGGGGAGTGTCGGTGATCATCGGTGTCGCGGGCGCAGGCAAGGAGATTTCGACCCGCCCATTCCAGCTGGTCACGGGGCGCGTGTGGAAGGGGACGGCATTCGGCGGCGCACGCGGCCGCACCGATGTGCCGAAGATCGTCGACTGGTACATGGACGGCAAGATCAACATCGACGATCTCATCACGCATACCATGCCGCTCGGCGAGATCAACCGCGCTTTCGACCTGATGCATTCCGGTGAATCGATACGCAGCGTGGTGCTTTTCTCGTGAGTGCCCTCACCTTGGTTTCCGAGCACGCCTGCTACGGCGGCGTGCAGCGCTTTTACCGGCACGAGTCGCGCGAGACTCGCGGGCCCATGAAATTTTCCGCCTACCTGCCGCCGCAGGCGCGCATCGAAAAGGTGCCCGTGCTGTACTTTCTATCGGGACTCACCTGCACCGAGGAGACGTTCTGCATCAAGTCCCATGCGCAGCAGTCCGCCGCGCAATTGGGGCTCATGCTGATTTCGCCGGACACCAGTCCGCGTGAACCGCGCATCCCAGGCGATGCCGATCACTGGGACTTTGGGTATTCCGCGGGGTTTTATCTGGACGCCACCCAGGCGCCTTGGTCGCAAAACTACCGCATGTACAGTTATGTCACGCGGGAACTGCCCGAGGTCGTGGCGGCTCACCTGCCGGCGCGGCCGGGCGCCACCGGCGTTTTCGGCCATTCCATGGGCGGCCACGGCGCGTTGACTCTGGCGCTGAAGAATCCCTCGCTCTATAGATCGGTTTCGGCTTTCTCGCCGATCGCGGCGCCCATGCAGTCGCCCTGGGGGCAGAAGGCATTCAGCAACTATCTGGGGGCGGACCGAGAGGCTTGGCGCGACTACGACGCCAGTGAATTGGTGGCGCGTAAAGCCTATCCCGGTCCCATCCTCATCGATCAGGGCAGCGCCGATCAATATCTTGCCGCCGAGTTGCTGCCGGAGAAATTTGCCGCCGCCGCGGCCAAGTCCGGCCAACGATTAAATTTGCGGATGCAGCCCGGCTATGATCACGGCTACTACTTCATCCAAACTTTCATGGCCGATCACCTGCGCCATCACGCGGAACAGCTTCGCGATCTGTGATTGACGCCAGCGATGAGATGAGACCCAGTGCAACTGCCGTAGTCTGAAGCAGCAGCAATGCGACAAAGGCAATGGCGTTGACATAGAAGATGTACAGGACCACGGGCGCAGCGAAATCCGCACCGCGGCCCGCGGGACTCACTAAAAAAAGAGTTCCCTCGTAGGCGACGAAGGCGACGGCAAATGATCCGATGGCCCTCGCCGCAGTCGCTGCGTTTCGCAGTGCTCCCTGAGCAAGCATCGCGGCCATCGTGGACAGCAACGCGGCGATGCCGAGACTGATGCCTCCGCGGTAGCAGTCCCAATTCAGCGGATAGTGGAGCAGCCCAAAGCCAATGGCTTGATTGGCCAGCCAGTTGACCGCAATCAGTACCAAGGCGTCTCGACGTGGCAAAAATAAGGCCGCCAGCGTTGCAAGCGCGGCGAAGGGAGTGCCGCAGGCCACGGCCAGGGTGCTCGCCGTCGTGAGAACGGTCAAGATTCCGCCCCAAATGAAGCGATTTGATAATTGAGTATCCGGCTGCTGAAGTGTCATTGTTCGGTTCCTCGGGTTATGGCTGGCGTTCAGAACTTCGCTTTGACGCCGGCGAATGCGCCCAGCGTCGGTTGATCGAAGGCATCCGGATTTTGGTAATGCCGATTGAGCAAATTGGTCACACGCCCGGTAAGCCCCCAGTGATTGCTGAGATCGTAGTTCGCCGCGAGATCCACGGTCGTGTAGCCAGGGGCATTTAGCCGCGGAATCGAGCCGTCCCTGTTGGTGTCCACCCAAGAACTGACCGATAACAGCGTTGCGTTCAGCGAAAGCCTGTCTGTTGCCTGCCAATTGGTATTCAGGCTCTCTTTGTTCTTCGGCCGGCGCAACAATTCCAGCCGGGTCGTCTCGTCAGTGGCCTGCGTGTACGTATAATCGAATCTAAAGGTCAGGGTCGGTGTCGGTCGGTAAGCCACGAAACTTTCGACGCCATCGGTCTTTGCGCGCCCGATATTCGTCGTGCTCGTAAAGTCTGCGTTATCCTCGATGAGGTCTTTGATGTTGATCCGAAAATAGGTCATGCCGAAACGCAAACTGTTGTGAAACAAGGGCTGTTCGAATCCTGCGTCCCAGCCTAAGTCCGTTTCCGGTCTCAGGTTCGGGTTCGCAAAAAAGAAGAAGTCCGGAAAGCTCTGAAACAACTGGGACAATGTGGGTGCCTTAAAGCCCGTACCGACGCTTCCTTTGATCTTGGTGCCGGTGTCCGCGATGAGATATTCCGGGGCGAAGCGATAGGTCACCTTGCTGCCGAATCGATCGTTGTTGTCATAGCGAACCGCCAAGGTGTCGTAGAAGCTGTTCCAGAAATTCGACTGCAATTCGACATAGCCAGAATTGATATTGGTGCTTGCGGAAATCGGCGTTGTAATCGAATCATGTTGATGTTCGGCGCCCAAAACCAATTTTTCATTCGCGGGGAGAGTCACGATACCTTGCCAGTCGAATTTTACGCGCGCAGCAAAATTGGCGGTCTCGGACGGTCCATCCGGACTGAAGTCGTGGGATTTGATGTTGCTATAGGCGGCGCCGAGAGTCTGGTCAAAGGCCCCGCCGAAGCTCACCAAGTGGGCGGTAGCGCGCGTGTAGTACTGTTTGGTGTTCGAGTCACTCTGTGCGGTGTCGGGAATTGTCGGGAAGAAGTTGAAGTTATCCCCGGTGAATCGCAGGTGTGAATCCGTATAGCGTGCAACCAACCCGAGATCGAAGGTGTCCGTGACATCGAAGCCGAGTTTCGTTGAGCCGGTCAGGTTGTCGTCGTAATCGTTAATCCGCGCCTGCCCCGGCTGCAGATAGTCGGACGGTGTGACCGGAGTCGAGCCGCTGTGAAAGTGCTGAAAATTTGCCGAATAGTGAAACTGATCGACGGCACCGCTTACGCCCGCGGTTTGGTTGAAAGTATCGAAGGATCCGCCTTCGACTCCCGCGTTGAATTGCGCAGGCCCGTTCCCGCTCTTGGTAATGACGTTGATCACGCCGCCTACGGCGTCCGATCCGTAGAGTCCACTTTGCGGGCCGCGTAGCACTTCGACACGCTGAATGTCCTGGGTCAACAGTTGACCAAAATCGAATGAAGCATTGGGGTTGCCGGGATCACTGACATCGATGCCGTCGATGAAAACCTTGGTGTGATTGGAATTCGTGCCGCGCATGAACACCGACGTCAGGCCGCCCGGCCCTCCCGACTGAACGACGTTCAATCCTGGAACTTCTTTCAGCAAATCCGGCAACGTACGGATCTGCCGCGCAGCGATCTCCTCTGCCGTAACGACGGTTACGCTGCTGGCAATTTGAAGTTCGGGCGTCGGTATGCGGGTCGCGGCGACCACAATGGACTGCAACCCGGTCTCTTCGCTCGGCGCCGCGATGGACGCGCAAAATGGAATCAATGACGCAATGCAAGTAGCGCCTACGCAAGTAGCGGCGAATCGGATGTTCAAAGCGGCTCCCCAGTGACGACAAACCAAGGACCGCGTCGACCTCAGGCTTGCATGCTGAGCCCCGCATTTCGGACGCAGCTGCACAGGCCTGCGCCAGCGCAGTCCATTCCGTCGCCACTAGGGTTTTTCCTCTCGCTCAGCACACCCCGGCTGGTCGATGGGCGACCACGACAAGTAGGTTTCCTGGCTCGCGGCTTGGAGTCCATCATCACCTTCCCGGGTTCTTCCACCCAGTGGTCTTCGATGAGGGCACACCGCTTACAGTTGCGGGGGCAGCCCGGGCATTTCACCCGAGTTCCCTTAAATCCCCATACAGGGGAACTTGTCGTGTGCGCATACGTTGACGCAAAACGCGCTGACGGTCAACATGCCGTGCATCTGTGAGCCGTATGACCGTCAATAAGGAGCCGGTGGTCCTGTCCTGGAGTGGAGGCAAGGACAGCGCCATGGTGGCCTACCATCTGCTCGCGTCTCAGAAGTACCAGATCGCCGCGCTGTTGACGACGGTCACCGAGGACTATGATCGGATCAGCATGCACGGAGTGCGCAGCGAGCTGCTCGAACGGCAGGCAGAATCTCTGGCGATTCCGCTGCACAAGGTGATGATTCCGAAGGATTGCCCGAATGAGATCTACGAGGGCCGCATGAACCAAGCCTTCACCCGGTTCAAGGCCCGCGGCATAACCAAAATCGCCTTCGGTGATCTGTTTCTCGAAGACATCAGGAAATATCGGGATGAGCGACTCGCACAAGCCGGAATGACGGGGCTGTATCCGATCTGGTTGCGCGACACGGACGAACTCGTGCGCACCTTCATCGCCTTGGGCTTCAAAGCCATGCTGGCATGCGTCGATACCCAGGCCATCGATGCGTCGTTCGCCGGACGAGAACTCGACGCCGGCCTGCTCGAGGATCTGCCGCGGAGTGCGGATCCCTGCGGCGAGCACGGCGAGTATCATTCCTTCGTGTACGCGGGCCCCATCTTCAAGAAGACGATCGATTGCAAGGCAGGCGGCACGACGCTGCGCGCCGCGCGCTTCAACTACTGCGACATCGTCGCGACGGAGTCCACTTGAGAATTGTGTCGTTCCTGCCGGCGGCCACCGAGATGGTCTACCTCTTGGGGCTGGGAGAAGAACTCGTCGGGCGCAGTCATGAATGCGATTTCCCGCAAGAGGTGAAGCACAAACCCGTCATCGTGGACTGCTCGCTTGATTTATCCAGCATGACCATGGCGCAGATCGATGTCGCGGTCAGCACGCAGCTCTCTCAAGGGAAAAGTCTCTACACGGTCGATGAAGTCAAACTTCGCGCCGCAGCTCCTGACCTCCTGGTGACACAGAATCTGTGCCAGGTTTGCGGTCCCGCCGGCAACGAAGTCTCTCAGGTCATAAAGTCCATGAACGATGCGCCCAAGATCATCTGGCAGACGCCACGTAACTTCGAAGAGATGTTGGACGCGCTACGCGCACTGGGCAGGGAAACGGGCACTGAAGACAAGGCTGTCGAATGGTCGATCGCAGCGACCGCGCGAATCAAGCGGATTTCAACCGCCAGCGAAGCGCTGCGTAAAGTCAGAGTGTCTTTTTTGGAGTGGGTCGATCCGCTCTATTGCGGCGGACATTGGATTCCGCAAATGCTGGCTTGGGCCGGAGCCGAAGACAACAACTCCAGGGCCGGCACCGATTCGGTCCGAATCGCCTGGAAACAGGTTCTCGACTATCGCCCCGAAGTCATCCTGGTATCGCCTTGCGGATTCAAGACCCACGACGCATTGGCACAGGCCGCCTTGTTGAGGTCACGGGCAGGGTGGGATGATCTGCCGGCAGTTAGGAATCGCAGGGTTTACGCCGTCGATGCCAACGCATATTTTGCCCGCCCGGGCCCCCGGCTCGTCGACGGTGTGGAACTGCTCGCTCACTTGGCGCACCCCGAACATTTTTCATGGGCGGGTGCCCCTGACGCCTACTGTGCAGTGACAGCCTAGCGGACCAGAACCTGCGGTTCGGACGTGATGTGCCCGTCGAAATCTGTCCATACATGCTGCGCAAAATCGTACAGCTTGCAGCGGCGCACGGTGTTCCAGTAGTAGCGCCATGAAAATACTTCCGAATTCAATCTTTCATCCAGCGTGGCAGCCAGTTTTGCTTGAGCTTCCTTGAGCCGGTACAACGGGATTCCCATGTTCACATGATGCGCGCCGTGCTCGAGGATGTAGTGGATCAGACCGTCGAGCGGGCGCATCAGCTTGATGTGCACGGTGGTGGTTGCATACCCCGCATTGGCCGTCCACTGGTCACGCCGCTCATACCAGGCGACCCGCGGATGCGTGTGCTGCACGTAGATCACGAACCCCATGAGGCAGTTCCAAATGCAGAAGGGGACCACGAATCCGAATATCAGCAGCGACCATATCGACCTGCCGCTGTAGACACCCCACAGCACCAAGCCGCCGACCCACAGCGTGCCGAAGCCGGCAACCAGCAAGCTGTCCCAGGTATAACTGATGCGGCGATTGGCCACATGCTTGCGGCCCGGGAAAAACAACTTCTTCCACCACATCTCGATCATGTAGTAGACGCCTTGGCCGAAACCGCTGCGGTAGACGCGTTCCAGCAGCCGGCGTATCCACGGCAGCTTCGCAAATTCCGCGGGCGAGTAGGGCGTCCAGACGTAGTCGCGACCCTTCAGATTCGTGAAGCCGTGGTGCGCCAGGTTATGGCCGATTTCCCACAGGCTATACGGCGTCAACGACGGCAGGAATGCGATTCGGCCGATCCATTTGTTGAGGGTCTTGTTCGGCGTATAGGAGCCATGACAGGCATCGTGGCCGATGACGAACAATCGGGCAATCCACAGTGCCGCCACCAGCGATGCAAATACCTTGACCCAGAAGGATTCCACGATCAGCAGGCTGGCAATCGCGACGCCCAGCACCAGCCAATCGAGCAGGAACCAAATGATCGGGGTGGCGACGCCGGGGTCGACCGCGAAAGGCTGCAGCAATTTCTGAAATCTAAAGCGCGATTTATCGACCGGCAACGGCGCTGCGCTTTGCGGCGCAGGAGCGGAATCTTCTGGTGTTGGTTGCGAAGGTGTTTGCACGCAAGGCCCCGTCTGCACGTGGAAAGGTCAACTTGACATTATACGCCGAGAACGGCGCTACGCACGGACTTACGTCAGGCGGTTTCCGCATCCGGCCACAGCAAAACCCCTAAATGCTCGCAAGCTTCGATAAGGGCCGTGGCGGCCTCCCGGGTGCTGGCATCCAGGCGCCTGTCATGGGTTAGAAGCCAGGTCAGCCGCGCCCGGCGCGAGCGGGCCGAAGGATCGCTGTCGAACAGGGCCGGAAACAGGCCCAACGCATCCACGAACTCACGCATGGCGGCGGTGACAGGGGCATTCGGTGCCGGTGTCAGGAGCAGTTTCAGCCAGGTGACGCATCGCTTGGCGAGCCCGGCGCGTGTCAGGCCGGCGCCGGTGCGCCGCCGCGATTCGCCATCGGCCAACGAGTCAGCAAGATTGCGATAGCGCTCGATGGCCGACTCTTCGGCGGCCACGGCGGGGCCGGCATCGGACAAAATGGCGCGCAGCACATCGCCTAGCAACAAAGAAAGTGATTCGGCCAGGAACCGCTGGCACTGTTCGGCATCGGGGCGCGAAAGCTGATCCCAGGAGAGAGGTCCTCCGATACGTCTGGCATTCGGCGACTTAGACATGACCACCAGTGTAGCGGCTCTTGCGGCCATCGCAACTATCTCAAAGTGCGACGAACGTCACTGATAGAAGAATTCCGCTTGAAAATGCGCCCGCTGCGGCGACTGCCCGCAGGGCGGCGGAAAAATTTAATGATTGCCGATGTATCATGGGCGTCGTTGCACGCTAGATCTCAACTCACGCCCGGCAAACCCATCACCTTGGCCCAAGGCGTGCGCCGCATCGTGGCCGGCAATGCCGGTCTGATGACCGGGCCCGGAACGAATACGTACCTGCTGGGCGAGCGTGAGATCGCCGTGGTCGATCCCGGACCCGACGATGCGCGCCACTTGCAATCGATTTTGGCGGCTGCGGGCGCGCCGATTCGATGGGTCGTGGTAACCCATACTCATCGCGACCACTCGCCGCTGACCGCAGAGCTCGCTCGGCGCAGCGGTGCGCAAGTCATCGGATTGCCGCCGCCCGGCGACGGGCGTCAGGACGAGACCTTCGTGCCGGATCGTCAACCGGCGGACGCGGAGCGCTTGAGTCTGGGCGATTGCGAATTGATCGCAATCCACACCCCCGGCCATGCGTCGAACTGCGTGTGCTACTTCCTGGCAAGGGAACGGCTGCTGATCACGGGCGATCACGTGCTCGAGGGTGTATCGCCGGTTATTTTACCCCCTGACGGCGACATGGCGGCCTATTTGGACTCGATCGACAAATTGTTTGCCTACGACTTCGAGAAAATCGCCCCGGGCCATGGCGATCTGATGGATCGGGGAAAGCAGGTTCTCGAGGCGCTGCGCGCGCACCGCCTCGCGCGCGAGAACAAGGTGCTGCGCAGCCTGGCCGGATTGCGCGACGCCAACCTCGATGCGCTGACACCGGTGGTTTACGACGATGTGCCGGCCGAGCGTCATGCGTGGGCGCGTCTCACGTTGGAGGCGCACCTGATCAAGCTGGCACGCCAGGGCGTGGTCAGCGAGCGGAATGGGATCTGGCAGCTGCGTCCATGAACGCCGGACTTGACGTGTCGCTGCGCTCGCTGAGTGTGCGGCGCGGCGACAAATGGGTATTGCGCGACATCACCTGGCGGCTGCGGCCGGGTGAACGCTGGGCACTGCTCGGCCACAATGGGGCCGGCAAGACCCAGCTCCTCAAACTCGTCAGCGGCGATGTCTGGCCGACGCCCACGCCCACGCCGGCCAAGGCGGCGGCGCGAGAGAAAGCCGCGCGTATTTTTCGATTGGGCCGCCGGACCATCGACCTGCTCGAGGCGAAGCCGCGCATGGCCTACATCGGCGGCGAGCGGCAGGACAAATATGCCCGCTATGGCTGGAACCTGCCGGTGCGTGACGTGGTTGCGACCGGTCTGCATCGGACGGATCTGCTGCTCGCGCCCGTCTCGAGGCCCGACGATAGGCGCGTGAGCACGATGCTGCGCGCCTGCGGCCTCGAGCGCCTCGCAACGCGTCCGTTTTTATCGTTGTCGTACGGCGAAAAACGTCTGGTGCTGTTGGCGCGGGCTCTGGTGCAAGACCCGGACTGGCTGCTGCTGGATGAACTTTACAACGGCTTGGACGCGAACTACCGGGAGCGCATCGACGCCGTGCTCAGCGCCGCGCGCCGCCGCGGTCAATCGTGGATTGCAACGGCGCATCGGGCCGTGGACGTGCCGCGGGGAACACGCTCTGTCATAGAACTGGCGGACGGGCGGATTCGCATCGTCAAGCGGCTTGATCGCGCCGACCATGAGCGATTGCAGGCGAGCGCCGGCGAAGATCGGCAGGTCGCGCCGCACCACGCGCCTCCGAAGAACAGGTCGTCGCGATCGGGTCCGGTGCTGCTGCGGCTGTCGCATGTGGATTTGTACGTCGAGCACCGAGCGGTGCTGCGCGATCTGAATTGGCAGCTGCGGCGCGGCGAGCACTGGTCGGTGTTCGGCGCGAACGGCGCCGGAAAATCCAGTTTTCTCAAGCTGCTCTACGGCGATCTGTCGCCGGCGCTGGGCGGACAAATTGAGCGGCCGGGATTTCCGCGGGGAACGCCGATCATGGAGTGGAAGCGGCGTGTCGGCTATGTGTCTCCCGAGCTGCACAGCACTTTTTCAGCGGACGTCGACATTTTGGAATTGGTCGCGAGCGGGCGCCATGCCAGCATCGGACTTGCGGAGGCGCCGGGCGCGGCGGACCTGAAAATCGCGCGCGGTTGGCTGAAATTCTTCAAGTTGTCGAGCATGGCAAAGCGCCGGCCGCGCGAATTGTCCTATGGTCAACTGCGCCGCGCACTGATCGCCCGCGCCATGGCGGCCGATGCGCGGATTTTATTGCTGGACGAGCCGCTCACCGGACTCGACCCCGGACAACGCGCGCTGATGAAGCGATTGCTGGAGCGCCTGATGCGCCGGCGTTTGACTTTGATTGCCGCCGTGCATCACACCGAGGATCTGCCGCGCGGCATGACGCATGGGTTGCATTTACATAAGCGGCACGCGCGCGTCACGGATTCGCATTCTGCGACGTGAGTGACGGCGCAGCCGCGTTGATGCGGGCGAGACTGCGAGCCCTCAAGGTTCGCATGGAAATTGGATTATGTTGCGTCTCAGCACTGCGCCATGGATTCTAGGTACGGTCATGCTCGCCGCTTGCAGCGGATCCGGATATGCCGTACGCCCGGTGCCGCGAATTGCCGCCGACAATGTGGGCAAGCCCGTGAGCGTGCTGCAGGAAGCGTTTGGCGAGCCGCGCAAGATCGACAAGACGTCCACGAAACTGCTGTACGTATGGTTTCTCCCGCAAAAGCCCAAGGAAGGATCGCCGTCCGGATTCCAGGGTTGCGAGATGGAAGTCACCGTCGATGCACGTTCGCAGCGCATTTTGGGATATTCGCTGTCGAACATCGGCTGGTCCGCCTGCCGTGATGTGCAGCGGCGCATCCGCGTAGCGCAGCGCTAGACTCGCGATACAATAGGCGACCGCGCCTCTATGGCGCTTGCGCGCGTCCGGGGTTTATCGCCGTTGTTTCCAGTATCCATCCTTTTGCTGCTCATCCAAGCAGCACTCATCGTGCACGTGATCAAGACCGGCCGGAATCAGCTGTGGATCTGGGCTATTTTTCTGCTGCCCGGCGTTGGCGCGCTCGCCTATCTGGCGGCGGAAATTCTGCCGGAGCTTTTCGGCGGCAGAACCGCGCGCCGCGCCAAGGCCGGAATAGGGCGCATGATCGATCCCAACCGCGATTTGCGCCGCGCCAGCGCCGAAGTGGAAATTTCCGGCAACGTCGACGCCCGCCGCCGAGGCGCGACTGCGTTACGGGTTGTTGCTGAAGCGGCGCGGTAAATTACAAGAGGCGCACCGGGTGCTCAAGGACCTGTTGGACGGTGCCAGATTGGGCCCAGCCCACTACCGCAAGGCGCAAGCCGAATGGTTGGATCGCGCGCGGCGCGAATTGAGCTAGAATCGGCGGCCGGTTTGTTTCCTTTGCAACGGAGTTCTCCATGCAATCCCTTGCTCGCGTCGGCCGCTTCGCATTTCTTTCCCTGTTGGTCATCACCATGGCGGCGTGCGCCGGCCAGAAGGAGCCCGCACGCAAGCTCCTGGCCGACATCGAAGCGACCGTTACGGCCGCATCGACGGAGGCGGCGAAGTACGTACCCGAGCAGCTGATGGAAGTTCAGACCAAATTCGGCGAACTCAAAGCGTCTTACGACAAGCAGGATTACGCCGCCGTGATCAGCGGCGCGCCGCCGGTATTCACGGCGGCTCAGACGCTGGCCACCGCCGCCGCGGCCAAGAAAGACGAAGTTCTGAAGGCTCTGAATGACAAGTGGACGGTGTTGGCGGGTACCGTGCCGGAATACGCCGCCGCGGTCCAGAATCGCATCGATCTCTTGAGAAAACCGTCCGGCAAGAAGGTTGCGGCGGGCATGGATTTGAGTGCGGCGAAATTGAGCCTGGATCAGGCAACATCTCTGTGGTCCAAAGCGCAGGCGGCCTTTGCCGGCGGCAATATGGACGAGGCGGTGAGGACGGCTGAGGATGTGAAAGGCCGGGTTGAGGCGGTGGCGGCGACACTGAAGCTGGATCTGGCCGCTGCGGTTGCCAGGTCTTAAAGCGCCAACGTGCCTTCGCTGACGATGACCGCGGTGCCTGCGATATGCGCCGCGATGAAGCCGCCCTTGTCGATCTCGAGGCGCACTCTGACCTGTCCGGGCCGCTTCATCTGATAGCCCTGCCGGCCCATGAAGGTGGTCGATTTCTTGCCGAATTGACCCAAGTCCCAAAGGTAAGCCGCCAGCATGGCGTGTGCATTGCCGCTGACGGGATCCTCCGGGATCCCCAAGGCGGGGCAGAACATGCGTGATTCCGTCCAAACTTCATCGGAATCGCGATTCACGGCAAACACGAAGAACCCCTCCGTTGCGAGTTCGCTGCCGAGCGCGGTCAGGGTCTCGAAATTCGGTGAAACCTGTTCCAGATAACGGTGGTCTGCGATCGGCACCAGAAGCCGGCTGCTGCCTTTACGGGCGATTCTCGCCGGCATGACTTCGTGCAGTTGAGTTGCCGGCAGCTTCAACGCCTCGGCAACTCGAAGCGTGGTCTTGAACGGCAGCGGTGCATCCAGCTCCGGCGCGGTCTGGCGAAATTCGAAGACGGTCTCCGGTCCCGCCGCCCGCTGTTCCACCTGCGCGCCGACCTCGATGATGCCGGTACCTGAGTGCTGGCGGCAGATGCCGACGCTGCGCCTGCCCAACGTCAGGAGTACCGCGTGCGCCGCCACGGTCGCGTGCCCGACGAACGGTGTCTCCTTGCGCGCATTGAAAAAACGCAGCCGGACATCGTGATCCGCGGCGCTTGCGGCGAACACAAAAGCCGCTTCGCCGTGCGAGAACTCGCGTGCGACGGCGAGCAGAGTCGCCTCATCCTGGCCGTCCGCGTCGAGGACCACGATCGCGGGATTGCCCGTGAAACGGGTTGAGGTAAAGGCATCTACTTGAAAAATGCGCAACGTAGTCTCCGCGGCCTGACCTTAAGTTTTGCACGCATCCGCCCGGCAGGCTACACTTCAATGAACCTTGGGGTGGCCTGCATAGGCCTGAGACGCGGGACATCGAATACTCGATGAATTTCGCGAACCCGTTGAACCTGACCCGGTTAGTACCGGCGTAGGGAGCAGGTAATCATATGCGCGCAGCCGTCGACATCAGCATGTATCCATTGACGGGCGATTATCGCCCGCCGATTCAGGCGTTCATCGATCGCCTGAACACGCACTCGGGACTCATCGTGAAGACCAATTCTCTGGCGACGCAAATCTGGGGTCCGCTCGATCAGGTGATGCGCATCCTGACCGAGGAGATGACGCGCTCGGCCGCGAGTGCGCCGCAGTTGATCTTCGTCATCAAGGTTCTTCCGGGATTGGCGCCGCCGGACTCGGGCAAAACGTGATCCGCGAGCTGTCGGTCCAGCTCGTCAGTGCCTGGCACGATACGAGCGGGATCGAACTCACGGCGGCCGCGCTCGCGGTCGCGTACCTGCTTCTCGCGATTCGGCAGCGCTTGAGCTGTTGGTGCGCCGCTTTCGTCAGCTCGTGTCTGTATGTGTGGGTGTTTTTTACGGCGCACCTGTACATGGAGTCGGCGCTGAATGCGTTCTATGCGGCCATGGCGATTTATGGCTTCTGGCAGTGGCAACACGGTAAGGGCGGCGCGGCGCTGAAAGTGACGCGATGGCCCATCGCACGCCATGCGGGCGCCCTGCTGGGGGTGAGCGCACTGTCAGTGATCAGCTACTTTTTCCTGAGGCGCTTCACGTCGGCGGCGTGGCCCTTGGTCGACTCGATGGTAACGTGGTCCAGCGTATTTTCGACATTTCTCGTCGCCCGCAAGGTGTATGAAAACTGGCATTGGTGGCTGGTGATCGATTCGGTCAGCCTCTGCTTGTATTTCACCCGCCACCTGTACGCGACGATGTTGTTGTTCGGGCTGTATCTCATTTTGATCGTGATCGGTATGCGCGAATGGCGCCGCAGCCTGCCTTCCACCGGGAGTGCTCGAACAGGCTCCGGCTCCTATGCCGCCGGATGACATCGAACGCCTCTGCCGTGCCATCGTGCCGGGAAGCGGCGCCGTCGAGGTTCAGGCATTGGCGAAGGGGCTCATCAGCGAGACGCATCGAGTCGTGCGGGACGGCGTCGCCTACGCGTTGAAGGCGCCCGTTCCGCGGCGCGCGGATTTCGGCTTGGATCTTGCCTGGGAAGCGCAGGTGCTGGAGCGCGCCGGCAGCCTGGGGCTTGCGCCGCCGCTGGTGTATTGCGACCCCAAGCGTGCCGTGCTCTCGCGCTGGGTGGTGGGCCGTTCATGGTCGCGGCCGGAAGTGAGGCGCGCCGCCAACATCGCCAGGATCGCCGAACTGCTGCGTCGCGTTCATGATTTGCCCGTGCCGCTGCCGCCGCGCGTCATGAGCCCGATGTCATGGATACAAGTCTATGCCGCGGCGCTGTCGCAGCACGCCCGGGGCGGCGCTTCGGATGGCGCACTGCGACGGGCGGCGGAGTCGTGTTTGCAACAGCTTGCCGAACTGCCGCCCGCCGCGGGCGTCGTCTGCCACAGCGACTTGCACACGATGAACTTGATCCAAGTCGACGAAGCCTTGACCCTGCTCGATTGGGAGTACGCCCATGTGTCGGATCCGCTGTGGGATCTGGCCGGCTGGGCCGCCAACAATGATTTCGAGCCGGAAACTCAGCGCGAATTGCTGATGAATTATTTGGGAATCGCGCCCAGCGCTGCGCAGTGGAAGCGCTTCAGGCTCACGATGTGGCTGTACGACTACGTCTGCCTGCTTTGGAGCGAACTTTACTTGAATATGCGCCGCGACACCGTGAATGGCACTTCACGGCGCGCGACACAGCTCGACGCGCGCCTGCGCCTTCCGGCACACTACGCGGCTTAGGAACCAAAGCGGAGGATTTGATGGCGCGGATGACTGTGGTGGATCGTGACGGCAAAGAACACGAAATCGAGGCGAAGACCGGGTTGAAGATCATGGAAGTTCTGCGAGAGCTCGACTACGGCGTCGCTGCGATCTGCGGAGGTCTTTGCTCGTGCGCCACGTGCCACGTCTACGTCGACGAGAAATGGGTGCCGCTGCTGCCGAAGCGGCAAAGCGATGAACTCGAACTGCTCAACGAACTGCCGGATTTTCGCGAAGCGACCTCGCGGCTTTCCTGTCAAGTCGACTTCACCGAAGCGCTGTCCGGCATCAAGGTAACGGTCGCCGCGGATTCTTGAATTGCCGCGGCCGATTCGATCCCGCTACTTCTTCTCCGCTTGCCGGCGCACTGCCTCCTGCGCCGCCGAGACTGCGCCCGGATCCCCGAGAAAGCGCCGCGAGACCGGCTGTAATTGCGCGTCGAGCTCGTACAGCATCGGAATGCCGGTCGGGATATTGAACTCGACGATGTCGGACTCTGACATCATGTCGAGCATCTTCACCAGCGCGCGCAACGAGTTGCCGTGCGCGACGATGAGGACGGTTTTGTCGGCCCGCAGCTCCGGCACGATTCGCGACTCCCAATAAGGCAGGACGCGCGACAGCGTGTCTTTGAGCGATTCGGCCGCGGGCAGCCATGCCGGATCGACATCCGCATAGCGGGGATCGAATCGCGGATGGCGCGGATCATCCAAGTTCAGGGGCGGCGGCGGGATATCGTAGCTGCGCCGCCACAGTTTGACCTGCGCCTCGCCATGCTTCTCGACCGTTTGCGCCTTGTTGAGTCCTTGCAGAGCACCGTAGTGGCGCTCGTTCAAGCGCCAGCTTCCTTCGATGGGGATCCACATGCGATCGGTGGTATCCAGAATCAGCCAGAGCGTGCGGATCGCCCGTTTCAACACCGACGTAAAGGCAATTTGCGGCTCGAGCTTTTCGGCTTGCAGCTCGCGCCCCGCCTGCGCCGCCTCCAGCAATCCTTGATCGCTCAAGTCGACGTCCTGCCAGCCCGTGAAAAGATTTTCAACGTTCCAAGTGCTTTGGCCGTGGCGAACCAAGATCAATTTTCCGCTCACCTTTCCTCCTATCAGCCGGTCCTAACGACGCATCGCCGCCGCAAACAAGCCGTCAAAAACCGCGGCCAACCTTGGCCCCTGATGGATATTCACCAGCAGGCGAATGCGCCCGCGGTCCGCGCGCACCAGCATCCTTTGGAATTTGTCGATGTCGGGCTCGGCCGGAATCTCGATGCAAGCGCGCATCTCGCCGTGCACCGGCGCCAGAAAGCGCATTTTCGACTCCTGAATCACCGCGTCGGCATCGAGTCCCCGGCTGGCGAGAAAGCGCGTGATCCAAGCCCAGCCGGTCAATACCGCAAGCGAATACAGACTGCCGCCGAAGGCGGTTCCCTTGTGATTGGCATTGGGCGCCAAGGGAGCGCGCAGAATCAAGGCCGTTTCATCCGCCGCCTCGACGACCACCCCCATCGGTTTTGCGAGCATGATTTCCCGATCGATGCGATTCTGCAGGTAATCCGCGCCGTACTCCACCGATTGCAGCATCTCGTCAATCCTGTGCAAGGCGTCTGACCACTTGCAGCGCGACGGAAATCGTCGCGAAATCCGGCGGCGAGCCGGTGCGCAGGTCCACGACGACCCGCTTCAACGAGTCGACCGCAGCGGAATGACGCGACAGCCATTGCTCGACCCGCGCTTCCGGGTCTCTGCCCTTGCATCGCAGCACCGCCAACGTGATCTTGCTTTGCAGCGCGTACAAATTGTCGCGCAGCGTACCGCGCGCGACCCCCTGCCAATGACCGTCGGCAACCAGCGCCTCGATTTGTTCCTTGATCCAGGTCAGGCCGATGCGCTCGCCGATGTCGAAATAGGCCTTGGCCGCGTAGACTATTCTCACGCGCGCCGCCATCGTGACTTCAACCAAGTCCAATGCGCTGTGCAATTCCTCGAGGGAGGCGATGCGCGCGGCAAGCTGTTCGGGAACATGCAGCTCCACCAGCTGTGAGCGCAACGTCGTCATGCGCGCCTTTTGCGTGACGCCGAGCACGCTCGGCAACTCGTGGAACAGCTCCGTTACCTTGCTGGCATAGCGCGAAACCGCGCGCTCGATGTCCAGATCGCTGCGCCGGTTCTCCAGCAGCCAATAGGTCATATGCTGCAGCAGCCGCGTGGCCTGAGACATCGCCGTGTACTGAACGGCGGCCGGGATGTGGTTGTCCAGCGCTTCGATCTGCGACCAGATGTGGCGCGCCGCGAATACTTCGCGTGCAATGCTGTAAGCGCGTGCAATCGCGGCCGGATCGGCTCCGGTATCGTCTTGCGCCCGGACCGGGAATTCCGGCCCCATGCGATTGATCAAGCTGTTGGTGATGGCCGTCGCAATGATCTCGCGCCGCAAGCGATGGCGTTTTATGCGCCTCGCAAAGCGCTTCTGTACCGGCGTCGGGAAGTAACGGTTCAGTTCCGTCGAGAGGTACGGATCTTCCGGTACGTTCGAATGGATCAGAGCTCTGTACAGCCAGATCTTGCCGTAGCTCAAGGTGATGGCCAGCTCCGGACGCGTCAATCCTTCGCCTGCCTGGCGCCGCTCGGCCAGGTCCTCGTCACTGGGCAGAAATTCCAAACTGCGGTTCAAATCGCCGGAACGCTCCAGCGCGCGGATCACGTAGGCGCTCTCGCTCAATCGCTGTTTCGCTTGGAATTCGCTGGTGCTGATGCCTTGGCCTTGCAGGTAGTTGTTTCGCAGCACCAATCCCGCCACCTCGTCCGTCATCTGCACCAACAGCCGGTTGCGCGCCGCCGACGTCATTTCCTTGGCGCGCACTGCGCCGTTCAACAGGATCTTCAGATTGACTTCGACGTCCGAACAGTTCACGCCGGCGGAATTGTCGATGAAATCGCTATTGAGGCGGCCGCCGCGGCGCGCAAACTCGACCCGGCCAAGCTGCGACAAGCCCAAATTGCCGCCCTCGCCAATTACTTTGCAATTCAAATCGCGGGCGTCGATGCGTACGGCGTCGTTGCTGCGATCGCCGACGTCGCTGTGGCTTTCGCTGCTTGCCTTGACGTAAGTGCCGATGCCGCCGTTCCACCATAGATCCACATGCGCCTTCAAGATGGCCTTGATGACCTCGTTGGGCGTGACCTGCGCGGGAAGTTCCAGCAGAGTTTGCGCCTCGCGGGAGAGTGTCAGGTTCTTCGCGGATCTGGAGTACACACCGCCGCCCTTGGAAATCGCGGCGCGAGAGTAGTCCTCCCAGGACGAGCGGGGCATCTTGAACATGCGCGCGCGCTCGGCGAACGAGCGCTTGGGATCCGGCTGCGGATCGATAAAAATGTGCTGGTGATTGAAAGCCGCGAGCAGACGAATGCAGGGCGATTGCAGCATGCCGTTGCCGAATACGTCGCCCGCCATGTCGCCGACGCCGCAGACCGTGAAGTTCTGGGTCTGGATGTCCACGCCGATCTCTCGGAAATGACGTTTTACGCATTCCCACGCACCGCGCGCGGTGATCGCCATTTTTTTGTGGTCGTATCCGGCCGAGCCGCCGGAAGCAAACGCATCGCCGAGCCAAAAGCCGTATTCCTGCGAAATGGCGTTGGCAATGTCCGAGAACGTGGCGGTGCCCTTGTCCGCGGCGACCACCAGGTACGCGTCGTCCTTGTCGTGGCGAACCACCATCCGTGGCGGAACGATCTTGTCGTCGACGATGTTGTCGGTGACATCCAGCAGACCGCGGATGAGCGTTTGATAGCATGCAATCACTTCGGCCTGCTGTGCCTCGCGATCCAACGGCATGCGCTTGACGACGAATCCGCCCTTGGCGCCCACCGGGACGATGACCGTGTTCTTGACCTGCTGTGCTTTCATCAATCCGAGGATTTCCGTGCGGAAGTCCTCGCGCCGATCCGACCAGCGAATGCCGCCGCGGGCCACGTACCCCATGCGCAGGTGCACGCCCTCCATGCGCGGCGAGAACACGAAGATCTCGAACAGCGGCTTGGGTAAAGGCAGTTCCCGCAATTGCTGGCTCTCGAGCTTGAAGGACATGTATTCCTTGAGCTGACCCGAGGCGGCGGGCTGATAAGTGTTGGTGCGTACCGTGGCGGACAGCGCGTTCCACACGGCGCGCAGGATCCGATCCTCGTCCGAGCGCGTCACGTCCTCGAGCGCGGCAGGAATATCCCGGCCCAGCCGCGCGAGAGCTTTCGATCGCGCTGCGGCCGCCAGTTGCGGATCGAATCGCGCGCTGAAGAGGTCGGAGAGCAACCGCGCAATGTGTGCGTTGTTTTGCAGCACTTGCGCAATGTAGCCCTGGCTGAACGGCAGGCCGGTTTGCAACAGGTAGCGGCAATACGCACGCAGCACCGTGACCATGCGCCACGGAATCCCGGCGGAAAGGGTCAACTGATTGAAACTGTCGCTGTCCATGCGGCCGGTCCACACCGCGGTTATCGTATTCTTGATCTCGCGGTCCAGCGCGTCGGAGGCGATCGCAGGGGAAGCCTGCATGACGAGCTCCAGATCTTGAATCCACGCGCGGCGGCCCCCGGAGAAGTCCAGTTCATAGGGACGCTCGGCGATGACTTTGAGGCCCATGTTCTCGAGCATGGGCAACAAGTCGGAGATCGGGATCGCGTCCTGGCCGCGGAAAATCTTCAGGAACAACCCTTCCTTGCGCTTGGGGTCCGGCCTGTAGATGTCCAGATGCAGCCGGGCAGGTTCCTTCTCCATGGACTCGAGGAAGGAGACGTCAAGAGCGGCGCCGTCTCCCGAAAAGTCCTCGGTGTAGGCGGCCGGGAAGGCCTGCGCATACTTGTCGAAGAGTTGCAGCGCGTATGCTTCGTCGAATCGGGCCAACAGCGAAGTTTTGAAGGAGTCCAGCCACGAGCGCACCACCGCGGCGACCCGCCGCTCCAGCACGTCCGCGTCGATCGAGGGTTTCTCGGTGGGCGCGGTTCGCGCCACGATGTGCAGCCGCGCCAGATTCGATTCCGCGATCTGCACCTGAGATTCCATGCTGAATGCGGAAAATGCGTCGCGTATCACCCGTTCGATGCGCTGGCGCACTTGCGTGTTGTACTTCTCGCGCGGCACGAACACCAGGCAGGAGTAAAAGCGGTGAAACGGATCGCGGCGCAGCAGCACGCGCACCCGCGGTCGTTCCTGCAAGCCGAATATCCCCGTGACGATGCGATTGAGCTCCTCGACACTGGCTTGGAACAACTCATCGCGCGGGAAAGATTCCAGGATGTGCTGCAGCGCCTTGCCATCATGGCTGTCCGGCGCCAGTGCGAAGTGTTCCGCCACTTGCGCGACTTTCTGGCGCAGCAATGGAATCTCGCGCGGGTTGCTGTTGTATGCGGCGGAAGTCCACAGACCCAGAAAGCGATGCTCGCCGATCAAGCGGCCCTTCGCGTCGAATCGTTTGATGCCGACATAGTCGAGGTAGCCCGGTCGATGCACCGTCGACAGTGAATTCGCCTTGGTGACCAGGCTCAAGCTGCCGGAGCGGCTCTGCCGTCTGATGTCGCTCGGCAGCACGCGGTTCGTGCTCTCCGTCTTCCGGTGACCCGGCCGCAAGATGCCGAGTCCGGTGGCCGGGATTGGTTCCAGCCTTTCGCGGCCCCGGCCGCCTTGCAGCCGGTAGTCGCGATAGCCCAAGAACGTGAAATGACGATTCTCCATCCACTCCAGGAGGGCGCAAGTCTCGCTCAATTCGGCCGCGTCGACGCGCGCACTCATGGAACTCAAATCCTGCGCGGTGCTGCGCACGGCGCCGCGCATGCGTGCCCAGTCCGCGCACGCCACGCGCACATCGCGCATGCTGCGCTCAATTTGCGCGGCCAGGGCTTTCAGCATCGCCGGATCGACGATGCGGTCCACCTCGACGTGTTGGAAGGATTCCAGGCGCTGCTTCGGATTTTTTGCCGCGCCGCGCCTCTCGAGGGTGCTCAACGTGCCGGAGCCGTCGCGAGTGGCGGCAAAAATCGGGTGCGCCAGGAAATGCAGGGTGAGCGCCCGCTCGGTCAGTGCCAGGCTGACGGAATCCACCAGGAACGGCATGTCGTCGTTGACCACATCGATGACGGTATGCGGCGAGACAAATCCGTGTTCGCGCAATGTGGGGTTGAATACGCGCACCAACGCGGACCTGCGCCTCTGCATGGCAAACATGAGGTGCGACAGCGCCGCCCCGGCGAGATCTTTCGGATCATGCTCGATGAGGTCCTTCGCATCCACGTTGGCGAAGTAAGTCTGAAGAAAGCGCCGCCAGTCCAATCCGCGCATGGATTTTGGCGGCCGAACGGGGCTGCGCAAAATCGCCGAAACGATGCCGCGGTGTTGTTCAGAGGAAACCTGGTACATATCTGATCTCTTGCGTGTCAGGCGCGAATTATGCCAGCGATTTCAGGGACGATGTTGCCCCGCTAAATATTGCTGCGTCTGCATTTCGACGAGCCGGCTCGCCGCGCGTAAAAATTCCAATTGCAACCTTTCGCCGTGATAAAGCGACTCAGGCGCGGCGGCTGCCGATACCACGACATTGACATTGCGATCGTAGAACTCATCGATCAGCATGATGAAGCGGCGCGCGGCGTTGTCGTTGCTGCGCGTGAATTCGGGAATGTGCGAAATGAATACCGTGTGATACAGGCGCGCGATTTCTATGTAGTCATTCTGACTGCGCGGACCTTCACAGATGTCCTTGAATTCGAACCAAACCATGCCGGCAGCGGTGGCCAGGGCTTTGATGGGCCGGTTTTCCACGGACAGCGTCGCCGGACCAAGGGCCGTGCCCCCGGCGAGCGCCGCGAAACGCTGCTTGAGCCTATCGCCGGTGTCCGGCAATGCCGAGTCCAAGTACGTGGGCGCCTGTTGCAACTGCCGCAATCGATAGTCGACGGGGCCGCTCAGCTGCACGATGTCCACATGGCTTCGAATCAAATCGATTGCCGGCAAGAAGCGTTGCCGCTGCAGGCCATCCCGGTACAAATCCTGCGGTGCGATGTTCGAAGTGGCAACCAACGCCACGCCGCGGTTGAACAATCCTGCGAAGAGTCCCGCCAGGATCATCGCATCGGCGATGTCCGAAACGAAAAATTCATCCAGACATAGCACGCGAACGCGCGCCGCCAGCTGCTCTGCAACGGCGTCGAGCGGATCGGTGCGCTTCTTGATCTTGCGCAATCCCGCATGCACCTGGCGCATGAAGCGATAAAAATGACTGCGCTCACCCAGCGACGGCGGTAGCGCGTCGTAGAACAAGTCCATCAGCATGGTTTTGCCGCGGCCGACACCGCCCCATAGGTACAGGCCGCGCAGCGGCGCCTCGAGCGGCTGCGCCGAGAGGCGGCGCAGCTGCGAGCGCAGCTTGTAGCCGACGGACTGCGATTGCTCCGAAAGCTTGGCGCGCAATTCATCGAGCCGCTCGGCCGCGTCCTGCTGGCCGGCGTCGAATTCAAGCCGATGCGCCGCGGTCTCTTGCCGCAGGCGCGATACGATCGACTTCACTTCTGTGGCCAACCGACGCTTTATATTCCTAGAGACTCTGATAGTTGGGGCCGGAACCACCTTCCGGCGTGACCCAAGTAATCTGCCCAGGGTAGGGCTCTTTGATGTCGCATGCCTTGCAATGCACGCAATTCGAGGAATTGATCTGCAATTTTTGGCCGCCTTTGCCGTCCGCAATCATTTCGTAGACATTCGCGGGACAAAAATTAGTACAGGGATTGCCGAAATCCGTGATGCAACGCGTGGCGCAAAGCGCGGTGTCCGCCACGTGCAGGTGCACGGGCTGATTTTCATCATGCATCGTGGCGGCGAAGAATACCGAGGCAACTCGATCGCGCGGCGGCAGCTCCCGGTCGCCCCACCCGCGGTCCGGCGAGACGTAATCATCGAGCCGCTTGAGCGCGGTGTCGTCCGCGTGATTGGCGAGAGTCCAGGGCACCTTGCCCATGGTGATGGTTTCCAAGGCAAAATTTGCGGTGCCCAACCACAATCCGCGGCGGAAACCCGGCCGGATATTGCGCACCTTGTAGAGCTCGCGCCCGCCGGGAGACTCGCGCCAGCGTTTGTCAAAACCGGCGCTCGTGCCTGTTTCCGCGTAGTGCGCAGCCGCGGTCATGCCGGAGCGGATGGCCTGATGGATGCCTTTGATCTTCGGCATGTTGAGCGTGCCGCCGGCATCGCCCACCAGCAACGCGCCCGGCATTTCAAGCTTAGGCATGGACTGATAGCCGCCCTCGATGACGGTGCGCGCGCCGCCGGCGATGATTTCACCGCCCTTCAACAGACGCTTCACGTCGGGATGATTTTTCCATTGTTGGAATGCTTCAAAGGGTTTGAAGCGCGGATCCTCGTAGTCCAGGCCGACGACGAAGCCGACGTACACGCGGTCCTTGTTCAGATGGTATAGAAAGCTGCCGCCATAGATATTGCTGTCCAGCGGCCAGCCGGCGGTGTGTTGAATGAGGCCCGGCTGTACTCGTCCCGCAGGCAGCTGCCACAACTCCTTCAATCCCAAGCCGTAAGTCTGAGGCGACTTGCCGGCATCGAGCTTGTAGCGGGCAATCAACTGCTTGGACGTGGAGCCGCGGCAGCCCTCACAGAAGAAGGTGATCTTCGCGTGAATTTCCGGACCCAAAGCGAAGTTGGGTCCCGGCTCACCGTTCTTCTCGACACCCATATCCCCGATGCGAACGCCTTTGACGGCGCCTGACGCGTCAAACAGAGCCTCCGCAGCGGCAAAACCCGGAAACACATCGACGCCCAATTTTTCAGCCTCGGCGCCGAGAATCACCACGAGTTGGCCGAGGGAAATAATCAAATTGCCGTGATTGTTCATCTGCGGGGGTGTCATCGGTGAGCGATAACGCTTGCGGCGCGTCATGAACAGGAAATCGTCTCGAGTTGCGGGAACGCAGATCTCCGGTGGATTCTCCCGCCACTGCGGTAGCAACTCATCCAGGGGTCCCGGCTCCATGACGGCACCGGACAGGGAATGGGCCCCGAGACTGGCCGCTTTTTCCAGCACGCAGATATTCAAGGCCGGGTTGAGCTGTTTTAGCCGGATGGCGCAGGACAGCCCCGCGGGTCCTGCGCCCACGATGGCAACCTCGTACTCCATGACATCACGCTGGCTTGCGCTCATCAAACTGACACCTAGAACCGATATAACCGCATGAAAAATAGGCGGCTTAGTAGATCACAAACTTCGGGGCCATACCTCAGACAGGCAGCAGGGGCCGTCAGGCGACCAACAGGCGGACGGACAATGACGAGATTTGCGAGGGAACGTCGCCATACCCAGTGGGGACTACCATGTTGACAGGCCACGGACGCCGTCTTCCAGGATGGCCAAAGGATTTGGGCATGGCTTGGGCAAGGACGCCCGCCCCCCTTTGGCGCCCCCTAGTCCGGGCGCCAATTTGGCTTGCGCTTCGCAAAGAACGCACTGAACCCTTCCTGCGCTTCCGCCTGCACCCGAAGGCGCGCCAACCGCGCGGCCATTCGAATTGACGCATTCGCGCGGCCCTCCGCCGCTCGATGCGCTGCATCGCGAATGAGCGCTTTGGCTTCCGACAGCGCTCCCGGCGCTCCCTTCAAAAGAGCGTCTGAAATGCGGCCGCAGGCCGAATCCAGCGCACCCACCGGCACCACCTCGTGGACCAGCCCGATTTCCTTCAAGGTCGCCGCGCTCATCGTTTCCGCGGTCAGAAAATAGCGCAGCGCCGCGCTTTCGCTGATTTTGCCGAGCACGAAGGGAGAAACCACGGCCGGGATGATGCCGAGGCGCACCTCCGTGAAAGCAAATTTTGCACCCTCTGCGGCGATGACGATATCGCAGGCCGCCATCAAGCCCAGCGCCCCGCCGTAACCATCTCCATTGACTCTGGCCACGGTGGGCTTGCGCATCGCATCCAAGGCGCCCAAGACACCCGCCAGTTTTTTTGCATGCGCCAAGTTTTCGCTCTCAGAAGCCTGCACCTGCGCCTGCATTTCGGCAAGATCGGCGCCCGCGCAGAATACGTTTCCTGCGCCCGTCAACTGCAGCATGCGCACGGTGGGATCGTCGGCGCAGCGCCGCAGGGCTGCGCTCAAGGCGGCGATCGTTGCGCCATCCAGCGCATTGCGTTTGTCGGGGCGATTGAGCGTGAGACGCGCGACGCCGCCGGAAACCTCGATCGTGACCGGCGTGTCGGTACTCACACGAGTTCGACGGCGATCGCGGTGGCTTCGCCTCCGCCGATGCAGAGGCTGGCAATGCCGCGCTTCTTGCCGCGAGCCTTCAGCGCATACAGCAATGTGGTCAAAATGCGCGCTCCGGTAGCGCCGATCGGGTGCCCCAGGGCGCAGGCACCGCCATTGACGTTGACCCTGGCATGATCGAGCGCTAGGTCCTTCATCGCGGCCATCGGCACCGCGGCAAAGGCTTCGTTGATCTCGTAAAGGTCGACGTCCTTGGCTTGCCACTTCAGTTGCGTCAGCAATTTCTGAATGGCTCCGACCGGAGCCAACGTGAACCATTCCGGCTCGCGCGCGAAACTGGTGTATCCGAGAATCCGCGCCAGGGGCGAAAGGCCTTTCGATGCCGCGAAAGACTCGCGCGCCAGGACGAGAGCCGCGGCCCCATCCGAGATTCCCGAGGAACTCGCGGCCGTGACGGTGCCGTCCTTTTTGAACGCCGGCTTCAGCGTCGGAATCTTCGCGATATCGAGCGTGAAGGGCGTTTCATCTTTGTCCACGACCACGTCGCCCTTGCGGGTCTTGGCCGTCACCGGTGCGACCTCAGCCTTGAAGTCGCCCTTGTTGACCGCACCGAGGGCGCGCCGCACCGACTCGGCGGCGAATTCATCTTGGGCTTGGCGGGTAAATCCATATTTTTCGGAAGTGGCGTCGGCAAAGCATCCCATGAGCTGTCCGTCCCACGGGCTTTGCAGGCCGTCGAAGAACATATGATCGATCACTTCTTGGTTGCCCATGCGATAGCCTGCGCGCGCCTTCGGCAGCAGGTAAGGGGCATTGGTCATGGATTCGATGCCGCCGGCCACGACCACTTGAGCAGTGCCGGCCAGGATCTGGTCGGCGCCCAGCATCACGGCCCGCATGGCCGAGCCGCACATCTTGTTGACGGTGGTGCTGGGCACGCTGGTGGGCAGTCCGGCGCCCAATGCCGCCTGACGCGCCGGCGCCTGGCCGATGCCGGCCGACAAGACACAGCCCAAAATCACTTCATCCACCTGGGAGGCTGCCAATCCGGAATCCGCCAATGCGGCCTTGATCGCGACGGCGCCGAGCTGCGGGGCGGTCACGGTGCTCAGCGCGCCTTGAAAGGCGCCGACCGGCGTTCGCCGGGCGCCCAAAATAACGACAGGATCCGAATTCATAAAGTGCCTTCCCAAGGGTTGAACCGCACATTATAACCGCGATGCCGGGAATTACGGCGCCAGGGGGTCTCCCACGGCCTGGGCGATCAGCTCCCGGCTTCTCAGACGGGCGTCATCGGCAGCAAGCACGGCGAGAATCTCCACGCGGATAGGCAGCCGGCGTATGTGCAGGCCGCCGGGAGGCATCACGTCGCGGGTGCCGTGAATGGCCACGGCCACCACCGGCATTTGGGCGCGTTTTGCCGTGGTAAACGCGCCCCCTAGGAATTTACCGATCTGGCGGGTTTCGTCGAAGGTACCTTCCGGAAAGAACATCAGGGACTGACCGGTCGCCGCCAGCTTCAGGACCCGGCGAGCATCGGTCGCCCCCTTGTGGCGGTCGAATCGCTCGACGAACTGCGAACCGAGGCGGCGCAATAAGAGACCCGCCAGGGGGACGCGCACCATTTCCTTCTTGATGACGAAGGCAAACTCGGGCGGCAATGCCGCGACGATCGCAATGGCGTCGATGTAGCTGGCGTGATTGGCCACCACCACGCAGGGGGTCTTCGGCAGGCGCTCCAATCCCTCTGCGGTAAAGGGAATGCCTGATAGCCGCAAAAACACGCGTCCGACCGTACCGGCCACCACGCGGCGCTGACGCAGGCTCGGCAGAAACATATTGATGGCCAGCGCGGTCAATCCCAAGACCGTGAAGGACACGAGACAGTACGCAACGTACGGCAAATTCCAAATTGCGGACGACCCTGAATGCTTCACTTCTGTGATCTGGTTCTCCTTATGTTAATACTTGACTGTACTGTGATTCTGGTCACGCCGACCTACAGGCACCCCTCGCATACTGAGGACTGATAGCGCGGACAGCACTATTTCGTGCGTAACCCCTCGCGAGAAACTATGGCGACGGCTCTCAAACGGACGGTTTATACACGCACCTCGGGCGCAGCGGTACCTGCTGTTCGCGAGGCGGCCGATCCCGCCTTGCAGCGCTTCCTGGATGCGGTGTGGATGGAGCGCGGCCTCTCGGCGAATACCTTGGCGGCTTATCGCGCGGATTTGACCGCATTGGCGCGATGGTTGGAGGAGCGCGACAGCGCGCTGCTCAAGGCCACGCGCATCGAGTTGCTCGGATTCATTGCCGCTCGTGTCGAGGGTGGTTCCAGACCCAGGTCGACCGCCCGCCAATTGTCGAGCTTCCGCCGATTTTTCCGCTTCATGATACGCGAGGGATTGATTGCGTTGGATCCCACGGCGCAAATCGCCATGCCGAAAATCGGCCGCTCGCTGCCCAAATCGCTGACTGAAGCCGAAGTGGATTCCTTGCTGGAAGCTCCCACGGTGTCCGAGCCTTTGGGGCATCGTGATCGCACCATGCTCGAGGTTCTGTATGCCACGGGTCTGCGGGTTTCCGAACTCGTCAGCCTCAAGCACAATCAAGTAAACTTGAATCAGGGCGTCATGCGCGTTGTCGGCAAGGGCAATCGCGAACGCTTGATCCCGCTGGGCGAGGAAGCAGTCAAGTGGCTGCAGCAATTCATGCAAGGCCCGCGAGTCGAAATTCTCCTGGAACGCCAAACGGATTATTTGTTCCCGACGCGCCGCGGCGATCGCATGACGCGCCAGGCTTTTTGGCACATCATCAAGCGCTATTCCAAGAAGGCCGGCGTCGAGAAGGAACTGTCTCCCCACACGCTGCGCCATGCCTTCGCGACGCATCTGTTGAATCACGGCGCAGACCTGCGCGTGGTGCAGATGCTGTTGGGTCATAGCGATCTGTCGACGACGCAGATCTATACTCATGTCGCGCGCGAGCGCCTGAAGGACCTGCACTCCCAACACCACCCGCGCGGCTGATCCGCCAGGCACCAGCCTGCGGTCTGCTAGAATTGGGTGAACCTCCTTGTTTTGCGGAGGTCGAATCAGTTTAAGGTTCCGGAGCCCTGCATGTTCAGATACGCCGCTGTCATCACCCTGATTCTTTGCGCTGCGCAACCCTACGCGCGCGCGGCGAATCCCGCAAATGCCGCAAATGCCGCAAATGCCGAGCAGGCGGCCGCCGATCCCCGCGCCGCCTTGCTCAAGCTACTGCCGGCCGGTTCCAAGCTCGACGATTTACGGCCGTCGCCGATTGCCGGCATCTATGAGTACGCGCAAGGCGCCGAGGTCAGCTACTTGACCGCGGACGGCAAGTATTTCATCGACGGCAATCTGTACGACTTGAAATCCCGCGATAACCTGACCGAGGCGCTGCGCATGCATGCGCGCGTCGCATTGATCAATGCGGTTCCGGAATCGGAGATGATGATTTTCTCGCCGGCAAACCCGAAATACACCATCACGGTTTTTACGGATGTCGATTGCGCCTATTGCCGGAAACTGCACAGCCAGATTGCCGAGATCAACCGCCTCGGCATCCGCGTTCGATACATGTTCTTCCCGCGCACCGGACCCGGAACGGAGAGCTGGAAGAAGGCCGAAGTCGTCTGGTGCTCCCCCAATCGCAACGAAGCCATGACCCGCGCCAAGGCCGGCGCAGCGCTGGACATGAACAAGATCTGTTCACCGACGCCGGTCAAGCGCGAATATGAATTGGGCGAAAGTATCGGAGTGCGCGGCACGCCTGCCATCGTCACGGAAAACGGCGATTACATCTCCGGCTATATGGAGCCGCGCGAGCTGTTGGATCAGCTCAAAGAATTTCAGGTGGCGAAGCGCTGAGGCTCGATGCGCGATCGGCGGAAATGGATTTCCGGGCTGATCCTCGCAGCATTCCTCCTTGGATTCGGGTTTTGGATCTGGCAGCGGTCCTCGCTGCGGCCATCCCCGCGGCCCCCGCAATCAACAGCCGCGGTTGTGGCGCCGCGGGCGCGGCCGTTGGCGTCGCCGGCGCCAAGGTGGCCCGCAAGCATGCCAAGGGCCGCTCCCGAGGCCCCTAAAAAAGTCGATCATTCGGGCGAGATCGACGTGTGCGGCGTCGGCAAGGTGAAGCTCGACCGCGACGATTGGACCGCTACCGGGAAATATTTCGGCGCGTTGACCAAGAAATCGCGGATGCGCTGGCTCTCCGCGCTGCGCAACAGCGATGATTACCGCGCGCGGGCCACGGGGCTTTATCTGGAAGGCATGCTCGACCACGACGCGCCGCAGAAGGATCCCGAGGCCGCACGCGACGAATTGGTGCAATTGGCGGTGGGGACGAAGGATCCGGCCGTTTACGCGCTCGCGTACACCAAGTGCATCACAGGGGTCGAAGACTCCGCGTTACCGGGAGCATGCCCGCAGCTGTCGCTCGATGAATGGACGCGCGCGGATTCGGACAACGCAGTTCCCTGGCTGCGGCTCGCCGCCAAGGCGCGCAGAGAAGGTGATGGTGCCGCGGAAGCTGCCGCGTTTGATCACGCAGCACAGGCCCATCAGTACGAGTCCTACGATTGGTCCTTGTTTTCATTCGCGCAGCCGGCAATGCCGGGCGATGTCACGGCTGCCGATCGATGGTATCTCACGACTGCGGTCATCGGCGTGGAAGCCGCCATGCCGATGCCCTACTTGCCGCTCTTTCAGTATTGTTCGCGCGACGCGATGGCGGACGCCGCGGTGCGCCGGCAATGCAACGCGCTGGCGGAACTGATGGTCAACAAGGCCACGACGCTGTCGGAATTCTCGATGGGCAAATCCCTGGGCACGCGCGTCGGTTGGCCCGCTGAAGCGGTCGACCATCTCACGCAGCAATTGCAGGCGTCGATGCAAGCCCTCAATCAAATGACGCCATCGGATCCGGAACAACAATGGAATTGCGACAGCGTTGCGCGCGGCAATGCCTATATGTCCGAGTGGGATCAGTTGGGCGAGCGAGGCCTTGCGCAGCAGGCCATCGAGCGCAGCGGGGAGACTGTGGCCGAGCTGGCGCGCAAGTACACCGAACAGATGGCCAAATGGGTGCGCGACGCTCAAACGAGCGCCGAGACTCAACCGGCCGCGGCGCGGCCTTAGCCCGCCCCGCGGCGCGGCGCGGCTTTGAGCCCGCCGCAGGCTCAAGCTACCAAAGGGTGACCCGGTTTTCCGGCGCCAAATACATCTTATCCCCCGGCATCACCTTAAAGGCGCTGTAGAAGCTCGGCATGTGAACGACCACGCCATTGGTGCGGTATTTTTCCGGAGAATGCGCATCGGATTTGACCTGCGCGATGGTGCTCGCATCGCGGCGCTTGCCCAGCCAGCTCTGCGCGAATCCAACATAGAAGCGTTGATCCGCCGTCATGCCGTCGATGACGGGCGGCGCGGCGCCGCTGAGGGATGCGATGTAGGCTTTGTAGGCGATCTCGATGCCGGCAATATCGGCGATGTTCTCGCCCAGGGTGAGTGCACCATTGACGTGAAAGCCGGGCACCGGCTCGAACGCGTCGTATTCCCTGATGAGCTGTTCGGTCTTGGCCTTGAATTTGGCGTGATCCTCAGGCGTCCACCAATCCCGCAAATTGCCGTCGCTGTCGTATTGACTGCCCTGATCGTCGAAGCCATGGCTGATTTCGTGCCCGATCGTTGCGCCGGCCGATCCATAATTGAAGGCATCATCCGCGGCGGGATTGAATGCCGGCGGCTGCAGAATCCCGGCGGGGAAAACGATCTCGTTCACGGCAGGGTTGTAGTAGGCGTTCACGGTCGGCGCGGTCATGTTCCATTCGTTGCGATCGATCGGAGCGCCGAGCTGCGCGAGTTTGCGGTCGCGTTCGAACTGCTGCGCGCGCCGGACATTGCCGAGCAAGTCATCGGCAACGATGATCAGCTTGCCGTAGTCCCGCCAATGCGACGGATAGCCGATCTTGACGTCGATTTTGCGCAGTTTTTCGCGGGCTTCCAGCTTCGTCGGCGCACTCATCCACGGCAGTTGATCGATGCTCGAGGCGTAGGCCTTGAGCAGATGGCGTACCAGTTCCTCGATGCGTGTCTTGGTCGCAGGCGGGAAGTGTTCCGCGACATACAGTTTTCCCGAGGCCTCGCCCATGAGCCGGTCAACCAGCTGAGTGCCGCGTTTCCAGCGTTCCGGAACCTGCTCGGTGCCTTGCAAGATCCCTTGATTGAAAGCGAAGTCTTCCTCGACCAGGGCGTGGGAAAGAAACGGCGCCCGGCTCGAGAGCACGCGGTAGCGGAAATAAGCCTTCCATGCCGCTATCGGGGTGGATTCCACCAGTGCGGACAACCCCGTCAGATAGTCGGGCTGACGCACGATCAGCGTCGGCAGCGCCCCCGGCAATCCGGCTTCCTTGACATAGATATTCCAGTCGATCGCGGGTGCGAGCAGCGCGAGTTGCTCGAGCGTCTGCGGATTGTAGGTTTTCTGAGCGTCGCGATTGGCCACGCGCGTCCACTGTACTTTGGCGATAGCGGTTTCAAGCGCGAGGACCTTGTCGGCCTCGCCGGCGGTAGCGCTATCGCCCAAGAGGTGCAACATTTTCTCGACGTGCTCGCGGTACTTGGTGCGAAAGCCGATCAGACGCACATCGTCGCTCAAATAATAGTCGCGGTCCGGCAATCCAAGGCCGCTCTGAGTGAGCCAGAACGCATACTGCGTCGAGTGCTTCGAATCCGGACGAACGGCAGTACCGATGGGCGAGGGAATGCCGATGCGATCGAGATACGCGATCAGCGCACCGACGTCGCTCGCGCGCTTCACAACGGCGATGCGTTGCAGTTCCGGCTGCAGTGGTTTGACGCCGAGGCGCTCGACGCGTGCCTCGTTCATGTAACTGCTGTAGAGATCGCTGACCTTGCGTGCTTCCGGGTCCGCCGAAGTTTGCGCCGCGTCGATGAGTTCGCGTTGCTGGGCCAGCGAGTGTTCGAACATCAGAGAGGCCACGCCATACGAGGACCGATCCGCCGGAATCGCTACGTCACGCAGCCAGGTGCCGTTGGCATATTGGAAAAGATCGTCTTGCGGACGAGTCTTCATATCCATGTCCGCGGATTGAATTCCGGAGATGGGCGCGGAATCCGCCGAACCGGCGGATGCCAAACCTGGCAAGCCTAAGGATGCGAAGCCCAAGAGCGCCGCTGCGGCGGCGGCAAAGAATGGCGACTTCACGCAGGACCTCTTTTTCGTCGTGAAGAGATCGGCCCTACACCGGCTGTGAGCGGCGAGAACCGGATTCAACGCTCCAGAAGCTTGACCTTGTCCTTGACGCCTTCCCACTGCTTGGCGTCGGCGGGCGCCGCTTTCTTTTCGCTGATCACAGGCCACTTCTTCGCCAGCTCGGCGTTCAGCTCTTTGAAATTTCCCTGACCGTCCGGTATCTCTTCCTCGGAATAGATGGCCTCGACCGGACATTCCGGCTCGCACAGCGTGCAGTCGATGCACTCATCGGGATCGATCACGAGAAAATTCGGTCCCTCGTGGAAGCAGTCGACGGGGCAAACCTCGACGCAATCCATATATTTGCACTTGATGCAGCTTTCGGTGACGACGAACGCCATACTCACGCCTTCTTACACAGTTAATCGTTGATACTATTCTGCCACAGCCTGTAAATCCGATGGCGGCAGCGAAGCTGCGCCGCGCCGGCCGACCGGCTTACGGTGTCGGGCGGCCTTTCAGCTCGGTGAAATGATGCTTATCAAGGCCCGCGCTGCGGTCGGCGAAGTATTGCCGCAACGCATATTCGCCGCTGGCAAACGCCAGCTCCGACCACGGAATCCGCGCTTCATCGTACAGCGCAACTTCCAAGCTCTCGGGCCCCGGTGCGAATTTCGGCTCGAGCAGCTTGGCCCGAAACATCACATGGACCTGATGGGCGCGCGTGACGTTGACCACCGCCAGCAACGAGCCGACCTCAACCTCTGCCAGCGCTTCCTCCTGGCATTCGCGGGCCGCTGCCTGCTGCATGGTTTCGCCGTTCTCCATGAATCCGGCGGGCACGGTCCAAAACCCCAGACGCGGCTCGATCGCTCGGCGGCACAGCAAGATTTTGTCCTGCCACTCAGGCACACACCCCAAGACCAAGAGCGGATTCTTGTAGTGCACCATATTGCAACTGGTGCACACAAAACGCGGCAAATGATCCCCGGCGGGGATCTTGGATTCGACGGGTGAGCCGCAATTGCTGCAGAAATTCAAAAGTTACACTCAAAAAAAATTCTGGTGCCCGAAGAGGGAATCGAACCCACACGGTGTCACCACCACCGGATTTTGAGTCCGGCGCGTCTACCAGTTCCGCCATTCGGGCATGCCAGACCCGGCAGTATATGCGATTGACGCTCTTGGTAGAATGCTTAAAGTTTATGCTGCGCACGGATTTCCACTTCGAACTGCCCAAGGAACTCATCGCCCAAAGGCCCACCGAAGAGCGCTCCGCCAGCCGGTTACTGACGCTCGACCGCATCAGCGGCGCTTATCGGGACCTGAATTTTCGGGATTTTCCCCCGCTCATCAACTCTCGGGACCTTTTGATATTCAACGACACTCGCGTAATTCCGGCTCGAGCCTTTGGGGTGAAGGACAGCGGCGGCCGCGTCGAGTTGCTGCTCGAACGCGCGCTCGCGGGGAACACCGCGCTCGCTCATGTGCGAGCCAGCAAGGGCCTCAAGGACGGCGCCGTCGTGAGGCTAGCGGCGGGCGCCAGTGCCCGCATGCTGGCCCGGGAGGACGAACTGTTCGTATTGGAATTCTCCTGCAATGTGCTGGAGTTCTTCCAAACTCACGGGGAAATACCGCTGCCGCCCTATATTGATCGTGCCGGCGAGGAAGCGGACCGCGAGCGCTACCAAACGGTGTATGCGCGCGCGCCAGGCGCCATCGCGGCGCCGACGGCGGGGCTGCATTTTGACGAATCCATCTTTGCAGCGCTGCGGGCGCGCCGGGTGTCGCACGCCTTCGTGACGCTGCATGTGGGCGCGGGCACCTTTGCCCCGGTGAGGTCCCAGGACATTGCACAGCACCGCATGCACGCGGAGTACCTGGAGGTTTCCGAGAGCACGTGCGCTGCGATCAACGCTGTGTCGGCTGCCGGCGGCCGCGTGATTGCGGTCGGAACCACCGTGGCCAGGAGCTTGGAAACCGCCGCCGCCGCCCCCACCGCCCGTGCGGCGGGCGCCAACCGAATCGCGCCGTATCGGGGCACCACCGACATATTCATCAAGCCGGGATACAAATTTCGCGCCGTCGATGCCCTGGTCACGAATTTCCACTTACCCGAATCAACCTTGCTGATGTTGTGTTGCGCCTTTGCCGGTCGCGATGCGCTGCTGGGCGCCTATGCTCATGCCGTCAAGGAGCGCTATCGATTCTTCAGTTACGGTGATGCGATGTTCCTCACGTGAGCTCGATGCGCTTCAAGTTGCTGGCCCAGGACGGCGCGGCGCGGCGCGGCCGTCTGGAGTTCGCGCGCGGCACGGTCGAGACACCCGCATTCATGCCCGTGGGAACCTACGGAACGGTCAAAGCGATGACCCCGGAAGACCTCGAGGCCATCGGCGCGGAGATCGTGCTCGGCAATACCTTTCACCTGTATTTGCGGCCGGGCCTCGAGGTCATTCAGGCGCATCAGGGCCTGCACCGCTTCATGCATTGGCGGCGGCCGATTCTCACCGATTCAGGCGGGTTTCAAGTGTGGAGCCTGGCCGAGATGCGCAAAATCACCGAGCAAGGCGCGCATTTCCGCTCGCCGGTGGACGGCGCGCAGGTGTTTCTGTCGCCCGAGGAGTCCATGCGGATTCAGCGCATCCTGGCCTCGGATATCGCGATGAGCTTCGATGAGTGCACGCCGTACCCGGCCACTGAGGATCAGGCGCGCTGTTCCATGGAACTATCGATGCGCTGGGCGCTGCGCGGTTTTCGCGAGTACTACCAGAGCGAGCCTCCCGGGACGCTGTTCGGCATCGTGCAAGGGGGAGTCCATGGCGGATTGCGGCTTGAATCGCTGGCGGCGCTCGAGGAAATCGGCTTCGCCGGGCTTGCCATCGGCGGGCTGGCGGTGGGTGAGCCCGAAGCGGAGCGCGCACAGGTCCTCGAGCAGCTCTTACCGCACATGCCCGTGCATAAGCCGCGGTATCTGATGGGCGTGGGAAGACCGGAGGACATTGTCGAAGCGGTCCGGCGCGGCGTCGACATGTTCGATTGCGTCATGCCGACCCGGCATGCGCGAAACGCGCATTTGTTCACGCGCGGCGGTGTGATCAACATTCGCAACGCCGCGCACCAGCAGGACACCGGGCCGGTCGAGGAGGGGTGCGGTTGCTACACCTGCCTCAACTACAGCCGCAGTTATTTACGGCACTTGGACAAGTGCGGCGAAATCTTGGGCGCGCACTTGAACACGGTGCACAATCTCTATTTCTACCAGCGGCTGATGATGGAGATTCGGGCCGCCATCGTTGCCGGCACATTCGAGAGCTACGCGGCCGAAGTCTACGCGCGCAAAGCCTCAAAACCTTGAGTTAAGCTTGCCTCTGCCTGCTGTATACTACGCCGCTTTGCGAACTTGACCTCAAGCAAAAAAAGAGTGTAACACTATGGATTTCCTCATAAATTCGGCAAATGCACAGGCGGCGGGCGGCGCCGGCGGCGGCCCCAGCATGTTGAATACGCTGCTGCTTCCGGCCCTGCTGCTGGTGGTGTTTTATTTTTTGCTCATCAGGCCGCAGAGCAAGCGCGCCAAAGAACAGCGCGAAATGCTGTCCAAAGTCGCCGTGGGCGATGAGATCGCCACCACCGGCGGAATTCTCGGCAAGGTGACCGAGGTGGGCGAGCAGTTCCTGAGCGTGGAAATCGCCGACGGCGTCAACATCAAATTGCAAAAATTCCAGGTCGCGCAGGTGCTGCCGAAGGGCACGGTCAAGAGCGCATGATCGCCTATCCGCGCTGGAAGATCGCGTTGGTCGCGATCGTGTTGGTCATCGGGTTCTTCCTGGCGCTGCCCAATTTGTTCGGCGAGGAAAGCGCGCTGCAGTTGGCGGCCGATCGCGCGGCCGTCACGGACGCCGATCGCACCGCCGTGGTGCAAATACTCAAGGACAAGGGCGTCACGCCGTCGGGCGTATTTTTGGAGCAGGGACGCCTGACCTTGCGCTTCAGCAGCACCCAGGATCAATTGAAGGCGCGCGACGTCATTGCGGAGGCGCGCCCCAATCAGTTCACGATCGCCCTCTCGCAGGCCTCGCGCGTGCCGTCTTGGATGCACAACATGGGCTTGAATCCCGTCAAGCTGGGCTTGGACTTGCGCGGTGGTGTTTATCTGGTCTATCAGGTCGATATACAAGGCGCGGTGAAGCAACTCCTCGATCGCCGCGAGCAGGATTTTCGTTCATCGCTGCGCAACGCGCGAGTCGCCTACCAAGATGTCGCCGTCGATTATCCGCAGGCCAAGGTGCGCGTGCTGTTTCGCGACGCTGAAGCTTTTGCCAAGGGCAAGGCGGCCATCCTGTCGGATAACCGCAACTTGAACCTGACCGATATCACTGTCGCGGGCGCGCCCGCGCTGGAGCTGCAGCTGACGCCGCAGGAGATCAAGGAACGCCAGGATTACGCTGTTTCGCAAAACATCGTCATCCTGCGAAATCGCCTCAACAGCCCGGAGCTCGCGGTATCCGAACCGCAAGTTGCGCGCGAAGGCGTGGATCGCATCGCCATTCAGCTGCCGGGCCTGCAAAATTCAGCCGAAGTGAAGAAGATCCTCGGCAAGACGGCAACCTTGGAATTTCGCATGGTCGATGAGACCAACAATCCGCTCGAAGCGGCAGGCACCGGCCGCGTGCCCCTGGGCTCGAAGCTGTACTACACCCGCGAGAAGCAGCCGGTGCTGCTGAAGCGCGACGTCGTGGTGACGGGCGACCAGCTGACGGACGCGACGTTTCAGCCGAACACCCAGGACGGCGCCGCCGTCTCGGTGGGCTTGGACAGCCGCGGCGCCGCAAAAATGCTGAAGAACACCCAGGAAAATCTTGGCCATTTGATGGCCGTGGTGTTCATCGATCGTTCGCGGGAAAAAAATGCGCAGGGCGTGGAAGTCGACCGCACCACCGAAGAAGTCATCAACCGCGCGACCATTCGCGGCGTGTTCAGCAACAATTTCCAAATCACCGGCGTGAATCCGATCGAGGGGCGCGAGCTCGCGCTGCTGCTGCGCGCCGGAGGCTTGGCGGCGCCGCTGACCCCGGTGGAAGAGCGCGCGATCGGACCGAGCCTCGGCCAGGACAACATCAACAAGGGCATCAAGGCGATGGTGTTCGGCATGGCGGCCGCGTTCATCTTCATGCTGGTCTACTACAAGGTCTTCGGACTCATCGCCGATATTGCGCTCGCGGCCAATGTGATTCTGCTGACTGCGCTGCTGTCGGTGTTCGGTGCTGCGCTGACGCTGCCGGGCATCGCCGCCGTGGTGCTGACCGTGGGCATGGCGGTGGACGCCAATATTCTGATCTACGAGCGCATTCGCGAGGAATTGCGCAACGGCGTGACGCCGCGCGCGGCCATCGCCGCCGGCTTCGAGCGCGCGCTCTCGGCGATCACGGACTCCAACTTCACGGCGCTCATTGCCGGCGTCGTGTTGTGGTCCTTCGGCGCGGGCGCCATCCGCGGCTTTGCCGTGGTGTTGGTGCTGGGCATCGGCACTTCCGTGTTCACCTCGGTGATGGGCAGCCACGCACTGGTGCAGATTATTTATGGCGGCAGGCGCAAGCTCGATCGCTTGTCGATCTAAGGGCTTGCCGATTTAAAGGAACGGACATGGAATTTTTCCACAAGGTGACTCGCTTCCCGTTCATGCACACCCGCAAGGTGTGGTACGGGTTGTCCGCCATTTTGATCGTCGTCTCGCTCTCACTGGTGGTGATTCGCGGACTGAATCTGGGGGTGGATTTCACCGGCGGGGTGGTCGTGGAAACAAATTTTCCGCAAGCTCCGAATATCGAAACGCTGCGCACGGCGCTGGCCGGCGCCGGCGTGGCGGGCGCTCAGGTGCAGGCCTTCGGCAGTTCCCGGGATATTTTGGTGCGTCTGCCGCCCGATCCGAATGCCAAGGGTGATCAAATCGGCGCGCATGTGCTGGAGATTTTCAGCAAGACCGACAGCGGCGTGAAGCTGCAAAGAACCGAGGTCGTGGGTCCTCAGGTAGGACAGGAGCTGTTCGTCAAGGGCGGTTGGGCGCTGTTCGCAACCCTGGTCCTGATTTTGATCTATGTTTTGTTCCGCTTCACCCCGAAACTCGCGCTGGGCGCGATCTTCGCCGTTCTGCATGACCCGATCTGCGTCGTGGGCTTTTTCGCGCTGACCCAAATGACGTTTGACCTGACGGCGATTTCCGCGGTGCTGGCGGTGATCGGCTATTCACTGAACGACACGGTCATCGTGTTCGACCGCATCCGCGAACGCGCACGCACCGCGCGAAAACTCACCATCGCGCAGGTCATCGACGAATCGATCAATCAAACGCTGTCGCGAACCATCATGACCAAGCTGGTGACGCTGCTGGTGGTCGTCGCACTGTTGATATTCGGCGGCGAGACGTTGCGCGGATTCTCCGCGGCATTGGTGATCGGCATCATTGCCGGCACCTATTCATCGATTTACATCTCCTCGGCCTTGGCGCTCGACTTGGGATTGCGCACCGACGATTTGCTGGAGCGCAAGGCCGCGAAACCCGAAGAAATCGACGGTTTGCCCTAGGAGGCCGATCATATAGAGTGGCTCCATGGAATTGCTTTCCGACCCGCAGGTTTGGCTGTCGTTCCTCACACTGGCGGTGCTGGAGATCGTCCTCGGTATCGACAACATCATCTTCCTGGTGATTCTGGTCGACCGGCTGCCGAGCGAACGGCGCCGTAGCGCGCGATTTCTTGGACTGGCGTTTGCGATGCTGACGCGCATTGCGCTGCTATATTCGATCACGTGGCTGGCCACCTTGAGGGCCACGTTGTTCACGGTGCTTGGCAACGAAATTTCCGGCCGCGATCTGATTTTGTTCGGCGGCGGACTTTTCTTGATCGTCAAGAGCCCGCTGGAAATTCGCGGCATGCTGGGCGGCAGGGAAGAGAAGCGCAATCCGGGTGTGCTGAGCAGCTTTTGGCTGATCATCTTGCAGATCGGCATCATCGATATCGTTTTTTCGCTGGATTCGGTGTTCACGGCGGTCGGCCTTTCGAAGCATATTGAGGTGATGATCGCTGCCATCGTCGCGTCGGTCGCGGTGATGATGATGGTCTCGTCCGTGGTCAGCGGTTTCATCGACCGGTATCCGACGATCAAGGTGCTGGCGTTGGCGTCCCTGGTGTTGGTCGGGGTCGCTTTGATTGCTCAGTCCCTTGACCTGGAAATACCCAACGGCTACCTGTACGTCGCCATGGGTTTTTCGGCCGCGGTGGAATGGATCAACATACACCTGCGGCGCCGCTCGTCTTAGTGCTCAGGGTTGATGGGCGAGTTCGCTGTGAGTGCGTGAGTAGACGAAGTAGATCGCCAGTCCGACGGCGGACCAGATGAAGAAGGCCTCCCAAGTAATTGCCGGCAGGCCCGCCATGAGGAAGGCGCAGAAGCCCATGCCCAGCAGCGGCACCAGCGGCACCAGCGGCGTGCGAAACGGGCGCTTGAGCTCAGGACGCGTTTTGCGGAGCACGATGACGCTGGCGCAAACCATGAAGAATGCCGCGAGCGTGCCCAGGTTGACCAGTTGCGCCACCCTGCCGATCGGCGACAAGCCGGCGATCAGCGCGATGGCCACGCCGGATCCCAGGATGAGTTGCACCGGCGTCTGAGTTTTCGGATTGACCTTGGCCATGGGCTTGGGCAGCAGGCCGTCACGCGACATCGCCAGCACCACGCGGGTCAGGCCGAAGTAGAGCACCAGCATCACGGTGGTGATGCCGGCGAGGGCGCCGATCGAGATCAGCGCTTCGGCCCAGCCGATGCCGAGCTGTTTGAGCGCATCGGCGATGGGCGCCATGACGTCGATCTTGTCGTAATGCACCACTCCGGTGAGGATGCCGGAAACGAGGATATACAGGATGGTGCAGATCACCAGCGAGGCGATGATGCCGATGGGCAGGTTGCGCTGGGGTTTTACCGTTTCCTCCGCCGCGGTGGAAACCGCGTCAAAGCCGATGTAGGCGAAGAAAATCAGCGAGGCGCCGGTGAGAACTCCAAAGCCGCCGAAGTGCGACTGGCCGTTGATGTCGGTGACCTGCGGCGGGATGAAGGGATGCCAATTGGCCGGATTGACGTGAGGTGCGGCGACGAGAATGAAAACGACGACGGCGGTGAGCTTGACCATCACCATGACCGTGTTGAAACGCGCCGATTCGCGGACGCCGATCGACAGCAGCACCGACAGCAGCAGCACGATGATCATGGCCGGCACATTGGCGATGCCGCCGTCGAGCGGGGCGTTGGTCAGCGCATGCGGCAGATGCAGGCCGAGCAGTTCCAGAATCTTGCCGAAGTAGCCGGACCAGCCGATGGCCACGGTGGAGGTGGCGATGGCATATTCCAAGATCAAATCCCAGCCGATGATCCAGGCGATGAATTCGCCGATACCGGAATAGGCATAGCCGTAAGCGCTGCCGGCACCGCCGATGGCGCCCGCCAGCTCGGCATAGCACAGCGCGGCGAAGGCGCAAGCGGTACCGGACAGAATGAACGACAGCACGATGGCCGGGCCGGAATGCTGGGCCGCGACCACGCCGGTGAGCACGAAAATGCCCGTGCCGATGATGCAGCCGATGCCAAGCATGGTCAGATCAAAAGCGCCGAGGCAGCGTTTCAGACCCGTATTGGCATTGACGTCGATCGGTTTGGTGCGGAACAGACTCATGAGTTCTCCAGGTTCGAGGCCGATGCAGCGCGAAGTATGCCCTAAGTGCGCAAGGCAAGGGGGCGTGAGCTGGCCCGGCGCTCCGAGCAAGGCGTCACAAACCTTCGGGTTGCCGGCAATGACATCGGGGTAAATTGTTGAGTGGCGCGCCGGAAAGCCGCTAGAGTTGGCGCAATCATCATTGGCCACAATTGGTGCATAACATGGATTTACAGGGGATTCTCGCCACCAAGCCGATCGGCGACTACCAGAAGGAGGCGTCCGGCAAGACCTTGGTCCGAGCGCTCGGCATTCCCGCGCTGATCGCCTTCGGCATCGGCGGCATCATCGGCACCGGGATATTTGTGCTCACCGGCCTCGCGGCGGCCGAACATGCCGGCCCCGCCATCGTCTTTTCCTTCGTGATTGCCGGTATCGGCTGCATGTTCGCCGGGCTGTGCTATTCGGAATTTGCCGCCATGGTGCCGGTTGCGGGCAGCGCCTACGCCTACAGCTACGCGACCTTGGGCGAGTTCGTCGCCTGGTTCGTAGGCTGGAATCTGATTTTGGAATACATGGTGACGTGCTCCACGGTGGCGGTCGGTTGGAGCCGTTACTTCATCAAGCTGCTGGATCATTTCGGCATCAACTTCATTCCGGCCTCCTTGAGTTCGGCGCCGTTCGAGGCGGCCGACGTGGGCTATGAGGTGCATATGACGGGGGCGATCGTAAATCTGCCCGCGATCGTCATCATCGGCGCGGCGACGGCACTGTGCTACCGGGGAATCAAGGAGTCCGTGACGGTCAACACCATCATCGTGGCCATCAAGGTTTTCATCGTCATGGCCGTGATCGCGTTCGGCGCCAAGTTTGTCGACACGCACAACTGGGTTCCCTACATACCGAAGAACACCGGCACCTTCGGCCAGTTCGGCTGGAGCGGCATCCTGCAAGCCTCGGCCATCATTTTTTTCGCCTACATCGGCTTCGACGGCGTGTCGACCGTGGCGCAGGAAGCCAAGGATCCGCAGCGCGGCATGCCCATCGGCATACTGGGCAGTCTCGCCATATGCACGGTGCTCTATATCTTGATGTCGAGCGTGATGACGGGCTTGGTACCATTCAAGCAGCTCGATGACGCCGCCCCGGTCGTGGTGGCTCTGGAAGCGCATCCGCAACTGACGTGGCTGACGACCTGGGTAATCTGGGGCGCGCTGTTCGGACTCACTTCGGTGATCATCGCCATGATCATCCCGCAGGCGCGAATCTGGCTCACGATGTCGCACGATGGCTTGCTGCCGAAGGTCTTCGGCGTCATACATCCGAAGTTCCGCACCCCGCACATCTCAACGCTGATCACGGGCGTGTGCGCGGCAACGCTTGGCGGCTGCTTGCCCATCGGTATCCTGGGCGAATTGGTGTCGATCGGCACGCTGATCGCGTTCATCGTGGTGTGCGCCGGCGTGCTGGTGCTGCGCTACACGCGTCCGGATTTGAAGCGGCCCTTCCGCGTCAAATGGATTTGGTTTGTCTCGGCGATGGGTGTGCTGTTCTGCGCGGCAATGGCGGCATCACTGCCCTCCGGCACCTGGCTGCGGCTGATCCTCTGGAGCGTGCTCGGGATTCTGATTTACCTGTTTTACGGCTACAGGAACAGCCGTCTGCGGGTTGCGCAGGCCGAACAAGCTCAGGAGCCTGTCTGAGTATTCCGCGTGGCCGCGAGCGAGACGGGCTGCTGGGCGGCGCTAAGTACGCAACGCTGCCGGTGTGAGGGGCCCGAGCGCCTCGAGCAGCGCTTCGTAGACTTTCGGATTGCCGGCGACGATGTTGGAACCGAGCACATACTCGGCGCCGGCGGGCGTGCCAACCCGGCCGCCGGCCTCCTGGATGAGCAGCGTGCCCGCGGCGGTATCCCAGGGAGAGAGTCCGAATTCCCAGAAGCCGTCGATGCGCCCGGCGGCTACATAGGCGAGATCCAACGAGGCGGCCCCGGGCCGGCGCACGCCCGCCGCCGTGGACATAACCACTTTGAGCATCGCCAGGTATTCATCCACATAGGCCGCTCCTTCGCGAAACGGGTAGCCGGTACCGATCAGCGCGCCTTCCAAGGTTCGCTGAGTGCTGACGCGGATCTTCTTGCCCTCGAGTTGCGCGCCGTCGCCGCGCGAAGCGGTAAAGAACTCCTGACGCATGGGATCGTAGACGACGGCGTGCTGCAGGCGGCCGCGGTGCTCCACCGCAATGGAGACCGCGAAGGTTGGGAATCCATGCAGAAAGTTCGTGGTGCCGTCGAGCGGATCGATGATCCAAACGAACTCATCTTCGCCGCTGCGGCCCGATTCTTCGGCAAGAATCGCGTGCTGGGGGTAACTGCGGCGGATCGTGGCGATGATATCCGCTTCGGCCTTGCGGTCGATGTCCGTGACGAAGTCATTGCGACCCTTGCTGTCGACTTTCAAGGAATCGAGCCGCGACAGGCTTTTGACGATTAAATCGCCGGCGCGCCGCGCGGCGCGCATGGCGATATTGAGCAGGGGTTGCATAAGGTGGCGCTAGAATATCATCAGTGACCCACCTCGTTCGCATCGTACTGATCGATCCCAGCCATCCGGGCAACATCGGCTCGGTGGCGCGCGCCATGAAGAATATGGCGCTCTCGGATCTGGTGCTGGTGCGCCCGCGCGCATTTCCGCATGCGGAAGCCAATGCGCTGGCGGCGGGCGCGGACGACATTCTGGCGGGCGCCCGCATCGCCACCAGCGTCGCCGAGGCGATCAGCGACTGCGCTTTCATCGCCGGCACGACATCCCGGCCGAGGTCCTACTACTGGGAGTTCACGACGCCGCGCGAGGTCGCGGGACGCATCGTGGCGCTGCCCGACGAGAATCGTGCGGCACTGTTGTTCGGCTCCGAGCGCTACGGACTGGCGACCGAGGATTTGAATCATTGCAATGTGCTGGTACGCATCCCCGCGAATCCGGAATATTGCTCGCTGAATCTCGCGATGTCGGTGCAGCTCGCCGCATACGAAATATTCATGGCGCGCGAGCAGCCTCATTCGCACACGCAGTTGGAAATGCCCTTGGCTCCGTCGGGCGATGTCGAGCACTTTTACGCGCACCTGCACCAGGTTCTAAACGAAATCGATTTTGACGACCGTACCGGCCACCTCATGGAACGCCTGCGCCGTCTGTTCAACCGCGCGCAGCTTGATCGCAATGAGCTCAACATCATGCGGGGGATCTTGAGCGCCGTGCAGGGTAGGCGAGGCCAGTCAGCGCAGCGCTCTCCCAAATGAAGACAGCCGTGCAAATGAACGCAGCGAGGATGCCGGTGTACTTGGATCACGCCTCGACCACCCCGGTCGATTCACGCGTGGCCGCGCGCATGGCCGAGGTCTTGAATTCCGAAACGGAATTCGGCAATCCGGCCTCGGCCAGCCATGAGTATGGCGATCTTGCTCACTCGCTGGTGGAACAGGCACGACGTCAGGTCGCGGCGGCGGTGGGGGCTGCAGCTGCTGAGGTCGTTTGGACATCCGGCGCCACGGAAGCCAACAACTTGGGGTTATTCGGCGTCGCTCAGTACTACCGGGAGCGCGGCCGTCACATTGTCACCTCGCGGACGGAACACAAAGCCGTGCTCGATCCCTGCCGCGAACTGGAACGGCGAGGGTGGCAAGTCACTTACTTGGTGCCCGATCGCGAGGGATTGCTTGATCCCGAGCAAGTCGCCGGCTCGCTGCGGCAGGACACCACGCTGGTATCCGTCATGCACGTCAACAACGAAATTGGCGTGGTCCAAAATATCGGCGCCCTCGGCGCGATTTGCGCCCGGCACGGCGCGTGGCTGCATGTGGACGCGGCACAGAGCCTGGGGAAATGCCCGATCGATTTTGCAGGTCTCGGCGTCGACTTGATGTCCCTGTCGGGGCACAAAGTCTACGGTCCGAAGGGCGTCGGAGCCTTGCTCGTGGCGCAGCGCCGAGCCGGGTCTCGCAGCGCGCAGGTGCAGCTGGCGCCCCTGCTATTCGGCGGCGGCCAGGAGCGGGGCTTACGGGCGGGCACGTTGGCAACCCACCAAGTGGTCGGGATGGGCCTGGCCTTCGAGCTGGCCTCGTCCATATCGTCCACGGAAACCGTGCGCATCGCGCAGCTGCAGCGGCGGTTGTGGGACGGATTGGCGTCCATCGGCGGGGTGCTGCGCAACGGCAGCGCTTCGCACTCCGTGCCGCACCTGCTCAATGTGTCGTTTGAGGGCGTCGAAGGGGAAAGCCTCCTCGCGGCGATACGCCCGCATCTGGCCGTGTCGACCGGATCGGCCTGCAACTCGGCGCTGGCGGAGCCTTCGTATGTACTGCGTGCGCTGGGCCGGGGCGAGCGCTTGAGCGAAAGCAGTCTGCGCTTCGGACTGGGCCGCACCACCACTGAATGCGATATCGATACGGCGGTTGCCGTACTGTCTCGAGAAGTGGGTCGGCTGCGCGAAATTGCCGGCGCGCAGCCCGGTAAGGTACCGGCCGCGGAAAGCGGCGCGTGAACTACAGTGAATTGACGCGCCGCTACTTCGAGTCGCCGCGCAACGTGGGTGAACTCTCGGGCGCGGGGGTATTCCGGGGCGCGGCGGGCAACCGCGAACAGGGCACCTGGGTGCAGTTCGACCTGAGGTGCGAATCGGGAACGCTGACGGCCGCGCGGTTCTTGGCTTTCGCATGCCCGCATACCATCGCCGTGTCGGCTTGGCTGGCGGAGCAGTCGGTGGGAAGGGCGGTAACGCGCAAGCTTCCGCA